>Ga0247730_1000731_pt1 | contig 21557 bp, 22 predicted proteins | sample UWRJL073202C2_FD_180959 | JGI IMG/M metagenome (GOLD analysis project Ga0247730, IMG submission 180959) | Plant litter microbial communities from Arlington Agricultural Research Station in Wisconsin, United States - UWRJ-L073-202C-2 | ecosystem: Environmental > Terrestrial > Plant litter >... | reverse complement strand
GTTACCGGGTCGCCATGAGGGGTAATCACCACGAAGCGGGAACAGGCCGCCCCCCGAACACTGCACGATCCACCGAGAAGGCGAGATTCACATGAAGGCACTGACCTGGCAGGGCACGGAGAAGGTATCGGTCGAGGACGTGCCGGACCCCCGCATCGAGCAGCCGACCGACGCGATCATCAAGGTCACGTCGACCGCGATCTGCGGCTCCGACCTGCACCTCTACAAGGTGCTCGGCCCGTTCCTGCACCCCGGCGACGTGCTGGGCCACGAGACGATGGGCATCGTCGAGGAGGTCGGCGCGCAGGCGGGTGACCTGAAGGTCGGCGACCGCGTCGTCATCCCGTTCAACATCTCCTGCGGTCACTGCTGGATGTGCTCGCGCGGGCTGTTCGCGCAGTGCGAGACGACCCAGGTCACCGAGTTCGGCAAGGGCGCGTCGCTGTTCGGCTACACCGACATGTACGGCGCGGTGCCCGGCGGCCAGGCCGAGTACCTGCGCGTCCCGCAGGCGCAGTTCGGCCCCGTCAAGGTGCCCGAGGGCGTCGCCGACGAGCGCTTCCTCTACGTCTCCGACGTCATCCCCACCTCGTGGCAGGCGTTCGAGTTCGCCGACGTCGAGGAGGGGCAGACGCTGGCCGTCTTCGGCCTCGGCCCGATCGGCCAGATGACGGCCCGCATCGCCAAGCACGCCGGCGTCCGCGTCATCGGCGTCGACCGTGTCCCCGAGCGGCTCGACCTGGCCCGTGCGTGGGGCTTCGAGGTCATCGACCTCGACGAGGTCGATGACGTCCCGTCCGCGATCCTCGACCTGACCCAGGGACGCGGGGCCGACGGCACGGTCGACGCCGTGGGCATGGAGGCACACGGCAACCCCGTCGCCGAGAAGGCCATCACGGCCGCCGGCCTGCTGCCCGACAAGATCGCCAAGCCCGTCATCGACAAGCTGGCGATCGACCGGCTCGAGGCGCTGACGACCGCGATCAAGTCGGTGCGCCGTGGCGGCACGGTCTCGGTCAGCGGCGTCTACGGCGGCGAGGTCGACCCCATGCCGCTCATGGAGATGTTTGACCGCGGCATCACGATGCGGCTGGGCCAGTGCCACGTGAAGCGCTGGACCGACGACATCGTCAAGGTGCTGGAGAGGAGCGAGGACGTGCTCGGCACCGAGTCGCTCGCGACGCACCGGCTGCCGCTCGCCGAGGCGCCCGGCGCGTACGAGATGTTCCAGAAGAAGCAGGACGGCTGCATCAAGGTCGTGCTGAAGCCGTGACCCGCATCCCGCGGGTCATCGTCGTGACGGGTGCGTCGAGCGGCATCGGTCGTGCGACGGCCCTGCGGGCGTCCGACGAGGGCGACCACCTCGTCCTCGTCGCCCGGGGGGCCGGCGTCCTCGAGGACGTCGCCCGCGAGTGCCGCACCAGCGGGGCGGCGTCGGTCCTGGTCGTCCCGACCGACGTCGGAGACGACGCCGCCGTCGAGGCGTGCTTCGCGCAGGTGCACGACAAGCACGGCAGGCTCGACGCCGTCGTGCACTCCGCCGGGGTGGTGGCCTACGGGCGCACCGAGGAGGTGCCGGCCGAGGTGTTCGACGGCGTGCTGCGGACCAACCTGATCGGCTCGATCAACGTCGCCCGGCACGCTCTCCCGGTCCTGCGGGCGCAGGAGGCCGGGACGCTGGTGCTGATCGGGTCGCTCATCGGGCACATCGCCGTCCCGTCGATGAGCCCGTACGTGCTGAGCAAGTGGGGTGTCCGCGCCCTCGCGCGTCAGCTGCAGGTCGAGAACCGCGACCTCAAGCACGTCCGCATCTCGTACGTGGCGCCCGGCGGGGTCGACACGCCCATCTACGAGCAGGCGGCGACGTACGACGGCTTCCTCGGCCGTCCGCCGCCACCCGTCGCCGGGCCCGACAAGGTCGCGCGCATCGCGCTGCGGCAGCTCGAGCACCCCCGCGCCCGCACGCAGGTCAACCGGTCGAACGATCTCATCCGGTTCGGCTTCAGCGGCCTGCCCGGTGTGTACGACCGGCTGGTCGGGCCGCTGTTCCGGGTCGCCGCGATGGATGTCACGGAGCGCGTCGGCCCGACGCCCGGCAACGTCCTGGCTCCGCGCGAGAGCGGCAACCACCTGCGCGGCGGGCAGGGCAATCCGTACGCCGGGGTCGTCCGCAACATCACCGCGAAGATCAGGGCGGTCACGGGACGCGCGGCATGACCGCCGCGCACGACGCCGTCGTGATCGGCGCCGGGCCCAACGGACTCGTCGCCGCCAACCACCTCGCCGACGCGGGCTGGTCGGTGCTGGTGCTCGAGGCGCAGGACGAGGTGGGCGGGGCGGTCAAGAGCGACCGCGGCGTCCACCCCGACTTCGTCCACGACACGTTCAGCGCCTTCTACCCATTGGCCGAGGCGTCGCCGACGATCCGCTCGTTCGGCCTGGAGGACCACGGACTCACCTGGACGCACGCCCCCGCCGTGCTCGGGCACCCGACGCCGGACGGCGAGTGGGCGATCCTGCACCGCGACCGGGCCGTCACGGCCGGTCTGTTCGACGCTGCGCACCCCGGTGACGGTGACGCCTGGTCGCAGCTGTGCAACCAGTGGGACCGCATCGGCGACCAGATGGTCAAGGCGCTGCTCTCGCCGTTCCCGCCGGTGCGCAACGGTGTGGGCGCCCTGGCACGGCTGCGCAGCGTCGGAGGGCTCGACTTCGTCAAGATGATGCTGACGCCCGCCAGCGAGATCGGCCTGTCCCGGTTCGGCGGCGTCGGGCCGCGCCTGATCGTCGCGGGCAACGCCGGTCACGCCGACATCCCCCTCAACGCCCCGGGCTCGGGCCTGATGGGCGTCCTGATGTCGATGCTCGGGCAGACCGTCGGGTTCCCGGTGCCGCTGGGCGGTGCCGGCGCGCTCGCGCACTCGCTCCGGCGGCGGTTCGAGTCGCTCGGCGGCGAGATCCGGTACGCGGCGGAGGTCACCCGCATCGAGGTCGAGGACCGTCGCGCCGTCGCCGTGCGCACCGCGGACGGCGAGCGGTTCGCCGCCGGACGCGCCGTCGTCGCCGACGTCGTCGCCCCGCACCTGTACGGACGGCTCGTCTCGCCGGACGACCTCCCGGCGAGGACGACGAACGCCATGCGGTCGTTCGACCTCGACCCGTCGACGGTCAAGGTCGACTGGGCGCTCGACGGCGTCGTGCCGTGGGCGTCCGTCCCCGCGTACGCGCCGGGCACGTTCCACGTCGCCGACTCCGTCGAGCAGATGACCCAGGCACACGGCCAGGTCGCGGCCCGGACCATTCCCGCCGCACCGTTCATGCTCGCGGGCCAGATGACGACCACCGACCCGACCCGGTCGCCCGCGGGCACCGAGTCGTTGTGGGCCTACACGCACGTCCCGCAGCACGCGGTGGGCGACGCGGGAGACGGCGGCATCACGGGCGAGTGGGACCGCGACGACTGCGAACGCTTCGCCGACCGCATGCAGGCCCGCATCGAGAAGCTCGCACCGGGCTTCGGCAGCAGGATCATCAGCCGCCGGGTCCTCGGCCCGAAGGAGCTCGAGCAGCGCGACGCCAACCTGGTCGGCGGCGCCATCAACGGCGGCACGTCCCAGCTCCACCAGGAGCTGATCTTCCGTCCCGTGCCCGGGATGGGGCGGGCCGAGACACCCATCCGAGGCCTCTACCTCGGGTCGGCCTCCGCCCATCCCGGAGGGGGTGTCCACGGTGCACCGGGCATGAACGCGGCCCGGGCCGCACTGGCCCACGCGAGGGTCCGCAGAGTTGCCCGCGGACTGTTCCGCTGACGGTTGGAGCCGATCGCGCTGGGTACGTCGCGAGGGAGTGCAGAAGGTCGCTCGAACCCGCAGGTTGAGAAAGCAAGGCCATGCCCCCCGAGGTCCCCGTACTCGCGGAGCGTCGTGTCGGATCGGCAACGATCCGCGTCGCGTCCGTCCCGTCGAACCATGTCTACGTCCGGCACCTGTCACCACCCGGTGATGCGTCCGACGGTGTGGTCCGGCTGCCCGACCCGACGCCTGCGGGCGCCGCGCCGCAGTCGCGGTGGTGGCCGCCGACGATGCTCGAGGCCGACTGGGTCCGCGCGCACCACGACGAGTTCGACGTCTTCCACGTGCACTTCGGCTTCGACGCGCGGACGCCGATGCAGCTGTCCGCCCTGGTGGACGCGTTGGCGCAGCACGGCAAGCCGCTCGTGCTGACGGTGCACGACCTGCGCAACCCGCACCACCTGGTCCGTGCCAACCACGACAAGCAGCTCGACGTCCTGGTGCCCGCGGCGAAGGCGCTCATCACGCTGACCCCGGGAGCCGCCGACGAGATCGAGCGTCGGTGGCACCTGCGTCCTGTCGTGGTGCCCCACCCGCACGTCGTCGAGCTCGACGACGTACTGGGCCTCCAGGCGGCTCGCGAGCGGAGCCGGCGGGTCGAGCCGTTCCGCGTCGGCCTCCATGTCAAGAGCCTCCGGGCGAGCATGGACCCGCTGTCGGTCATCCCGGCCCTCGTGCGCGCGGTCGACCAGATCGAGGGCGCCGTGCTCCAGGTCGACGGCCACCACGACGTGCTGGACGCCGACGAGCGCCGTTACGACAGCCGCGTGGTGGACCTCCTGCGGTCGTACGGCGACCGGATCGACCTGCGGGTCCACGACTTCTTCGACGACGAGCAGCTGTGGGCGTACCTCGCGTCGCTCGACGTCTCGGTGCTCCCGTACCGGTTCGGGACGCACTCGGGCTGGCTCGAGGCCTGTCGAGACGTGGGCACGACGGTGGTCGCGCCGACGTGCGGCTACTACCTCGAGCAGGGCCCCGTCGAGTCGTACCGCCTCGACGAGTCCGGTTTCGACGCCGATTCGCTCATCGCCGCGGTGCACCGCGCCCATCAGGCTCCGGCGGCGGCCGTGACGGTCGCCGAGCGGGAACGTCAGCGTCACGAGGTCGCACTGTCCCACCGGTCCGTCTACGAGACGGTGATCGGATGAGGGTCTGCCTCATCGCCTCCAGCCGGTTCCCGGTCCGCGAGCCGTTCCAGGGTGGCCTCGAGGCGCACACCGCGATGCTGGCCGAGAGACTCATCGCCCGAGGCCACCAGGTCAGCCTGTTCGCGGCGCCCGGCTCGGATTACCGGCTCAACGTCGAGGAGCTCGAGGTCGGGACGTTCGAGCCCAGCGCAGCCGCCCGCCAGGACGTCGGGGCGCCGCCGCGGCAGTGGATGCAGGAGCACCACGCGTACCTGCAGCTCATGCTCGAGCTGATCGCCACGGGCGCCGACCGGTTCGACGTCGTCCACAACAACTCGCTGCACCACCTGCCGGTCGCGATGGCCAGCGCCGTCGACGTGCCGATGGTGTCGAGCCTGCACACGCCGCCGCTCGCGTGGCTGGAGTCCGCGATGGTGCTGGCAGGCCGGGACGTGACGTTCACGGCCGTCAGTGAGCACACCGCCAGGGCCTGGGCACATGCGGTCGACGCCGCCGTGGTCCTCAACGGCGTCGACACCGACCGGTGGGCGGCCGGACCCGGCGGCGAGCGGGCGGTCTGGACCGGACGCCTGGTGCCCGAGAAGGCGCCTCACCTCGCGATCCGTGCCGCCCGGGCGGCGGGCATCGACGTCGTGCTGGCCGGCGCCCGGCTCGACCCCGGCTACTTCGAGCACAAGATCGCACCTCTGCTGGGACCACACGTGGAGTACGCCGGGCACCTGTCCAACCGCGAGCTGAGCGAGGTCGTGGGCGGGTCGGCCGTGGCGATCGTGTCGCCCGCCTGGGACGAGCCGTACGGCCTGGTGGCCGCGGAGGCGATGTCGTGCGGCACGCCCGTCGCGGCCTTCGCGCGCGGTGCCCTGCCCGAGATCGTCTCGTCCGACGGCGGGCGCCTGGCCGCGCCGGGGGACGTCGAGGCCCTGGCCGACGCCGTGCGTGAGGCCGGAGCGCTCGATCGCGGGCGCGTCAGGTCGCACGCCGTCGAGCACCTCGGCATCGATCCGATGGTCGACGGGTACGAGCGGGTCTACGCGGGCGTGGCGCACGGCGTGGCCGCCGCATGATCGGCTACTACGTGCACCACCAGGGCCGCGGTCACCTGCACCGTGCGATCGCCGTCGCCGGTGCGCTCGACACGACCGTCGTGGGCCTGAGCTCGCTGCCACGGCCCGACGGCTGGCCCGGACCGTGGCTGCAGCTGCCGCGGGACGACGACGGCGACATCGCGGACCCGGACGCTCGTGGTCGGCTGCACTGGGTGCCGGAGCGTCACGCGGGGCTGCGGTCGCGCATGGCGGAGATCTCGTCGTGGATCGACGCCGTGGACCCGGAGCTCATGGTCGTCGACGTGTCGGTCGAGGTGGCGCTGCTCGCCCGGCTGCACGGCGTCCCGGTGGTCACGGTCGTGCTGCCGGGGGACCGACACGATCCTGCCCATGAGCTGGTCCACGCGATCGCCCGGCGACTGCTCGCCGTGTGGCCGCCGGGAGCCCGGCACGTGGTGCGCGGCGTCGACGAGGACTCCGAACGGTTCGCGCGGGTCGGCGGGCTGTCACGCTTCGACGGAAGGCCACGCGCCGTCACGCCCGGCGGCGGACGGCGTCGTGTGGTGATGCTGGCAGGAGCGGGCGGCTCCGACCTGACGGCCGCACAGCTCGACCTCGCGCGGGAGCAGACACCGGAGTGGGACTGGACGGTGCTGGGTGGCCCGGGGGAGTGGATCGACGACCCGTGGGACATCCTCTGCGGAGCGGACGTCGTCGTGACGCACGCCGGCCAGAACGCCATCGCGGAGGTTGCGGCGGCCCGTCGCCCGGCGGTCGTGGTCCCGCAGTCCCGGCCGTTCGTCGAGCAGGACCTGATGGCGGCCAGCCTCGCCGCGTCCGGGCGGTGGCCCGTCGTGGTGCGGGGCGCGTTCCCGACGGGCGGATGGGCGGAGCTGCTGGACGCGGTCGCGCGCCTCGACGGCGACGAGTGGGGAGGCTGGAACGACGGGCACGGCGCGGAGCGGGCGGCCGCCGTGATCGAGGCCGAGCTGGCAGGGACGCCATGAGGGTCGCGGTCATCACGATCGTGCACGGCCGGCACGGGCACCTGGCTCTCCAGCAGGAAGGACTGGCGGCGTCCACACGGCCCCCCGACGTCCGAGTGGTCGTCGCGATGGACGATCCGACGCTGGACGGCGCCGGAGTCGTGCACGTGCCGACCGACGACCTCGGCCTGCCGCTGGCCCGGGCCCGGAACATCGGTGCGCGTCGGGCCCTGGACGCCGGCGCACAGGCGCTCGTCTTCCTCGACGTCGACTGCATCCCGTCGCCGGGTCTGGTCGCGGCGTACGAGCGGGTGCTCGCCGACCGCGCGACGTCCGGCGACCTGCTGTGCGGACCGGTGACGTACCTGCCACCTCCGCCCGAGGGCGGCTACGACCTCGCCACGGTCGGGGCCCTGGGCGTCCCGCACGCAGCCCGGCCGTGTCCTCCGGCGGGCCAGGTCGACCGCGGCCACGACCGGTACGAGCTCTTCTGGTCGCTGTCGTTCGCGGTGTCGGCAGGCGTGTGGGAGGTGGTCGGCGGGTTCGACGAGTCGTACGTCGGCTACGGGGGCGAGGACACCGACTTCGCACGGAAGGCGCAGTCAGCGGGGGTGGCGCTGACCTGGGTGGGCGGGGCGGACGCCTTCCACCAGCACCACCCCGTCAGTCGGCCACCGGTCGAGCACGTCGACGACATCGTCCGCAATGCGACGATCTTCCGCGACCGCTGGGGCACCTGGCCGATGCAGGGCTGGCTCGACGAGCTCGAGGGGCGCGGACTCGTGACGCGAGGGGCGGACGGCTACGCGGTCTCAGCCCTCGGCGACGAGCTCGATCGCGAACGCTGACCCCGTGCTGACGGCATCGGCGTACGCGGCGAGCTGCTCACCGTCGAGCTGGACGCCGATCGTCGCGAAGGCGTCCTCGGCCTGCGTCGCGATGCTCGACACGGACTGCCCGGTGAGCTTCGCGCGGACCTCCGCATCGACCTCGGCGACGCTTGCGGTGACGTGGGAGGTGGTGTCGTCAGGCGCTGTGTCGTGGTGGGAGTCCGTCATGTCCGGCCGGTACCCCCGCTCCGCCGCGACCAAACGGTGGGGGGTGGCTGAGACACCCATCCGGCGGTGTGGCGGTGCCTGAGACACCTATCGGCGTCCGGAAGGGTGTGTGAGCCACCGGCCCCCACGAACCCAGCACCTAACAGGTGTCTCAGCCACCGCGTCAGACGTCGCCCTGACGGCGCAGGGCCCGGTCGGCGGCCGTCGCGGCGGCGCGCCGGGCCTTCTCGGCGGCACGGAGATCCGACCGCCGGTCGGACTGGGCGTCACGCTCGTCCCTGAGCGACGTCTCGACCTGGCTGATCCGCTCCCGCAGCTCAGCCAGCTCCTCCTTGAGGTCGGCGACCCGTCGCTCGGAGTCGCTGATCGCGTCCGACGCCTCGGTGACGGCGTCGTCGGCGGCGGCCAGCTCGGCCTGGGCCTCGTCGACCTCTCGCTGCGCGGCGGCCTTGGCCTCCCGGCGGGCGCGCAGCTCGTCGCCGTCGTCCTTCTTCGTCTCCGTCTTCTCGGCCTTCGACCCGGGAGGGGCTGCCGGGGCCTTCGCAGACCTCGCCGGCCGCGCCGCCTCCACCGCGTCCACATCCACCTCGACCGCCGAGGCCCCGTCCAGGTCGACCGACCCGAAGCCGTTGGGCGACAGCGGACGCAGCAGCGTCCCGGCCTGCATCGTGGCGAAGGCGCCGGCGTCGACCAGTGCGGCCCAGACGGTCTGCTCGACGTCGCGGAGCGACGCGTCCGTCGCCGTGGTCTCGGCGTTCTCGGCCACCGCGGCAGCCGCCGTGACCGAGCGGCTGACGAGGGCGCGCCGTTCCCGGTCGAGCGACCGCAGACCGGCGGCGTCCGACTCCGCCTGGGCCGATCGCAGCCGGACGCCCAGGTCGCGGACGTCGTCGAGCAGCTCGCCGTCCGCGCGGACCAGCAGGTTCACGAGGTGGGCACCGGCCGCCGACTTCCTGAACGCCTTGACGTACCGCGCCACGTCGCCGCCGGCGTCCTTGGCCGCCGCGTTGCGGGCGGCGATGAACTCGCCCAGCGGCAGGCCGTACAGCCGATGGGCGATCTCGGTGAGCGAGGAGTCGTCGGCCATGGTCGGTCAGTCGAACTGCGGCCGCGCGTTCGCGTCGCGCTGGACGACGATGGCCTCCGCGACGGAGAGGAGCCGCCTGTTCTCGTGCTGGGAGATGCGACGCAGGAACTGGAACGCCGCATCGGAGTCGATGTCGAACTTCTGCATCAAGATGCCCTGCGCCTGGCCGATCGTGGTGCGCGACTCCAGGGCCGTGGCCAGACCCTCGGCCCGGTCGGCGGCGGCGAACGCCGCGGTCGCGTGCGCGGCGAGCATCTCTGCCACCTCCGCGTCCGCGTCGGTGAAGGCGCTCGGCCGGTCGGCGTAGATGTTGAGCGAGCCGAAGCCGCGGTCCTTCGTGGCGAGTCGGACGCCGACGGCGCTGTGGATGCCGATCCCCGCCGCGGCAGGACCCCACTGGGGCCAGCGCGGATCGCTCCTGACGTCGTCGGTGCGGTACGTCGCGCGTCCGGTGATCGCGTCGAGGCACGGACCCTCGTCGTACGTGACCTGCAGCTGGTGCGCCTCGTTGACGCGAGTCGTGGTGGCAGCGGGGGTCTCGATCTGCGAGCGGCTGCGGATGCGCATGATGCCCGCGTCATCGGCGTCGAGCGCCAGGCGCGCGTAGTGGCTGACCCGGTCCAGCATCGCGTCCGGGGTCGCCTCCTGCTCGAGCTCGAGAGCCATGTCGGCGAGCATGCGGGCGACATCCACGGCGCCACCTCCTGGATCGGGTCTCACTGGTCATGGACGACTGTACGCATGTTCGAGTGGCACGCGGACTGGGCGACCGTGACAGGCTGGGCCCATGCCCGCCGACGACACGTTGTCCTGGTTCCTCACCGCGACGGAGCGGGACAATCCGCAGACCGTCCTCGACGACGGGCACCCGGGTGACGAGGCGTGGTCGACGGGAAACCTCGTGCGTCCGCTCGTCCACGGGGCGACGTACTTCGCGGAGCTGTTCGAGCGCATCGAGGCGACGCGTGACGGTGACCTGATCTACTTCACCGACTGGCAGGGGGACGCCGACGAGCGACTGACCGGCGAGCCGGGCAGCGAGGTCGTCGAGGTGCTGGGGCGCGCGGACGAGCGGGGCGTCGACGTGCGAGGACTGGTGTGGCGCTCCCACTCCGAGGCGATCGGCTTCTCGTCGGGCGAGAACCGTCGGCTCGGCAAGGCACTCCAGGACCGCGGTGCCGAGGCGCTGCTCGACATGCGCGTGCGCATGGGCGGATCACACCACCAGAAGATGGTCGTCATCCGGTACCGCGACGATCCCTCGCAGGACATCGCGTACGTCGGCGGCATCGACCTGTGCCACTCGCGCCGCGACGACGCGAGCCACGCGGGAGACCCGCAGGCGCTCGAGCTCGCCGAGGAGTACGGCCCGACGCCTCCGTGGCACGACATCCAGGCGGCGATCACCGGCCCGGCCGTGCACGACGTCGAGACGGTGTTCCGCGAACGGTGGCTCGACCCGACCCCGCTCAGCCGCAGCCCCATCAACGTCCTCGCCGACGTGGTGCAGAAGCTCGACCGCAGCCCCGATCCCCTCCCGGACCAGCAGCCCGCACCGCCGGTGGTGCACGGCGGCACCCACGCCGTCCAGCTGCTCCGCACGTACCCCGATCTCCGGCTCGACCGCGACTACGACTTCGCCAACGGCGGGGAGCGCAGCGTGGCGCGCGGGTACCGCAAGGCGATCGCCCGGGCGCAGCGGCTCGTCTACCTGGAGGACCAGTACCTCTGGGGCACCCGCATCGGGGACGTCTTCACGCGGGCACTGCGCGAGCACGAGGACCTGCACGTCATCGCGGTCGTGCCGATCCACCCCGACAAGGAGGGGTCCTCGCGCACCGCGCAGCTGCTCGGCCGTCGACGCGCGATGCTCGAGATGCTGGACGCCGCACCCGACCGGGTCGCGGTCTACGGCATCGAGAACCACGCGTCGACGCCGGTCTACGTGCACGCCAAGACCTGCATCGTCGACGACACGTGGGCCACGATCGGGTCCGACAACTTCAACCGCCGCTCGTGGACGCACGACTCCGAGCTCACGGCCGCCGTCGTCGACCTGTCCGGCGAGAGCACCTACGCCCGCGACCTGAGGCTGACGCTGGCGGCCGAGCACCTCGACCGAGCCGACGTCCCGCAGGACTGCGTCGACCCGGCCGGGATGTTCGCGGCCTACGCCGAGACGGCCGCCGCCCTCGACGAGTGGCATGCCGGCGGGCAGGTCGGGGAACGACCTGCCGGCCGGCTGCGTCGCCTCGAGCCGCCACGGATCGGCCGGTTCAGGCGCGCGCTGGCGGCCGTCCCGTACCGGGTCGTGCACGACCCGGACGGACGACCGCGCCCCATCCGCGGCACCGACGAGTTCTGACTACGCGGGGAACCGCTCCCACACCCGGTGGCTGCCGAGCAGCTCGACGACCGAGCTGAGGACGTCCAGGGGGTCGTCGCCGACGTAGACGCCCGCGGGTGCCGCCGGCAGCCCGCTGGCCACGAAGGCGTCCAGGGCGTCGCCCCATCCGCCGAGGGCCTTGCCGTGCCGGTAGGCCTCCGACAGCAGCAGCGCGACCCGTGGGTCGAGCAGTCCGTCGCTGGGGGCGGCGGCCTTCGCGTCGGCGGACGGGTCGGCGTCCTTGGCCGCGAGCGGTGCTCCGGCCAGGATGATCGTGTCGAGCTCGATCGACCGCACCGTGAGGTAGGTGCGCTGGACGGTCACGGGGTCGCCGGTCGCGTCCGTCAGCATCCCGCCGCGCGAGGCGATGACGAGCGGCACCATCGAGGCGGCGAAGACGGCATCGCGGACCGCGCGGACGCCGCTCAGGTCGTCGAGCCCGTCCGGCACCAGGATGCCGATCAGGCGGCCGTCCGTCGGCCACGTGCCACCGATCTGCGACAGCGCCGGGCTCGGCACCTCGCTCGTCACGGCGATGGTCGGCTCCGGCGCCGGGAGGCCGAGGGCGTCCGCGACCTTCTGGCACAGGTCGGCGTCGATGTTGGCCAGCGCCAGCAGCTGACGCTCCTTGACGGCCTGCTCGTAGCACTTGCCGAGCTCGAAGGCGTACGACTGCTTGACGTGCGCCTGCTCGACCGGCGAGAGGCTCAGGTAGAACAGCCGGGCCTGGCTGAAGTGGTCGTCGTACGTCGCCGGGGCCGCGCGGACCTTGGTCGAGGCCTCGACCGCCTGCGGGACGTCGATGAACGCGCTGACGTCCTCGCCGGCGAGGAACGGGCAGCCGCCGTCCAGCGAGTTGGGCCGGTACGGCGCGATGCCGGTGTGCACCGCGTCCTGGTGGTAGCCGTCGCGGAGCATGTCGTTGACGGGGGCGTGCGACCGGTTGATCGGGATCTGGTCGAAGTTCGGTCCGCCCAGGCGGGTCAGCTGCGTGTCGAGGTACGAGAACAGGCGGCCCTGGAAGAGCGGGTCGTCCGTCGCGTCGATGCCCGGCACGAAGTGGCCGGCGTGGAACGCGACCTGCTCCGTCTCGGCGAAGTAGTTGCCGGGGTTCGCGTTGAGCGTCATGGTGCCGATGACCTGGACGGGCGCGAGCTCCTCGGGGACGAGCTTGGTCGAGTCGAGCAGGTCGATGCCCTCGTACATCTGGTCGGGGGTGTCGGGGAAGACCTGCACGCCGAGGTCCCACTCGGGATGGGCGCCGGACTCGATCGCGTCCGCGAGGTCGCGACGGTGGAAGTCGGGGTCGACACCGGCGGCGATCTGCGCCTCCTCCCACGTCAGGGAGTGGACACCGAGACGCGGCTTCCAGTGGAACTTGACCAACGTGGTCTCGTCCTTGGCGTTGACGAGCCGGAAGGTGTGGACACCGAAGCCCTCCATCATCCGGTACGAGCGCGGGATGCCCCGGTCGGACATGTTCCAGATCGCGTGGTGCTGCGACTCGGTGTGCAGCGACGCGAAGTCCCAGAACGTGTCGTGCGCGCTCTGCGCCTGCGGGATCTCGACGTCGGGGTGCGGCTTGCCGGCGTGGATGACGTCGGGGAACTTGATCGCGTCCTGGATGAAGAACACCGGGACGTTGTTGCCGACGAGGTCGAAGTTGCCCTCGGTCGTGTAGAACTTCACGGCGAAGCCACGGGTGTCACGCACCGAGTCGGCGGAGCCGCGCGATCCGAGCACGGTCGAGAACCGGGTGAACACCGCGGTCGTCGCGCCCTCACCCAGGAAGGCGGCGCGGGTCAGCTCGGACGCGGCACCGTTCGACGTGAACACGCCGTGGGCCGCCGCGCCGCGGGCGTGGACGACACGCTCGGGGATGCGCTCGTGGTCGAAGTGCATGATCTTCTCGCGCAGGTGATGGTCCTGCAGCAGCACGGGGCCGCGAGGCCCGGCCTTGAGCGAGTGATCGGTCTCGCGCAGCGGCACACCGGTCGCGGTCGTGAGGTACGCGCCCTGCTGGGCGGCCGCGAGCTCGCCGTCCTTCGACGGTGCGCCGGTGGGGGAGTGCGGGACCGGGCCGTGCTGCGACGGCTTCGGCGGCAGCGGGTCGTGCGGCTCGGTGGGCTCCTCGAGCGTCGGCGTCCCGCTGCCCGGCGTGCCGGGGATGATCGGCGCCGCATCGGCCACCGCCGCCTTCACCTCGTGCGCCACCTCGCCGGCGATGTCACGTGCCTTGCCGACCAGTCCGCCGGGTTCGTTCTTCGTCATGGTGCTCCCTCGTGATGACCGCGATCTGCGGATGGGTGGAGGTACCCGGGCGGGTGGCGTGGCAAACGGCGAGCGGCGGGTAGAAGTCGGCGCGACGGGTAGAAGGAGATGTCGACACCGTGTCCGTCACCGAAGGGAACCACCATGAGCCACCTCGTCAGCAGCATGCAGTTCGGCGACCTCGACGTGTCCTTCGACGACCGGGTGCTGAGCCCACGGGAGTGGACGATGGCGCAGTCCGAGTGGGCCGCCGACCTGATGCAGGAGGCGCCGGCAGGAACTGTGCTCGAGCTCTTCGCGGGTGTCGGGCACATCGGCCTCGCCGCCGTCGCGAGTGCCGACCGCCCGCTCGTCATGGTCGACCTCAACCCCGTCGCGTGCGACTTCGCCCGCCGCAACGTCGACGCTGCCGGGATGGGCTCGCGGGTCGAGGTCCGAGAGGGTCGCATCGACGAGGTGCTCGACGCCGGTGAGACGTTCCCGGTGATCATCGCCGACCCGCCGTGGGTGCCCTCTGCCGGCATCGGAGAGTTCCCGGACGACCCGACCATCGCGATCGACGGTGGCGAGGACGGCCTGGCGCTCGCGCGAGTCTGCTGCCGCGTCGTCGACCGGCACCTGGCTCCCGCCGGCTCCGCGGTCCTCCAGCTCGGCACGACCGGTCAGGCCGATCAGCTCGACACCTACCTGGCGGACGTCCTGGGCTCGGCTCTCAGGGTCGTCGAGACCCGCACGTACGAGCGCGGGGTGCTGGTCCGCCTGTCGCGTCAGGCCTGAGTCACTCCGGCGGCAGGGTGCTGGCCGCTGGGCCGCGCAGACCGTCCAGCGCGATGGCGATCGTGCGGCGCCACTGCTGCTCGCCCTGGGTCGCCCCGAGGCACTCCACGCCGCCGGAGGGGGAGATCGAGACCAGGACGATGTCGCGCCACGTGACGTCGTCCCGCAGCACGCCCTGCTCCTGCGCGCGCTGCACCAGTCGGTCGATCGCGCCGGCGAGCACCGAGCCCGCCTCGGCCACCTGGGGCGGGAGGTTGTGCTTCGTGCCGGTGCCGCTCGTGAACTCGGCGAGCCCGAGGTTCTTCAGCTGTGCCTCGGTGTACGCGTAGAGGAAGCACGACAGGCCGCGCCAGGCGTCGTCGTCCGACAACGCTGCATCGGCCCACGTCTGGATCTCCACGACGCCGTCGACCAGTACATCGGCGATCAGGGCCTCCTTCGAGCCGAAGCGGCGGTACAGCGTCCCCACGCCCACCTCCGCGCGCTCGGTGATGTCGGTCGTGGAGGCATCGAGACCGTGCTCGGCGATCGCGGCACGCGCGGCCTCGATGAGCCTCAGGCGCTTGCGCCGTGAGTCGGCGCGTTCCTTCGGTGCCTCGTCGACCGCCGTCTCCGTCATGTGCAAAGCATAGCGCAGCGGACACGCCTCCTCCTTAAGGACGACTCCTCTCCGAGCGGAGAGTACCTCTCCGTTGCGTGCTACGGTGGGGTCATGGACACCAACGCCACTCCCGCACTGATCGTCTACGGCGCCACCGGCTACACCGGCCGCCTGATTGCGGAGGAGGCCGCTCGCACAGGAGTGGACGTTGTCGTCGCCGGCCGGGACCCGGCCAAGGTCGACGCGCTTTCCGTACGCCTCGGGGTACCCGGGCGGGCCTTCTCGCTCGACGACCCGGCGGCCGTGCGGGAGCAGATCCGGGGATCCCGGGTCGTGCTGAACGTCGCGGGCCCCTTCAGCGAGACGGCCGAGCAACTCATCGACGCCAGCATCGCCGAGGGCGTCCACTACCTCGACACGACCGCGGAGCTCGCGATCTACCAGCTCGCGGAGGAACGGTCGGCAGCCGCCGCGGCCGCCGGCGTCACGCTGGTGCCGGGCGTCGGCTGGGACGTCGTCCCGAGTGACGCGGTCGCCGTGCATGCCGCGGCAAGGACGCCGCACCCTGCGCGACTGCGCATCGCGCTGAAGGTCACCGGCGGCTTCTCCCGCGGGTCCGTGTCGAGTGCGGCCGGCATCGCCGACGTCTTCGGCCTCGTGCGCGCGGCCGGGCAGCTCGTGACCAAGGCAGACCCGACGCCTGCGACGTTCGACCTCGGTGCCGGTGCGGAGGAGTTCGGTCCCGTTCCGATGGGCGACCTCGTCACCGCCCGCCACTCCCTGGGACTCGGCGACATCGAGGTCTTCATGCGGGCGGACGGCGCGATCCCGACGCCGGGCGAGGAGCTCCCGGAGGGACCGACCGAGGCCGAGCGGCTCGAGGGTCGTTACTGGGCGCTCGCCGAGGTGACCGACGAGGACGGCAGTGTCGTCCGCTCGGTCATCGAGACCCCGACGGGCTACACGTACACGGCGCTCTCGGCGGTCGAGGCGGCTCGCCGCGCGCTCGTCGCAGACCTGCCCGCCGGCTTCCAGAGCCCGTCGTCGGCCTTCGGCGCCGACCTCGCCGCGAGCATCGCCGACTCCTTCATCACCGACCTCTGACCTCCCACCGACCCACACGAAGGACACACACCATGCGCTACGCGACATTCGGACGACGATCAGGCCTGCGGGTCTCCGAGTACGCCCTGGGCACCGGCAACTTCGGCACGGCCTGGTCCAGTGGCACCAACGCCCAGGACGCCCGCGTCATCTTCGACCGGTTCGCCGGGGCCGGCGGAACGTTCCTCGACACCGCCGGCATGTACCAGGCGGGACAGTCCGAGGAGATCCTCGGCGACCTCATCAGCACGGACCGCGACCACTTCGTCGTGTCGACCAAGTACGGCGCGAGCGACGCCGAGCAGCCCCACGTCTCCGCGACGGGCAGCGGACGCAAGAACCTGATGTCGTCGGTCGAGGCGAGCCTGAGGCGGCTCGGCACGGACTACCTCGACCTGATGTGGCTGCACTTCCCTGACGGCGTCACGCCGATCGACGAGATCGTGCGCGGCATGGACGACCTCGTGCGCTCCGGCAAGGTCCACCACGTCGCGCTCTCGAACTACCCGGCCTGGCAGGCGTCCGCGGCGGCCACCCTGGCCGACCTGCGCGGCTGGGCACCGATCGTCGGAGTGCAGATGGAGTACAGCCTCGTCGAGCGCACTGCCGACCGGGAGCTGCTGCCGATGGCCGAGGCGCTCGGCCTGGGCGTGAACCTGTGGTCGCCGCTCGCCGGCGGACTGCTGACCGGCAAGTACCGCACCGGTGGCGAGGGTCGGGCGACCGATCCCAGCCGTTTCGTCGACCCGGAGACCGGTCACAAGACCGCCGTCATCGACGAGGTGCTGACGATCGCTGACGAGATCGGCACGAACGCCGCCCAGGTCTCGATGGCCTGGCTGCGGGGGCGCGGCGAGCGCTCGGCCGCGACCATCGTCCCGATCGTCGGCCCCCGCACCCTCGCCCAGCTGGACGACTACCTGGGGTCGCTCGACGTCGACCTGACCGACGACCAGTACGACCGCCTCGACAAGGTCAGCGCCGTCGAGCTGGGTGTGCCCCACGGCATCAACTCGCTGATCCGGCCGAACCTCCTCGGCGGTGACTCGAGCCGCTTCGTCGAGCCCGTCACGCCGATCGCATGACCGAGCTCGACCCGCGTCGGCTCCAGCCGGTCGGCGGTGGCTGAGACACCGATCCAGGGCTGAACTGGTGAGGGGCGGTCGCCCACACACCTATCGGCGGCTGGATAGGTGCGTGGGCCACCGGCGACAACACGAATGTCGACCGATACGTGTGTGAGCCACCGCTCCTAGGCGGCTGAGACTGGTCTAGGGCCGGTTCTTCGCCGGGATGAGCTTGTGGGTGCCGTCGCACCAGGGCTGCGAGCCGGACTTGCCGCACCGGCACACGGCGCTGATCGGCCGCGTCGTCCGGTGCAGCTCGCCGTCGGCGTCCTCCACGACGTGATCGCCGCGCAGCAGCATCGGCCCGCCCGCGCACAGGATGACGGTGGGGTGCCCGGTGTCGGTCATGCCGCCCACTCCGCCAGCATGCGGTGGGCGAACCGGTCCTCGAGGTCCAGGCAGGTGAACGCGCCGAAGAAGACGTCGTCGCGCAGGTTCGGCTCCTCGTCGAGCAGGGAGCCGCAGATCGTCCGCACCGCGAGCTGCTCGTGGACGGCGTCCGCCTCGACGTGCTCGGCGTAGTAGTCGATCATCGCCTCGGGAAGGCCGAGTCGGGTCATGCCCTGCGCGATGCGCCGTGACGGGATGCTGCTGGTGACCTCGAACGCCGCGAGGTGGCCCAGGGAGGCTCCCCGGAGCCGTCGGTTGAGGCCGAACAACGACATCGCATTGTTCTCCTCCAGCACCTCGAGCGGGACGTCGTCGATGTACGCGCCGTACTCCGGACGCAGACCGCACTGATCCATCCCGCGCGCGAACAGCTCGGAGTGCAGGCGGTTGGGGTCACCACACCCGTACTCGTCGAACTGCAGCTCCATGAGTGCCGCCTTCGTGCGGGTCGCCAGTCGTGGCACGACCCACGCGGTCGGATCGGACTCCTTGAGGTGGTAGATCGAGCGCATCCGCAGCAGCTCGAGCACCTGCTCGCGGTCGGCCGTCCGGTGGACGTGGGCCGCGAGGGACGGACCGTCGTGACCGGCGACGAAGTCGAAGAACGTCTCAGCGAACTCGCCGTCGGGCGACACGGACGGTGCCCGGTCTCGGAGGGTGTGCTCGAAGCTCATCTCGAGGGAGCGGCGCAGCTCGATGAGCTCGGGCTGCCACTCCAGGCCCTCGTCGACGTCGTCGAAGCCCCGGTAGTGCAGCTCGTAGAGCGCCCAGAGCGTGATCTGCAGGTCCTCGTCGTCGTCCGCGAGGGTGTGGAGCGTCTGCTTCCACGACGGCGATGCGGAGCGCATCGCGGCGAAGACGGTCTCGCTGAGCGAGCCGCGGCCCTTGGGTGTCTGCATGGTGGTCCTCGAGATCGTGCTGCTCCTGCAGGGTGCTCGACAGGCTGTGCAGCAGTACCCCGGTTCGAAGAGGGTCAATCCGATGAATCGGGGTACGTCCTCATCACTCGCGGGTCGCCTCATGCGCCCGCCGCAGAACAGAAAGGTCCTGACATGGGACTCCTCCTCTGGATCGCAGCAGTCATTCTCGTCATCGCGGGCATCGTGACCCTCATCGGTGGCAGCGTCATCTGGGGCATCATCCTCATCGTCGTCGGCCTGGCCGTGGGACCCGGCGGCTGGTCGATCTTCAACCGCGGCGGCGCCCGCACGTAAGCACGCCCTGAGCCGGCCCGCCTCGTCATCGACGGGGCGGGCCGTCGCACGTCCGCACGCTTGACGACGACAGGATGGGGAGATGGTGTCGTTCCCGCAGGACCCGATGCTCGCCCGGCACGTGGCGAGCCTGCCCGAGCCGACGGCGCTGTCCGGCGGCTGCGTGTACGAGCCCAAGCTCGACGGCTACCGGGCCATGCTGTTCGTCACGGACGAGGGGTGCCGCGTGCAGTCACGTCGCGGGCACGACATCACCGACGAGTTCCGGGACGTCGCAGCGGCCGCCGCGGAACACCTGCCGACGGGCGTCGTGCTCGACGGTGAGCTGGTCGTGTGGACCGGAGGCGCTCCGGACTTCGGCGAGCTGCAGCGCCGGCTCGGCCACGCCGGCAAGCAGCGGATCGGCCAGAAGCCGGCGTCGTTCGTGGCCTTCGACATCCTGTCGGCCGCCGACAACGACGTGCGCCCCGCGCCGCTGAGGGTCCGGCGCCAGCTGCTCGAGACGGTGATGGACGGTGCTCCGCCGACGCTGCAGCTGTGTGCCCAGACGGACGACGTCGCCGTGGCCCGGGAGTGGATGACGGCGTTCGCGGCGGCCGACCTCGGGATGGAGGGGCTCGTCGTCAAGGGTGCGGCCACGGCGTACCGCAACGGTGCCCGCGAGTGGCTCAAGTACCGCCACCGCGACACGGTCGAGGTCGTGGTCGGCGGTGTGAGTGGCTCCCTCGAGGCTCCTGGTCACCTGGTGTTCGGCCTGCCGGACGCCGACGGCGAGCTGTCCTTCGCCGGGACGACCACCGAGCTGTCGCCGGCCCAGCGCAGGGAGATCGGCGCGCTGCTGGAGACCTCGGACACCGAGCACACGTGGCTGCTCGACATCGGCACGCGCTGGGGTCGCGCCGGCCGGCAGACCGTCCTGCCGGTGGTCGCGACGCTGGTCGTCGAGATCTCGGTCGACAGCTCGATGCAGGACGGCAGGTGGCGGCACCCGGCGAAGCTCGTCCGGGCCAGGCCCGACCTGACACCGTCAGAGGTGCAGGTCAGGGACTAGAGGTTGGTCGTCGACGGGTCGACCGGCTCGGACGGATCGAACCGTGCGGCCGTCCACTCGCCGCCGATCTGCTGGAACAGCGTCCACCCCGGGTCGACGTCCTGCTCCAGCGCCCACGCGTTGGCCGTGTCGAACGACGTGAACGACTCCTCGCCGAGGACCGTTCCGTCGTCGCCGCGCAGCTGGTACTTGCTCATGAGAGACCCTCCCGGCAGGGAGAGGGTCCCCCATGCGCACGGGGACCGTACCCGCGTCGCCCCGGCAGAAACGCTCAGGCGGCGCCGGGACGGATCGAGGCGACGAACTCGAGCTTCTCGATGACGTCGTCGGGGATCGCGAACGGGTACAGCGGCTCCTTGCCCATGCCCCGGTTGATCTGGTTGAGCGCGATGCTCAACGGGATCCAGATCCCGACGACGACGTCGCGGAACGACGAGAACGCGGTGGCCGGGGCCGTGGCGGTCAGCCCGAACTGGCGGGCGTTGTCGATCGTCTCGTTGATGTGCAGGTAGTGCGCGAACGTCTCGGCGAAGTCCTCGAAGGGGTGCATCGTGGCGTACGTACTGATGTAGCTGGTCTCCCAGCCGTCCGGCGGGCCCTCGGCGTAGTGCCGGTCGATCGCGTCCTGATAGCTCTGCGACTCGTCGCCGAAGAGCGTGCGGGCCTTCTCGACGAGGTCGCCCGTCACCAGCACGGCCTCGAAGTAGTGGCCGATCTCGTGACGGAAGTGGCCGAGCATCGTCCGGTAGGGCTCGTCCAGCTGGGCGCGCACCTTCTCGCGGTGGGCGACGTCGCTCTCGGCGAGGTCGATCGTGATGAGGCCGTCGTCATGACCGATCACGACGTTCTCCTCGACGCTGGAGAGCAGGTCGAACCGCAGCCCGGACGGGTTCGCGTCGCTGTGCGGGTCGATCGGGAAGCCGAGCGTCTCGAGCTCGACGAGCACGTGGCGCTTGGCCCGCTCCGCGACGAGGAACTGGGCCATCCCGACCTCGTCGTCATCGGCCGGACGCGTCTGGGTCAGGGAGCACGAGAAGCACAGGCCGTCGACGGAGGTCGTGAGCCACGTGCACCCGGCGATCGCCTCGTTGGCGCACACCGTCCAGCTCGTGCCGTCGTGGTCGGTGTAGGTGCCGTCGGCGTCGCGGGGGACGATCGCGCGCTCCTCGCGGGAGTACGCCTGCGGGGTGCCGCACGTGACGCATCGGAAGTTCTCGAAGTACAGGGCGGCGTCGCACACGCGACAGGTGTAGGCCTTCACGTCCAAAGCGTAGGAGCCCCGGGTTCCGAGCGACAATCGAGCAGACGTGACGTGTGTCCCCCTCCCTGCCCGGAGGTCTTCAGGCGGCGCGGGGTTGTTGTCGGGTGAAGCGGGAGTGTCTTCGTGGGGTCTGGTCGGGGTCGATGCGTGTGGGCGGGATGATCTCGGGGATCCCGTCGGTGGCCATGGTCACGAC
>Ga0247730_1000730_pt1 | contig 21593 bp, 18 predicted proteins | sample UWRJL073202C2_FD_180959 | JGI IMG/M metagenome (GOLD analysis project Ga0247730, IMG submission 180959) | Plant litter microbial communities from Arlington Agricultural Research Station in Wisconsin, United States - UWRJ-L073-202C-2 | ecosystem: Environmental > Terrestrial > Plant litter >... | reverse complement strand
ATATGTCCCGACTCCAATGGCTCGCGCAAGACCTCCAGTACGCGCCGATCAAACTCGGGCAACTCATCCAGAAACAGCACGCCGTGATGGGCCAGGGTGATTTCACCGGGCTGAGGTCGGCTGCCTCTGTGACATTGGGCAATTGATGCAAGTTGAGGTGAGCGCAGCCCGCATCCTGTCGTAAGCTTTACAACCAATAGCTGCAACGAATTCCTACTAATAGGTGCAACTGGCCGAAATATGGATAGTAATAGCTGCAACCAGCCGAAATTTTCAGTGGCACGCCGCATTAAATCTACGCGCCGTAGCCTTTCTGGCGTCTACGCTTTTCGCGGAGAAGCGATTGCTTACGAATCCACGCTTGAACGTGACTTCCTGCAGCGCATGGATTTCAACCGAAGCGTTGTCACTGTTGTATCTCAGCCTGTGAAGTTGGAGTTCGTGGCGAGAAACGGGAGGAAGTACTCATACACCCCTGATTTTCTTGTACATCACAGTCTCCGCTCCTCTCGGCGTCCGATGCTAATTGAGGTCAAACCGGAAGAGGAGTGGCGTGAGAATTGGCGCGAATGGTTACCAAAATGGAAGGCGGCTTGGCGATTTGCTGCGGAGCGCGGTTGGTGCTTCCATATTTCTGATGAGTCACGAATCCGGGGCGTCGCGCTTCAAAACATTCAATATCTGGAGCGGTTCAAACGCGCTGATTACTTAGATGTTGATTTGGACGCAGTGGTTCGCACCGTAGCAGAGATGGGCATCGCTCCTTTTCAGTATCTCCTTGCGCGGCATTTCAGTGGCTTTGAGGCCATGGGCGCATCGCACCTATTTCACCTGATTGCTACCCGGCAGCTTGATTGTGATATCCGCGAACCCTTCACTGATTCACTGGAACTATGGGTGGCCGAATGATCAATCCTCCCGCTCAAGAGAAACCACCTGGCACCAAGCCTGATCGTGCATTACTCAGGATTGAGACTGGGGAGATGGTCAAGTACCAAGGTGATGTCTACCGAATAACTCAAGTCCTCGATTTCCAGAGTGTCCTCTGTATTAACGTTGAAAGCGGAAGGGCTCAGGTTCTGCGTATCGCGGAGCTGAAGCCAGTACCGTCGGATAGAGTAAAGGGCCTCTACATCAATCACGATCTTGAGGACATTGGTACGGAAGAATGGGCGGCGGCTCAAAAGCGTTTTTCTATCATCGCTCCACTTCTGTCGGATGATCGATTGCCAAAGGGCGCGGTTGAAGCACGCGCGAAGGAGTCTGGTGTTGACCCGGTTACGGTGTATCGCTGGTTAAAGCGGTACAAAGAGTACGGAGAGGTCACAGCGCTTGTCCCGTTTAAGCGGGGATGGTCGAAAGGTCGGCAGCGGTTGCCCGGTGAGATTGATGCTGTCATCACTGAGGTCATTGCGGATTTTTACCTGACGAACCAACGGCCCTCGGCTTCTTCCACTATCGAAGAGGTAGCACGGCGTTGCAAAGCCTTAAAGTTGACCCCCCCAAACGGCACAACTATTCGGGAGAGAATTAAAAATATTCCCGAGCGCGTTGCATTGCGAAGCCGGGGGTACCGGGAGCTTGCTGGCAATAAGTATTCTGCGCGGCCAGGAGGGATGTTGGCGGATTACCCGTTAAAAGTGGTTGAGATCGATCACACGCCCGCGGACATGATCGTAGTGGACGATGTTCATAGGAAGCCCATCGGCCGGCCGTGGCTGACGCTAGCGATATGCTCATACTCCCGAATGGTAGTTGGCTATTTTCTCTCCATGGATGCGCCTTCAGCGGTTTCGGTGGCGATGTGTTTGGTCCATGCCATTTTGCCCAAAGAAAACTGGCTTGCTCTGCATAATGTCGACGCGGAATGGCCGGTATGGGGAAAGCCCGGGACAGTGCATACAGATAATGGGTCAGATTTTAAAGCTCATAGCCTCATACGTTCGTGCATCAACCATGACATCAAGCGAGAGTTTCGGCCTCGAAAAACCCCCCATTGGGGCGCGCGTATTGAGCGGTTGATGGGTACGTTTTCGACGCTAGCTAAAAAGGACAAAGGCACCACTTTTAGCAATCCTGTAGAGCGCGAGGGCTACGACTCAGAGGGGAAAGCTATTTATACTTTCGCTGAGTACGAAGAGCGAGTTGTAAGGAACATCATCGAGTACAACAATCGTTACCACGAAGGAATTTTCATGGCACCGATTCGGCTCTGGAATATTGGCTTTTTTGGCAACCAAGAGCAGCCAGCTCTCGTCCCTCTCCCTCCTCGCGTAGCCAACCCCTGGGCATTTCAGCTCGACTTTTTGCCAGCGTCGCTCCGGGTCATCCATCCTTATGGCGTGGAGTTAGACGCTATGTATTTCTCAGAAGCTTTGCGGTCTTGGATAGGGGCTAAGGATGAAGTCACTGGCAATCCTAGAAAATTTTTGTTTCGCAGAGACCCTAGAGATGTGAACAGGATTTGGTTTTACGATCCCTCCATCAAAGAATATTTTGAGGTTCCGATCACCCGATCTTTGTTTCCAGGGACGACCGTCGCCGAGTACGTCGGCGCTAAAAGCAAATTGCGCAAGGAAGGTAAGGCTGCTGTCGACCATGATTTGATCGAGCGCATGATTCTTGAAAAACGGGAGCAGGAAGATTCTTCGGCTGCCAAGACTAAGCAGGCACGAAAGCAAGCTCAGAAGCGGACCAACAACGCAAAGCAGTCAACACCCGCGTCTCCAACTCCTCGTGCTCAATCAGCTTCAGTACCCGCTAACATTGCCGCGGCTGCTGGGCTGCTGTCAGCGGATGATGTTGATTCGTTTGGAGAAGTATGGTGAAAGACTTTGCGCACATAGCTCCACAATTCAGACATGTCCTTGAACAGTCCGATGCAGAACGCATCCAGTTCATGATGGAACAGCGTTGGATCGATTACCGCGCTGGCAACAAGCTTATGGATATCTTGAGCGGCTTGCTGCTTGTGCCATCACGGCCGCGGATGCCCAACATCATGCTTGTGGGCGCATCCAACTGCGGCAAGACCACTCTGATAAATCGATTTCGAGAGATTTCTGGCAAAGCTTACATCGACGACACTGGGACAAGCGTCCGTCCAATCATCTATGCCGAGATTCATAAGCCGGATGAGAGGGAGTTGTACAACGCCATACTGGAAAACTTCTTTGCTCCACATAATCCTGCAGCACCGCTGGCGAAGCTTCGGCACCAAGCGGTACATCTGATTAGGGAGGCCCGGACCCGGATGCTGATCCTTGATGAAATACACGTGCTCGGGAATGGTTCGGCGGCCAAGAAGTCGGACGTGATGAACGAGTTAAAAATGCTCGCAAACACGTTACAGATCCCACTTGTTTTAGTAGGTACCCGACTTGCGTTGCAGCTGCTTCGGCTCGACCCTCAGTACTCAAGCCGGTTCGATGTCATCTCGATTCCGAGCTGGGAGATCAATGCTGACTTTCAACGGTTCCTAAAAAACTACGAGTCAGTGCTTCCCTTGAAGGAAGCATCGAAGCTCTATGCGCCAGATATGGCCACGCTTCTGCATTCGATTTCCGGTGGGGTTACGGGCAATCTTGGTCGGCTCCTGCAAGAATGCGCGAAGGATGCGATTCAAAGTGGTGCCGAGGTCATCGATCGACGAATCATCGAGAAAAATCAATGGGTGCGTCCTACAGATGGCGTGATAGAACGAGTCCTTTAAACCCGATCTGGCCATTCGCTCCGGTACTTCTGGAGGACGAATTACTGTCCTCTTGGTTGGTAAGATGTGCTTTGGCAAACGGGTGTGATCCATTGACTCTGACAGGCTCGGTTTGGCCACGGTTTAGGTTTTGGTGTGGTGATCCTGACAAGCACTTAAGTCATGAACGTGCCGCAGCACTCTCTGACTTGTCGGGGTTGGAGCCGTGTGTAATTGAGGGTGCCACGCTTACCTCATTCCGCTCGCTACTCGGCGCAGAGAGTGAATATCCGAATGCAGTACGCCCTTGGATCCTATGCTTGGGTATTCGAAATCGCAGACGCAGTGGAGGATTGCAGTATTGCCCGCAGTGCTTCTCGGAGTTTGAACCACACTACGGCTTTCAAAACCGGCTAAGTTGGCATTCAGGTTGTCCTGTTCATGGCCTGACTTTCGTCGACCACTGCCAAGATTGCGGCGCACCGTTATGCCCCCAACTGCTTACATGCCCTCATACAAATCTTGCGCGTTGCCACCGGTGCGGATTCGAGCTCAGAAGAGCGAAAACCGGGACGCTTAGTGGTGATGCGCTTTTGTTTCAGCACGCTGCCGATACGACCCTTATTGAAGGTGTAGCAGCGTACGGAAAAGAGCTTCTGGATGTCACGGACTGGTTTTATCTGTGTCGTTGGCTGCTCGGAATACTGCGGTCATCTGCGAAAACCCGCAGTGACTGCATGAGGGGTTTTTTTGATAGCCTAAACATCGATTTTGATGCATTGACGCTTCCCGTGATCGGATTGCCATTTGAATATTTGTCACCGTCGGATCGCGCAGGACTGCTTGCCAACATGTGGCGAATGCTCCGCGCTGGGCCTGAGCGTCTATTGGAGGCTTCGGGGCTTGTCCCTATTGCGCCGTCATCTATTCCTCAACCAGTCGGTTTAGCGCCCGAGTGCGTGGCGTCGTTTTTATCGACCCTTCGACCAGGTAGGCAGAAGGCGGATAATGGACGTCGTAAAGGTATGCCAAGAGCTGTGAGCAATGTGGTGATGAGATGGCAACGGTTGCTAAGGAAGTTCCAGAGATGACAGCTGCGCAAACACCTATCTCCAGATCTGCCGCTGGCGCATCACACTCCTCGATGCAATGCATCGGTTGCAATCGGACTGATCGGCCAGTGCGAGTGAAGACTCCCTATGGTTTAGCCTGTAGTGCCTGTGCGCCGCGTTATGAGCCTGAAGAGCGATGTGACGGCTGCAACAAACAGTCGTACCGTTTAGCAAGAGTGTTCAAGCTTCACCCCTCCAATCGTTATTGCCCGAAATGCGCGCGTAAGGGGGCCGCGACTTGTCAGGCATGTAGGCGACACAGAATGTTGGCCCTAGATGACGACGGCCTCATGAAGTGCAAAGTGTGTTTAGAAAAGGGGCTCATACCTTGCGAAATCTGCGGTGAAACGATGCCTGCTGGACGACGAACGGAATGTGAGCCATGTGGATGGACGCGGGCTTATCAGCGTCGAATGAAATTCCTCATCGAGTCTTATGAGAGCAAGCACGTACGCCACCTATTCGCCGGGTTTGGAGACTGGCTTCTTCACCATTGCGGACCTCAGAAGGCATCTTTGAGCCTTGCAAAATATGTCGATTTTTTCTTTTTTTTTGAGCCGTGGTCACCTGCCGTTCCGCCTTACCGAGCGCTGCTTGAGCATTTCAAAGCAGAGGGTTTGAGACGGGTACGCTTGCCTATGCTTTGGCTGAAACAGAGCTATGGGATTGAGGTTGATGCTCAGCTGCGAGAAGAACACTCGGAGAAGAGACGGATTGGAGAAATGCTGAGTGCGCTTCCTCCTGGTGTGGCGGCCAAGTCATTAGAGGGATATCACAAATATCTACTGACCAAGCTTGCGTCGGAGTCCACTAGTCTGCGTTCCGTCCGGTTGACGCTTCGAGCGGCTGTTGGACTTTTGATGACCACATCCTCGTCATTTGACTCACTGCCTACTCAAGTATCACTCCACCGTTATCTGATAGATACGCCTGGCCAGGCGGCTGCTTTATCGGGTTACGTAGGTTATTTGCAGAAAAGTGAAGGTCTTGAACTCGATGCTACCGTGAGCCCAAGGACACTTGGTCGGGCGAAACGACTGAAGCTAGAGAATCAGCTCTTAGATATGCTTAGGGATGGCGGTTCGGGCGAAGATTTTGATCGGGCATGGATCAAGAGCGCATTGATGTTTTTTCACGACGTCGCCAAGGCCAACCTGAAGACGCTTTGCTACGAGCGTCAGTCCGGCCAGGGGCTGGACGGCTTCGGAGTTGATATAGCAGGTCAGCACTATTGGGTACCGGTTCCGTCCGTGGCTCAAGACGCCATCAGAGCACTTGAACCTTGGACGGAATCTCCCTCAACCTAATCAAAACCCAGCCGGTGCGTGCCGTAGCGAAGTATAGGACGGTATGATTTTTCCAATTTGTTTCATATCTGTAAGGCAAATGATGACAGCCACTCTCACCGAAGAAGAAATGCGCCAGGCGTTATTTGGGTCTGCGCCCTCACCATCGCAGCAGTCGAAGACCAGCACTGCACCGGCAGTGTTCGCAGCTGGATCGGCTAAGCCTGTCGCCTCGAAACCTGCCGGTGTTAAATCGCGAGTTTCGGCGAAGCTGCGTGTGATCCTGCACGTCACGAGAGAATTTGAAGGTGCTACTGAGGTGTTCACCTATGATGCGAACACTCTAAGCACCTTGCTCGCAGAACAGGAAGCAAAGGCTGCAGCCAAAAAGAAAAAATTCCGATACCTCGAGGTAGCTTCTATCAAACCTATTGGATAGCCGTCTATGAGAAGGACACGACAATGCTGGGTGGCTGCAGTTTTCGCCTGAGTCGATCCCTCTGCCGACCACTGTTGTTCTGGTCTTCGACAACCATTAGCCCGGCGCATAACTCCACCCGGCCTCTGGTTTTGGAACCAGTGATACTTCATTCACTGGGTGCGGGAGGTCATGACTGACGGTGCATCTGAATCGTAAACGGCTTGCCAAAAGGCCCGGTTGCCCTAAGTACCACTGTTCCCTCAGTTATCGACTGAAGGTCGTACTCATCCGACATGCCGCCAGGATACGACTCACTCAAATTCGGCGTTGCCGTTCCGGATATTTTCTCCGCTTCTGCTGGAGTGAAACTCATGCCTGCAACCTCGATCGACTTAGCAAAGGAGTTCAAATTCTGCAAGGTAATTGATATCCGTTCCCTGTCGGCGGTCCAGCTCCCAGCACCTACCACGTTGTAAGTATATTTGTATGCCTGGTTCCTGACCTTCCCTTCAAGGGTGATTACACCAGATACATTATATTTCCCTTCATGAAACAGATTCGTTTGGCCTTTGAATCTCAGTGTGCCACCTGCGATTGGATATGAGTAATCGCTGTTCCAGCGGCCTACCACGTGGGGATTGAAATTGGTAAGAGGATAGTACGTTAGATAAATTCCGATGATTCCCCCTATACTTGCGACGGTCGAGACAGTTGCTGCAGCTATTTTCAGCGCAGGCGAAAGTGCTTTAACACTCATACGAAGCATAAGGGTCATCCTACTGAATATTAGATTCTTTAATGTTGGCTCGTAGACTCACAGTTCTAATCTTATGCCTAGCTGGTTGAATGCGCTCCTGAGAGTTGTCGTGGGTAAAAAATTGCCTTTGCGATCGCGATAATGTTTGAAGGTCACGCTGGTGTCTAAATCAGATTCCAGGGATTTAAATTTTCCTTGGTTGTAGCGTAATTTTTGCAAAATAAAATCTATGGTTAGCCGGGCATCCTTTGTCCCTGTCTCGAGGAGCAATCCGGAGGTTTTTTCCTCTTCGGGCAAGCCTTTCTTGATTATTTTTTTGCGCTGAACCTCGAATAGATGAAAAGTACGCCCCATCAGATTGAGGCGCGAAATCAAGATGCCGCGTGTTTTCGTACTATTGGTAGGGTATGACAGCCAACGCCGAGCTTGATCCGACGCATCCTCTCCTAACCGCAGAGCCTGCAGTGGCTGAAGCTTGAAATCTGCATCCAGGGTGTAGCCTGTGGTGGTTCTGTACCATGCCAAACTCATTGAACTGTCTAGAGCATTCAGTCTGCGCATTTCGGCCCACATTGCGCTAACGACACCGCCATCTCCCACAAATCGCTCAGCGTTAAACTCCACTCTTCCAGTGCTTGCAGGACCATTTGACCCACTTCCTAATGCATAATTTTCTTTTGACTGAGGCTCCACTGGCACAAACGTCACGCTTGAGTAGGCTCTTGATCTGTACGTTTTCTTATGCGGACAAGGCTCGCCGATGATCGCGAAACCTGGGTCGCGTAGTTGTTGAGTGGGTACACCTGCGCCTGGCTCTGTTTGGTCCGTAATTCGAAATGGGTCGTCCTCGGGCGGAATCTTCGAAGAGATTGTCGGCAGCAGGAGCTGATCGCCGTCTATGGGATCCAAGGTGTCGAACTTGTCACGAATAATCTCATATTGGTTTTTGTGTGGCTGACTCATTCCAGTGACTTCAAGACACAAGAACGTATTGCCTCCATTAACCCAGTATCCACGGCAACATACTTTCGCTAGGCCATGGAACCATGGCTCCACTTCTAAATGTGTCCACTCCTGTCTGTTGTGAAGATCTAGGTCAAACTGACTGCGAATTCGTCTGGCCGCTTGCATTGCATGGCGGTCGTAGAGAATAGACGCCAAGAATAATCCGTCGCCATCGGACATGTTTTTCTTGAGTGGCACGGACCAGCGCTGAGCATCTCTTTCTTCGCTGGCGAACAGCTTTGCCTCAACGTCTACCCATGGATGGGTTGCGATGATTGCCGGGATGCTGGTTTTGCTTCCGTAGCACCGCACGTAAAACTCAATACAGGGGATAAGCAGGTTTTTCTCGTTCGGAAGCGAAAAATTCAGCATCTTCGCTCCGGTCCTGTCGTACCGAAACGCGTAATCTTGGTTTGAAATCGGTAGCAGTCCCGTCTTCCCTGGGGGGTTCATGAACGAGGTGTAGTCAGCGCTGTGTAGTTTTTCGAACTTCACGGCTAGCTCGACCTCATCCCCGAAGTCCGTGTCTGCAATGCATTCGCCGTCTCGCCAGATAGTGCCTATTCGAAATCTGCTCAGGCTAGCAAGCCCAATTTGCGCAGAAGTATACGCGGAGGGTATGCCGTGTTCGTTCAGGCGACGGAACACAACCTCTACAATCGGATTTGTCTCGGCGCTTTTATTACCCTTGAGTTTTTCATACCACCAGACCACCCAGTCCCCAGGTAGCTTTTTGATTTGCTCGCCGTCCTCTGCCTCACCGACTAGCCATGGCCGTGGTTGCTGTCGCACTATCGGTTTTTGCACCCGGGATCACCTAAGTTGAATATTTAACGGCGTTTGCGGCGAGTCGAAGGTTTCTAACGCGCGTCGTCGTAGCCCGGGAGGGAATCAAGCACTCGCACTGACTCAGTCTGGTGGTTGCGCAGTAGGTAACCCTCGACCACGGTCCCAAATTTACGATTTCTGAGCACTTCGTAGATAGCAATTTTCTGCTCCGGATTGAGCGCGAATTTGGACTTCCCTTGGCTCGGTTTTTTCACCAAAACGTTATGCTGGGACAAAATGTTGAGTACGTGCGGAACGCGATCTTTGTACTTTTCATCGACGCCCCGACCTTTCGGAATGTCAGCCGCCCACATATAGCCTTTAGCGTTCCCCGCCCACATGTGCTCGTTGTCCAGTTTGGCCATGATCAGAAGTCCTACGACGACGTCGATCGCAACTAAAGGCTCACCGTTCTCAAAGTGGCCAACGATCATCGATACTGCATAGTGCAGTTCTTCTTCTGTGCTCGCAGTCTCGGACGCAACAGGGACGTTAGCCGCCAACTTGAGCCGAATTCCCTCCAAGACCTTGGATTGGATCGGCCGAAGTAGAAGGACCGGGCCAAGTTTTTGGCCAACCATTGAGCAGAAATCCAACACGCTCAGCGAGCAACTCGCGTCATAGATGACGTGTTTGATCCTAAGGTCCGGGAATGACGCGCGCAAACTAGCGACAGCGGCATCGACGTCGTCGCTCCCATCTATGAAGCATGGGTTTGGAAACCCCATATACAGTGATGTCATCCTGAGTCCTCCGCCTAACCAGCACTGGTTAGCGTGTTTTTGCTGAGGACAGTGCGGAGAGCATCAAGCGAGGTGGGATCGGGATGTCTAAAAGCTGTTCGAGAGGCATCAGACTCAAGGCAGCCAAGATCAGACGTTTCGTTTCGTCAGGAGAATGCTGAGTCTCGCTGGGGAGCACGGTCGTTTCTGCCACCAACGCATCAGGTTGGGCAGGGCGTGTTTGAAATGCCCATTCAATCGGCAGATTTTGGTCAGAGAGCCATTTTTTAATGTACGAGGAAACGCAAGAAGACCTATAGCGATTCCATTTGCGCATCAAGCCGTCGGTGAGTTCCTCCAGCTCTTGACCAAAGTGGTGAGGGTGCCAGTTGGCCGACGAAACGAGTTGTCTTGCCTCCTCGATAAATGGCGAATCGAGCATCTGCTCAGCAACAAAGGTCTCAGCCCAGTGCTTCTGCTCTGTTAATCCAATCTTGTCGACCTCGACCCATTCGTCAGCTGGAGTAGGGGCAGCATCAAGTCCGATGCGAACGGCACCGTTCAGACGATTGATGAAGCGTTTGCCGGGAGGTGAAGGAAGTGAAAAGAGTTCCCAAACCGCTTTACGCAGCGGGTTATACGTTTCGAAGTGCGGGACCGTAGGTACAGGGCCTGAATGCGTGGGCTGCACCGCCATAGCCCCTTTGTCAGTCGTGACGATCCTCAAAACAGAGTGTAGACCGGGGTCTTGGAGGAGATGTGAAAGGCTCTTGAAACCAAAAGTCTTCCAGTCGGTATTCGGATGGGCTTTTCGCAAGTGTGTGCCGAGTGCTGCAGCAGTGATCCAATCATTCCCAAACTGCAGATTACTGCTGGCAATGCGGACGACTTCTTCTAGATATTCTGACAGTTCCATAGCTAATCCCCTAAGCAAAATAGCCCCTTAGGCACGTGCCTAAGGGGTGATATCTTTAATTGCTTTTGCAGGGGCCAGAGCTACTAGGGCATTTTTTGACGCCATCATCTGGACGAAGCGTAAGGTCAGTCGCCTGCAAGCGACTCGCTGTCTAGATCCTAGTAATCTTCAGCTATCAGGTCCCACCGCCAGGTCGTTTCTTCGACCTACTCCACTCAGGCGAGTGGCGGCAGAGGGTCATCAGCAGGCGAAGTATCGAGACGAAATTGGAGATTGTCAAACTGCTTGATCGTATATCGGTGAAAAAATCAGCCTCCCTAGGTAGGACTCCAAGTCATTGCTTGGGGTCTCTGCTCCTACTGCCTGACAGCATGGGTAGGCTTAGGAGGGAGGAGAGGATCATGGAGGCAAAGGGAGTGGTAAAGCGATGATTGGTCTGATGACTTACCTAGCGTGAGTTTTCCTTCTTTAACCGCCGCCAATATCCATCGTCCATGAACACTCCTTAGATAACCTCGGTACGCTCCAGAGCAGCCTCTGATGATTTCGTTCCCTACGTAAGCGTTGTTGGCCGCCAAGAGGATGTAGTAGAGACTCCGCTCTCCCTACGAATTCGTGCAAACCTATTAATCTTCTCAAGCGCACAGCTTGGCTTCTTCATGCTTATCCCCAGCATATGTAGCTTGGAAAGCCGACCTTTTCCAGCTACAAGCAGATGATCTAATCCGGCCACAACGAAAGCTCTGAGTTGTAAAATTTGAAGTGGATGGATTTAGCATCCGCCTTGGAGGTGTGGGCAATAGATAACTTGTGCCTCACATCAGCTCCTAATATGGCGACATGTGCACACGACCCACTTGCGCGGATCAGCCGCTCTCTGACGACCTGCATGTCGGTAACGGGAGGGTTTTGCTGGTGCCACCTTCAACAGTTATGCAACCCAAAATACACTGGGGCTAAAACGCTAGGGAGTACTAGATGTTCATTGGTCCTGAGCAATACGCGAACACTCTTCGCACGATGGTCGCTCAAGAAAATTCGGTGGACGCGGCTGTCGCGTTTTGGGGGGATGGTGCAGAGGCAATCATCCACCCAGACGACGGAAGGGCTTTACGAGTGATCTGCAACCTCAGAAGTGGAGGGACCAACCCTGCAGTGATCAAATTGCTGTGTGATAGAGCAAACACACTGGCTCATGTTCAAGTACGCCAGTGCGACCGGCTACACGCCAAACTCGTTGTTGGGAAAAACTCGGCAATGATTGGCTCAGCAAACGTATCTGCGAATGGGCTGGGCTTTGAGGGGGGCGAAGTTGCCCATTGGCTTGAAGCGGCAATCCACACTGTCGATGAACAAGAAGTCGAGTCAGCACAAAGGTGGTTCGATCAGCTTTGGTCATCGAACGACACTAGACCGATCACGGCTAAGGATCTGGCGGAAGCTGCCCTCGCTTATGAAAAAAATCGGGATGGTCGCCCTGACTACAGCAGGAAAGGGCCGTTCTCATTCGATAACTATTCAGTGGCTGATTTAGAAGGACGCTATGCCTACGCTCTTCTTTACACCTCACGGCCTGGTCCAGAGGCCGAAGCCCAAGCAAAGCAACACGAAGATCAACAGCGGATTGAGCATGGAGGTGATAAGCATGAAGGCGAAGGCTTAGAGCGCTGGGCGTTTGAGTGTTGGCCAGATTCTCTCGACACCACGGAGAAAAATGAATACCTATGCATTCTGTGGACGGAAAATGGTGGGGTAACCGTTGATGGTGCATGTCGTATGATAGATACAAGACTTAGTTTTACATACGCGGAAAGCGGGGAGGAGGGGTGGGTAGATCTCGCCAAACCGTTAACAACGCTGCTGGGTCGACGCCTGATTCTCGCGGATCGTCAACGGATCGCGAAGGCAATTAGGCAAAAGATCCACGCTATCTGGGAGGCTGCCGAGCCGATTGATGCCGACGCCAGGCGCATTCACTTATCCGCGCTCAAGCTAATACTCCAGCCACAGTAGAGATTCATGGCACCACAAACGCCAGGCTTGGAGTCTTCTAGCTTCCTGCTGCGCTCCCAAGCCTGGTCATTCAGCTGCCGCTCTCAATCGTCTGTTATGAGGCCAGAGTGGAAATAGCCCCGTTTCATCGAATGGGTGTACTACTACGTTAAATCCAAAAGAGTGCAGCCACTTTTTAGGCGCAAAGAATCGCGTAGTGACTCGATTTGACATCATCATTTTACGATTGGGTTCGTTGCGAAAGCTTTCAAGCGGCCGCTTGGTAACGGCCCGTCTAGATGGTCCGGATTTTGTCCAAAACTCGCGGTGATGTCTGATCTAGCACCGATAACCGAGCCTTGTCTGGCTCTCTTGTAATTTGCAGGTTTGTTAGTTTCTCGCAGCTGCAGGCGCACTGCCTTCAACCGACAAGATAGATACGCCAGGCAATCCCGGGTCGTGGCAAAATTCGCTCCTGATCCAGAACAAGACAGGGAAGAGCGGATGCAACTCATTGGGAGTATTGATTTCTGGATTGCAGGATTTTCGGCATGGCTTGACGAACCTAAGCCTCTGCCGAGGCCTTCAGATTTTCATTGCGCCGGCGCACGCTAAGGGGAATTCGATGGTTTCGCGGGCAGGGTCTCATGCAGGGCGAGGTTTTCGATACCAAGACGCGGTGGCGGCGTGCTTGGCATTTCATGGCTGGACTGGGCATTCGTTATATGGGGTTGTAATTCCAGAAGGTGATGACGACATCGAGTTGCACGCATCCTCGGGGCGCGTCCTCGTCCAAGTGAAGTCGCGGCGTGGTATTCGCGGTCCGTTTCCGATAGGTGAGATAGTCGGCTTCCTCACTACACTTTGGAAACGTGCCACTGAACAGCCCGAGGATTCGTACCTATTAATTCTTGAGCGAGAGCCTGCTGCGTGGCCAAGCAGCCAAGATACCGCTTGGCTACACGAATTCCCTGCCTTGATGACGGCCTTGCCGCCAGGCATCACGTCGGACTTATTTGACCGAACCCATATCTACGTTCTGCCTAATCCGCGTGGAGCAGCTCATCGGGTGATTGAGGCGCGGAGAGAGTGTTCGTCCCTAGAAGCCGATGCCTACTATGGAGCAGTGCTTCGTCGCGCTGGCAATCTGGCCGATGACAACGGCATGAGAAAGTCTGGAGGTTTTGTAGGGCTGTCTCCTGGTGATGTCGAACTGGAGATTAATACACTCGCTCCAATGTTTACCTCAGCACGCATTCAAGCTGCCTTGTCTCGTGGTTTGTGTGAGGCCGTAGACTTCTCGACACCGTTGGAAGAAGCGGACTTATTTTCAGGAGTTGACGTGCAGCCGGGACATGTAGTTGCCGGATTGCTTGTCGAGCGTACCGTTCTGCGCGAGTCAGTGGTCACGGCGCTCACTGAGCATCGCAATATCTTGCTCAAGGGCCCTTCCGGTGCGGGTAAGTCGGGATTGCAGTGGGACGTTGCTTACACATTACGGCATTCCGTGAGGTGGTTTCGAGTCCGCCGATTGGCTGTGGTGGACATAGTCGATCTGGTTGCCTTAGCAAATAGCTGCTGCGCCTCCATCGATGCGCCCGTGGGATTCCTCATGGATAATCTCGGCGCAGGCCTGATGGGGGGATGGGACGCCCTTGCCAGGGAGGTTGCAATCCGGCCTGGCCTTATGCTGTTGGCATCCATTCGTGAAGAAGACATCTATCCACTGGTGGAACGACAGAAAGCAGTAGAGGTGCCGGTGCGCACCGATGAGGATTTTGCCGAGCACTTCTGGCGTGAACTTCGCGAGCGAGACAAGACCGAATGGACAAACTGGCTAGAACCGTGGGCATTGTCTACGGGGCTGCTGCTTGAGTATGCCCACATACTCACAAAGGGCTCACGGCTAGGCGAGACGTTGCGGCAGCAAGTGGCTGCTCGAGCGACTGATTCAGCTCGTCATATTGAACTGGAAGTTCTCGAAGTGTGCGCTGCTGTCACCTCAATTGGCGCACGTGTTGATTTAGCACGATTACCTGAAGTATTAGGTCGTAGCGCCAGCGAGATCGGAACCTCGTTACCGCGCATCGTGAATGAGCATCTGATGCGCGACCTCGGCAATGGGTCAATGGGTGGCGCTCACGAGTTACGATCTCAGCATCTGCTCAGCGAGATAGGTCATGTATCCCTTCGAGCGGAAGCTGAGACCTTTGAACTCGCTTTAGGTACGGTTCTTGAGGCAGACATCGGAATATTTCTTGCGAGGGCGTTAGAGCGTCATCCGGGGCTGGAAGACGCATTGCTTGAAGCTCTCGCAAGAAAGCTCGTGCAGCGGCCGTCAGCGCGTTTGATGACCACAGCCCTGAACGGGTTAGGCGAGCGAGAAATTGCACAAGTAATTGATGCTTGGCTCAGCTCGCCAGAGGTGGCCCGGCTTCCGCTCAGCCAGATATCCTTCGTAGCATTATTCGGTACCGCCGGCGTTGAATTGCCGGACCTCTTTGCGTCCAAGCCAGCAGCCCCGGCAATTCGGCTCATGGCTCAGATGAAAGCGCAGGCGACCCAAAGTAGTCTTCGCAGCCGTTTATTTCAGCGGCTGTCCATATCGGACATCCAAAGGATGCTGGAGCAGGTTAATGACTTAGCTACCCTCAATACCTTATTAGCAGCGCATGTAGGTCACACTCTGACACCAGCCCTTCGTGACGCGCTCCTGGGAATGTCTCCCAGCCTCGTAGCCGGAGAATTGTCACAAGTCAGTGCGTTATTAGGTACGGCTCATTTGCTAGACCCTGAGGTTGCCGAGCAGTGGGTGTCGAAAACAGGCGCATTAGCACTTCTAGGGCGGATCGGTTCTGAAGTGCCTTGGGCAACTGAAGCCAGCATGCAGGACCTACCTGAAGGGTTGGCAGCAAGTTGCGACATCCGTGCTGCTCCTGGAAGGTACCAACCGGACCCGCATGGCAGCGTGGTCACCCTGTGCGAATTGCTTCTTGCCTTGTGCCCTGCTGCAGACCTCGCAATTGCACGTGCCGTGACAACAGGTGGAGAACTGCTCGGCTACGGTGGGATGCATGTTGCGGACAAAAAAATTCCACGAGCAAACCTTCCCCCAGAATCGTTGCCTGCATGGAATCGCCGATGGGGCAACGCAATAGCAGCTAAATTAGCGCCTGAGAGCTACGGTGCTTACCTCACACAGGCAGCGGATGACCTAAAACAGCTTAACTCGTCGCTGTTTGATGTACTCGACGGACTGTTTCGAAACTCTCCAGGTTCTGCTCCGTTGGAAAGATTGGGAAATATTCACGAGCGCTCTCAGTCCATGCCATCTCCAAATCTACCTTGGTTCGCCAAGGGTGCTAGCGGAGCGTCAGTGGGGCTAAAAACTTCAAACCTTCAACAGATTTTGTTTGATTGCAGCGCTGATTTGGTCCGGAGGTTCTCAAGGCTTCCGGCAGAGTCTCAGTCATATATCGGCTGGATCGCGGGTGTTCTGAAGAGGATTCACGACTCCATCGAGCTGGAGCCTTGGCAAATTATTGCCAACGGGACACAAGCGAAAGCGGAGTTAGAGTCACTAGCCACGTTGATTGATGATTTGCGGGGTCTGGCCGGGGACGGATTGCAGCGTGGCATAAATCCAGCGGTCCTGTATCGGCGGCTACGTGCTCCTAAAGGCCAAGCTTTGACCGAAGCAAGAGCGTCGGCGCGTAAACGGGCAAAGGCAGGAAAAGGAAATATACAACTAGACCTGCAGCGATCATTTAGAGCGCTATCGCCCGGTTCGCGTGTGTATGTTAAATCCTCAACAGATGAGTACTTGATGTGGCCTTTGCTGGAGGTGCTGGTAACGTTTGAGCTTGAGCAAATTCAGCGGTGGCCATCTTTCGCGCATGAGGGCTGGTTGATCTGGCGCTCTGCAGTTGAAAACACTCTACACCTGACTGTAATGCCGGTGGTGAACGGCATGTGTGTGCCGATGTGCGCTGTCGGCGGGCACAGCGAGCCATTTCCTTCAGAGCCTAAGGCGAGGGAGTGGATACAAGCTTTAGGGCTGCGGCCAGCTCCCGAGATCGCTTCTCGGATGTGGGGGATGTTTTCCGAAGCATTGATGGATGTTGCCGCCCTTGAAGCCCAAGGCTTTGGCCTGGATGATCGCCCCGAAACTGAGCGCCTGGCCCGCATGGACGCACGTACACGTTTGCGTATGGGAAAGGCATCAATCGATGAGAGGTTGCCAACACCGTTACGTGTAATGACCGATTCACTCGTGGAGCTGGTGGACGAACAGCCTTGGCTACTCTACAACGCTCAGCTCGCCATTTCGCGCGGAAAGGTTGATGAACTTGGAGAAGTCCTGATTGGTGCTTTGTATGCATGTTACTCAGTGGACCTAGGGGCTATACCGACAGTGGCATAGCTGCACTAACTTGGGCTGCGAGCTCTTGTTGCTAAGTGGCGAGCGCTCTAGCGCCGTGCAGCGTTCTTAAGGGGCTGTCGTGGATATTTGTCCCTCCCATAGCTGACGGTTTCCCCAAATGAAGCGTTCATTTGTTCGGCTCTGACTGGGCAATTCGACCGTTCGCGCTAACTTCCTTCATCCGGTGACTGGAAGCGCATCAATTGCAACCTCGATTGCGCAGATCGCTTCCGGTGTCACAAGTACGTCATAGCTTGGGTTACTAAGCATGTCATCCGCTGCAGTTTCGCACAGCGAATCAAGGTCAACACCTTGAGTCTGCGCGGTTACCAGAACTGACCTTAATGCGATTTCGAGCGCCATTTCCCTATTTCCAAGCATCGGGTTTTCTCCTTTTCATCCAGTAAGATGTAGTACGCGCTCTAACCTTTATCCTGCGGGTCCATTTAGCAGATAATGCTGCCAGAGCCTCTGAAGCATTTGAGAGTATAGGCTTGCTTGGCCGACTAGCATTGAACCAGCGCTCGCGATCGAACAAACAATTTAATAGCTAAGAATGATGCTGGTAGCCAACCGCGTATCGCCCCGAATCCGCTCTTTCTTAACTGAGAGTCACTTTGCCCGGATCAAGGTGTTTCAAGGTGATGTCGAGGTACCCACCTACGACGCGAAGATGTTGAGTACCTTCGTTGCGAAGTAGGAAGCAAAGAGTGCTGCTAAAAGAATGGGTTCGAATACTGTGATGTCATCTCGATCAAACCTGTTGGCCGAAAGGTGATCGTGGCCCGATCGATCGTCTCCGTGCCCGGCGGATAGAACCACAGGTGTTGCTCTCAGTGAGGCTGACGCCCTAAACAGGTATCTACCCAATCATCAACACTCCTTCGAAAAGGTAACATCTGTCACGCGCTGCCAGCCGCCTGAAATAACGCGGGAAGAATCGTTGCAGCGCTTCCAATTACCATGATCTCGTTTTCGTTCTCCAGACTGACGTCTACCAGATTTACGTGGATGACGGTCGCGCCGGCAGCCAGGGCAATTTCCGGAATATCTGCAGCAGGTCTTACGAAGCCTGAGGTACCTACAGACAGTAGTACGTCACAGCTTTTCACTGAAGTCATGGCTGACTTCCAAGCGTCAGATGGCAAATTCTCTTCAAACCAAACAATGCCGGGTCGGAGTCGCCCGTTGCAATGTCGGCAGCGGGGAGGCTCTATTTGTTCACCCTCGTTGGAGCAAGCCAGCTGCTCTGGTTTCAGTTCAGCAATTCGATGACAGCCGACGCATTTCGGTTTTTCCAGACTGCCATGCAGATGCACGACGTTTCGAGAACCAGCACGCTCATGCAGATCATCGATATTTTGAGTGACTACAGAGATATCCCGGCCGGTGCCAGCAAGAAGAGAGACTGTGAGGTGCGCGGCATTGGGCTCAGCCAGACCCATTTGATGCCGGCGCCACAGATACCATCCCCACACAAGAGCAGGGTTTTCCCGGAATGCTTTAGCCGTTTCTAATTTCTGGGGATCGTATTTTCCCCATAATCCGGTGAGCTTATCTCGAAATGTCGGAATCCCACTCTCTGCTGAAATGCCGGCACCCGTGAAAAACACGATCTTGCTGGCAGATCTAATGACGCTAGACGCTATTTCCAAGTTATTCATACGCAGCTCCCCAGAAAACGGTCAGAGGGTATCCTGTGCACTACAGGGTACCAAAGGGGATAGTGGTACGTTGGTCACTGCAAAGACTCGGCCTGTGAGAGACCTTGGGTGCTGCTATCTCTCGCATTTAAGATAATCGTGCTGCGCGATTGGAGGCTGTTTATGTATGACGGTGAGCTCTCAATTCGAACCAGTCGAAAGCTGTCACCGTGACCAATAAAAAAGCTTTGAGTAGCTCTAAACCGATGGTCATAGCCTAAGTATACTTCGCAAGATACTTTGAAGTACTCTGAAAAAACCGGTATGCGGAAGCCTTGGGGCGAGGGCGTTGAGGCTTTCGTGGGCAGAGAGATGTCTGCTTCGACAGGCATCACTTCGGCCGGGGCCGCTTCTAGGGAGTCAAGCATCTGGCAGGAGATTGCCATGGCCGCCAGCTGTAGGTGCATGTTTACCTCAGAATCTACACTCCACGGTCTACCGCAATATCTCGGTTAAGGTGATATCTTGCCGATACGCTTCGCCCCGTGCTTGCGTTTTTAACCCCATAAGGGTGAGTCAACACAGATCATTGATTTGCACCGTCCATCAGCGCAGGAGAAAGGTATGTCGTCCAAGCATTTGGTGGAGTACGAGCAGGCGCCCCCGCGAGTGCGGGCGGTTTACGATGACATCATGCAAGTCCGTCAAGTCGATCAGGTCAACAATTTCTGGAAATGTCTGGCAGCGCATCCCGATAACCTGGAGCGCACGTGGCAAAGTTTGAAGCAGGTCATGGCGCCAGGCGCTTTGGACGCGTTGACGAAAGAGTTGATATACGTGGCAGTGAGCGTTACCAACAACTGTCCGTATTGCATTGGCTCCCATATCGCCGGCGCCCGTAAAGCGGGAATGACTGATGAAATGTTTGGCGAACTGCAGGCCGTAATTGGCATGGCCAATGAGACAAACCGGCTCGCTACTGGTTATCGGGTTCCCTTGGATGAGGCATTCAAGGAATAACATCTGACGATGCTGCTACCAGATAGTGAGTAGTCGGTGGCGCTGTACACTAATAGCGCGCTTTGCCAGCCAGACGATGACGCGCATGGATAGATAAGTGACTGGTATTACTTCGCAGATGGCTGGTTCATTTTATAGAAGAAATCATTAGGTGTTCTGGATTGCTGCCATTAGTGGTATGTAACTATTGCGTTATCGGCGCCATTGGATGTTTCAGCAAGCTTGCGCTTGCTGGGACATAAAGTCGTTTCAGACCAGATGCTAAAAAGGTGCTGTCAGCCTAAAATTGAGCGCCAACATCCTATTCATCTAAAGCAGTGCGGTACTTCGTATTACTGGTCCTTTTATTCCATAAGTACTGAAAGAACATAGCTTTGTCTGTTCACGGATGTTCGCATCAGCGTTGCGCGACCGCTGCCGACGTCTAGCTGTATAAATTCCCCTTTGACAATTGCTTCGTCAAATCTGTGCGGGATGGATAGGCCCAACATGCGCACTGATAAGCGTTTGGTTGCTCTGATGAGTTCTCTTTTGGCCGCATCCTCATCGGAGGGCAGGTGGACATTTAGAGTCAGCTTGACCCGGTTCGGTGCCCCGCTCGAGCCCTCAGCAATAAAGGAGATCTTATTGCCGTCAGTAGAGGTAGGCGTTATTAACCGAGCGCCGCTAGCGCACCCCTCATGCCCATCCTGATACGTTGTCCATTCGCCTGCCCTCAACTGGGTGTCGTTTAAAACTGTGCATATCTGGGAAGGCGACTGCAGTCGCAGATCTGCCAAGCAGCTTAGAGAGAGCAAACAACTTATAAGCGCTGCAATCAGACGTACCATTTTGCTGTACTCCTTCAGCGTAGGACGGATAACATTTATTCAGTGATTTTTACTTGACTTCGGTGCTGCTTTTTTTCTGGCTGAGCTTGAATCTTAGGTGCAATCGCAACGGTTAACGTTATATTCGATATCGTAACTTCCCACACCAGGGTGCTGGGTTGTATAGGGCGTACGTTGTGACCTTCTAATGGCTCGTGCGCATTCGCCTTCATAGCGCGGCGCTTGGATGGGTAAATCATGCTGATCCGCTCAAGGTTTTACTGTCCAAAAAATCGCTGGGGATTCATGGGCGAGCCTGTTGCCGGTATGGAGCGAAAACCGTGTGCCGTATCTGGAGCCGTTAGTGCCGAGACGGAAGCTATTGCTGTGGCAGCTACGTACGCAGTCGCCAATACACTGGGGTCAGCAAGCGCGGCCCTCATCCCTTGGAGTATGCAGGTAATTATCAGCACTCCAGGAGATGAAGCGAATCCGCCCATCAGCGATGCCGCGGTGAAAACTATCAGCTCCAGTTCAAGAGCTCGTATCTGGCCAATCATGTCACCGAGCCTCCCTCTAATAGGAGCAATCCGCCGAAGGCATTGGCAGAGGCGTTTCGTACCCACGACAGCCTTGCTTTGCAAAATCCCAGATCCTGCTGGACTTTCGGCAGCGCTACGATCAAGACCAAGTAGTCCATTTGCAGCATCAGTCCCGCAGTAAAGCTTGTCCCAAGCGCAAAGGTTCAGCTATGCGCTGGGGCGGCCGCTTTCTGGAGGGGTCGAATTAGCAAGAGGTCGGCCTTTAAGTTTCGGAGGCTAGTAGAGTGCTCGTGCGTTAGATTTGAGACGCGCCACCGTCAACGAACAGCTCGACACCGTTGATGTATCCAGCGGCATCGCTGGCAAGAAATGATACGGTTTGGGCGATATCGTCCGGAGCGCCGATTCGGCCAACCGTGCTTTTTT
>Ga0247730_1000728_pt1 | contig 21616 bp, 23 predicted proteins | sample UWRJL073202C2_FD_180959 | JGI IMG/M metagenome (GOLD analysis project Ga0247730, IMG submission 180959) | Plant litter microbial communities from Arlington Agricultural Research Station in Wisconsin, United States - UWRJ-L073-202C-2 | ecosystem: Environmental > Terrestrial > Plant litter >... | reverse complement strand
ATTGGCGAAGCCCGCCGTCGCGTGGGCAACAAAGTCGCGCTGCAAGGCAATATGGACCCTTCGGTCCTCTACGCCAGCCCGCAAGCGATTCGAGCTGAGGTGGCGCGTATCCTCAAGAGCTACGGCAGCGGCGCCGGCCACGTTTTCAACCTCGGCCACGGCATCACCCCTGAAGTCGACCCGGCTCACGCTGGCGCCTTCATCGAAGCCGTGCACGAACTGTCGGCGCAATATCACCAGTAAGCGCTGAACTGCAGGTGCGAAAACGCCCGGTTATGCCGGGCGTTTTTGTTTGCGCTGGTGGGTTTCTAGCGCATTCGCTTCTGCCCGCAGCGCGCTCCTACACGTGCGTTGCGGCAGGATTCAAACCTGCACATTCACCGCCAACGGCGGCACTTTCGCCAGTTTTAGCGCAGCGGCCAGCGCAATAAGCAGCAGCACGCCGATGAAGATGCCGATGCCGTTCCAGCCTGCGTAATGCCAGAACACGCCGCCACCGGTCCCGGCCACGCTTGAGCCTACGTAGTAGCTGAACAGGTAAAGGGACGAGGCTTGGCCCTTGGCTTTGATGGCGCGGCGGCCGATCCAGCTGCTGGCCACCGAGTGAGCGCCGAAGAAGCCGAACGTGAACATCAGCACGCCAATGATGACCACAGCCAGCGGCGTGAACATGGTCAGCGCCAGACCCGCCAGCATCAGCACAATCACCGCCCACAGTACGTTGCGACGGCCTAGTTGGTCCGCCAGCGCACCGATCTTCGCTGAACTGTAGATGCCTGACAGATAAACCACCGAGAACAACCCAACCACTGCCTGACTCAGGTGGTAGGGATCGGCCAGCAAGCGGTAACCGATGTAGTTGAACATCGTCACGAATGCGCCCATCAGCAGGAAGCCTTCAAGGAACAACCACGGCAGGCCCGCGTCGCGAAACTGCAGCACGAAGCCTTCCAGCAAACTGCGACCATTCAACGGCCTTGCCTGGAAATTGCGCGAGGGTGGCAGAATCTTCCAGAACACCGTCGCCGCACCCATCGCGATCAACCCCATGATCAACAGCGCTGTGTGCCAACTGACGTAATCGCTCAATACCCCGGTGATCACCCGTCCGCTCATGCCGCCAATGGCATTGCCGCCGATGTACAAGCCCATCGCCAGACCAATGTGCTGGGGGTGAATCTCTTCGCTCAGGTAGGTCATCGCCACGGCTGCCAAACCGCTAAGGGACAGACCTACGAACGCCCGAGTCACCAGCACGCCTTCCCAGGTCGGCATCAGGGCGCTGGCAATGGTGAATATCGCAGCGGAAAACAGCGAGAACACCATCACCGATTTACGGCCCAGGCGATCGGAAACAGGACCGGTAATCAGCAGGCCGATGGCGAGCATGGCGGTGGAAACCGAGAGCACCATGCTGCTCTGCGCCGCATTGATGGAGAACTCACGGGAAAGCACCGGCATCATCGGTTGCACGCAGTACAACAAAGCAAACGTCGCGAAACCGCCTGAAAACAGCGCCAGCACGGTGCGCATAAACGCGGGGGTGTCTTTTTCGATGTAGGAATCGCCCAAGGGGATGGCGGCGGTGACCATGGGGGCCGGATCTTGGGACGCGGGAGATACAGCAGTTTTCACGATGTAACCTCAGGAATGACTGAGCAAGCATGGCAAAAGAATATAGCTGGCTAATGATTCTTTCCAATATATTGTTCGACCTGTTTGATAGGTTTCACGACCTAATGGAGTCGTCATGGAATTACGTCATTTGCGCTACTTCATTGCGGTTGCCGAGGAACTGCACTTCGGCAGGGCGGCTGAATCCCTCGGCATATCCCAGCCGCCGCTGAGCCAGCAGATTCAGGCGCTGGAGCATGAACTCGGCGCGCGCTTGTTCGAGCGTACCAACCGCAGGGTCGAACTGAGCCAGGCGGGCCGGTTGTTTCTCGATGAGGCGCGACTGGTGTTAGCGCAAGTGGACAAGGCGGCAGACGTGGCGCGTCGTGCTCAGCTGGGTGAGATCGGCGAGCTGAAGATTGGCTTCACCGCGTCGGCGCCTTTCACCTCCAGCATCCCTCAGGCGATCTTTGCATTTCGGCAGGCGTTCCCGTCGGTGCACCTGGCGTTGCAGGAAATGAGCAGCAAGGAGGTGGCCGAGCGGCTGGAAGAGCAATCGATGCAAGTGGGGATCATGCGTCCGCTGCCGTTACCGGATTCACTGATAGCAGTGGAATTACTGCGTGAGCCATTGGTGGCGATCATTCGGTCTGATCATCCGCTGGCGGTCGGTAGCGAAAAAGGCCTTTATTTGAAAGCGCTGGCGGCAGAGCCGTTTGTGTTCTTTGCGCGTTCCTATGGCAGCGGGCTATACGCGCAGCTGCTGGATCTGGCGAGGGAGGCGGGTTTCAGCCCGTTAATCACCCAGGAGGCGGGGGAGGCGATGACCATCATTGGATTGGTTGCTGCAGGCCTCGGGGTAACAGTGCTGCCCGCGTCGTACCAACGCATGCGCATTGATGGCGTGGTGTATCGCACGCTGCTTGATCCTGCGGCGACCTCAGCGGTGTGGCTGGTGCAGCGCAAAGACCAGAAATCACCGATGGCCAAAGCGTTTATCGAGCTGGTGACGCGCAAGGCCAGCTGAGTGTGGCCCCTGTAGGAGCGAACTTGTTCGCGAGGCGGCGTGCCAGACAAGCCGCATTTTCCGCCTCGCCAACGAGTTGGCTCCTACAGAGAGGGCTTACTGCACTTTGCTCAGGTCACCCTTGAGCGCAACACCGGCCATGATCGCGCCCGCGTGGCATTCGTAAGTGGCCGGGTCTTTACGCTCTACCTTCTTATAGAAACTGACGATGTTGGTCACGGCATTGGCGCCAGCGCTCTTCGCCGCTTCGTTCATCTGCAAAATTGCCGACTGCAACACCCACTCACAGGCGTCTGTGTCGGACTTGTTGAAGGCGTTGGTCTTCTTGTTGGTTACAGCGCCCGGCGAGAGCACGGTTACTTTCCCTTTCGGCTGAACGCCGGCCAGGTAAAACTTCACGGTGCCGTCAAGTTTCTTTGCCGCGGTCATGTCGGCGATGACCTTGTCGAATGGCAGGTAAAGCGCGGTATCGCGGGCCTGACTGACGGCGGGCAATACGCTCAGCGCAACGGCAGCCGCAGCGGCCCAGGATTTCAATGTCATGCTTTCTCTCCTTGAGAAGTGTGATGGCGGTAAACGGTGAAAAAATCAGGACCAGCGTCGCAAGATCAGCGAAGTATTCACGCCGCCGAAGGCGAAATTGTTATTCATGACGAACTCATGGCTCATGCGGCGAGGCTCACCCTGCAGGTAATCCAGTTCGCCGCAGCGCTCATCGACTTCATCCAGGTTCAGCGTATGGATGTAGCGGTCGCGGTTCATCATCTCGATGCTGAACCAGGATTCCAGCGCACCACAGGCGCCCAATGTGTGGCCCAGAAAACTCTTCTGCGAACTGATCGGCATCCGCGAGCCGAACAGGCTGTGGGTGGCGAGGGTTTCGGCGATATCACCCTGCTCGGTCGCGGTGCCGTGACCGTTGACGTAACCGATGGCCTCCGGGGGCAGATTCGCATCCTCCAGCGCCAGCTCCATCGCCCGGCGCATCGTCACTTGTTCGGGCCGCGTCGTATGCACGCCATCGGCGTTGCTGCCAAAACCAACGATCTCGGCATGAATACGCGCGCCACGGGCCAGTGCGTGTTCCAGCTCCTCAAGCACCAGCATGCCGCCGCCCTCCCCAATGACCAGCCCGTCGCGACCGCTGTCGTACGGGCGCGGGCTGGTGTGCGGTGCATCGTTTTTCAGGCTGGTGGCGTACAGCGCGTCGAACACCATCGCTTCGGTCGGACACAATTCTTCGGCGCCGCCCGCCAGCATCAACGGCAAGCGCCCGAACTTGATCGCTTCATAGGCGTAACCCACGCCTTGGCTGCCGCTGGTGCAGGCGCTGGACGTGGGAATCAAACGGCCTGTCAGGTTGAAGAAAATGCTGATATTCGCAGCGGTGGTGTGGGGCATCATCCGCACGTAGGAGTTGGCGTTCAGGCCTTCGGCGACTGAATTGAGCAGCATGTTGCCGAAGGCTTTGATTTCATCGGTACTGCCGGTGGACGAGCCGCAAGCGACGCCCATGCGCCCGTCCCGGATGATCGGGTCATTGAGCAGGCCCGCGTCCAGCAACGCCTGTTCGGCAGCGCCCACCGCCAGGCGCGAGACGCGGCCCATGCTGCGCAATTGTTTGCGGGTCCAGTGCGCCGGCACCGTGAAATCGTCGATGGGCCCTGCCAGACGTGTGTTCAATTCGGTGAAGCGGTCCCACTCGTCCATGCGCCGAATGCCGCTGCGGTTGGCGGTGAAGCAGCCTTCGATACTGGCCCAGTCACTGCCCAGCGAAGTAATGCCGGCCATGCCGGTGACGACGACGCGCTTCATCAGCACAGGCCTCCGTTAACGGCCAGGACCTGGCGGGTGATGTAGGACGCTTCTGCAGACATCAGGAAATTCACAGCGCCCGCAACTTCTTCGGGGGTGCCCATGCGTTGCGCGGGAATCATCTTCATCAGTTCTTCCACCGGCACGTTTTCGTCCAGCATCGCGGTGTCGATCAGTCCGGGCGCGACGCAGTTGACGGTGATCTTGCGCTTGCCCAGCTCAATGGCCAGCGCCTTGGCCGCGCCAATCACCCCAGCTTTGGAAGCGCTGTAATTGACCTGTCCGCGATTGCCGATCATCCCCGAAACGGAGGTGATGCAGACAATGCGCCCGGCCGCGCGACGACGAATCATCGGCATCATCACCGGGTGCAGCACGTTGTAGAAACCATCCAGATTAGTGCGCATGACGATGTCCCAATCGTCATCGGTCAGCGCAGGAAACGCACCGTCGCGAGTCAGACCGGCGTTGCACACCACGCCGTAATAAGCGCCGTGGGCTTCGACGTCCTCTTCAAGAATCGCCTTGCACGCAGCGCGGTCCGCGACGTCGAATTGCAACACGCGGGCTTGTCGCCCAAGCGCATGAATCTCGGCCTGTACCGTTTCGGCCTCAGTGCGACCGCTGCGGCAATGGAGCACCAGGTCGAACCCGGCGTGTGCGAGTCGTAAAGCGATGGCGCGGCCAATGCCCCGGCTGGAACCGGTGACCAGTATTGTGTCAGTCATCTTGGGCTCCTTCGGCCAGATAATGTGCCGATTGCGGCGGGCGATACACGTTCAGACGAGCAATGGCGCTGATGCCGGGCCCTGTGAGACGGCATTCGAAAACGCCCATGCCGTTGTCATCCTGCAACGAACGTTCGGCGTGGATGATCAGTTCGCTGCCGGCGGGGAAGTGCTCGACATTGCATTCGAATTTCCGGGTGCCGAGCAGGAAACCCAGTTCCACGGGTTCGTTTTTTAAGCGCGCCTGACAACCCGCGAAGGCGGCGACGGTTTGCGCCATCAACTCGATGCCGACCCAGGCAGGCAAACTGCCGTCAGCACGATTGAACAGCCCGCCGGGGCGCACGAGCACACGAGTGCGAACATGCTCATCGCCAAAATCCAGCACCTCGTCGATAAGTATCATGTCCCCGGCATGGGGCAGCAGGTCGGCGGGTGGCCATGGGTGTTGCGCAGTGAAAGTCATGGACCGTCTCCGATGATCAGGCTGACGTTATTGCCGCCGAAGGCAAACGAGTTGCTCATCATTCGACGTGGCGTGTCTTGTCGCAAAGGGGCGCCGAGGACGGTCCAGTGCAAGGGGGGCAAGTCTGTCTCGGCCTGGCCATCCCACACATGAGGCGGCAGGGTCCGGTCGGGGTTTTGTGCAGACAGCGTCAGCCAGCAGAACGCCGCCTCCAGCGCGCCAGCGGCACCCAGCGTGTGACCGCTCATGGGTTTGGTCGAAGAGCAGGGCACGCCTTGGGCAAAGATGCTGTGCACCGCTTGGCTTTCCATCGCGTCGTTATGCAGCGTGGCCGTGCCGTGAAGGTTGAGATAGGCAATGTCAGCGGCCTGCAGTTTTGCGTTGTCGAGGGCTTGCTGCATGGCTTGTCTGGCGCCTCGACCGGTAGGCTCGGGGGCGGAAATATGGTGCGCGTCCGAACTTGCTCCGGCGCCAAGCAGGGCAATCGAATGTCCCTCACTGGCTTGGCGGGTCATGAGAAACAACACGGCAGCTTCGCCGATGTTGATGCCATCGCGGTTGCGCGAAAACGGGTTGCAGCGCTGCGCCGAGACCGCTTCAAGCGAAGTGAATCCGTTGAGCGTCAGCTTGCACAAACTGTCCACACCACCGCACAACACCGCGTCGCACAGGCCCATGTCGAGCAGACGCCGGGCGCTGATCAACGCTCGGGCGCTGGACGTGCAGGCGGTGGATATGACGTAGGTCGGGCCGCTCAGATTCAGCAGCGCCGCAAGGAAGTTGGCAGGGGCGCTGAGCTCCTGCTGCTGATAGTCATACCCACCGGGGAACTGGTTGTCGCGCAAGTACGCAGCAATGCCACGACTGGCTTCGTCGATGCCTGAGGTGCTGGTGCCCAGTATCACGGCGATGCGATCACGGCCGTAGCGCTGGATCGCGCGCTGAATGTCCTCGTCGATCTGCAACTGGGCGGCAAGCAACAGCTGGTTGTTTCGGCTGCTTTGTTGTTCCAGATGGCGCGGTATTTCAGGCAGCGAGACCTTGACCGACGCCACCGGCAGGCTGCGCTCAGGCACCCAGCCGCTCTCGAGGACCATCCCCGAGGTGTCGCCTGCCAGCAGCGCGCGCGCCACGCTTGCCTGGTCATCGCCCAGCGAGCAGATCACACCCAGAGCGTTGAGGTAGGCAGTCATTTCGACGCTTTGCCTTCAAGGGGGCTGACCGTATACCTCACCCCGTCGGGCATCGTGATCCGAAAGAAACCTTCGCTGGCGTAATCCACCGTCCAGCGATCTTCCAGGGAGCGACCGTTGGCGCGAACCTCGGTGCCGGGGTAGTCGAAACGCACCTCTTGCTCTGTGGTCAGGGCGAACATCAGCGCCGCGAACAACTCCCGTGCCTCAGGATTGGGGGGCAGCAGGCCGTCGGCTTTCCACTTCTGATGCGCCAGTTTTTGTCGGGCCAGCGGGATGCCGAGCGGGTCCATCAGCGACCAGCGCAGGTCATGGTGCTCCTTTTGCACCACCAGCAACCAATCCTGCCGTTGCCCGGCCTCCTCACGCAGGACGTGCAATTGTTGAGGCAGCTTGAAGTGCGGGGTTTGCGGTGGCAGCGGAGCATGGTTGACGCAAGCGCTGAGCAGCAGCGCACAGGCCAGAAGCATGAGACGGATCATGAGGCTTTACCTTCGGCAGGGGCGTGAAGCGGTTTGCGCGCCACGACGTTGATCAGGGTTTCTTCGCGGTGCCCGAAGGGCTTGGGCTTCATCAGTTTCAAGCGTTCCAGCAAGCCGAAGTCCCTGGCGCGACTCCACCACAGGTAGGGGTAGGAGACGTTCTGAGAACTGAATTCAAAGCCTTGTTTGTGAAGCATCTCAAGGTACTGCGCCGCGCTTTTCTGGACGTGCATGGGGTGGCGGAAAAACCAGCGTATGACCCAGGTGTCGATGTAAGCCTGGGTTGATTCGGCAAACAGCAGGTAGCCGCCGGGCTTGAGCACCCGATGAAATTCGGCGAGCGCTTGTTCCTGCTCTACCAAGTGGTGAAACGTCTGGTGGCAGAACACCACATCGACGCTGGCGTCCGGCATGGGCAGCGCCGCGCAGTCACTGCCGATCAGTTCGACGTTCAAGCCACGCCGAGCGGCCTCTTCGCCGCTGAGCCTGAGACTTTGTGGGTCAGCGTCAACGCCAAGGATGCGGCTGGGTGCAAACACCGATTGCAGGTACTGAAACGACTTGCCCTGACCGCATCCGGCGTCCAGCAGCACAGGGCTCGCAGGCAACGGATCTTGAAACAGCCCGCGCAGATCGTTGATCGCCACCCGCAACACATGATGCTGCCAGGTGTGGCTTCTCAGAAACAGAAAGCCCAGCCGGGTTTCCTCGACATAGCTTTGGCTGAAAAAGGGTTCGCTCACGGCGCGGTACTCCCACAGATTTCAGACAGCATCCGCAAGCGCCGCTTGGGCTCGGCCACGAACGGGTTGCGCTCGTCCCAGGCGTAACCGGCGAGGATGGAGCTGATCATTCGGCGGATGTCCGGCGTACTGCCCGGATAGAAGATCACGTCCTGGAAACTGCCGTCGTACCAGCCTTCGACATAGGCTCGGAAGGTGTCCACGCCACGTTTCAGCGGGATCGCGAAGTCGGTTTCCCAGTCAACGCATTCGCCTTGCAACTGACGATTCAACACACCGGCAGCCATGCTCGCAGAGCGCATGGCGATGGTCACGCCGGAGGAAAACACCGGGTCGAGGAATTCAGCGGCGTTGCCCAGCAGGGCAAATCCTTTGCCGTGCAGGGTTTTGACGTTGGCCGAGTAACCGCCAATGCTCCGCGCAGGGGTGTCCCAGTGCGCGTTTTGCAGCACGCGCTTCAGGCTCGGGGCTTGGTCGATGAACGCTCGCAGGCAAGCGTCAAGGTCCTGAGGCATATCGTTGAAGCGTTCGGCAGAAGCCACCACGCCGATGGAGGTGCGGCCGTTGCTGAACGGGATCGACCAGAACCAGACGTCGCGCATTTCGGGGTGAATCGTGACCAGAATCTTGTTCCGGTCAAAACCCTGATCGTCGATGCGGTCTTCGATGTGGGTAAACACTGCCTGCCGGACCGGGAAGTTGGATGGCGCTTCAAGGTCCAGCAAACGCGGGAGAACGCGGCCATAACCGCTGGCATCCAGCACGAAGCCGGCCTGAATGCTGTATTCGCTGCCATCCAGTCTGCGTACCTGCAGAACGGGCCGCGGCGCATCGAAATCCACCGCCGTAATCTCTTCGCGATAGCGGATTTCCACGCCTTGGCGCTCGGCGTCGTCAGCCAGAACCTTGTCGAACTGCGCGCGCTGCACCTGAAACGTAGTGGGTTTACCGGCGCTGAAGGTATCGCCGAAGTCGAAGGCGCTGTAGTGCTCACCCCAGGCAAACGCGGCACCGTTTTTCAGTTGAAAGCCCGCCGCTTCAACGGCCTTGAGCATCCCGGCCTCTTCGACGAAATCCAGGCAATGGGACAGCAGGCTTTCGCCAATCGAAAACCGTGGAAATGCCTGGCGCTCGATGATCAGTACATCGTGTCCTTGACGCTTGAGCAGTGCGGCGGCGATGGCGCCGGCAGGACCGGCACCGATCACGATGATTTGCCGAGATTCCATTTCAGCTATTGGCACGAGGTTTCCTTGTCTGCGGTTGTTGCAAGGGGTACGAGGGGGCTGGGCAAGGGACGATGCATCCCCGCCAAGGCAGGCAGTAATGTGGCGATGAGGCTCATGGACATCAGCGCGAAGTACAGCGCAGGCGTGATGATCTGTTGTTGCAGCAGCAAGTTGAGAAAGACGATTTCACTCAGGCCCCGAATATTGAGCAGCAGGCTTTCTCGCCAGCGGCTGGCGCCCGCGAAGGACGGGGTAGCCCAGCGCAGACCGATCCAGTTGCCAAGTAGTTTGCTGATGATGGGCAGCGCGATCAGCGCCAGCAGATTCAACCAGCCCAGGTCGCCCATGGCGCTGTGAATATCGATCTGCACGATGCCGAACGTGAGGATCAGCGGTATTGCCAGGTAGTGCTGCAACGCTTTGAACACGCTGGGCTTGAGCGGCAACGCGAAGGGTTGCTTGAGGGCGTTCATGCACAGCAGATAGCCGATACCGAAGATCAGCGCATTGAGCCGGTAATGCTCGGCGAGCATCAGCAGTGCGAAAAACAACGCGCCGTAGATGTTCGCTTGGCGAATTTTCAGCGCGCGCAACAGCAAAGGTGCGCACGCGCCCAGCAATGGCAGCGCCAGACTGCTCAGGTGCAGGCTGCCCTGGGCAAGACCGAACACAGTCCAGCAGGCGAGGTCGATCATGATCGCCGTTTGCACCAGCCGACGCGTGGCGTCGAGCGGATAGCCGATGTGTTTCAGGTACAGATAGAGCACCGGGATCGCCGTGATCGCGAACACCAGTCCGATGGCCAGCGCACTCAGCCAGGATTGCTCGTTGAGTATCCAGGTCGCGCACGCGACACCGCACAACAGCGGTAGGCAAAAGCTCGGGATGGCCACTTTCAGGCTTTGTCGATCCAGGCGCACATCGATCACGTCGCTGAGGATGTGCCCCAGCACCAGCGCAAAGCTCATGCCGTACAAGGTTTTCAGCCAGATCGGCGCCACCAGCTGCGCGCCCGTCAGTTGCCAGCCCGGCTCAACCCACAACAGCATCAGCAGTGGCACGCCGAAGGTTGCCAGCAGCAATTGACTGACGATGGGGATCAGATTCACCTGCCGGCCCAGCCGTGTCGCCAGTGCGAACAGCATCAGGGCCAGAGCCCAGAACGCGAGAATCGTCACGGCGCCAGCTCCGCTTGAGCCGCTCGGTTGGCGTTGGCATGTTTGCCCGCCCATGGCGCCAGCATGAAGCTGAAGGCCAATCCCAGGCTGACCGACAAGCCAAAATTGCTCACCGCAGGCGTACTGGAAACCGCCAGCAGCCCGAACGACAACCAGGTCGTAGCGGCTGCCAGCAGCGTCCCTAGCAGGCTGACTGCCGCGCCGCCAATCTGCTCGCGCATGAGGATGGCGTAATCGACGCTGATCGCCGTCACCAGCAGCAGGCCAAACAGACTGAACAGCGTGAGGGGCTGCCCCAGCCAACCGAGACTCGCCAGGCTGCACAGCGCTGCCAGCAAGGGCAGGGCGATGACTTTCAAAGCACCGCCCAGTCCGAAGGGGATGATCAGCATGGCCACGATCAATATGCAGGACAGCAGCTTCAGTTCGGCGGCGCTGATTTGCGTGGCAGCGAAGACTTTGTTCAGGTCGCCCAGTCGATCCACCAACTCAACACCCTCAAGGCCTTGCGCTTCGACGCGCAGCAGGGCGGGGTCATTCAGGCCCTGCAGGCTGACAATGCCGGCCACTCCGTCGGCGGTTGTGCCAAGCCATAACGCACGCCACGGTTCGGCCATGGGGCCTGCCAGCGCGCTGTCGATGTCCTGAACCGGAAGACTTCGCAGCGTAGCGAGTTCTGCATTCAGTGCCTGGACCGGCACGCCGAGGTTGACCAACGGTTGCCAGAGCGATGGCAGGGCATCCAGCGCAGCCCGGGTTTTGACTTGGTCCGCAGGTGAAGCCACCAGTTGGTTCAGCGCCAGATAGCCTTGCAGCTTGTTTGCATGCACCTGCTGATCGAGACGCTGACCGAGGGCAGCCTGGCGTTGCAGCAACTGCTGCTGATCCTTGCCGCGCACCAGGAAAAACTGGCTGGTGGGCTGATAACCGGTAATGCGCGCAATGGCGCGGGCTTCATCGGTGAGCGACTGCGGGGCGGCGATCCATTGGCGGATATCGTTTTTGCTGGTCAGCTGCCACAAGCCTGCAGCGCAAAAGATCATCAGCAGCACCAACAAAGCGGGAGTCGGCACTTTGCGCAGCAGCGCTTCACGCCCGTCCAACAAGCGTTCGGCGATGCGCAGCGGCCACTGCGCCGGACGCAGTTGGACACCTTCGAGCAGCGCAGGCAGCAGGCACACGGCGGTGAGGTAAGCACCCAGCAAACCTGCGGCCGAGAACACGGCGATTTGGGTCAGTGCCGGAAACGGTGTCCAGGCCAGCGCGAGATAGCCAATGCAGCTGGTCGCCAGGCTCAGCGTCAGGCCCGACAACGTCAGACGCAGCGCCGACCAACTGCGCCAGGGTTTCAGGCTCCAGCTCTTGGACAGGTAATGCAGCGGGTAATCGACGGCCACGCCGATCAGGCTCGAACCCAGCACCAGCGTCATCACATGCATCTTGCCGAACAGCGCCACGCAGGCCACGGCGCCAAACAGCATGCCGACCATGACCGGGACAAAAGCCAACAGCACCCGCCAGCGTCGGAACGCCAACAGCAGCAACGCCAGAATTCCCAACGTGGCGCCACCGCCAACCCAGGTGATTTCCCGCGCCGCCTGCTGCTGACCCTGAGCTGCGTACAACAGGCCGCTGGCGGCCAGCAACTGGCCGCCGGCCGTGCTCGCCTCAATCCGTGCGTCTTCAAGCAGGTCGGCGACCTTGATTGGCAGGTGCATGTCGAAAGCATCGGCTTGGGTACGCACGCGCAGCAACACCCAGTGTTTGCCGTCCGCATTGGCAATCAGCGCACCACTGCCGATGTCCAGTTGCACGGACCCTCGCGCGGGCTGGCTGTTTTGAATACGCCCGGTCAGCCCCAACCAGTCGTCCTGACTCGGCACCAGACTGAACCCACTGAACGGATCGAACAGGTTTTTGATGCGTTGCTCGATAAATGCTTGGGGACGGCTGATCAGTTGCTTTCGATCATCGGCTGCCAGCATCGACAAACGGCCCAGCAACAGTTGCTGGCGCAGGGCGGGCAGATCGGCTTGCAGGTTCCACTGGACCTTTTCGAACAGCCCACTGGCTTGCCATTGCGCGCTGAGCTGCTGCGCCAAGGCGATCGCCTTTTGTTGATCGGCGTGGCCCACCAGCACCAGCATTTCTCGGTTCAGCGGTTCCTGCATGCGTTGTTCGGCGCGTAGCTGCAGTGCATCCGGGCTGTTGCCCGGTACCAGATCCATCAGATTGGCTGACAAGGGAGCGCCATCACGCCACTGCCATCCCGCCAGCGCCAGTACGGCCAGAAGCAGGATGAGGAACAGACGCGGCAGCAGCCGTTCACTGCGCAAAGTCAGAGCGCTCCGCATCGGTTAGCGGTTTCTCGGCGGTGCTGTCGAGCATCTTCAATATCGTGCTGTCACCTTGGGTTTCCAGCAGCTCGATGCGTTGCACCAATGCGCCGCCGTCGATGTTGATCTGGGTGAACACCTGTTTAAGCATCAGCGAGCGGGGCACCAGCGCAAGTTTCCACGCCTGAGCGTCGCCACTGAGGCTGAGCTCGAAATCGCGCTGCAGGCCGCTGCTGTCACCCTGCAAAACAGCCAGGAATAACCGGTTTTGTTCTGCGCCTGCGCTTTTATTCGGGATCATCTGCCAGCCACCGTTTTCGTCATTCTCACGGCGGGCAATGCCGGCGGCGGTGATGCGGTAATCCTGCTTGAGCGGCGTGTCGAGCAACCACAGCAGGCCCAAATCCCTGGCCAGTACGAAGTTGCCTTTGCTGGTCAGCGGCTGAGGCAAGGCACGCAGGTGTTTTTCCTGAATGAAGCTGCCGTGAATGGTCGTGGGTTTGGCCAGTTGCTCGCTCAGTTGCTGGAGTTCGAACGCGTGGGTCAGGGGCGACAGGGCAATCAGCACCGTTGCGGCTAAAACAGTCAGCAACCGATTCATGACAGCGCCTTGTGCACGATATCGACGAAGACTTTGGGGGATGCCAGTTGCATCTCACGGCTGGCAATTTCCACGGCCACTTGTGTGGTGCTGGCGCGGGTCATGCGCTCGCCGGTGACGACGTCGGTGATCAGGTAATCGATCTTCAAGCGGTTTTCCCATTCGACGAGGCTGGCGCGCACATTCAGGCGCTGGCCGAATACCGCGCCGCGCACGTAGCGCAGTTGCAGGTCGATGACCGGCCAGGCGTAGCCTGAATCGCGCATCTGGTTGTAGTCGTGGCCGAGCTTGTCGAGCAGCGCGCAGCGCGCCACTTCGAGGTACTTCACGTAATGACCGTGCCAGACGATGTTCAGTGAGTCGACATCGAAAAACGGCACCAGCACTTCGGTATCGGCATGGATGACTCCTTTGCTACGCATGCAACCTCCAGTGTTGATCGGCGATGCGTCGCAGACACAGGCGCAGTTCGCCTTCGAGCGCGCGGTCTTCGATCACCGGCGCGAAGTCCTCACGCAATTGCGCGTGCATGGCGGCCAGCGCCGGTGGCAGAGGACGTGCATCGGGGGCACGACTGCGCAGCCAGACGCCCTGATTGGCGGCGATCAATGTGGCGGCAGCGACTTGTTCGGTCAGTTCCAGCACGCGGATGGCGTCGCGTGCGGCGATGGTGCCCATACTGACCTTGTCCTGGTTATGGCATTCGGTTGAGCGCGAGAAGACGCTGGCCGGCATGGTGTTTTTCAACGCTTCGGCGGTCCAGGCGCTGGTGCCGATCTGTACTGCTTTGAAGCCGTGATTGATCATCGCGCGGTCGGCAGGTGCGCCGGACAGGTTGCTCGGCAGGCCGTGGTTGTAGCGTTCATCCACCAGCAGCGCCAGTTGCCGGTCCAGCAGGTCGGCGACGTTGGCCACCAGATTTTTCAGGCTGTCCATGGCGAATGCGATGTGGCCGCCGTAGAAGTGCCCACCGTGCAACACCCGCTCGGCTTCAGCGTCGATGATCGGATTGTCGTTGGCGCTGTTCAGTTCGATCTCGATGAAGCTGCGCAGCCAGTTCAGGCTGTCTGCCAGCACACCCAATACGTGGGGCGCACAACGCAGGGAATAGCGATCCTGCAAACGGTGCAGCGGGGCGGTAGGCGCGTTTATCGCCAGATCCTTGCGCAACCACGCGGCCACTTGCATCTGCCCAGGGTGAGGCTTGGCGGCGAACAGGCGTTCGTCGAAGTGTTCCGGGTTGCCTTGCAGCGCCACCACGTTGAGCGCGGTGATGCGTGTGGCCAGTTGCAGCAGGTAGTGGGCTCGGGAGAAAGCCAGACACGCCAGTCCGGTCATCACCGCCGTGCCGTTCATCAAGGCCAGCGCTTCTTTCGGGCGCAGGACCAGCGGCTCCCAACCCAGTTGTCGGTGTACGTCTGCGGACGAACGACGCTCGCCGTCGAACATCACCTCGCGCTCGCCCGAAAGGGTCGCGGCCACGTACGACAGTGGCGTCAGATCGCCGCTGGCGCCCACCGAGCCTTCTTCGGGAATCAGCGGCAGGATGTCGTGATCAAGAAACGCTTGCAGCCGTTGCAGTAACTCGAAGCGCACCCCGGAAACCCCGTGGCACAACGACTGCAGGCGCGCGGCCAGTACCGCGCGGGTGGCCTGCGCATCGAGCAGCTTGCCCAGACCGCAGCCGTGAAAGGTATAGAGATGACGCGGCAGCGCTTCGACGTGCTGCAGGGGCACGGCGACCACACAAGAATCGCCATAGCCGGTGGTCACGCCGTAGATCACGCCTTCCTTGTCCAGCAGCGAGTCGAGAAACAGCGCGCCTTTGCTGATCCGCTGGCGATAGGCGTTGTCGTGCTGCAACTCAGTGGGCCGTTGGCGATTGGACAGGGCCAGCACATCTTCAATGCTCAAAGGATGCTCGCCGAAGATGATCGGCTCAGCGGTTGGGTTCGTCATCGGATTTCCAGAACGGGTAAAAGTTGAACCACTGCGTCGGCGCTTGCAGGCAGTAGTGCGCCAGACGGTCGGCGTAGCGTTGAGTCCATTGGGTAATCACCTGTTGGCGATCGCTGCGGCGCCACTCGATGGCATCGGCAAAGGGCTCGAGAATCACTTGATAGCCGGCAGCGCCTTTGAGGCAGAAAATCAGATTGATCGGACATTTCAGCAGGCCGGCCAGCAGCCACGGCCCCTGGGGGAAGGCAGCCGAATGGCCGAGGAAATCAACGCGAGCGTTACGGCCTCCATGCAGGGGGATGCGGTCGCCGGCAATAGCCAGCCATTCGCCGCGGTCCAGGCGCTGACTCAGTTGCAGCATGATGGCCGGGTCCAGCTCACTGACTTGAATCAGGCGCAGGTTGGTCGCCCCCGCCTCACCCAATAGACGATTGAACCGTTCGGCGTGTTTAGTGTGGACCAGCACGTTCATGGTCACTTTCTCGCCGAGTTCTGCCAGCGCGCGGCACACTTCGAGATTGCCCAGGTGCGCGCCCACCAGCATCTGGCCGCGCTCGCCGCGCAACTGGCTGCGCAGTTGGGCACTGTCGACGATCTGGATTTGCTCAAGCCCGAGCTTGCCGTTCCACACGTCGAGCTTGTCGAGCAGCGCGTCGGCGAAGGCCATGAATTGTTTGAACACGCGCCAGCGGGTAGGCCGCAGATCCGGGCGGTTGCTCCAGTCAGCCAGGCGTTGCTGGTACTGCCAGGCGCTGCGGCGAGCACTGCGACCAAACAGGAAGAAGTAGAGAACGATGCCGTGCAGCACCGGGCTCAGCACCCGACGCCCCAGCAGTTTGACTGCCCAGGCCGTTAACTTCATGAGCACGAAGCTGCCGCGCTCTTCATGCTCGGCCCAATGCTGTTTTTGCTCGACGTCACTCACGGCAACCACCGCCGCCAGAGGATCAGCGGGAAGCGCCCCAACATGCCGAAGAACAGCTTGGTGTGCATTTTGGAAATCAGCGCGTTGTCGTGGAACAGGCGAAAGTGCGACAAGCCGTCCTGGGGGTAATGAACCCTGGTTGGCAGCCAACGCATCGGCTGGTTGCGCCACGACAGGCGCACGAGGATTTCCGGATCGAAATCCATGCGCTTGCCCAGCTTCACGGTGTTGATCAGGTGCAGCACCGGGGGAAGCGGATAGAGGCGGAAGCCGCACATCGAATCGGGAATCTGCAACGACAGGCTGTTGATCCAGACCCAGACGTGGGTCAGGTAACGTGCATACAGACGGCCTTTGGGCACGCTGGCGTCATATTGCGGATAGCCGCAGATCAGCGATTGCGGATGCTCGCGGGAAGTGTCGAGAAACAGCGCAATATCGTTGAGGTCGTGCTGACCATCGGCGTCCACTTGCAGCGCGTGGGTAAAACCGAGTCTGGCGGCTTCCCGCAGGCCGGCCATGACCGCACCGCCCTTGCCCTGGTTGACGGGCAGACGAACCAGAAACACGTCGGTCTGTTCAGCGAGCGTCAGCAGGACAGCGGCGCAGGCCGGGCTGCTGGCGTCATCGACCAACACGCACGGCAAACCTGCATGCAGCAACTCGCGCACCACGGCAGGTACGGCAAGTTCATGGTCATAGACCGGAATTACGGCGCAGGGGTTATGCATACGAACGCAAATCCAGTGGGAGCGGACTTGTCCGCGAAGATATGGGGGCAAACGATAAAAATGTGGTGCGTGTACCGGCCTCTTCGCGGACAGGTCCGCTCCTACGGGAATGGTCATTAAGCATTAGCTGCCTCCAGCAATATCCGTCCGCTGGAGCAGGGCAAATCGCCGTTGCGGTAAGCGAAATGCAATTTGCCGCGCTCATCGTCAAAACGCAGCGTCAGCGTGAGGTGATCGCCAGGGCGGACCAATTGCTGGAATTTCAAAACTTCCATCCCGGCGAATCTCGGGGGGACTGGCAGTAAACGCTGCGCCAGATCGATGGCCCAGTCCACTTGCACGACGCCAGGAAGGATGGGCGTCTTCGGGAAGTGACCCGTGAAGTGCGCAAGATCCAACGGCACGATCAGGTTCAGGTGCAGTTCGTCATCAATGTGCTGCTGGCCGACCAACTCAGGCCCGCGAACTCGGGGTGCCATGAGTAGCGCGTCAACCTGCAACTGAGGCAATTTGCCTTGGGAGTTCAGCGGCAACTGACTCAACAGACGCCAGCGGCGGGGCAGTGCCAGCGCCTCGCAGTGAGGAATCAAATGCCCGCGCAGCGCCTGAGTCACGGCGCGTCGCCCTTGATTGCGCAGGGCGTGCACGCCGCTCTCACTCAGCACAATCAGTGCCCCGAGCGAGGCGCGGTTTTCCTGGACCACGCCTATTCGCGCTTCGTTGACCCATTCATGCAGACCCAATGCCCGCTCCAGCAGCGGCAGGGAGATGCGTTTCTCTTCCAGCTTGACGATCCTGTCCAGACGGCCAAGCAGCTCGAAGCGGCCATCCTGGGCGAAGCGCACGGCATCGGCCGTCTGCTCTATGTGACCGGTTGGCAGATAAGGAGATTCGATGCGCAGGGCGCCTTCGCTGTCCTGACTGAGCTTCACGTCCTCGAACGCGCGCCACAGTGGGTCACCACGACGCCAGGCAATGCCCCCGGTTTCCGAGCTGCCGAGGATTTCGGTCGGCCACTGACCGAGCCGCGAGTGCAGGCCTTGGGCCGCGTGTACCGGCAACGCACCGCCGGAGGAGAACACGCGACGTACAGCGCGTAGCCCCGGCCAGTCGAGGTTGTCGCCCATGCGTTTGAGCAGGGCCGGGCTCGCAACCCAGGCGAAGGTGGCGTGTTCTTGACTGGCGCGCTGCAGGTCTTCGGGGAACGGCAGCTGTTTGCGTACAAACGTGCGCCCGGCGCACAGCGGCCATAACACCCGAAACAGCAGGCCATAAATGTGTTGGGTGGCAACGCTGCCGACAATGCAGGCGCTACCCAGCTCGGCTCCCCACAAGCGTTCCAGCGCAATGACTTCATTGGCCAATTGGCGCAGGCGCTTTTCGATCAGTTTGGGCTCGCCGCTGGAGCCGGAAGTACACAGGCTCAATATGCTGCGATCAAGGTCCAGCGCGGCAGGCAATAGCGGCTCGGCGTGCAGCACGCTCAACGGCACATCGCCGGGCAGATCGGTCAGCCACAGATCTACATGGCCTGTCCAACGCTCGCGGGTCTGCCCTTGGAGATCAGGGGGAAGCAGCACTTCAATGCCTGCCCGCCATGCGCCGAAGATGGCAACGGCCAGTTCGCCCGCGTCCTCAAGATGAACGGCCACGCGCTTGACCTTGCGCTCGACCAGCCCTGCTGCAACGCTCAGGACCGCTGTGCGAAATTGCCCGTGGTCCATGGTCGGCAGATGGGTCAAACCGCGTCCGCCGTGGACTTCGAGCAGCAGGTTTTCCGGGTCGATCCAGCTCATGCGTGCCCCCGTACCCGTTGACGAAGCAGCCACTCGCCGGCAAAAAGAATCCCCATCAAGCCGTAGGCGATGAGGCCGGTATAGAGCATCCACCAGGTCAGCGGCGCCCAAAGGGTGAGCGCGGCCGCGATCAGCCCGTTGAACAGAAAAAAGCAGCACCAGACCTGAGTCACCTGGCGCGTGTAGCGCACTGCGCGCTCGGGTAAATCAGGATCCGTCAGACGTGCCATCCGCTCGACTAGCGGCATGCCGCGCACCAGGCTCAAGCCGAACAGACTCAGCATGAAGCCGCTGATCAGCACCGGGTACCAGCGCAGCAGGGCAGGGCTGTCCAGGACGCCGAGCAGCAGGCAAAACCCAATGGCCACCAGCGCCATGCCGAGGCTGCCGGGACGCCTTTCGCCGGTCAGCGCCCGTGCAGCCCACAGCGCACCCAGTAACAGCGCAAACTGCCACGGCGCGAAATGCTCCAGGCCCAGGTATACGGCAAATGGATACAGTACCCCTGCCATCACCAGTGCCATGCCAATCAAGCGATTCATGCGGGCGTGTTGACCAGCCGGTATACGGCCTCTACCACGTCATTGACGGTGCGTACGGCCTTGAACTCGTCGGCGGCGATTTTCTTGCCGGTCTTGCGCTTGATGTGGTCGATCAGGTCCACCGCATCAATGCTGTCGATCTCAAGGTCCTGGTACAGGTTGGCCTGCAGGGTGACTCGCTCCGGTTCAAGTTCGAACAAGTCAACCAGCGCCGTGCGCAGGGTTTCGAAGATGTCTTCACGGGTTTGCATGTTCAGTCCTCAGGCCTCTTGGCGAGCGCTGACGAACGCCGCAAGGGTGTTCACGCTGGTGAAATGGTTGCGTGTGTCTTTGGCATCGGCATCGATCTTGATGCCGTAGCGTTTTTGAATCGCCAGACCCAGTTCCAGTGCGTCCACCGAATCCAGGCCCAAACCCTCGCCGAACAACGTCTGGTCGTTGCCGATGTCGTGGGTGCTGATGTCTTCGAGGCCCAGGGCGTCGATGATCAACTGCTTAATTTCCAGGTGCAGATCGCTCATCTGAGGCGAGTTCCTTGATGTAGTAGTGATGCAGGTAATCGTTGAGCTTGCGTGATGCCAGCGGGGCCGGGCCCAGGGCTGCAAACGCTGCGGGGTTGATATCGGCGCCAACGTGCAAGTGGAAATGCACTCGACGCGGCGGGATGCGATACCAGGGTTCGGCTTTGGTCAGGGTGGTTGGCGAGACGCGAATCGTGACCGGCGTGATGACTGTTGCGCCGCGCAGCGCGATGGCCGCGCCGCCGCGATGGAACGCTGGCGCCATGCCAGGTTGCGTGCGGGTGCCTTCGGGGAAAATGATCAGCGTCTGGCCGGACTTCAGCACATGGGCTGCGGTGTCGAGCATGTCCATGCTGCCATCGTTGCTGATATAGCCGGTGGAGCGCACAGGTCCCCGTGTGAAAGGGTTCTGCCAAAGGCTTTGTTTGACTACGCAGTTGGCTTCACGCACCAGACCGATCAGAAACACCACGTCGATCAGTGAAGGGTGATTGGCAATGATCATCTGCCCCGGGCGCCCAAGACGTTCGGCGCCCTCGACCTGGTATGTCAGCACCCCGGCACGGGCCATGAAACGGATGAACATCCAGAAGAGACGACTGATGGTGGCTCGAGCCCGGCGTTGATGGCTTTGTGGGCTGCCCGGTAGAAGCGAGAGCAGCGGGAAGATAAATACCCGCAGGCACAGGCCGCCAAGCCCGAACAGAGCAAAACTGACTGCGGTAGCCAGCAGACGCCAGTAATAGCCGTCGCGGGTTCTGCTCAAACGTTGCGTTGCCAGTTCCATAGCCGACTCTTCCAGGGATGTTGCAATGCGCCTTGCCGTGTCGCCAACGCGCGTAAAAGATTGAGCGCGTGTGGCCATTCGCTGCGCCGGGGCGTTGCCTTTTGCACATCGAGCGAACTCAGTGACAACTGCCATTGATCACCAGGGGTGAGCAGCAACCCGAGGGCATAAGGGAAAGGTACGTCGTCAATCCAGGGTGCGTAGGCGCCGGGCGGATCTTCTTCTGTAATGACCAGCAGTACCGCCTGGGCACCTTCGGCCAACATCGCCGCTGCTTCGATGACGCCATGCTCCAGCCCGTCGCCTGCCGCCGCCAGGGCCGTCATTTCGCTGGTCTCGCCGCGCAGGATCGACCACAGGCCGATGACAGCGTTGTGCACCGAGAGACTGAATTGCGTGGGCGACAGCGGCTGGTTGGCCGCCAGATCGCTGAGGATCTCGAAGGTACGGGGTGTTTCGCCGTGCCGTGAAACGAATACCAGCGGTAGCTGTTCGCGCCCGTCAGCCAGAGGCCAGCCTACGCTGAACGCCATTCTGGCCAGACGGCTGAGTCGCCGCCGTTGCATGGCGGGCAGGAACGACACGTCAGGTGCCTGGTCTGCATTGTCGACCGGAGTCGGATGCTGGCTCCACTGTCGCCAATCGTCGGCAGTCGCCAGGCCGGGGGCCCAGGCTCGCCATTGTTCGATGTTGAAGGTGATCACGAATTGTCTTCCCGCCCACTTGGGCATACTTCCAGCTTCGGTATTGAGCCGAAGTGACACCAACCCTGGCGCGGCGCTATCACCGAGTGGCGCGCATTATCCCGGTAGGGCTGCACACTGGCAAACCCAGTTACAAAGGGTGGGTTTACAGTCGATATTTCTTACTGACGGGCGCGAAGGTTCAGGCGACCTCATGTAGGGTGTTTCGATGCTTTAACGTCGCAAGTTCTGGCCCGGTT
>Ga0247730_1000726_pt1 | contig 21663 bp, 29 predicted proteins | sample UWRJL073202C2_FD_180959 | JGI IMG/M metagenome (GOLD analysis project Ga0247730, IMG submission 180959) | Plant litter microbial communities from Arlington Agricultural Research Station in Wisconsin, United States - UWRJ-L073-202C-2 | ecosystem: Environmental > Terrestrial > Plant litter >... | reverse complement strand
TTCCAGCTGGAAGCGTAGCCAAGTCTGTCACTTTCCGTCCATATTCACCCACGCGCGTGAACTGCGACGAGTTCAGCAGCTCTTTCAACACATGTCGACCAGTCTGGCCTGTAGAGCCAATGATAAGAGCAGATTTTCCTGCAGCCATGATCGTAATTGTTGTTAGCTGGTGGGGTAGGAGATGGGAGTTGTAGTGCGAGATTGCATTCGAAATGGTGGCACGACTTTATATGGACGTCATGAATTATTGCACTTGCCGGCGATACGCGCACCTCAGTAGCCACTTGCGCGTACATGTTGAATGCGTGCTTGCACGGCCTGTTTACCAGCACTTTCTTGTCCCGAGTCGGAAGTCGTTTTCAGACTATTGGCATTCGGTAACACCATGACCGGAAGATTGAACAACACTTGACGAAAGGGACTTTGGTCACTATCGGAGGACTTGCAATTCAGTACTCAATCACATCACAGCATTGCACGTTGGATAGATCACCAAAGATCATAGGGCTGGCTCAGAGTTTCTATAAGTTATGGTCAATTGAAAAGACAACTGCATACACATATCCCGTAGTCCGAAATCCATATGTATGTAAAGCCCCTTTACACCCCAACATCGTTCTCTCGTACAGGATAAGTAGCAAATACAGCCGTTGAAGAACAAAGAGATAAGTAAGTAAAACGCACGCGCAGAGAAGATGAAGGAGGAAAGTGTGTCAGGTGCCAGAAACAGCGGAACGTACAACGTATGCACATTCAACAGCGGGTTTGGTATACAGACGCATCAACACAGCTAACCACGGTGAACAAAATGTTGAGAAAACAACAAGACGAATTTAATGCAGACGCGAATACCAGAATGTGGAAGTCAGCGCGAAAAAAAGGCTGGGTATGGGCGTCGAATGAGAGAGGAGAGAAAGTGGAAGGAAGGAGAAGCTAGGTCTCTAGATGCCACCATAGGCGTCGTCGACGTTCTGACTCTTCGGTCTACCGTCTGGACCTGGGCCAGCATAAGGGTGTGCACCGCTAGGTTGACGCTGGAACTCAGGTGCGTAGGCCTGTGGAGGTGGGCTATACATGGCCCGATTCTGAGGCTCATCATATGGCGATGGAAGACTATACGCTGCATGAGTTTGAGCAACCATGGCGGCACCATCCACAGAGGGTCTGGTGGGGTCGTATCCACCTGCGTTGCCACCAGAGTTTCCGAAGGGATACGAGGCCTGCGCAGCCTGAGCGGGTTGACGAACGGCGTCCTGGTATCCTCCTCCCATGTATGGATCTGAGGGAGGAGCATTTCGGAAGGCACCGGCGCCAGCCAAGTTGTTGCTTCCAGTGTCATAGAAAGAATTGGCATAAACGTTCCTTTGTGCCATGGACGGAGCAGCGGGAGGCTGGAAGTGATCCTGATCGTCATCCAAAATCATCGCCGAGTTGCGGAACTGCGAAGCATTCCAATTTTCCAAGCGGGCGTTGCGGCGATTGCGACGCTAGGGCAAAAGAAGGTCAGGGAGCAATTCGCGTCCTTGCAGCAAATAAGCTTACCACGAAGAAAGCGATAATCATGCCCAAGATGGCGAGACCCAGTAGGCCACCAACCACGCCCCCTGCTATCGGGCCAGCACTAACGGCACCTGAGGTAGAGGGAGCAGAACTGGCGGACGGGCTTGGGCTTCCACTAGCCAATGCACCACCGCCGATGGTGGAAACAGCTGTCACGGTACTCTTGCTGGAAGTAGTAGTAGGTACAGTGATGCTACGTGACTAAAAACAGCATCAGTAAAATCAATGAATGTGCTATTCTTATTGACCTACCAAAGAGCTGAATGTGGTAGATATAGATGTCGAGGTCGAGGAGCTGGTCGTAGACACTGTACTAGACGAGGAAGTAGAAGAGCTGGAGCTGGTTGTGACAGATGAAGAAGACGATGAGCTCATCGTTTCCGTAGTCGTAGGTAAGGGCGTAGTCTCCTTGCTTGTTGTCGTGGGCTGCTCGCTCGTAGTCTCGCTAGTAGTCACTGGTTCAGGAGTCGGCTCCTTAGAAGTAGTGGTCGCCGTCTCTTTGGTGGGAGAGGGCTCTGCAGGAGATGGAGTGGTCTGTCGTTCCGTGGTGGTAGGCTCAGCACGAGAAGTTGTCTCTTCGGCAGCTAGGAGATGGATAAGCTCAGTGGATCAACTCGGCAGCAAGACAGCACTCACGTTCTGCTGGGTCGCTGGTAGTCTCTGCGTTGCCAGTGACATCTGAGGGGAGTACCGCCCTACGGGCGCGTATAAGCCGATGGTCGTTGCGTTGTTCAAATGAAGACATTTTTAATTGTTTTTGCTGGTAAGGAATGTAGATTCGAAAGAGTGGTGGGTGTTTTGAAATGAGCGGGGAACAACTGCGTTGAGCCTTCAAGCTTCAAGTCGTCTCGTCGTTGCCGTCGTTGTCGTTGTTGTTGTGGTAAGGGACAAAGGGCGAAGAAGGCACCACATCAATGATTTACTAATCGAAAAACGTGGGAAAGTAGGTTCGGCCCGCTCGAATCCGTCGGCATACACTGAGCGTCCAAGCTGCAAGCGCTCCCTGTTCTTGACTCGAACGTTCGCCACGACCGCCAGCACTTTCGGCACCGCCATCTCTCGAATCCTCCACTCTCTGCATCCCTAAATTATACCCACCTATAACTCGCCATAACCCACGGTCTACCTCTTTCGAGACCAGGCTATCATCAAGGACTGTGTACGATCTACTAGAAGGAATCACTTGCATTCCCTCTACTAGGTCTATCCGTCCTTTATCCATCGCTGTATGACATTGCTTCATGCAAATTTCTACCTGCGAAATGTCCAGGCCTTCCAACGGGCACTCGATAGCATCACAAATGCATCCAGCCACGGCTCTGGGGGTTTAGCTTCGACATCTGGAGGAAAGTCGTCTTCCAAGTCCAGCCAGTTGGCAGTGGCTGCAGAGCTCAACGCGAGGGATTGGCTAGGTCGAACGGTCTTGCATCTTAGCACGGCAGTGATTGACGGGGGCGAATACACGCGTCTGCTTCTTCGTCATCAGCAAGTGAACGTCAATCTGCAAGACTCTGAGAGTGGGTGGACTGCACTGCATAGAGCATTATACAACGGCAATATCTCAGCTGTGTATGACATGCTCTTACACGCCCGAATCCAGCACTGACGCAATTCGCAGAGTCTTGCTGTTGCAGCGCTCAGATATCGACACGTCGGTCAAGGATCTGGAAGGATACACTGCTTTTGACTTGTACAACTCTACTGTAGAAGGAACGAAACCGGATCTCGATAGTCCTCGTCTCGCAGGTCTGTACACATGGGGTGCCAACAGGTCCGTACATGACTTGGTAATCTTCGGGATCTTGGGCTGACGAATCGGCACGTAGGAATGCTGCACTGGGGGTGGGCAGTGGAGATGACCGTGCCTTTCCCGAACAAGTTAATATCCACCCCAAGGAACCTGTTTCTGTCAGCATGCCCATCCAATCTCGATTCACACCCATTCAGACTCGAGAAATCCAGATGTCGAAGTTGCATACCGTTGTGGTCACCTCAGAGAAGTCTGCGAATTTGCGACTCTGTGGGTTCGGTGGTGGTGGGCGCCTTGGTGGTTCTATTCAGCATACCCAATACGACCTAAAACCTCTGCCACAACTACCTGAAGTTACGATTGTCGCTGTTGCTGTAGGTCAGGATCATACGTTAGCACTGTCAGAGGGCGGGGAAGTCTACAGCTGGGGTCTCAACCGCTTCTCTCAGTTGGGATATGTCATTGAAAAGGAGCCGGGGAAAGAGAGTTTTGGGAGAAAGGATGAACCAATCCAGTCTGTCCCTCGCAAAGTTCAAGGAGGACTGAAGAAAGAGTTTGTGGTCGGTGTCGCGGCTTCAAAGAGCGCTTCTGCCTGTTGGACCCGAATGGAGTTGTTTACTTGGGGGACCAATGGCGGCCAGCTAGGTAGGATTGGCGTTATCATGTGGTCTACGTGAATCTGATGTATCTGAAGGTTATGACAAGGCCCCACAGCCAGTCCAGATTCTTCCGCGCAAGGTTACCAAGATTTCGAGACCTGTCATCGCTGTAGCCCTTTCGGTAAGACAGCAAACATTCCTGGCTCGCTCATAATTGATGAAAAGGAATACTAGGACAATGCTATGGCCTGCCTTCTCGATTCGCAAGATGTGATATGTATTTGGAATGACTGGAGTACCAAGATCAGGTACTTTGAATCATGTCCAGACTATACCGCGTACTAAGTTATATTCTCAGTTTTCCTGCCACGTCGTTTCCGTCCGGGATTCAACAGCCCTATCGACCCCCTCAAGCAATCAAGGCCGCCCGCATCGCCAAAGTGACTTGCTGCGATGACACTTTCGCTGCATTGTCATCTAGCGGGGAGCTTTTCACTTTCAACACGCCCATGCCATTGGAAAGTGATGGAGGAAAGGCACTCCGACCTCAACCTGTTTGGGCTTTAAGGAAGCAGTGGAGTCGAGTAAGAGATGTTGCTGTTGGTGCCGAAGGATCCATTATCATCTCGACAGAGTCTGGACACGTCTTCGTTCGTTCACGGACCAACAGAACTGCAGGGGGCTCTCCCTCAAAGACTCCCGGGATAGGGCCCACCAAGGCTTTCAAATTTCATCGCGTACCCTATATCCAGCGGGTTGTTCGTGTTTGTGCAAACGCAACGGGTGCGTATGGAGCACTGAAGATGGACTACAAGCCCTCGCCGATCTCGGTGGAAGGAAACACTATGTCGCAGGATATGCACAGCGTCAGACCGTTCGTGAATCTTAAAGTCTCGAACACCGATGGTATCGCTATGCCAGTGCCTTTGGAAGAGGATGAGGATGAGGACGACGATGCTGTCAAGAGAGATATTGAGACACTCCGCGCACTCTGCCTCACCCTGCTCACGCGAAAGGGGGAGTCTGGAGGACTTGATGCTATGGGTGCTGATATGGTGGTCAGGGTCACCAAAGGGGGGAAAGTGCTGCCTGCACATCGAGCTATTATGCTAGCTCGCAGCACTGTGCTCATGTCCCACAGTCAGACTATCGTAGGCTTTGATGGCACCAGGGTTCTTGGCCATGGCACTTCGGGAGTGAAAGTAACCTTGTCGCACGGTGCAATGGATGTAGCTGGCTGTCATGCGCTCACCGTCTTAGTTCTGCTGAACTACATGTACACGGACGAGCTTCTGGCGGTTTGGGATAGGCGGGTGTCGACTGCCCTTGGCCCTCTTTTGACCTCAACCAAGGTGAACCCGGCTACTGTCAAGACAGAACTAGGAGCAATTGCAGGAATTTTCGACCTAAAGGATGTGTTGGTTGCTTTACAAACGGCTTCCAAACGCGATACCCCTCCGACCCTTGTTCGCGACATGACTTGTATGTTCAAAAACATCAAAACTGTAACTCTTGAACCGGATGTGGTATTGGCTTTCGAAGATCGGAATGTACCGTGCTTCTCAGTGGTACTCCGCGCGCGATCCACTCTTTTCCGCTACCTTTTTGGAGAAAAGGAGTGGACGCAGAAAAGGTTCAAGGACGGGCGTATTGAGATCAATATGAAACACTTACGGTGGCATGTTATGCAGTATGTAGTGCGTTTTTTATGCAGTGGCGAGGATACCGAGATGTTTCATGCTTTAGGTCAGTACTCAACTACTAACTGCAGCATGTAGATCTGATAAGTATCGCAGACTTTGTTGGTTCCGTGGACGAGATGTTGGAGTTTTTATTTGAAGTCATCTCCGCTGCTGTACGCTGCTGCGAATCGTTCCTTCAAAGGGTACACTAACTTATTATTTCGCACAGAATGAGCTCCATCTCGATCGTCTCATCCTGATCTGCGCTTCTGTTATTCTGGAGAATACGAGCATTTCCAACGTTTGCTACGTGATCACTGAGGCTACACATTTCCATGTCATGCCTCTGATGGAGCGAGTACACCAATATATGGCGATCAATCTTGAGACTCTTCTCGAGAGCAATATCTTGGACGTACTAGAGCCTCGACTGGTGAAGCAGTTGGCATCCTTTATCGTTAATAGGCAAAATGAGAAATTGCCTCATCGTGTCAGTACAATGATGGTTGATCTGAGAGCTTACGCCGGTTGGCTGGCTACTCAGGATATACCGGAGCCGTTTGTTCCCTCCATCGCTAGGAGCTCGAAGACGACTTCGAGGAGAAAATCTATCCTGCAACTCACGCCATCAAAGTCGAAAACGGCCACGAAGTCGGACGATATCTTTGACATGGATATGGACGAGATGCTTGATATATCCCAAGCTCCTACCTCTCATCCTGTTTGGAGATCACCTTCCACTCCTCGGTAAGCGCGTGTTCCTTCGTTCTCGGCCATGCTAACACAAGGACCAGGGTTGACATGAGAGCCGTTATAGCATCAGAAGCAGCTCATTCTCTACCGGCGGCAACAATGCTACTACCTAAGAAGTCACTCGAAGTCTTTGATTCGCCGAAACAAACTCCAAGCGGTGGATCTTGGAAGATTTCCAGTCCCGGGTCATCGGCAAGAGTATCTTCCCCGAAGCAGTCAACTCAGCCACCGCTTTTGACACCTCCTCGGCCAGCGCTTGGTCCAGTGATAACACCTACTCGGCAGTCGCAAACTCCAGGCTCCAATGCATCACCGAGACGTATCTCGTACGTATCCGATAATGTTCTGATATCTTGTGTATATCTCACGCTCACTTCTTCTAGACAACCATCGAAAGCTTGGTCAGCTCCTACCCCTATTGCTCCAGCACTCGTAGCCTCTACTAGAGGGATGTCCTTTGTCGCGATCCAACAGCTAGAACTCGATCATGGCGGTTCTTCCTCAGCCTCATCGAAGGACAAGAGATCTCTTCTTCAAATCCAAGAAGAAGAGGAATCTAAGCGTCATGAGGAAGAGTTTCTGAAATGGTGGCAAGCGGAAGAGGATAGAGTGCGATTGGAGAGTCAAGCTCAAAGTGCACTGTCCTCCTCTTCGAAGCCCAACTCGAAACGGAGAGGTAGAAAGCAGAAGAAGAAAGCTCCACCTGCAGCTCCATAGGCTGTGGCAAAGTATCTAAGAACCTACGAATATGATTATATGTATGTGTTAGCAAGTTGTAAGCCAACCCCTGAAGACATTGTTGTGACGAGCTGCCGAGACAAGGTCGTTTGCAAACCATCATGGTCATGAATATATCCGATCGCGACCAGTTCTCGAGGTATCAAAGCTCTCTTTCAATAATAGGAAAAAATATCGTTGATATCTTTCGAAAAGCAGTCTTACCTGTGCCTACTTTCCCCTACATCTTGCAGGCCAATATGTCAGGAATTATTGAGGGACATTATGCTCGCAACGAATACCAGACGGCTGGTGTATAAATCAACACTGGATTCATACAAGAAGATAACAAAGAACGCGGAGGCGACGATAGAGATGACGATGAAGAGGCAACATGCATCGAAAGCCTGGTCACATGCCTATGGCTTCCGAACCTTTGTTGCAACTAGATGCCACCATGCTGTGTGCCAGGGTCCAGGGACCTTGCTGAAGGCTTCCAGTCTATGAAATATCTGGCGTGAATGAGATATCGAGAAGTGCTACCCGAGTGTTCTTTATTTTGCGTAACCTTCAAAAACAACAACTGCTTTGCCACTCGTCGTCAGCTTACGGCTGACTCCTCGCGGCAAAGCACAATAATAGACTGAACGCTTTTCGAACGAGTTCGTAGACCAAATAAAGTGTTATCATACAGAGGACAGTACAGAGTATGGAGGGGTAAACGGACCCGGGTGTTGTTATGTAAGATCTAGAAAGCGACCAGAAAAGGAAACCTGAGAGGTGGGAGAGACCTCACTTTCAGCAAGGTAATCCAGCAACCAGAATCAGATCTCTTTATTAGGAGCACCTCCTCTGCCCCATTGACGGAAAAGAGATCACAGGTTTAAATCCAGGATGAGGAAGAGTCTAAACGTCAGGAGGAAGTTGAAAGTAGTGACAGATGGAGGCGAGACAGGACCGAACAGCATCGAACACAAAACATCCCATTGATCAGTCGAGACGCGAGAAGTCACAAAGGAGAGAAAATATGTAAGAGAAACTAGTCCTTAGCGATCCATAGTCAATTTCGTACCAGACCAATACTGATTCACGTTCCCCACAGCTTGCACCTTAGCGGACACCCTTTGCGCCACGTCCCCTCTTCCCTTTTGCGCTCTTGGACGGTTTCTTTTCTTTCTCTCGCCTCTTTGCCTCTAATATCTCGTCTTTCTCGTATAACTCAGCCATGGCGTCCAAACTAGACGAGGCAACAAAAGCGAAGACCTGCTTGATGCGCTCGCGATGAAACGGGATCCATATGATCTCCTGGTTAGGCCCCTGTTTAGGCTTCTCGTGAGCCTCCTCGCTAGCCCCCTCGCTGGCCTCGTCAGGATTCGTGCCAAGCTCCTCATCTTTGAAACGGATTGAGACATATATCTCTGGAACAACCAGCAGTAATGCCTCATCCGAGGTATAATCCGATAAGATGACGTATCGAGTGCCATAGTACGCTGCATATCGTATCGCCTGCTGGAGGATGGAGACAGTTCCAGCAACCCTGCCTTTAATCTGGTCGGGATTTGTTAGGGTAGTCCCAATGAAGGTTGAGCTGGCGTTTGTCAGCGATTTCAAGTCTTGGACGATATTTTTTAAATTTCCGGCCCTCTGGACGAGCTCAGATATCAGCAACAGGCGTACGTATCCAGACAAAAGAAGATAACGCACTTTGAGTTCCAAGCATCCTAACGCTTTGTTATATGTAAGCTCCGCCGGGTATACTGGCCCTGCCACAGTCTCTCTTAAAACCAGTCCCCATGCCTCATTTTCTCGCAAGTAGAGGTTACCGGAATTGGACGTGATCGGTCCATGGTCGAAGACTGGGCTGGGCTCGCTGTTCAAGGTTGATGCGGGTGACCTCAGTCGCTTCATTGCTTTGGATACGGCGTTACGTGTTTGGTGGATCTTCTTGCTTAGATCTGTGACTGCACTGCGGTTTTTCCCTGTCACCGCGATTACGATGAGTTTGTCGAGGCGGACTCCTGTGGTAGTAGGTGGTCCCGCTTGTGCTACTCGCACGACTTCTGCCTCATCGTTCTCTGGCGCTATTGATCATCAGCGCGGCCATCTCAAAATAAAGCAATTGACACGAACCAGTTACTGTCACCAAATCCGAGTTAAACTCCTCCAGTGGTTGGAAACCATGCTTTGTATAGGCTTCGCTTAGCACGTAGACCTTCAATTCAAGGACACTCGTTTGCTTGAACTCTTGGCCAGTCGGTAGAAACGATGCTCCATCTACCGTCTTTGCCTCGTACATCGCTTGCATGGTAGGGGCTATGACCTGACGGTCAATTGCTACGCTAAATGCATGCTGCATCAGCGAGGCGCATTCAAGAAAGAGTCTGATTGTATGCGCACCAGATATCCTCCTCCGACTGTGGACGCCAGCAATCTATATTCGAAGCGTTCGGGTATGCTGGTACGGTGTATTTTGCCACTTTTATGAGGAATTTTCGATAAGGAACGAAGCTGTCAAGATCTGTGGGCGATGTGGCAAAGGCGGCTGTTGACAAGTGCGCCTTCGCCCATGCAGTGGTGGTCGCATTTGGCCGTGCAACTGGGTCTCGTTCAAGGTCGGCGAGTGATTCCACATCGACTTCTAGTCTTCCATCCGGACCACGAACGTATTGTCCTGGAAATAGTTTAGGAGGAATGGCGAGGGCAGTCAGCAAGGGGATCATGGGGATGGTGGTTCTAAAGAAAGCTAGTTGAATAGATTTGAGGTCAAAATCGCTAAATTTCGGCCATTTTCAAGTCGATTTGAGGCTAATTTACCAGCTCAAACCTTAATGTTGTAAGCCCCTTTGAATCCGCCCAAAGAGAATCCAAGTCATATCTTGTCTGAGATTATCTCATTCCTCCCTGCTTTTATAACATTCAGAGATGTTTAGTGACCAAACTCAATCCTACGCGATCGAGGTAGCTGCTCCGTCTTGAGACAATCCGTTGATGCTAAATCTGCGGCAAGAAACAATTGTTCTCTGTAGTACAATGCATATATTCAACGCTACGCCCTTGCACCCGTGAAAAAGTCCCAAATAATTCAAGTTGTAGAATACCTCAAAAGAACATTACTCTGGCTATCTGTAGGCCAAACGGGCATTGCAGCATTGCAGGAATTTACTTTCAAACGGGCTCAGAGCTACGCATAACACGTCTGACAACACCAAACATATTTATGTGCGATGCAGCACTCAGTAGAAAAAATCGTACGGGGGTCGACGCTGCGCGTTACGTTTGCTCTCAACAAAGAGCTACAGACTCAGACTGATGGCGGTCTGCTTTGATGGGCGCTCAGAGATTGCCGCTGAACCAGCGAGATTTCTGTTCGTCGAGCAAAATCTGTGTCATTCGCGTGAAATTGGTACGGTAAAATTTTGAATGCGCCTATTCTATTGGCAATCACATAAATTACATAGGTGGGCAATCCCAAAACGGAGGAAGTCCCCCCTGCAGGCTGCCACAGTGGCTGTGCTACATGGGACTATGGTCTGATCATTGATGCGGCACACTTCTCGGTAGTACCATCATCATCATGTCTTCACAAATTCGTGGTTCAACTGATATCACCATGCTCTCTGTCAAGAAAGACCTACAATTCTCTAAGTCGGAAACCATTATCGACATTATTCGAAAAGTCATAAACCCCACGCCATTGTTTCCAACATGTGTCGTGCAAGAAAAAGCCAGGACATGCGTCGTCGAAGAGGCTCGATCTCGCTGGAGCAGCGGTCCTAGCGATGACAGGGAGGAAGCAGGCCAGAATAGTGGAGTAAAGGAAAAGGATGATTTTCCGGAAGACCAAGATGTAGTAGGCGAAGAAGAAGAAGGTGACGGCAGCGAAGATGAAGACGAAGATGGCGGCGACGATACAGACACAGACACAGACACAGACTATGAAACAGCTGAAGAACGCATTGAGCGACTTATTGTTGCCCAAGAAAGCCTCCCCTTGATCATTGTAGATTGGCAAAGGAAGAAGCCGTATCATGAACAATCGCTCTTCATGAAGTATGCACTTCAATTCCGATACACGCCCGTTCAAATAGACAAACCCAATCGAGATACATCATTCTTCGAGACCTCAATATCCCTGGTACAGTCGTTATTCTTGTCCGCAGACTTACCGTCTCTTCGAACCGAGACGATTGAAACAGGTGCGTGTGTCGCGGGCAACACCAGGGGATAGATTCTTACACATGCATAGGACATTGTTGGCAGATTGTGCGGATTATAATGGGCCCTTCGCCACCATCTAATTGGATAATCTCCGCTTATTCACGGGGTTACCCTTCTGTCCGAATGCGTGGCAGGAAACCGTCGAGAGACGCTTTCCAAACCCAAGCGAAATGCTTCGCCGTTATCCTCTTAGCAGTGAGTCCAGTATCTCGACCAAAATTCTGTTTAAATCATCTTACGCGACCAATCAGGCGCCGGAGCACATTGACTGGGAATGGATTGGAAAGCAACAGAGAGCCATTTCTCTAGAAGAAGCTCCACGCGCCGGATTTGAGATCACTGAACCTCTCCTTCGACGTCTTCGACTAGAATGCCGTAGGCATCATTGTGCATACGGTATGCTTTCTGACGGAGAAATCTTTGCTCCATGGGAGTATACACCCGATATGAAACCTAATGCTATGTCCCACGAAGCAGCTTGTCTAGATCCTCGACGAATTGATCAAGACAGCCCTGTCAGACTCTTGACATCCATGCTATTCGATGAAGCATATGAGTCTGGTCTATGTCGCTCCGATCTTCCCTCTCTCGACCGCTCGTTACCCTATCAAGGGGCCTTGAACAAGGAACACGCGCCAATGCGCAGTGGCGCAAGCGTCTCTGGCTTCGATATATACACCATGCATCATGACGAGTCCTATTTCAACGACTTCATGCAATGGAAAGCGAACGTCCGCAAGGAGGCTCAACTCCGACCTGTTCAAGTGGGTGACACTCTCTCTGTTGACGTCGACGGGCTCTTTCGTGAAATATCGCGATGGCGTTCTCCGTTACCCAGTTCCACAATTCCAGAAGATACTCGAGAGGAAATCATGCGCGCCCCACGCTTACGAGACACCGCTGTCGACGTCTTTTTGTCCAATAATTCTGCCACCAAGGTCAACTTCAAGGTCACAGCTATAGTCCAATCGGGTGTGGACAAGTACTCGCAGGTCTATTTCGGCAGACTACAAGGAGTGGAGCACGACTTGGCCCTGAAGCTTGTAGACGAACGCTTTATCCCTTCCCCCCCAGGCGACGCCTTCCAAGATCGAAAGAGAAAATGTGAATTGCTATTGGGAGTGGTCACTGCAGAGGACATGCTCCGAAGAGAGGAAGCAGTCTATGAAGACAAGTTGAAGTATTTGCAGGGAACCATGCTACCTCACTGTTACGGCTTTCACACTGTCAGTACCCTATTTGGTCCTGACGCCTCCGTGAGTATTGATATTTGGTTATCGTAGTTCACACTCCCAGACGGCTGGCGTGCTCACGGAATGCTGCTGGAAATCATTCATGGGCCTGCTTTTCATCAGATAGACATCAAACCGCGTGAGCTTGAGCGACTGGCCGCTCATATCGACATGGTGTGCCATGCTCTTGCACGTCGTCCATTATTCAATTCGCTGACTCTGTACAATACAGGTGAAACGAGCGAGGCATGTTGCAAGAGCAATCGGATATGCCGGGATAGACTATACCGACTGGCATGGTGGTCAAATCCTTTGTCCCCCGACGGGGGGATTAAGGGAAATGGAGAAATTCGAATATGAATTCGTTTGCATAGATTTTGCTTTCGCAGAACAACGGTTCGGAGAGCACATTGGCTGCCCGCCTATGTACAATCTTTACAGGTTGTTGCGAGCTATCGCCTTCGACACGAAGCTGAATTACTGGTTAGGCAAGGAAGGTCAGTTTTTGGAGTCTTGGGGATCTCTGGACTTTCCAGATGAGTATTGAAGAGATGATTCCGTTGCTTTGAATACTATTCTTTACTTATGTAATTCCGTGAACACTTCGATTTAATCTGCTGCCCTAAATTGTCTGCGTGACCAGGTATTCTTAGGTGTTTCTCTACATACTGCATTAAAGACACAGTAGTGCTTCTGAGACCTCGAACCATGCTTTGAGTAGATAATGTAACATACTATAGGATAACACTTTACAGCGCCGGTCTCTTTGCTAAATGCCTTGTTCAAGGACCAAACCATCAGGATAGGGGTTTCGAAAAAGTGTTGCTGGTGCTGCTGGAAGCTTGGCCAAATCTTGAACGATCAGTGGAAGCCCATCCTCAAGCTGGAACTTCCGACTGAATGTTATGAGGTTATATTTCCCTGGTTTCCGCCTCCTTCTTTGCCCATGGAAGTCCTTCGCCCTATTGAGGAATGTTTGATTGAAGCGGTCGTCACCAAGCTTTTGCGGAGTTGAGACCGATCGCTGTCCACTCGGTCTCCGGTCGCCTTATCAGATGATGGTCCTTTTTTCAGCGATAACTGGGACGAGGCCAGTGGCAGGGAAAAAGAGAGGTTTAGGCGTGGACCAGTAACGTAAATTGGCGCTGCCACGAACGCAAGCTGGTCTTAGAATGCTTCATACAAAAGAGTACAAGTTTCAATCCGTGCTTTTGAAATAAATAGGCGTTTGTTTTGATATATACACTGTACATTAGCATCCCATGTTGATACCATTGTAAGGCCCTATTATGAAGTATGAATGTAAGCTGGTGTCAAGCCATGAATATAGACACGTCGACGTACCACTGTGATCATCTGCATCCCCCTCAAATATATTGCCAACATAGCCGATTGTGCAATCGTCATTCGTGTTGTCTTGGCCTTAAAATTTTATGAGTACCAGGGACGTATGCCACACAGGACAGGAGAGAGACTGACCAGGGCAGCTCAAGAACTCGCCAGAGTCCACAATATGCACTTCACCAGAAGGATGTGCAAAACCAAGGAACCTCCCGGGCAAGATAGGAACTGGATCTCTCCTAGAGAAAAAGATATCAGTTCATGTCCAGCACGCGAATGTCAGAATGGTCTTACTTATTGTTGACATGAGTGATCTTCATATGGCTATCGACCCAAGTCGCGAATGCCGGGTTTCCAACCTGATGATGATGAAATGCTTGATGAGTAAGACTTGGCAGATGGAAAGGGATGTAACATACTCTGGGCAATCCATATCCATAGAAGGAGACGCTGACAGAGCTAGGCAAGTTCAAAGGAAGATATACTGCGTTCAAGAGACCGATAGCAGCGCCTGTCGTTTTCTGTCAATATCCGGAAAGGAAACAGTGTAGAATGGCACGTACCAAGGGAATGTCCGACAACAGCAACTTTGGATGACCCGTATTGAGACAAGGCTGTTTTCACGGCTGCCAATACCAGAGTGGCAGAGCTATAGATGAATTGTTTATGAATAGCCTGAACGAGATGAAAGGAGGGAGAGGGGGTTACGAACTCGGCCTGAGATTCCTTGAAGCCTGAATGAATCTTGATGTCTGAACTGACACCAGGGAATAAGCTACTATCCAGTTCGGTCAAGAAGAAGTTGGCATCCGCCAGAATAGGAAGTCTATATGCGCGGGTGGTCAGTCCAGCGGTTGCTGGGGAAGGGGGAAAGAGAGAAGGCTACATTTTGCTAGTGTCCGTGCCCTGGAAGCTTGCAATAACGGTGGCGAGTGTCGGATCGTAGCCCACAAACCAGTACTGGACGTCATTCCCATCTCCTCCAGAGGCGACAGGTTTGAATGTTGGGTTGGCATTGCAATTCGCTATGGAGAATCGAAGATCAGCCTAATGATCTCGCAATATACGATATGATAGCGCACCTCCACAGCTCCAGTTCATTGTCGCGGCAGGAGTGCAATACGCTGTTGACGCATAGCGGGTAAAGGGGCTCAATGCTGACACCGCTGCGGCGGACAAGGGCGTCGGTGCTGCCTGCCTGGCTTCGAGAGGGATCGCCGAGACCAGAGTGTCAGTGACTGAGACTAGCAGTAAGACTGCAGCCGAGTACAGAGAGGTGTAGCCAGGAAGCATTGTGAGGGGGCGCAGCAAAGGCTTGAGATTGCTTGTATCCGAGACATCGCTGTCTTATATATCAAGCTTCTTTTGAGGGAAATTGGATTTCTACCGCTTCGACGCAGATTCCCTTGCCGAAGAGTTGAGTCGGGAAATGGAGCGACTGGTTACAATTGATCCCATCCACCATGGGTCACCACGAGCACGCTGACACTTTAGTGCAAGATTGAAGGATTCCATATGCTTGCAGCTCTTGGGACTTCATCAGGAGGGCTAATTTCTCGATAAGAATGACAGATTCTCTAGACAATTAGAGACTTGGAAGGTGTGGATGTCAGGAACGAGACAGGCATGCGTGGTTCCCAGCGTGTCTCTCTACGCATGTGGGCAGTATTCGATGGCAGCAAGTCTTCGATAGCAGCTGGCGCTGGACGGAGTCAATTGCCATCGCTTTTCCGAGGAATAGCAGCAGCTGCGCACCTAGAACGTTTCTTACTGCTGCACACTCATCGCTTAACTTCTAAGCTTCCCAAACCACATGTACTGTTTGCATAGTGTGAATACCTGAGATATTGTCGCGCGTAATCCAGAAGTGTAATAGTAGTAGTAGTAGTCTACAACAAAGTCTACAAGGAAATAACAATTTGAATTTCAGGCTTCAGCCACATGCACGTGACGCGGCGCTTTCGAAATTGATCGGAGTCGGAACGGCGCGATCGAATCCGAGGTAGCTCGAGCGCGTCGCATTCGTCTCATTTTTCAGCCCAAAACCTCCATCTCCCTCCTCTCTTCCACTGCTGTCTGCGCCTCGTTCGCTCTGGGCTACTCAGCCTATCTAATTCGCGTGCTTATCAGGTTGCGAGCGCACGCTGAAGACTGTCATGACGACCGAGTCTGGATTGTTCAAACTTTCTGGGGCAAGAGGTCCAAGAGGTCCCCGGATGTCTCTTCAGCAACGTCCAACTACTGCTCCCGCTGGTCCTCGAGGGCGGCACATTTCCACGCCTATGATGTCGTTAACAGAGGCATCGTCAAGTCTGCAGCGCACAGAGTCGCCACCTCCAAGTCAATCTTTCCAGCCCATACCCACAGACGCTTCTCCTGCCCCTCCCTATTCATCATCGCCAACGTCATCGGCAACATTTCCAACCATCGTTACACAAGTTAATATTCCCCAACCCACACTCTCGCCACTTCCCGACTCCCCCAGACCAGTACGGACGCCGTCTCCTAATACTCCCAAGCGCGTCGAGCAACCGGCATCTCTACCAACACCCCCAAACGTCAAGTTCGAAGCTGTCCCAGTACAATGGAAAGGCCTGCCTCTGGAGGCTGCGTTGTGTACGTCTTGCTCACCACTCTTCTTCATCTTCCATCTCATTCATATCTTTCGCAGGGACATTTGACTCTCACGAACTCGGCTCCATTGTGTCGCGTGCCATTCGAGGGTCTGCAAAAGAGGCCTTTGTCCGTATCCTGTCTCTGGATCTCCTTGACAACACTATTCCTGCCGAGATCGAGCGCCTCGAATCTCTCAAAGCCGCTCAGCAATCGCGTTACCGGTTCAACATTCATCGTCGCACTATGTTGCTCCAAGCCCTTAATTCACTGCAGACGCAAAATTCAGATGATTCTACTGAGTCTTTGAACAGGCTAGTCGCACAAATGTCTGACACTGCTATTGACTGTGATAGGTTAGCAGAGGAGCTTGTGAAGATCACAGACCAGCTATGCCAACTGAAGAAATTGTTGGATGTACATTGGGCAAGCGCACTCGCAATTGCACTGCGAAAGGTGCGCTCTATACATGTTCAATATAGCCACGAGACATTAATGACGTTCGTATGAAGCTCAATGGGAGTTATGGAAAGAGGACAGCGGATTTAATTGCAACTCGAGAACGCGTGAGCCACTTAGAGGCTGAGTTGGAGGATGCTTGGAGGAGCGCCGAAAAAATGGCTACTGAAATCGATGAACTACATGCTGCGCAAGAGGATGCAATGGACAGTGGAGAAGAAGTTGACGAGGAAGGAACGGCCATTATTGGAACCGCAGAAATCGTCGCGTTATCTTCTCCTGTTCCACAAAGTCCAGGACGACCCACCCTTTTCAGACTGCAATCTCCTCCCACACCCACTTTTGGCGCGTTCTCTCACGACAAGACCGGTCCACCATCCGCATCCATTCCAAGAGAGGTCGACTCGGAAGTTGTCAGTGTGCGAAGCACCAAGAGCAAGCGAAGCAATCGCAGTGGTGTTGCCAGTCGTTCAAGTATGGTTTCTGCTGCCAGGCGCCGGAGTGTTCGAACCTCCATGGGAAGTCTTCGCATACCATCACGGAACACCAACCGGACCTCTTCTGTGCCGCCCGTTCCAGATGTTCCTCAGGACAGCCATTCCCGTCCACCGACCTCTTTTCACGCTTCAACGTCGAAACAGCGCGCTTCCTTCTTAGACCTTGAGTCTAGACAATCTTCAGCGGCGAACTTGAACACTAAAGAACCTTCTCCAAGCCGACGTACAAGGATTGAGGATATTGAGATTGAAGCCAAACCTTCTACTGGCCGGAAGCGGGCAATTTCGACCATGGATGATCTTCATATCATGCCTTTGACTTCGTCGGAAGTCAATGAAATCGAAGAAGTGCCACGGTACCCTCAACGGCGGTCTGTGGATGACAGCAGTCTCATCGGGGCAACCAGAAGACTCGACCCGACCAGTAAGCTGCGATCTCACACTGATAGAGTCAACGTTGACTAACAAATCTTGTAGACCACCCGACGAAGACAATACCTTCCATTTGGCTTCATGCCGACACACCTGTTACACCTGCCGAGCGTGTTCAATCTATGATGCAGCCCGAGTCGTCGTCTAAGCCAGGAGGCTCTTCGTCCTATCTAAAGCTGAAAGGGTTTACCAATCGCTACTCCTCGCCGTTCCCTGGCATTGCGCGATCCATATCATCATTGAAAAACAGTCGGACACCGTAAGGCAAACTTTGACCTTTTGCGTTCACCAGCCCTTCACTCATTCTTCTTCTTCCTTTGTTCTATTTTTCTGTTGACTCTTTTTTTATACCTCCTGCCATATATACCACATACACACTCGTTCCCTAGGTTTCGATTTCGGACAACTTCTCCTTGAAGCCCAATGACATCTATCTATCCTACTGTTCCTCTCCAATATATATCTAGCATCCTGCATAGTGTCTTTCCGCGTTTTTTCCTGCTGATTCTACCTATTCACCTGGTGATTTTTGCGGCCTCTTTACACTCTTCCCACGAGTCTAATCGATGCTGTTATGACAGATGGATCTAACACGTTCACTGTTCAGTGCCAAAGCTGGCGGAGAATCTCAGATACTATTATGTCTTGTACCATGGGGACGCCTCACTGGACATCCAGAACTCGGGAGACGTGGTATGTCCCAGTAGATTGGTTCCGGGTCTGCAAACCTGGAGGTACTGTATGTGTTTCCAACCATCTGACTTGTATTTGTTAGAAGGAAGGACTCAATATGCCAATAACAGGCAGGTTGCCAGACGGAACGTGTACATGTACATCGCACGGTGCGTCGCTACCTAGACTTGCTCCCGACAGAACCGAACCGATTCAAAACCTGTGGCAGTGCAATATCGCTAGCGCTGGACAATGAAACACTTTCCGCCTCCTCCTTTTCTGTATGATCTTACGGCGCCCTCAATCGCTCATGCTTACTGAGACAGATGGCAATTGTTTGCAACATACGGGTCTCTGGCTTCACTGAGTACAAGTCCTAATAAACGCATGCGTTCTTATCTTATACTGACACAGTTGTGCTCGCAGAAGAGCCCTACATGTAAGTTTTAAAAACTAAAAATGCCGAAGAGAGGAAAGAGTGGACCCTGACGGCAGGGTCGGAGAAGCAGTGCACGTCGCTTGATCACGCCGTGAGGCTTGAGCGCTTTATTCCAAAACGTTTGAACTGCCCCCCTGCCTGCAACGCTAATCAGATTGGTCTGCGGGGTCGGATATAAAATAATGGATCTAGCAGCGCCGGAAATGCAGCATGTCTTTCTCCCTTTTCCCCCTCCTGGCCTCTCTTCTGGCCCTCCCAGCCGTTTCCTTGGCTGCAGATTCATCCTTGGATGCGACCATCAGCAAGGTGAGCTAATAAGAGCCACGCAATGCTGCTTGCAAACCTGACCTCGTACTCTCAGATCCCAGAGTGGAATGCAAACTTGACATGGTCGACGTGCCCCGAGGCTCCAGATGATCCAGCCCTTTCCTGCACAGAGTTCGTTATCCCGCTGGACTGGCATGACGAGAGTGTCGGCCTCGGCAAACTCGGCGTCGTTTACTATTCTGTCGATCCTTCACAGAGGGTGGGCTCAATCTTTGTCAATCCAGGTGCGTTGTTGCACGTATGTATGGATCTATGCCTCTGAACTAATGTTTACATCACTCAGGCGGTCCTGGAGGCAGCGGGCGTGAATTTGTCCTGGGATCTGCCACGACATTAGCGACACTCTCCAATGGAATGTACGACATTGTTGGGTGGGATCCACGAGGTGTTGGCAACATCACTGTGTACGTCTTCATCCTTACTTGTTCTGTGCTACATCCAATCTGATCACACTCGTCCAGCCCCGGCGAATCGGCGTGTTTCGAAACCGAAGGAGACTATGCAGAGTTCTTCAATGGCACAGTGGTCTACCCTGTCTTTGATTACCGGGGCAATTTCACCGACAAGACAGAGATTGATGAATTCTACGCTCTCGTGGAACCAACGGAGGAGCGATTCAAGAAACTGAAAGAACAGTGCGACACTAAGGGAACCGGCGCTTACATGCCATACGTTGGAACAGTCGCAACTATCCGGGATATTGTGGCCATGAACGATTTCTTTGAGGGAACTTACAGCGATAAAAGTGGCGAGTCGGATATCAACTTCTGGGGTTTCAGCTAGTATGTGGCCAGCACACTTTTTCAGCGCTCGATTCTTACCCCATTGCCAGTGGAACTTTGATCGGCTCAACATTGGTTAACAGTATGTCCTTTCTTCCCACATTCAATTTTATGTCCATCGCTGACTCTTTTCATAGTGTTCCCTGACGTAAGTTGCACCCTCAAAGTGGTGAGGCGCCTTCCGAGCTGACATTAACTTGCAGCGAGTTGGTCGTGTTATCATCGATGGAGGTACATCCCATCCTTTACGTCTAGTAGACTCTATGCTAACTCGTCGTATCTTAGTCGTTGACCCTGTTGGCTACTGGGTTGACAGGACTGACTTATCTTGGGCTGGAGGAGTGGAAGCCACCGATGAAGCATTCCAGGTAAATTATCTTGAGCACATAAGTTTTCTCAGTGCTTATACTCTCATTCTAGGCATTTGCTAACGGATGTACGCTTGCTGGGCCTGAGGCTTGTTTCATCGCAGATCAGCGAGTTCGCGGAAACCTAGATATTATTGGCTGGGCACAGAACCTGTCCGATGTAGGTCTCTCCGAACTTCAACCTTTTCAGTCACTAACAATTTTTCTGGTTGCAGTGGGCTCATGACGAAGCCGATGTTGGTTACCTCCTCAGGAACTCTCTCTTCCAGGCTATGTACTCTCCCCAAGCATGGGGCCAGTATGCCAACGGTGATTTGCTTTCGCTATGGAAAGCAGTTGCCAGTGGCGAAGTGGCGCAGGCGTACAAGGACAAGATCAACGTGCCTGTTGATTTCGATTCATTCACCGCGCCCCACACTGATGCTCAGACGGCCATTGAGGCTGGCGATGCAAGGGATCCAGAGGCTGGATTGACCTTGAGACAAGTGTTTGATGAACTATTGCGCGTTTCGCATGAGGTTTCCGGCTTCTGTAGGGTTTTCATCGATTTTTTCGACTTGTTCACATTATGCTAACCATTGTACCAGTTGGAGGCTCGTCTCTGCAGTCCAGACATGCAGCCCTTGTATGGCCCTACCGGGCAGTGGAGAGGTACAACGGACCATTCAACAGCACATTGAAAAACAAAATTTTGGTCGTTACGACAGAAGCAGACCCTATTACCCCTGCCCCGAATGCCAAGAAGGTTGCAGACCTTTTGGGTGATAGCGCTGAATATATTGAGCAGAAGGGTGCTGGTGTGAGTTTGCTCGAAATTCTTATGTCGTCTTTTGTATCCTTACCTGTTCTCATTCTTAGCACACCACTCTGGCTGAGCGATCTTCATGCATGGGAAAGATTTTCCAACAATACTTCTTAGATGGTTCCGTACGTGAAGTTGATTTTGATGACTATTGGATGCAATCTCATTTCTTCTTACAGAGCCCTTCAGGAGACGATACTATCTGCGCTGTTGATGACTCCACTGCCTTATTCCCTCCGGTTACATCTGGAAGCGGAGATACCACAGATGAGGACGAAATCGAGAAGGAGTCGGGTCTCGACGATATCAGCACCTTCTCTTCTGTCGATGACAAAGAGGAAAAGGAGGACGGCGACTCGGAGCATAAGGCAGAAGGCAGCGAAGAGGAGACCGAATTGGAAGAGCTTCAGAAAACCAACA
>Ga0247730_1000724_pt1 | contig 21691 bp, 20 predicted proteins | sample UWRJL073202C2_FD_180959 | JGI IMG/M metagenome (GOLD analysis project Ga0247730, IMG submission 180959) | Plant litter microbial communities from Arlington Agricultural Research Station in Wisconsin, United States - UWRJ-L073-202C-2 | ecosystem: Environmental > Terrestrial > Plant litter >... | reverse complement strand
AAAAAAGCCCCGAGCGCTACGATGTAGATTGCTTTCATGAGTCATTCCTCTTTCTCAAGATAGGTATGAGTCATTTGCATTGGAAACGACATTATCAAAGCCGAACAGCTGCCATTCTAAAATAACCATTCAGGTAGGCTGACCCAGATTCCCGAGCAGTTGACCCATGAGTAAATTTAGCACCAGACCGATGAAAGTGTTGTATTCCACGGACTGCAAATTCATGCTCGTTGGTGAAGTGAATCGGCGAGCGGCTGGCTTCATATCCTCAGGCCATTTGATAACTTCAAACACTTCAATTTCCTATTCGTTTCTACTGCACAAGGACGGGCACCACATCGGCGGCTGAGATAGCGCAGATGAGTTCAGTGCAAGCCCGGTTGCATGCAGGACGCGCTGGAGCGTCGGAGTCAGGGGCGCCTATGCAGAATTGCGGCACCACATCATGATGCTCTTCAATCACGTGTGATAGCAGTCCAAAAGCCCCAAAAAATATCCTTCCGCTATCGCGTGATACCGCGAAACGCTCTCTTTGGTATGGCTCGTTTGAAGCTTGGCGATGAGGCTCTCAAGGCGAGCGCGGTGCTCACCTGAGAACCATTCTACTTGAGGCGGCGAACCCGCTTCATCCTTTAGGTTTGTGTCCAAACATATCGAGCCTCCTGGGATGACCAAAAATTACTACGATGCAGAATCGCCGAGTGACCGATACCACTGCACAAGGGGACACTACCTACGCTACATCAACCTGAATCATGGCTTCTTTTAATCCGCCTTCATCAAAACCGAGAAGCTGTCAAAGGTATACGTGCCGCATTCCCCGTTCGACGTATTCTTCCTTCTCCCCAACGGGCGCGAAGTAATGCAGCACTTCGCGTGCATCCTCCTCGCTCTTCAATCTCGCAATCACCCAGGCTGAAAGGTACTGTGCTGCAAAGCAACCTCCTGCGGTTGCCAGGTTGCCGCTGGCGATAAATGGCTGATTGACGACATCGACACCGGCAGCCTGCACCCAAGGTTTGCTGGTCAAATCAGTGCATGCGGGGAGTGTCCCAAGAAGGCCGAGCTTCGCTAGCAGAAACGTGCCCGAGCACTGGGCGCCGATCAATTGCCGGCTAGAATCAAGGCGAATCTGGCTCATGATCGACAGGTTTTCGGCAACCTCGCGGGTCTTCATGCCGCTCCCGAACAACACCGCATCCGCCTTGCTCGCCTGCTCAAGGTCAATCTGCGATTCGATGGTTAAGCCATTCATGGACGTAACGCGGGAAGTCGGGCTGGCGATGCTAACTATCCAATTGCGATCACCGCGCATTGCCAGACGATTGAGCATGCCGTAGGCGATCAACGAGTCGAGTTAGTTGAAGCCGTCGAAGGTCAGGATGGCAATGTGCATCAGTGGTCTCATCTTTAGCGGAATGGCCGTGCGATAAAACTATAGGTTCTGCCGCGTTTCAGGTCGATACAGCTAAAGAGTTTTCATCCCGTACAGTCCCCGGCAAATTCACGAACCAGCAGCATCCGAAATAATCCGATCGGAATTCCCAATCTTAACGATCGACCGCATTCGGTCATCCAGATGAGCTGTCCTGGAACGGGCGAGACTTTTTAAATTGAACGCAGCAGCTTGGCCAGTGCGCTCAGTTGATAACGGTGATCGCTCCAACGCTAATCGCTGCGATCAACATGACAACCACTGTGCCGAACGTCCATTTCAGCGATACCCGCTGGTTGTCTCCGTAATCGATGTCCAGTAGCCCGCACAGCAAATAGGTCGAAGCTACCAGTGGGCTGAGCAAATGCACCGGTTGCCCGATAAGGGATGCGATAGCCATTTCATTCGGCCCGATTCCGTAGTGTGCTGCGGTCTCCGCCAGGATGGGTAGTACGCCGAAGTAAAAAGCATCGTTGGTCAGCACATAGGTGAACGGCATGCTCAGGAGGGCGGTGATCACCGACATGTAGTGCCCAGCTTGCTCCGGCAGGATCACGATCAGGTTGTCCGAGATTGCCTTGATCATTCCCGTGCCGCCCATGATCCCGACGAAAATACCCGCTGCAAAGATCAACAGGGTCACCGCCATCACGTTGTCAGCATGGCGGGCGATTACTTCTTTCTGCTGCTTGAGACTGGGGTAATTCACCAGGCATGCTAGACCGAAGGCGACCATGAATAAGATCGGTAAGGGCATTAGGCTGAGCATCATGCAGCTGATGAGCACGATCGTTAGCAGAACGTTGAACAGGAAACGCGGGTCGCTGAGGCGTATGTGCGCATAGCCTTTGAGCACATCTTCCTCGCTGACGCTGACCAGCCCTAGTCGCCGATATTCCATACGGCCCAACCACCATGCCGCGAATATTACCCAAATACCTCCAGCGATCATGATCGGGATCATCTCCAGAAAGAGCGCTGTGATATCCACATGCATGGCGCTTGCGGCGCGTGAGAATGGCCCTGCCCAAGGCAAGATGTTCATCACCCCGATAGACATCAACAGTACGATCGCCATGACCTGTAAGCGGATCCCTGTAAGCCGGTATAGCGGTAAAAAGGCCGCTGTGGCGATGATGTAGGTGGTGGCCCCGTCACCATCCAGCCCAACGCAGAGTCCAAGTACCGCAGTGCCCACGACGATCTTGCGGGGATCACCTTTCACCAGCCGCAGCAGCACTTTGATCAATGGGTTGAAGAGCCCCGCATCGGTCATCATGCAGAAATAGAGGATGGCGAACGTCAGCATGATGCCGGTAGGGGCAAGCATTTTAACGCCGTCATACATCATCGCGCCGAGCTGGGTAGCGAAGCCGCCCAGACATCCAAATACGATTGGTACAAGCAACAACGCCACTAACGGCGACAAGCGTTTGCTCATGATCAGGTACATGAAGCAGGCGATCATCGCGTAGCTTAGGAAGATCAACATTGGGCATCCCTTTTATTGATTTTGTAGGGGCGAGCACCGTGTGCTCGCTTTCTTCAGGCCGAACGACGCCCGTGCGACGGGCGCACCAGGGTCGAGTTTTTAATGATTAGTGGTGGGAAAACATGGGCTGGCCGGCATGTTCCAGGTCTGCCACCAGGATCGTGCCGGTGGACGAGTCAGTGATGAACAGCTGTTTGCCGTCTACTCCTCCGAACGCCAGATTCGTGAGTGTGCGACCTTCCGTGCATGACCGAATCCGGTAGAGCGGGACGGCATTGGGATCAAACACCCACACGCAACCATTCCCTGCGTCGCAGACATAGAGGTTGCCCTGCGTGTCCAGTGCCATGCCATCCGCTCCGCTGACGCCTCCCGCCATTGCGGTGAAGATGCCCACTTTGCTGGTGCCGCCATCCCGCTGTATCGGCAGACGCCATACGGCATTGCCACGGGTCATAGCTACAAACAGGGCATTCTGGTGGAGATCCATAACAAGGCCATTAGGGCTTGGGCCGTTGTTTACCAAAAGCGTGAGGGCCTCACTCTCCAGGTCGTAGGCAAAGACCCGCCCCGTCGGATCCTGTTGTCCCGTCTGGCCCTGGTCTGTGAAGTAAAGCTTCCCGCCAGCATCGAAGAACAGGTCATTCACACCCTTGAAACCTTCGCTGCGGCTATGCGTGAGAAAGGGTGCGACGGATCCGCTTTGCGGATCCAGGACGAGGATGCCGCGTTTGTAATCCGCGATGAAGATTCGGCCGTCCCGGTGGATTTTCAGGCCGTTGGGCCAGCCGTCGTATTCGGCTACGAGTGACCAACTGCCCGAATCATCAATGCGGAATATGCGGCCGTAGGGGATGTCGGTCACATAGAGGTTTCCGTGGAGGTCGAAGGATGGGCCCTCCAGGAAACTTTTGACCTTCTGCCCAGGCTTGTTGGCGCGCACCCAGTCAGAGTCTCCCTCACGGCAAAACTCCTCAGGCAGCCGACTGAACACACGAGTGGGCAAATCACGAGGTGGGGAGTAAAGACTCACAGATTCATCTCCTACATGGCGAGCAGCCAGCGACCGATTCTGAAGGTGCGCAAGCCTCTTCGCTCTATTGTTATTGTTCTATCTGACAGAACGTTGTGTTTTCAGATAGAACAAATGTCAACTCAAATTTCCGGGATGTCAACCCGTGGATCTGACCAAAAATAAAGCGTAATGATTTCTGTCTGTACCACCGCCGCTTGTCAGTCGCCTTGTTTATGCAAGTGTTACGGGATTGACAGGGGAGACCCGCCCGGCCATTATTTATTTCAGAACATCGTTCTGCCAGGCAGAACATAACAATAATTGGCCCGGAGATACGGTGATGAACCATAAACTAGGCATCGATATCCTGATCAGCGAGGTTGGCCCGCGCGATGGCTTACAGAGCGTTAGCGCCACCATGCCGACAGACCTGAAGCTGATGTGGCTGACAGCTCTGGCTGAATCTGGCCTCAGAGAAATTGAAATCGGATCTTTCGTCTCACCCAAACTGCTCCCGCAAATGGCGGATGCGGCGCAGCTCGTCGTCCATATGAGGCAAAGGCCGGAAGTGTTTGTCACCGCGTTAGTGCCGAACCTGAAAGGCGCTCAAGCGGCGTTCAATGCTGGTGTTCAGAAAATCACGATGCCTATCTCCGTGAGTGAGCCGCACTCACTTGCCAACATTCGAAAGACCCATGAGCAAGTTTACGAAGAGGTGCGTGCTGTCATCGCGCTTCGGAACGAACATTTTCCCCATGTAGAAGTTGAGGCCGGTTTGTCGACCGTTTTTGGCTGCACCATCCAAGGAGAAGTGCCCGAAGATGATGTGATCCGTATGGCACTACTCATGGCCGAGCTGGGCGTCGACGAAGTAGGTCTCGCCGATACGGTTGGCTATGCCAATCCTACTCAGGTACGCGGCGTCTTTACTCGCCTGCGGGCCGAAATAGGGTTGAAAGCGGGAAGCGCACACTTTCACAACACCCGTGGCCAAGGGCTGGCAAACGTGGTCGCCGCCCTTGAGGTTGGCGTTACCACTATTGATGCCTCGCAAGGGGGGATCGGTGGATGCCCATACGCGCCAGGGGCCTCAGGCAACATTGTCACGGAAGACCTCGTCTATCTCCTCGAGTCCATGGGGCTCCGTACTGGTGTCGACATTGACAAGCTTGTGGCCGCACGCGAGTGGCTCAGGAAAGGACTGCCAGGTGAACCCTTATATGGATTCATCCCTGATGCGGGTGTTGGCAAGAACTTCCACTACGCCGGGGGTGCACGATGAGCACGCAGAACCCAAATATCCAAACCTTGCCGTTGGCCGGCATACGCGTCGTCGAGTTCGTCCATATGGTGATGGGGCCCACCTGCGGACTGGTTCTGGCCGATCTGGGCGCAGAGGTCATCAAAATAGAACCGACGCCTGAGGGCGATAACACTCGCCGTCTGACCGGATCCGGTGCGGGCTACTGGATGACGTACAACCGCAACAAGAAAAGCTTCGCCGTTGATATCAAGACCGACGAAGGCATGGCTGCAGTGCGCAAGCTCATAGAAAGCGCCGACATAGTTACCGAGAACTTTCGCCCTGGTGCAATGGAGAAACTCGAGTTGGGCTATGAGCAGGTCAAAGCAATCAAACCCGATGTCATCTACAGCTCCATGAAGGGTTTCTTGCCTGGGCCATACGAGCACCGTACTGCGCTGGATGAGGTTGTCCAGATGATGACCGGCTTGGCCTATATGACGGGCCCAGAGGGTCGCCCGTTGCGTGCTGGCGCCTCGGTCAATGACGTAATGGGAGGGATGTTTAGCGCCATTTCCATCCTCGCCGCCCTTTGGCAACGCAAGGCAACCGGGCAAGGCCAGTTCGTGCAGACCGGGCTTTTCGAAAACTCGGCGTTCCTGGTTGGCCAGCACATGATGCAGATGGCAACCACGGGGAAACCTGCTGCGCCAATGCCGAGTCGCCTGTCGGCATGGGCTATTTATGATGTCTTCACCACCCTTAACGACGAGCAGGTCTTCATGGGTGTTGTGAGCGATAGCCAGTGGATCAACTTCTGCCAGGCGTTTGGTTTTGCGGAGCTTGGGAGCGATCCGGAGCTTGCGAAAAATACTCAGCGGGTACATGCGCGCTCAAAGATCTTGCCCCTCGTAAAAGAACGGCTTGCTCAGCTCAGTAAGACGGACGTCATGTCGATGTGTGAAAAGGCCGGTTTGCCATTTTCCCCAATCCAGCGACCCCAGGATCTGTTTGATGATCGGCATCTCATCGAGTCTGGCGGACTTGCCCATCTTGAGTTGGAAAATGGCGACGAAGTGAAAGTACCGATGCTCCCGTTTGAAATGAACGGGCATCGTTTCGACACACGCCTCAATGTCCCCTCGCTGGGCAGCCACTCCCACGAACTGCTGCAGGAAATGGGATATGCCGCTGGAGATATCGATGCATTACGTGATCGAGGGATTGTTCGTTAGGTAATGCCAGGGAGGCGCTCTGAAACATGTCGCTGACGGATTTTCCCACTGTCAGCTTTATAAAAATAAAGTCGAGGAAACGGTCATGGCTACTGTCACGACATCCCAAGAACACCACGGAACCGCAACGACGCTGTCGCTCACCGCAGAGCAGACACGTGTCCTGCACAAAGCAGCGTGGCGCCTGATTCCCCTGCTGGCCCTCGCGTACTTTTTCAACTATCTGGATCGCACCAGCGTTGGGTACGCTGCATTGCAGATGACCGATCAGCTCGGTTTGACGGCAACTCAGTTCGGGCTCGGTGCCGGGATTATGTTTTTTGGCTACTGCCTGTGCGAAGTGCCTAGCAACCTTGCGATGTATCGTTTTGGCGCCCGCTTGTGGATGTCCAGGATCATGATTACCTGGGGGCTGGCAGCGGCTGCAACCGCTTTAGTGGTAGGCCCTTACAGCTTCTACGCAGTCAGATTAATTCTGGGCATCGCAGAGGCCGGTTTCTTTCCCGGGGTGATCTTCTTCCTGACGCTGTGGTTTCCGGCCCAGTACCGTACGCGTGTGTTGGCCTGGTTCACCGTGGCAACTCCCATCTCGTTCCTCGTCGGTGGCCCGCTGTCTGTCTGGCTCTTGCAGATGCATGGTTTCCTGGGTCTGGCAGGCTGGCAGTGGATGTTCTTGATCGAGGGTGTGCCAGCCTGCATCTTGGGATTTATCACTTTCAAGGTGCTGACCAATCACCCCGCAGAGGCTAAGTGGTTATCAGCTGAGGAGCGCACGGTGCTGACTGACATGCTGGCCGATGAGCAAAGCAAGGGTGATCACAGCCACGGCTTCAAGACAGCACTAAAAGATCCACGTGTGTGGATACTCAGTTCCATTACGTTCAGTTTTACCCTGGGTTCTTACGGTATTGGGATCTGGCTGCCGCAAATGCTGAAGGCGCAAGGCGTCGAGGTCAGCATGATCGGCTGGGTCGCTGCCATTCCATATTTCTTTGCAACTGTCGGCTTGCTCGTCTGGGCCCGGTACGTTGACCGTACGGGTAAAGGCATCCTGAATCTTACCCTTGCCATGCTTTTAGCCGGAGTGGCGCTGATTTTCGCATTGCAGATGAATGCGCTAATCCCTGCACTGGTCGGAATCACGATGGCTCTGGTCGGGACAATCGCTGGTAAGACGATTTTCTACACCTTGCCGGGCAAGTTTCTGCGCGGGCAAGCGGCAGCCGGTGGCATCGCCTTGATTAATTCCATAGGTGCATTTGGCGGCTTCGTCGGGCCTTACTTGATGGGTTTCCTGAAAGATTACACAGGCTCTTTTACCGCCGGACTAATGGTCATGGGATGCATCATGTTCATAGCGGCTGGCATGGTGGTATCGCTACGGCTGTTTTTACGGGAACAGTGACACACTGGTTCTGATACGCCTCAACAGGTATCTTAAGCACACTATATTTGTCTTGCCGACACCCCCCAGCGGCTTGCGATTCGCTGGGTAAATCGTCGCCTGGACTTTACATTGAGTGGCTATGAAGACTGATTCTGAAGCTGGCATCCCTGATCAAGCCAACAACAGCGACGGTGGTGTTGCAGCCGTCGATCGCGCCTTTTCAATACTCTCTGCATTCCAGGCGGAGCAGGAAAGTCTGAGCCTGGCGGAGCTAGCGAGGCGCACGGGTCTCTACAAAAGCACGATCCTGCGCTTGATAACGTCGCTGGAGAAAGCTGGATTCGTCCGACGTCTGAGTGACGGTAACTATTCTGTCGGGCCTGAGCCGCTACGTTTGTCCCAGCTTTATCAGGCGTCATTCCGTCTGCGCGATGTCATCCATCCGCTGTTGGAGTCAATCGCTGAAGAAAGCGGGGAGACCTCATCTTTCTACGTGCTAGAGAACGGGAGCAGGGTGGTGTTGTTTCGAGTTGAGCCGAAGCGAGCCGTTCGGGTTTCGGTACTGGAGGGAGCTCGTTTTCCATTGCACGCTGGTGCTTCGGGAAAGATTCTGCGCGCATTCTCGCGGCAGCCTGACCCTTCGCTGGCAGAGGTGCGTGAACAATTCTGGGCCTGTTCTATCGGCGAACGCGACCCCGAAACTTCGGCTGTGTCAGTACCTGTCTTTTCTACTGGCTACGAGCTCAAGGGCGCACTGACGCTTTCAGGGCCGTCTGACAGATTGTTGAAAGAGCACATTCGCGGCGCAGCCTCGATTCTACTTCGCCATGCTGTTATCGCGACCAGCGCCTTGGGAGGCAACAATGCCGAGCTGCGGCAGGCTCTGAGCAAGCTCAACGAATGATTGTTGGGTAAAAGGCAGTTCGATCAGATTCCATGGTAGTCAGTTGACCCCTACATCTCCCTAGCTCACCGAGCCTCAGCGGGTTGGACAAATGGCCATTCGGCTATGACACGGTATTGCCCTTTATGTGACTCGTAAAGTGCAAAGCGGTCGGCTCGGAGAAAGAACTCTGGCTGATTATCTGCCTCCGGAACTGGAGAGCGATAGCCACGTGTCAGGGTCAAGTGAGGCCGAAACTCTTTATGCTCTTGATCGTGCCCGAACGGCAACATCGCCTGCTTTATCGCATAGGACAGTTGCATCAGCTCCGGAGAAGCATCTGTTGACGTAAGCACCAAAGCATTTGATTTTCGCCAGACCTCAAGGCGGTCAAGGACTACGGTCAGAGGTTTTCCGGGTACTGTTATTTTGGATGCGGCTGTGCAAATTTCTGCGATCCGGGCCTGGTCGACAGATCCCATAAACAGCAGCGTGAGATGAAAATTAGCTGCAGGGACTGCGCGACCGATCTGCCGCGAGAGTGATGTCCGCCATTGGGAAATCGTCTTCTTCAGTGTTGGCGGGCAGCCTAAGGCGAAATATAGGCGCGATTGCGGTTCAACGCTCAATCTCATACCTCCCTGACTTTCTTGTCCGAAGTCAATAAATCACCGTCGGTCTTATTGCATAGCATAGTGCCACTATCGCCCAGCTAGTATGCTACCCCCACGACCTGTGATTAATAATGTCTGCCAAAACCATCTCTTTCGCTAAACGCATCTACCTGCCTAGAGTTCTAGGTTCGGCGGTCGGGTTTTGTGCGGTGGCGGCAGTCCTGTTTGCCGTATCGACGCCAGCCTGGGTGTGGGTGCTCTTAATATTTCAGGCGTTTGCTTGGCCGCACGTCGCTTTCCTTCTAGCGCGACGAGTTGCGGTGCCCTATCTGGTCGAGCGCCGCAATATGGTGATGGAATCAGCGTTTGGAGGACTATGGGTCGCGGCGATGCATTTCAACATGCTGCCCACCACAATGTTGGTCTCCATGCTGAGCATGAACTGTATAGCCGTCGGGGGCCCCAGGCTTTTAGGCTTGTGCTTGGGAGCGCTGACGATAACGTTGCTGGCCTTCACGGTCATTCTGGATCCTGGTTTCGCTCCCGCTACAACCGCTCTGCAGGTCTACGCATGCTTGCCGATGCTTGCCATTTATCCACTGGCTGTAGGGGGTTCGGCTTACCGTCTTGCAGCAAAACTGGCCGAACATAAACGGGCTTTCCGCGATTACAGTAGAACGGACAGTCTCACCGGGTTGCTGAATCAAGGCGCGTGGAGGGTAGCGCTTGAAGAGGAATATGCCTTGGGCAAACGAGAGGCCAGCATGGCCACTCTTGCCCTGATCGACATTGACCACTTTAAGTTGGTCAACGATGGATATGGGCATCAGACCGGTGACGAAGTCATCAAGATTTTCGGCGTCCTCCTGGGCGAAGTCAAAAGGTCGACCGACATTGCCGGCAGGATCGGCGGCGACGAATTCGGGTTGATTCTTCGCGGCTCTGATGAGGCTCACGCCGGAATACTCCTGGACAGACTACGACAGCAGCTTGCCAAGATCTTTACGAACCGACCGGAGCTGCCGGTCGTCTCGTTGAGCATTGGGGTGGCGACGTTCAGTCTTGAGTATGGCAATGTCGAAGCGTGGCTCAGGGCATCTGATCGGGCGTTGTACGAGGCGAAGGCGCAGGGCCGCAATCGGATCGTCGTGTCAGCTGGCTAACAGCGGATTTGACTCTATGGATTACTATCCGCTTTCAATCATCAACGTCAGAAGCCAGCGACAGAGGTTCGATCAATTGTGGCCCCTGGTTGCGAACGTTGCCCACATCCTTACTAACCTCGTACCAATGGAATTCTTCGACCGGTCGGCAGCATGCCAGCGCAAGTTCTCGCGCACGCTCAGGTGAAGTCTCCGGGTCTATCCATTCCCTCGCATGCTCAGAATTTAGCACCACCGGCCGCCGGTCATGAATGTCGACCATCCCTTGGTCGCTTTCTGCCGTAATGATCACGAAGCCATCACGCTCGTCCGGCTCAAGGCCAAGGCGTACCTCGGCCAGTCCCGCGAAGAACATAGGCTTTTGGTCTTTAGATGTAATGAAAAATGGCTGCTTTTTTTGGGATCAACCGGATCCTTTACCCATTCGTACCAGCCGTTTGCCGGCACCAGCGCGCGGCCATTCGGCCAGAGTTGCTTAAAGAACTTTCCTCCCATCACCGTTTCAACCCTTGCGTTGATCGGGTCGGGCTTTTTCCCTTTAGCCCAGAACGGCGCCCACCCCCACTTAACCTTGTCCACCCGTAGCCCATCCTCGCTTGGCCGGATGATTTCCACGCGAGTCGACGGGGCGATGTTGTAGCGCTCAATTGGCCAGAGATCGTAGCCATTGATCACCAACTGCTTTGGCGCAAGCTCCTTGAGGTAGTGATCCATCGGCTCGTAGATCGAGTAGCGTCCGCACATGGTGTCACCCGTCGAATTTTTCTGGATATGAGATTGACCGCGCCCAGTCAAAATCGTTAACTGTATATACATACAGATAACCATGACAAGGCCCGCATCATGAGCGTCACCATCCTTGGCCCGTTGTCGGCCGGCGGCCAAAAGCTGCCGCTTTATTCGTTCCTCGTACCGGCTGGCTTTCCATCACCGGCAGCGGATCACATCGAGAAGCACATCTCGCTGGACGAGCTTTTCGACATCCGCGCGCCGCATGTGTACCTGGTGAAGATCGAGGGCGACAGCATGCAAGGGGCCGGGATTTACTGCGGGGATCTGGTGATCGTCGATCGCAGCCTGGATGCGGTGCATGGCGATATCGTCATAGCCGCACTCAACACCGAACCGGTATGCAAGCGCCTCTACAAGCAAGGGAACGATGTCATCCTCAAATCCGAAAATCCGAAATATCCTTCCCGCCATGTGATGGAAGGTGATGAGTTAACGATTTGGGGTGTCGTGAAATATAGTGTTCGCGACCATGACAAAGCCTGAGCCGGTCTTCGCGCTGATCGACTGCAACAGCTTCTACGCAAGCTGTGAGCGTGTCTTCCGGCCTGACCTCGCCAAGACGCCCATCGTGGTGCTCTCAAACAACGATGGTTGCGTGATCGCTCGTAGCTACGACGCCAAAGAGTTCGTAAAGATGGGCGCGCCATACTTTCAGATCAAAGACCATCTGCGCCGTAATGGCGTTGTGGCGTTTAGTAGCAACTACGCGCTCTATGGCGACATGAGCGAACGTGTGATGACGATCATTGAATCTATGGTGCCTGCGCTAGAGGTCTATAGCATCGATGAGGCTTTTGCCGATCTGACTGGGATTCCCGGTGATCTGACAGCGTTCGGCCGCACCATCCGCACCGCGATCTATAAGCGCACTGGCATCCCCGTCGGCGTTGGGATTGCTCGCACCAAGACCCTAGCCAAGTTGGCAAATCACTGGGCCAAACGCCTGTTATCAAAGACCGGTGGAGTCGTGGATATCTGCGACTCGTTCAACCGAGACTGGACGCTACGTAACACTGACGTCGGTGAGGTTTGGGGCGTTGGGAAGCGAATGAAGGCGCATCTTGAAGTGATGGGAATCAAGACGGCCATGGATCTGTCGAAAGCCGATCCATGGACATTACGACAGAAGTTCAGCGTAGTAATCGAGAAGACAGCACGCGAGCTTGCTGGGACGCCATGCCTGGAGTTGGGCGAAGCCGATCCGCCGAAGCAGGAAATCTGCTGCAGCCGCATGTTTGGCAATCGCTTGACCGACATCGAACCGATCAAGGAGGCGGTGTCCACTTACGTGCAGCGGGCTGCAGAGAAGCTTCGGGCGCAAAATTCGCTTTGTAAAAAGATTCGAGTAAGCATCCGTACCGGAATGTTCAATCCCGAGGAAGCGAAGTATGCCAACGGCGCGTTGGTCGAATTGCCATACCCAACCAATGACGTTCGACTGATGACCAAGGCAGCAACAGAGGCGGTAAATCGCCTGTTTCGGCCTGGTTTCAAATACAGTAAAGCCGAGGTGTTGTTGATGGATCTCCGTCAGCCCGGTGAGTTTACCGACGACCTGTTCGCGCATTCGCAGCCAGCTGCAGCTGACAAAGTCATGAGTGTGCTAGACGAAATCAACGGACGATGGGGACGTGGGACTCTTCGTGCTGCCAGCGTGCCGTCGGCACCGGGTTGGGCGATGCGGCGTGATCTCATGAGCAGCAGTTTCACGACCAAGCTCGATCAGCTTTGGACTGTTAAAGCGAGGTAGAGAGAGTATGGCTAGTAGAAGATAAGAGAGATCGTTTTTGTGAATGGCGGTAACGGATGACGGCAACAGTTACCGGTACTCGAGCGAGGCGCGGTTTGCTGGGCATCAGCTCTAACCTTAAGTGGTCGGCGGTTGAGCTCGCTCGAATAGCTGATCGCCTGGAGGCTGCGAGGAACTCACCAGACTCGCAAGCGGTGCTTCGGATGATCCAGATCTTCCAGCAGGGGGAGAAACGCCTGAACCTAATAGCTAACCAGATAAGCGATGTGGCGTTCAGGCACGAAGCCGACAAGGCGTAAACATGTTTCGTGGGTGCCCCATCGAGGTAGTTTACGATGTGCTTGCCTTAGTCGGCGGCCCAACGCAAACCATCTTTTGGTACAAAAATCCAGCCTTCTACAGGATCGATCTCCGGCAAGGGCTGGGCCAGCAAATCGGGCTCGTACTCGAATAACCAGCCTAACAAGGCGCAGGTAAGAGCGTCTTGAAGATCTACGTGCCCCAGACCCGAAACGAACTTCCTCACGACAGGATCCTCCACCAACAAGTCTTCATAAAACGGGGTTCTGAGCTCGTCAACGCAATGCGACCGCTTACAGGCTGATGGGTACGCTTCAATTGCATGGAGCATTTTGCCGTCAGTCCATACACCGCAAGTTTCTTGGTTTGGTGCGAACCGCCTTAGTGCGTGCATGCCTTTAGTAGCTTGGCTCCCAATCATGTCCTTGATAGGGGAGAGCGGAGACAAGCCCATATTGAATAGAAAGTGCTCGGTCTGCCGATGCAAATAGGGATTTTCAGACGCCAGACCAATGCTTGGCGCAGTTTTGTCTGAGGTGAGTAAATCAATCAGCGGTTTGGAAAATCCCAATGGTGTGTCGATCGCCAAGGTGGTTTTCAAGGCTTCAGGTTTAAGGATCTCGATGCGGCACAACGCCAATAGGTTGCGTACAAAGTCTTGGGTACTAGCCGACTCGTTGATCGTAGACCTCAAATTTCCCCGCCATGGTTGGCCCATTATTTTGCGCTCGGAATCCAGAATCACCAGTGCGTCACGGCTTTTCGGGTTGTAGTCGCAATTCCAGCCACCAACGTCCCAACCAATGAATATTTTGCTCTGTAAGGCCATCGGGACGTTCCTCTGGAATGATAAATGGCTCACCATCGGGGATGTTAAAGCGGTTACTTACTGCAGGTTGATCAGGAGGCCGACTGAGCATCACAGCGAGTCAGTCCCTTTCGAAAGCAGCGCGATCAAGCGCTGCTTGGCACCTTATCTGCAATTACCCGCTTTTCGATATCCTGCTGCCGTCGCCTCAGATTCTGAGCCGAATGAAATCTGGTTTTTGGACGACACTTTGTCGTAGCTCGGGCAGCCTGTTGGTAGGTGATAAACGTGGCTGTTTTTGTTCCCGATGATTGCTCCAGCGGAAGCTGAGCTGATCACCTGACGCTCGGCAGGCGGAGCCTTCACCGCGCGTGGGGGAAGGGTGCTTACAATACCGTCGCCAGATGGCTTATAACCCGAAGCCCAAGAACGCTCGCCTGTCACGAAGAGGTTGGGGTGGCCCATGATTGCCGTGATGCGCTTGTTCCGTTCCAGCTCCCAGGCCGTCACCGGGAACTGCTTGTCCCATGCCATCAGCAACTGTTGCTGCTGACGCGACATGTTCAAGTTGTATCGATCAAACATGTAGAACGTCGTCCTCGCTACCAAACCCTTCACTTCGTCACGCGGCTCGGCGGCACGCTGATCGAAATCGACTTTGGTCTTGCATTGGCCGTATTGCGGAGCGATACCAGAGGCCATTCCATAGTTGAAGTTGCTGCGATCGCCATTAACCTCACCTACTGAGGGGTACAGGTTGAAGAGGTCAGCTTCCATCGCACCGAATACCGGATCGTCATCCACGCAATGCTTGCGACCGCCGTTCTGCCAGCACTGGCGTTGATGTCCAAATGTCCAGGCTGGCACGATGTGTTCCCACTCCGTGCGCTCCGATCGATTTTCCTGTTTCCTGGCTTGAAGACCGCAAGATCCAGCATCGATGCGACCGCCGGATTTACCGACCCACGTCCATTTGCACCCACAGTAGAGCTCACCCATAGAGCTGCTGGCTTGGTCAAGATAGACCTTCTGTTTTGCGACGATCTTAGCTTCGGTAAACGTGGCGGGTGGGGTGGCGAAGGCGGGGAGGATTGATGACAGTGAAAGCGCTACAGCAAGCAGTATTCTTTTCATTTTGACGGCATTGGCAAATTAAGCGGCGCAGTATACGGGCATCTCCGACTAAGGGCGTGTATCCGGCAGACGCGTTATCGCTGCTCGACTATTGTTGAGTCCTCTTCCAACAGCAGACGAGATGCTGCCCGCTATGTACATCACCAAACAATTTACTCCTCAGCAGATGTTTCGCATGGTCTGGGAAACTCCCGTGCTGCTTTTGGCACGCCAAATTGGGGTATCTGACGTAGGACTGGCCAAAGCCTGTCGCCGAGCAGGCATAGCTCTACCGCCCCGGGGCCACTGGGCTAAGCCCGAATCTAGCCGGCCAAAGAAACCTAAGCCTCCGATGTCCACGGACATAATCGAATTTCGGGTCGTTGATCCAGAGACGTTTTCAAAACTGCCTGCCAAGATGACACCTATACCGAGTCGTCAAATCGCGATGCCATCGTCGCTTGTTGATGCCCACCCACTCGTAAAGCGCTGGATTAATGCCGCCCGCAAAGCCAAGGTCGTCAACGGCTACTCTTCAATAGAGTCGGGCGACTTCCTTGATGGCAGAATATCTAAAGCACAGATTGACCGCTGCGCTCTCCTGTACGACACGCTGATAAAGGAGTCCAAACTGCTGGGTTACGAGTGGAGCGTTCACTCGGCGGGAACGCAGATAATGGTGGACGGTGAGAAACTCCTTATAAATATTAAGGAGCGGATCACTCGAACGGAAATACCTAGGCGCCCGCCGCGAGTCTCGAAACCCGGCCAGCCGTGGGAGCCTGATTTTTCAAACCTCGAACCTAGATATTCATGGCATCCAATAGGCGAGTTGAGCTTACACATCGTTGCTAGCACGAAGCTGCGCGAGCGAAAAAACTGGAGCGATACCCCAACCGGGCAACTGGAGGAAAAGCTGGGCCAGATCATCGATACGCTCCCGAGAATTGCAGCCTCAGTGAAAGCTTACCGAGAAAAATGGAAAGCCCAGGAGCGTGAATGGGCAAAGCGGGAGCGTGAAAGGGATGAGAAGGAAGAGCTAGCGCGTCGTGCCAAAAAGCTTAGGTCGAATTTGGTAACAAATGCTCTCGACTGGGAAAGAGCAGAGCGGCTTCAGACGTTTGTTAGTGCGGTGATCGAAACTGCGCCGAAAGACGAGCAATCACAGCAAGCGTTGGGATTATGGGTTACATGGGCTCAGCACCAGGTAGCTTCGTTGAATCCGCTCAGTCGAGAGGGACAACCGGTATTCACCATGACGGTTGCTAGTGATTTGAACAGTTACTCAAAGCCAACTGGGGTGTCGGATGATTCTAATGACTGGTTGGGAGACGCTTAATGCGCGGATGGATATCATGACGGCAGAGCCTCGCTGTCTGACGGGCCGATCTCCCCGGATAACCTCTGCAACCTCATCTCCTTGGCTTATCCGACTCTCGACGCTGCTGCCGTACCGGCTGGCTCAAACGGCTTAGGCAAGCTAAGCCACATGACATCGCGCGGGGCGTCACGATTTGCCGCGCAATTTGTGCAGCGGCAGCTGCACCGACCTTAGTCCTTCAATGCAATGTGCAATCGGTGGTTATTTTCTGGAGTTTGTCACAAGCTCAAGTCGTGGGGCTTCTGATTCATCCAACCCCCACGGTAGCTCTGTGAGCTCGGCAATTAATTGAAATTCTTTCAGATACTCAGGCTGGTGTCTGGCCAACCACCTCACAACTGAAGCGTTTGCCAAAAGCTTGGACAAGTAGCCCTTGATCACGGTCAGGTGCAGTACGTCAGGGCCGTAGTCGTCTTCGACTGTTTTGATTTGCATTTGTAGGGCGGCCAACTCTCGCTCCAAGCGGGCAATCGATTCTGCGGAAACGTTCTGATCGTTGATTTTTTTCGCTTGTGCCGATAATTGGTCAGGATGGGTAGCAGCCAGAAGGGCTCGGGCAAACATGACCGACAGATTTCTGTTCCCAAGCATCAATTCCGCAGCTTCCATTTGTCTTATGGGCTTCATTTGCCGCAGAAGAATAAACACAGCGGCTGGGCAATTTGTGTCACCTAGAAGTCCTATGACCTCACTACATATGCCGTTAAGAAGCCGAAATCTATGTTTGATCGTTTCTGGCGATAATCCGAGAGCTTTACCCAGTCGCTCGGCAGATACACCGCGCTCCATTGCCCGAACAATCATCCTGTTGCTTTGGACGGCTGAGAGCCTGTTGATACGTTTGTTATAGGAGTAAGTGTCATCCTCGGTCGCCACCAAACAATCGACTTCCAACTCTCCTAATTCCTTGAGTGCCTCAACGCGTAAATGCCCGTCCAGCAGGAAATAATGTCCACCTCTGCCGGGTGCGAGGGTCACCACGGGAGGCTCAACTAACCCTACATCCTGGATCGACGCGAAAATTTGCTGATATTTTTGGCTCTCTTTGACACCTGGCCGCAAGGCTTTCAGGGGCAGAACATCGGCTACCTTGACACGAATGCAGGTATCTAAAAACGCACTTTTAGGCAAAGTGACTGAGCTTGGTTTGTGAGCCGTGGATGCTTGGTCAGCCATTGCTATCCCCTCACTTTGTCAGCCTAAGCTGAATCAGTTTCGGCAAAGAATTCAACTGCTCGGAGTACAGGAGGCTTTCAAAATCCCGAACCGAAAGCAGCTCCTTAAGGGCCTCCATGGCAAAGACAACTCGGTCGTGGGTATAGGACGCTTTTTTGACCATGAGGCGCTGCCGCTCTGCCTCTTTCTCAAATAGACGCCTTAGCTCCGAAGGGGTCATCTTTTTTCGCTTGCTTTGGATGCTGCTTGACGAGTTTCCTCTCACCAGCTTGTCTTTTCTGGCCCGCATTTCCAGGAGGTGGCGCAGTTGGGTATTTCGCCTTCCCTTGATCCCCCGTTCGTAAGCTTCAGTGAGTATATTTTGAATGTTGCTTTCAGAACTTCGTGCAATGTCCGTTGCTATGCTGAGAGGTATTAGCCCTGTTTCAACCGCTGTCAGCAGTTTCTCTTCACCGCGCTCAAGCAAGCCAACAATCATGGTGACCCAGGATGCTGTGGTGCCGATTATCTTTGCAATGTCCGCGTCTGTCTTCCCGCGCGCCTTCAGGCTTCCGATTTCGTTCATTAGATCGATAGGACGATGCTGCCGTCGGGCCACGTTTTCGACCAAGCTCATGACCAGACAATCTTCCTCCACCGCATCAATTACAAATGCCGGGATTTCTGTAGCTTCCAGAGCAAGGAACGCCTCAAGCCGGCCTTGTCCGCAAACGAGGTCGTACTTAAGATCCCCTTGGGCATGGGCTTTCATGCTTACAGTGATGGGGCGCTTCAGACCAACCGTTTTGATATTCTCAATGAGGTCGGCATGGACTTTCTTGTTCCTTGAACGGGGATTGAGAATCTGAATTTCATCTATCGGAATAAGCGTCACACTTTCTCGTGCCACAGAGGGGACGTTCATTTGCATACCTCCTTCAACAAACAACGAGCTGCTAGCCCGTCAAGTACGTCCAGAGTTTTGAAGCGGTAACTGTCAATCAGTGGACTGTTTTCTTCAGCCATTCTTTGCGGCCATGTGCCCATGTCTATCCAGGGAATTAGGTAGAAGTCCCGTACTTCTGAATTACCTTCTTCCATGCGCACTGCGATGGTGATGTCAGGCTTTAGGCTGACATCGAATCTAAGTTTCCACCGAAGGCTGCCGGCACGGGTAGGATCACACCGCGCAATAACTACCGATGCCGTCCATTCACCATTGACGGTCAGCAGATCATTACCATTGTTCGGCTCTACGTCCGCGCCTACCTGCTCGAAGTGCTCGACTACGTCCTCAAGGACTTTAGGATGCATGGCTCTTAGGGAGCGATTGATCTCTAAGAATTGATAGTCTCGGTCTGGCGTGTAGCCTATCAGCGTGTAGGCACGTAGAAGGCCACCGAAGCGGGCTATGTAGGCAGTGCTGGAGGGCATGTCGCACTGCTCATTGATCAGCATGCCAGAGAGCGATCCCGCGCGTTTCAATAGACTACGAAGCATTTCTAAAAGCTGCGCGTCGTCCAGCTTCCGAGAGCGCTCTAGGATTATTTCTCGTACATCTGCAAAGACCACCAGCGACACGATGCCTTGGAATGCACCGTCGCAACGAACCCATTTGTCCGGCGCATTACGGACAATACCCTTTCGTAATTTGGAGGAGGTTCGGTTGTAAACGTTGTTGCCAATGTATTTTTCGTTGGTCAAAACCTGATGCACGCTTCCTCGGCTCCAGGGGCGATCAAAGTCGGTCATCACGCCGTCAGTGTTTAACGCGTCAGCAATCTGAAGCTCGCTCATGCGCTCATAGCGGAATTGATGATAGATACGTTGCACAACCTCGATTTCAGCTTCTGGGCCTGGAATCAGGATGACTCTGTCAGTCTGGATGCTTTTGTACTCACCCCGTGCAAGCACACCCTTGAATGCGCTTTGGTCATCTATCAATGCACGCCTTAGCCCATAGCCTGCAGGCCCTCCTTGGTGAAAGCCTTTTTCGACGAGGCGGCATTGCCCAGCGAAAACCTTTTGGGACAATTCGCGGCTGTATTCGCCCGCCATCGACCGTTTGATGCCTTTATAAATAGTTGCGAGTGGTGAACCGTCGTTGTCAAACGGCTCCGCGCAGTACACAACCTGGACACCAGTTTTGGTGCACAGATATTCGTAATGAGCACTTTCATCGGTATTTTGAAATCGTCCCCAGCGACTTACGTCATAGACAAGGATGACTTGGAATTGGATGGCTCCAGCTTGGACGTCATTTATCAACCTGCTCAGGGCATCTCGACCCCCGATATCTAGACCACTTTTACCCTCATCGCGGTATGTAGCAACGATCTCCATTCCATGGCTGACAGCGTATGCATGGATGGCCGCTGACTGGTTTTCGGTTGAGTAGCGCTGGTGGTCAGTTGACATACGCACATACTCCGCAGCCGGGACGGGGCTGCCTGAGCAGATTTGAGAATCTGTGGGCGTAATTGGAGAGGGCAAGACGGAATCCTCTAGACTAGAAAAAACTGTCCCAATCCCGCCAGCCTAATGATGTTTTGTGACGTTGCAATGACGTGGCGCCGAGAAGATAAGATTCGAATCGGAGCTTGATTCGTCGCAGCAAGGTTAAGAAGCAGGCCGGGTAGTGGAGGAGAAACAAATGGCCGATAAGAACGCATGCGTTTCAGATCGGCGTGACTGGAACAACGGCGTTGAAGGCCACTATGCATGCGTAGAGCATCAATACTTAAGAAGGACATCGCGATGACTGCATCTAGATCGATCACGCCTTAGAACTGATCTCAGTCGGCCATTTTGAATGGCAACTGATGCAGTCGGTCGAGTTATTGATGAAGCCAGCGAGGACAAGCTCGTGCACGATTTAGGATTGTAGATGTAGCGCGCAATGCGCGTATGGCTTCGGTGGATGCGATTTAGGCGCCTGACTAACGACCACGTTATGCGCAGTCGAAGCCGAGCTTAAACCAATGATTACGTCCGCATGCCCGCGCTCAGAACCGACCCGAGCTTATGGATATCAGGTATTTGCAGTTAGCGCGATGTCCAGTGGCTTAAAGCTTGAACGATTTTGAGGTGCTCAGTGGCGGAATATGAGTGAGAAGGTTGGCTAGCTCATGCCAGGGGTGCTGATCGCTCCTTATCGCCTTGCAACCTGGTAGATGCAGAAAGCGCTCGGTAGCGTCTTTTACCTGTTGCATCGCCAAACATTGGGAGCAGACGACGAAACTTCCCAGCATTGACCATCGGCCCGTCCAACCTATCACTTGATCACTGAGTACAGTGCTGCGGCTGAGCGTTTCGCAGTATCTATGGGCGTCGAAGTTCAGGGGCATGACACATCTCCTTATGAGTCAGGGGTGGAAGACTTTCCATCCGTTGCTAAAGAGTAGGCCACCCCGGCCAAAGCGGTTGGCCGTTCAGCGGACGCAGGTTAGCTGACAGACTAGGACAGGTGAGCTTAGCCGTGCTTTGAGGGAAATATCTTTTCGATAAAGCGGCAATGTATGGCGAAATGCTTACGCGCTTTTGAGATTTTTCGCCATTTACGTCTATCTGTCTGTGCCGCAATCTAAAGACATCAACCGGAGCTTAGGAAGTGCTCTGGAGGTCAAAGATGATCACCATTGCCTAGGAGGCTGCTGGCAGGATGCTGGGATGGTTTGATAGCAAAGAACCCGCTTCGGCGGGTTTTTTAATGCCCTGAATTTGACACGTTCCATGTCAGACGGCGCCGTCCTTTTACTTGGTTTAGAAGAGCTGTTCGGATAGGGAAGGGCGAGCGGTCTCTATGCCGGTGAAGGCAGTGAAGATCCAAGGGTGTAGCGAAGATCTTAAGCCTGTTGCTTGAGCGCTGGGTTTAGAACTGGAGGGCGCGCAGACGCTCTCAACTTTGTTCGCGTGCGCCATGGCT
>Ga0247730_1000721_pt1 | contig 21723 bp, 41 predicted proteins | sample UWRJL073202C2_FD_180959 | JGI IMG/M metagenome (GOLD analysis project Ga0247730, IMG submission 180959) | Plant litter microbial communities from Arlington Agricultural Research Station in Wisconsin, United States - UWRJ-L073-202C-2 | ecosystem: Environmental > Terrestrial > Plant litter >... | reverse complement strand
GTGCGGAAACGGCGTGAGACGACAAATTCACGGCCCCGCACGATGCAACGGCATTGCAGGATGCCACCCGATCGTATTGGGCCCACCACCACGCGCTCGATCGCATCACCGCGCACCAGTATTCCCCGGTGAGTGCGAACCAGTCCGCTGTCGCCCTCTTCTATGTCGATCAGCGTGTGGTGATGGGTGAGCATCCATTCTTCACCGTGCATGTCCAGAGCGAAGACGTATTTCGAATCAGACCAGAACGCAACGAACTCGGAGGAGTCGCGGCGCTTGAATTTCAGCTTGGTGGCTTCAGCCCGTTTTGTGTATCGCATCAAATACATGGTTTACCTCGACTATCCCCGGACATTGTTCGGCGTTTTATACTCGCAACTTGCCCTATGTGTGGGGTTGATTCTCAGGGCTTGAGCCGAATATACATCAAAACAATAGAAAATCTATGTTTATGCAACGTCCGCGAACATTTCATCAGCCTCACGCAACGCAGATTCAACGCGGGTGTTCTGCAGCTGCTCGGTTTCCTCGCTGCAGGCGATGTAGGTCACGTCCTCCAGGAACACCATGCTGATGGTGTCGAACAGGTCGGGCGATGACAGGCCCTCGGCTTCCATCTTGGGCTTGCTGTCGATCTGGTAGCGCCCCAGCTCGTCCAGGGTGTAGGGCATGCGTGAGCCCTGGTCGATCAGGTCGCGCTTGTACTTGGCGGTCATCTTTGCGGCGCCGTCCTTAATGGCCTCGGCCGCCAGCACGGTGGCCTGAGCGCGCTGGTTGAGGAAGCGCTTACGGTATTCGTTGGAGTGTGGCGTGCGGCCCCAACGAACGCCGATGATGACCATGTTCCCGTTCTGCAGCTCTTGCAGGCGTTTGGCGAACTGGTGACCCATACCGCTGGCGTCGACCACAATCGTGACATTCGGGAACTTGTCCGCGTAGTCGCGCACCTTGACCGCGATCGGTGTCCAGTCCTCGCTGGCGCTGTACACGGGGATGTCCACGACCTCGATCTTGCGTCTGCCGGCGCGCGCCATCCGATCGCCCTTACCCGACACTTTCATGTGGGTGGCCACCGTCTTGTCTCGCCCAACGCCCGCCGCCACGTCGACCACAATGACGTGGCCCCACTCTTCACCCGGCAGGATCGGGCTTGCGATGGTGATGGACCGCTCGATCATGTGGGTACTGAGCAGGTACTTGCTCAGATTGGTCGGGAACATCCCCAGAACCTTGATCTGGTATTCCACCTCACCGCGCCCACCGTACTGCAGTAGCTTCTCGGCGATGAACTCCAGGCCAACGATCGGGCTTTCTTCAGAGTTGAAGATCAGCGCATTCCAGCGCCCACCGCGCGCCACAGACTGGCCATGGTGCGTTTCCCAGAAGAACCCCGTCGAGCGTGTCGGCTGGCTGGCGATGATGAACCGGTTGCGCTTGTCGGTAAGTGCGCCACCGATCACGCCATAGTTCTCATCCGGGATACCGGAGCCCTCATCCGCCAGCCATAACAGATAGTCGGCGTGCGTACCGGCCAGGTTCTCAGGTGAGCCGCGTGGCGCTGTTCGGGTGGTGACGTACCAGGTGGCGCTATTACCGACGACGTAGACCTTCTCGGCCTGAATCACCACATAGTCAGCGATCCATGCATGCGGGCCTTTGCGGATTTCCGCCAGCATGGTGGTGATTTCTTTCCACACACCTTCTCGCACCGTCTTGAGCTTGGGCGCGGTCACGTAGGTGTTTGAATTTAGGTAACAAAGCAGGTGCCAAAGACAGATCACGCCAAAGGAGCGTGTTTTGCCAGTCCCATGACCAGAGGACACAGAAACACGACAACCGAAAGGCGAGGCCGCATCAAACAGGTCCGCTTGTTGGGGCGTGACGTCCATTCCACACACTTCAGCCGCAAACGCGTAGAGGTCGAAGGAATAGCGCTCAACAAACGGTAACCATCGCGGGTCGGCTTCAATGCGCAGACTCTTTGGCTTGGACTTGGCCATGCGATTCCTAACCAACAAAAAAAGGCCGAATTACCGGCCCATGAACTCTAAACGCTGGCGCTACTCGCTTTAGGCGTAGGTTTGCAGGGGTTTGGGGGCGTCGATCACCACCCCGTGCCATGGTCCGCCGACGTCGCGGTTCAACCGGGCACGGGTGAGTGATAGGAACCAGTTGTTGGCGCGCGCTGGCGCCGACATGGCCACAGAGGCATCAGGGGAGTGCAGCGAACTCATGATGACCGCCACACACTGCTCATTGATCGACTGGGCGTCTTCCATCAGCCAATACAGGTTGTCGCCGAAAAACCCCGCCAGCGTCTCGGGATGGGATGCCGTCAGAAAGCGAATCTCCGCAGCACCAGGGGCGCCTGCATAGCTAATGAAGATACGGTTAATGCTGATCGTGATGTATTCAGCAAGCCAGGCATGAGGGCCGCGGCGGATCTGCTGGGTCAGGTCCACGTAACGCTCCCAGCGAGAGCGCACGTTGCCCCACGGGATAGCGACTAGGGTTCGCGAATTCAGACGGCTTAGCAGGTTCCAGAGCGCGATCGGTGCCAGCGAGCCGATCTTATCGATACGCTCATCTAACTCCGATGATATTGACAGCCTGGCGCCAGGCTCGCCTGCAAACCCATAGGCCAGCGCTAGCTCAGGTGTCAGCTCAATGCCACACACCTCGGCAGCAAAGGCGCCGAGGTCGTTCTGGTAGCGCTCCAGGAAGGCTGGATAGCGGGCGTCATCCTGCAGCAGCGGTCGATTCGGCATAGGGTTACTCACTTTGATTGGATTGGGTGGCGGCTGGCGCGGCGCTCAGGCGCTCGTGCTCGGCAATCAACAGGGCGGCGGCCTTCTCAATCGCCCGCAGCGGGGTTTCTTGTTTCATCGGGGCGCCGGGCCATGGCCATACGGTCGGGGCGTAGTCCGGCATGAGCGTCTGCAGGAGGTAGGCGGCTGCAGCGCGAATCAATTCATCGCTCTGATAGCGCTGGTCCAGTTCGAGGTTGTAGCCCTTGACCAACTGCTGGCGCTGGCGCTCGCTCAGGATGGCGTTCTCGCTGGCGCTGGTCACCGGCATGGCTGGCCAGAGCGCCAACGGCAGTTCCCAGCCTGCAGCGATCTGCTTCTCCCACTCTTCGGGCGTCAATCGCGTCCAGGGGCGCTGCTGCAGCACTGCCTGGTCGCGCCCACGGCGGCGCACGAGCCAACCAGACGGCTGCGCGCTGGTGTGCTTGGACTGTGCCAGCGAATCCCACACGAGATACGCCTGCTGCGTGTGCAGGTCGACGTACTCGCCGGTTTCCGCATTGAAGGTCAGCGCCAGCATGCCGGCATGACGGCAGGCGCGCTCAAAGTCCTCACGGCCGAGGAACAGGTTCATCGCTGCGCCCCTTCTTCAGCCACATAGCGCCAGCGCTCAGGCGGGAATTGATCCCGTGCGGCCTCGATCACCAGCCCGTTCCTGTCACGCACCCACCAGCTAGGGCCAATCTCCAGTTCGATCGCCAGGGTTTCGCCGGTAATTCGGTTCTCGATGGCGTAGATCATGCTGACGGTCCCCGCATCGGGTGGATGGATACCGGCTTGTTGAAGACGTTGGCGAAACGGAACTCGTCCATCACCACCCGAAAGTGCGGCTCTATCTGATCGAAGTACGTCCCGGCGCCGCTCATCAGGGTTTGCGCCACCTGGTCGGCATTGACGCGCCGGCCTTCGCGGATGAACGTCACCAGGCAGCGCACCATGCGTTGCTCGGCATAGCTGCCACGAAAGCCCGGCACCATCCGCTCGCGCCCTTCTACTGGCCCCTCGATCAGCACCGGGTCGGCGTCGGCACGCGCCGGCACAAAGCAGAATTGCCCGTCGCGGCGCAGTTCAACCCGTGCGGGCTTGTCTTCAGTGCCGAACACCCGCGCGCCACGCACTGCCAACGACTGCAGGACCATGTTCGCAGTACCCAGGCGGTGGTGCTGGCGCTGGGTCAATCCCGGTACCGGTGGTGTAGCGGCGTGCACAGCGGCTAAGTACTGCATGACAACTCCTCAGATCTTTAACCGCAGCTGGGCGCGGTCACATTCGTTTTCGCCGATCGGTAATCTGCTTTTCTGCGCCTCACAATTGCGGCGCTTGCAGTCACGGCAGTAGGTGTAAGCGGCGGCTCCTGCTGGACGCCGCCAGGTGATTCGGTCACCACCACAGAAGATGCATTCCATATGTCCGAGGACTGGATATCCCCGGACTAAGGTAGGCGCGCTTCAACCATCGCCTGCGCGTACATCCATCGGCGATTAGCAAAAGCGGGCAGCGATTCGCCAGGCAGCATGCTGAATGGGCAGTTAAGGGCGAAGTCGTCGCGCAGATCTTCCAGGTACTGGGTCAGCTTGGGCGCAGCCTTGGCCGTGCGATCGTTTTTGCAGGCGCCGCCACAGCCTGACGGCTTGAAGGTGATGGCCTTCTCAGGTGCCGCGGGCATAACCGGCGCGGCGGGCTGGGTGGCGACAACCTTGGGTGTCACGACAATGGTGGTCTTGAGCAATGCAGGCTGGCGGTTTGTGACTGTTGCAGCCGGGGCCTTGCGAGCGTCGTCCACCTTCTGCTGTATGGCCTGGCGCACGGCCAGCGACACAGGATCAGCCAGGAAGTCATTGAGCATGCTGCGCAACCGCACGTGGGTGAGTGCATGGTTGTTCTTGTCGTTGCTGTCTTCGCGCACCGTCACCCATGTTTCACGCTGGCCAGCCTCACAAGGCATGCATACCCAGAAGTGAATGCGCTTGCTCTGGTCATCGCTGGGCTTGGAGTTTCGGGTGTTGATACCCCGTCCCTTGAGCCATGCCCGAAAGGACGTCACCTGACCGGCTGGAAGAATGCCGGTGTCGTGGTGCTGGATTGTCGTGATTTGTCCCATTGTCAGCTCCTAGCGTGCGATGGCCCGAACGGGCGCAAGTTTTGAACGCGACCAGGGCGGTTTGCCTTGGGGCGTTGGGTAATGATTGGTTCAATGCAGAACTGGCCGGTTTTGATCAGGAACAGCTCCCACAGGCCCATCTTGATTTGTGTGTGGCCGCTCTCGTACAGGCGCCATGACTGGCGGCTGACGTAAATGAGGTCACCTGCTGCGCTTTGGCTCAGTGCCCGCTTCAGGCGCGCCGCGCGAATGATCGCGGGGGTAGGTTGTCGATCGTTCATCAGGCTTGTCCTTCTGGATCAAGTGCCGCGACAGCTGCAGCGCGTTCGGCCATGTCTTCGCGTTGCTTGTCGGTATTGCGTTGGGCGCGCTGATACACCTCTTCCAGCTGCTCTTTGCTCACGATGGCAACCGGTGGGGCTGCAGGCTCTACGTTCATGTTGAACAGACGGCCCAGCAGTTCCAGGTACTGGCGTTGCTCGGCAATCCTAACTTTGAGCCCGTCTTTGGTTTCCTCTACGCCGCCATACAGAGCGAGAGCAGCGGGGGAAAGGTGACGGGTGTCTTTCAGTACAAGCTGGCCATGACCACGCCCGAAACATTCCGGGCAATCTTCATGGGGGTCACGGGTTGCGTCATAGCCCAGGCCACCGAGGCGATCTAGGGGAGGAAGGCGGCGTTTTGGGCTTGCAGCAGCGGCTTCACGCTTGGCCAGCTCATATTCTTCCTCACGCTCGCGCATCTGGCGTGGAGTGAACTGGTAGCCAAACCCCAGGCCGTGGCAGTAGCGGCAACAGGTATAGATGTACTCCACCAGCTCACGCGGGTCGGCCATCGCAGCCCCATAGATGCGTGAAATGACGCGCTCTTGCACTTCCGCCGTGCGCTGGAACAGCTCGGCCCGCCTCAGTAGCAGATAGGGGTGCTCCCTAACCTTCCTTAACAGTCGGCTGGCCGCGGCGGCCGCGACGGCATCTGACTTGCACTCAAACCCGGCCTCCAGATAGGAAAGCGTGCCGTTTTGGGTGACCAGCCACAGGTCGATAAACTTCGCCTGGCGCTCATCCAAACCGTGAAGACTCGCGGTTTCCATGGCCTGCAGCTGTTTTTTGGAAAGATCGACGGGGTTGCGGACATTCGGTTGGCCTGCAGCGGCGCCTACCCGCGCCTTGCCGGGTGCTTTGGCTGCTGCTGGGGTTTTGGGCTTTACCGCTGCTGGTTTCTTGGCCGCACGGGCATGCTTTGCAGGTGCCTTTTTGGCTGGGGTTTTGGTTACCCGGCCGTTGGCCACCTTAACACCGTCGGTTTTAAGGGGTTCACGAGGCTTACGCTTGCCCAGGTCCGGGGATACTTTATCCCCGGACATATCCGTTTGGTCTGCTGTCTTCTTTCGTGCCACGGCTATGCCCTTAATGCCAAGGTTCTTTGCTATCAACCACGTGAAATATGCAAACGTTCTGCGCTCAGGGCGCAAAAAAAACCCGCCTGGCGGGTCACATCTTTTAATGGATCAGCCCGCCGAAGCGGGCTTTCCATACCGTACAGGGGACGCCTCGGTGAGTGCGCTGCAATGACGTCGAGTCACTTCCCCTTGGCCCGTTATCCAGACATCGAATACCTGATGCGATTCCTGTCAGAGAATCCCAAAGCCAAGCAACCGTGTGAAACAGCTCCCTGACCCAGTACCTAGCGCACGACGGTCCCACATGGCCACCCAGCCAGTCGGGTGGCTAACTTCGTAGCTGTGTCACTTAGGCGAACAGTGCCGCCTGCACGGCAGCAGTAACCTGCTGCACGCTGCACACAGGATGCTCGTATTCAATCAGGGCTTTTTCGCGTTGTTTGCTCTCTATTCGCGATTGGACAGCGACAGACAGTTCGGAAATAAGGCGCTCCAGCTTGCCCCCTCCCCTCAATGACTCGAAGGCAGACCCGTGATGCTTGCGGATGATGCCAAGGGAATTGCTCAGTTCTACGGAGATATCCGCGACCCGACCCAGCAGAACGTGGTCCAGGCTGGCGCCTTCGATAGCGATTGCAGTCGCTTCGGACAGGCTATTAACAATTCTTTCCAGGTGCGCGGTAAGCGTGCCTTTGACAACACCCGTGATCAGCGCTTGGTTGCCATCTTCCGGGGAGAGGCCCAGATCATCGGTACGGCCCAACAGGTAGTCGGTGGTGACGCTGTACATGTCAGCCAGAATGTTCAAATTCTTGAGGCTGGGGGAACGGTGGCCGTTTTCAAACAGGCTGATCATCGTCAGGTTGGAATGACCGAGGCGCAAAGCAACCTCCACGTCTTTCATCCCAGCGGCCCGACGCGCTCGAAGCAGTCGATTACCGACAATATCGCGCTGTGCTTGTTCTTCTTCCTTTGAGCGGCTGGCCGGGCTCATGCCCTCGCCGCATTCGTCAGCTTCGAACAGGGCCATGCTGCCTGGCGCTAACGTCATTGCACCAAGCTCGCTTTCTGCTGCGAACTGCTCATCTGAACTATCCCCGGACATATCCAACATCGCGCCACCCCTTGAACTACCTTGTCAGCGGCGCTTATTAGATTGTATCCCCGGACATTCCGCAACCATGAAAAGGCTAAGAAGTTCCCTATCACCCACGTGTTTCGTGTCAACTTTCTATCTGGCCTGTACAGCGGCGCACACAATGACGGTTCCTAACCCACGAAACCAGCCGAATCACGCCATAAAACAGCCACATAATGCCAATGGCGGCAATGTGCTACCGCTTATCTGAAAACGGCTAATTTTTGACGGTTTCTGCCTTTTCGCTTGCATGGACGTCGATCATCCGCACCTTGAGCGCGTCACACTCGTCAAGGTCGTGGCGCTCCATGTGCGCCAGCACCGATCGGCGCGTGCTCAGGTCAAGGCTAAGCAAATAGTTGGCCAAGTAGTCCAGTTTTAGCGCTCGCCCCGCCGCGCAGTACCGGCCAGAAGGCGCGTAACAATCCGGGCAGCGCACCGCGTGGCCTATGTAGGCGTCATGCAGCTGGTGAACGAAGGGTTCCAGCACCACGCTAGAATTCCTCCACTGACCAGGTAGGGTCTTTGCCCTTCTCGGCCTTGACCTTCTTAATGGCCACGAACCGAAACACCGGCAGCATCGCCGCCGCGACCTTGATCTTGACCCGCGCGTCATCAGTCCAGAAGCCTTTGACCTCGTGAACCTCAAGGTGACCGCTGGCCATCTGCACCAGGAAGTCAGCCGTATAGGTGGTCCTGGGCGCCAACACCATGCGGAAAGGCTCAAACTTGTACCAGACCACCTCGCCGGCCATCATCAGGCGCAGCAAATAGGACTCGTATTCCTGCTCGGTTTTGTTGAGTTCGCCCTTCTCCAGACGTCCCAGCGCCTGCATGGCTTTCATGCCGCCAGCAGCGGGCTTGGATGGGGTAACGCCAGCAATGCGCGTGTGTTCCGCCGCAGCGGGGGCCTTCTTCGCCGCCCCGGACTTACCCAATGCACGTTGGGTCATCGCCGGGGGCAGTTCCGCCAGAGCCTTCTCATCCAGCCAGCGCTTGCTCACCGGGCCACCGCGCCAGCACAGCAGCGGCAGGAACGCACAGACCCGCACGCCCGCAGCCAGATCATGTACTCACGCTGCACACGCTCATCCTTGTACTCATCCAGGTTACGACCAAACGAGCCCTTCTTGCGGTCAAACGGGCCTTCGTTGTCGCTCTCGAAGTCACCACGGACCTCATCCACTTGATCAAACATATTCACGGCACTCTCTCCAGACAATCGATCGGGCTGACTGCTGCCCTGATCAGCGCCAGCCAATGTAAGCGCGCACGGGATCGCTCCACCGGCAGGGTTTGCCGGTGAATGACGATCGACAGCGGTTATCGGTGGGGTTGTTACGCTACGAGCGATTCAATCTCAGGCGCCCGACGCTGACGGCGCAAGAAGGCTGCAGCCAGATCCATCGGGAACAGGGATATGGTCCCGTCCTGCACTTGCGGGTCGAGTGTCCATTGCCCAGTGCTACGGCTCAGGCGGTGCCATCCGGTTTTAGGGAAGTACCCATAGAACGACATCTGCTCTTGGACGGGGCACAACAGGAAGTGCGTGGCCATGGATTCGGCTTCCATCACTTGCTGCAGCTCTTCAAGGTGGGATTGGGTCAGGTCGCCCGGCATTGCGTGGCCATTGAACGATACAGGCGGTTCTAACCCCATGGCATCACAACGCTCTTGATGGAACGCCAGCGAGCGTACAGGGCCCGCATCATCATTCACGGCAAAGGCTGCATGCTTGAACAGTCGACGGGCTCGGGGTAACTGATCCCCTATCAATGGCTCATGCTCTGGCTCTACACGGTCACGCGCCACCAGCTTGGGGTTGGGTGCTGCTGGCTGGACGTCTTCAGGCGCAGTGGCTGGATCTGTTCCGGCTGACAGTGCCTTGGCTGCACTCCCCGGCTTGAGCAGTTCTTTACGCTCACGTAGTTCGACCATTGCCTGCTCGCCATACACGACAGCGCCAACGGTACGGCCCTGATCGGCTTGGTCCATGACCCACTCAACCAATGACAGGCCGCGCGCCAGCAGCAGATTCATATTGGCGTGTCCGCAACGCTGCAGCAGCGCCTGTACTCGCGCCATGCTGTCACTGGACATGCTGAAAAGGATCTCGTGACGCTGTAGGGCCTGCTCGCTCATGACTAACCTCAGAGGGCTCTGATTAATTGAACGACATAATGACATAATATCGCTACATCACAATAGCGACATTACGTCTTATTGGCCAGCCGAGGTCGCTTAGTCCTCTTGGGGTAGCAGGCTGATCAGGCGGTCATAGGCCCGAGCCTTCAAAGTCAGTTCCATTTGGTCGGTATCAGGATGGTCAAAGGCCTTGAGCATGGCACCCGCATGGATCAGCCCCTTGATGTACTCCACCTCTTCACGCAACTCCGACACAACCTCAACGCTATCGAGGTCGGTGATCTTCGAGCCAATGCTGTCACGCAGCGTGTCGATGTCTACTTCTGTCATGGTCATTTTCTCAGTCAGCACAATGTCACCACGGCGCCACATCACACAGCGCCAGCCTTTATCGCGGGCATGGTTTCACAGTCCCGATCGGCGCAATAACAATTGATGCGCAGGGACGACATTTGGAGAGAAATAATTGAATTCGGTCGACGGTACTGCCCCCAGTCTGTTAGAGGGGGGCATCCGATAGGTGATGCGAGCCCGGAGCGTGTGCCTGGCTCACCTTGCTACTAATTGACCTGCTGGTAAGCGACTCCAGCGGCCCGCACATAGCTCGGATGTAGTGTGCCCATCTTGGGCAACGGGGATTGCGTGTGGACGCCGGGCGCGACCTTGAACCAATCAGAATCGAACGGCAGTTGCACCGTGCGGCCTAAATCGAACTTTGTCCGCGTCTGTAGCCCAGATGAAGCGAACCCACCATCGGCGGGATCAAGCGCGAATTCACCGGGAAAGAGTTTGTCCGTGCGCTGGCTTGTACCATACGCAATCTCTATCACGTGATCCTCAGTCGACACAGAAAGGACCAATGCCGGACGTGGCTTTGGCCCTGGCTCCCCCATGTTCTCTACGTGGGGGAAATTTACCATCACAATGTCGCCCGGCTCGGGCAACGGTTCAAACGGGATTGCACTGCTCATCTAGAAAAGCCTCTTATCAAAGCGCTCCCTCGGTAGGTTCGTGGCTGGACTGGCAGCACGGATAGCCGAGATTTGCGCATCGGTTAATGGTCCGTCGTCCAGTTCGTACTTTGGCAGGTAGCGGTCAGCTAACTGGCGAAGAGCAAGATGGATAACTTCGGTTTTGCTCAGGCCGGTTTGTTGCACAAGCAGCTCGACTGTCGTGCTGCTTACTCCCGAAGTGGTGTCTTGCTTACGCAGGCGTAAGAGAACACTGTCGGTTTTCTCGGCGGTGAGGGTCATGGCGACTCCAAGGTCTTGGTTTTACGTAGTTCTGCCGCTTTGGCAGGGTTCCTATTTCCCGTTTTACTTTGGTCGGGTGCTATAGATTGTATATCACAGCGGATAAAAGTCAATAGGAGTGCTTGACGTGCATAACCATCTATGCAGGCCATTCTATTTTAGCTCGGGGATTTGAAGCGGGGATTAGGCCGCCAGCATGGGCGGCCGGGGTGTTCTTACTGATTCAGTTCAAGCGTTATCAATTCTTCCGCCGCCCACGAATAAGCCGCATCCGCCAGCTCCAGCTGCTCACGAAGGTCATCGGCATCAATCACGCCCTCGCGCCTCGCCTCTTTGGCCTGCTCCACGAGAGACGTCCAATACACCTCTGGGTCCGCCAACCAGGCAGCTTGATCATCGACAGCGGCCTGCCAATCGGCCAGCATCTTGGCGCGGCGTGCTTCAGGGGTAGATTCGGTCATGGCGGTAACTCCTTACTGTCGTCATTACACATAGTGTAAAGATGGTCATTAGGCGAATGTCCCGTTATTGGAACCGGTTCACTGTCCCTCGACGGGCATCCAAGCGGCCAACGCGTCGGTGATCTCTTCGTTGAAAGCATCGAACTCTTCCTGATCGATCACGCCCAGGGCTTTCAGTTCCAGCATGCGGCCACCGATGACGCCCTGACGCCAGGAGCGATAGCGAGGTTCTTCCTCCACTAGGTAGCCCAACTCTTCACGCAAGGCCGCCAGACGTTCAGCCTTAATTGTTCCTTGAGGGTCATGCATTAGCGGGGCTCCTTTCAGCGTCCGTCGGGTGGATCGATCGGGGCTTGCCAAGCCTGCCGGGCCACCGCGAGCGCGGTCAGAAGGCGGTCATGTTCGGCTCGATCAATCAGGCGTTCGATCCACAGCGCAGTAATCCAGCCTTGGGCGCTCTGCTCCAGATCGCGCAAGTCTTGCTCGTCGTTCGCTTCGGCCAGAGCATCAATCGTGACTTGGGCTCGCTCCAAGGTGTCGGTATTGTTTACATCACGTTGCAACGGGGTATCAGTCAGGCGCATGGCGAACTCTCCTGTATTTTGTTCGTGACGGGTAGTGCCATCGGGCATGTCTCCTATGATTGAGTGTTGCTCGAACCGTTTACGCCCAACTTGCGATTTTGCGCAGGTTGAGGGTTTTCCGGGTCAACCTTCTGCCCCCAGGGCTTCCCCAAGCTCAAGTAGCCGCTGATCATAGTCCGCTTGGGTTATCAGCCCGGTCAGGCGCAGCGAGGACAGCAAGCCCATGGCAACGCCGAAGGCTATGTAGCGTTGTGGCGCGGTGCTGACCTGCATTTTCTCGCGGGCATCAGTCAACGCGCTCTCCAGAACCTCAAGGCAGGCAGTAGCATCAAGGGTGATAGGCGCCTTACTCATTGCGGAGGTTTCCTTTCTATTCAGTTGGGTCAGTGGCAAGTGTGACGGGTAACGCGGCTTCGGCGCGCTTTGTCGAGGGCAGATTTTCCCAGCGCGGCACGAACATTTCCCCACGCGCCTCGGCGCGCATCTGCTCTTCGTATTCGGCCAGCTCGGCCTCTTCGTGACTCTCGCAGATGGCCTCGAAACATTCGGGGCACAGGTTGTCCTGCGTCGGGTTCACAGGGTCCATGTAGCCCTGGCAGGCGACGTGGTACGGGCACGGGATCAGTTCGGGCGGATTCGCTTCGGTCATGGCCGGGTTCCTTTCTCTTCCTGGCGGTCAAACACATCCATATTCGTGTGGATACGCTCCCAGTGCAGGATGGTATAGCGCCCCAGGTTCAACTTGGTGTTGGTCACGCGCTGGCCATAGCCACATTCGCGTTCTTCTACCCACAGGTTTACCAGCGGGCGACCCAGACCACCACGGAACAGGCGCTGCAGTAAGGTGCGTTTCGGAGCTTCGGTCAGGCTAGTGCTCATTGCGGATTCCTTTCAAGCGTTTTGCAGGTCGGTTCCGGGAGTAGCGACGGCAATGCATCTGCCTGGCCGCAGCAGTTCCAAGCCATGACGGCCATGTGGGAGAACTTGTAAACACTGCTGATGGGCAGCACCGGGCAGCGTGGAAGCGAACAGCTCACATACCAGCCCTCGTCTAGATCCTGATCCAGCTTGGCCGGTGACTTGCACCAGGGGCACGGCTGCAGGCGATGGTTTCTCATACTTCACGGGTTCCTTTCCTGATGTTCGCGTGCTTTTACGGGTTACAGCTACTTCACGGTTATTTCGGGTTTACCGGTTGACGCCGGCCTGGTCGTGACGCCCGCGGAAAACCCGCACATGGATCGCCAACAGGTCGTGACGCCATGCTGGCCATACCCAAACCCGAGGCGACACACAATGCGAATCCTTCGTTACTTCCTACGCTTGTTGCTCCAGCTGATCATCCGCGAACTCATCCGACTGGCCTTCTGTGAATACTGGGAGCGGTTCAAGTGATGACCACACGGTGATTCCTTCCATCGGCTCGCCGGCAGTGACGCCGCCCCTATGCCAAAATGCTGTATTTACATACAGTATAAAGGTGCGTCATGGCCCCGAAGTTGCCACCCTTTGAACCCGTCACGCTGGTGGAAATGCGCCGCCTCTGGACCACGCACACCGACCCGGATATTCGGCGCCTGCTGCTGGAAGTGCAGCGCTACCGGCAAATTGTCGCCGACATCGATCGGCTGTATCTGATAATTCATCAGGCGTGGCGCGAGGAGGTCGGCGGGGATATGGCCGCGTTGCATATGCTCAAGCAGGTCATGTACTGGGAGCGATACCGAATTGTTTAAGCTCGGGCCGCCAGCGCTTTGCCGGCTTCAGTCGGTTGATCGTGCTCATCGAGCAGGCCCCGGTCACGGAGCGCAATCAACGTCTGGCCACGTGCGGCATGCTCGGAACGACCATTGCAGCCGTGGAGCGTGTCCTTACCCGCGCAAATGCTGGCGAGCACCCACAGCATATTCGGGGTGGTTCTCAACGGGCGTTTGGTTTTCGCCGGCATGGCGCAGATTCCTTGATGGGATATGAATAGCGACATAATGACACAATGTCGCCATATCACAATATCGCCTTTATGCTTTTTGTTTCGAGGCCTTGCGCCCCTTTAGCTGGTATCGCTTCCTGCAGGCTACGCACTCCACCCGCATTGATCCCGGCCGGCTCTGTATCAGCACCCCGCCGCACTCGCAGCGGTTCGTCTCTACGTACTTGGCCACTGCAGCATTGATCACCTGGCTATTGTTGCGCCGCGGCTTGGTCGGCATCACGTAACCCAGTGCCTTGCAGATCTTGCGGTATTCCGTCTTGATCCACGCCCCACCAGGCTCATCACCCATACCATCACCGAGCATGTCGCCCAGCTTGATCAACTGCCGGCCCAGATATTCCTTGTCGACGCCAGGCTTCGGCGCCGGCTGGGCGCCAAACAGGTCAGGCTGCATTGACTGGCACTCCTGCATCGACCGGCGCCAGCACTTGGGGCACCAGTACATGGTCATCGTGGTCGCTAAGCCGGTAGAGCCGGGCCAGCGCCCTGCACAAAGCAATACGGATGGAGTCCCCGCCAGCGATCCTGCAAAAACCCGGTGGCTCGGGCTTTATGGCAAAGGCGCGAAACTTGTCCGGTACGTTCCCGGACACCATGCCGAACGACTTACAGTATTTGTCGAGCAGCGCCCCACCCTGTACCCAGTCCTCAGTCGGGCGGTACGCAGCGCCACACGGGAGCATGAGTTTCCAGCCCGTCATGTAGTGCGGCGGCACCAGCTCGACCTCCAGCCCTTCGATCTGCGCCACGACCCAGTGCAGGGCCGGGCCATCCAGCTTGGACAGATGAACGCTGACCATAGCTGTCATGGCTTGATCTCCGGCATGGTCTGGCCCACTACGTAGCCGACGGCTTCCCACTCGCGGATAGCCTGGGCGCCAAGCTCTTCCAGTTGAGGGCTGGCCAGCTTGAACGTGCGGGTTCCTGAATTACCACGGCGCGGCTCCTCAACCAGAACGCCAGCCTTGGCCAGTGCCGCCAGCCGGCGAAGGTTTTTAGCGCTCTCGCCTTCCAGGTAATACGATCGAATGCCCACCAGGTGCGAATAGTGAGCGTTCCACGCCTCAAGCCTTTTGGTTCCGCCGAAGAAGTTGGTCAAGATCCAGCCCTTGGCGTTGCGCAGAAGTGCGTTGTACACGTCCTGGGGAATGGCGGGGCCGCTTACAGCCTGGGCGTGCTCAGTCATGATTCACTCCGTGGCAGGATCTTCTGATTCTCTTGCAGCGCATAGGCATTCAGCAGCGACGACAGAAAGCCACGCGGCAACCCATCAGCATTGGCTCTGTCGATCGCGGCGATCAGGCCAGTCTCAAACGTTGCCAGGGCCGTCATAATCTCTGCGCTCACCGGTAACGTGTGATGCAAGCGGGTGACAGATGCCTTCGGTGGTTCGGCAGTCTCCACGGGGGCGCCTGGGGACTTGTTCCAGCTGTCGAACGCATCTTGAGGCGTATCCCCAACCACCGCGGTGCCACAGTGGGTGCACTCGATCCGGTAGCGCGTAAAGGTGACGCCTTTCCCATCAAGTTCCTTTATCGCCAAATCAGGCTGGCCACACTCACAAGCCCGAAGGGCGTTAAACGCGCGTTGAAATCTGTTTTTCATCACAGGCCTCCCGCAGCGGGCACGATCAAGCCGCGAATGCGCTCGGCGATGTCTTCCAGCTCGCCAACGTATTCGTCTCCTGCAGTAGAGAATTCCGTACTACCGGTTTCCGGGTCGTAGCTACCGAACTGATTCACATAGGCATCACGGCGGATGTCCACCCATTTGGCGGCGCGCTCGATGCCAACGGCTTCAGCAGTCTGTAGCGCCGACTCCAGTTGAAGGACGCGCGCCTGCAGTGCCTGGGCATCGGAGAGACGCACCAAACCGACCTTTTCGCCATCGGCCAGACTGATTGTGCAAGCCCAAAGGTCCGTACACTTACCTACTGAGGATGTACGACCGACAATGACCGCATCTGCTTTCAGTAACGCTTGGGTGGCCGGTGCAACTGCCAGGGTGTTCATAGCGTGCTCCAAGGTGTCAGTGGCGTGCTGTACGGCAGCATAAGAGGGTGCAGCGGATCGCCTGCTTTGGTCTTGCCAAAGTGCAGCACCGGCTTTCCTGAATCCAAAAGCGCCTGCATCAGCACTTCGGGGCGTTTGATCTTCGTGCGTGGCATCTTTATGAGCCGGCCCCAACAAGGCACCAGCACGTCAGCCTCGGCAATGATCTGTTCAATATGCCGCCAGTGGGTCGCGTCACAGTCAACCAGGTCGTTGACCAGATCCTCGACCTCAGTAGCACGGAACGAGAACACGTTGCCGACGATGAACTTGCGCCCGCCATTGATCCTGGTGAAGCCGCGCCACTTCTTGACCGTGTGGTCGTCGATGGTGGCATCAGCTGTCGAGGGGTTGACGCCGAAGTAAGCAATCACTATCCCCTCTTCCTGTACATCACGGTCAAGCCGGTAGCGGTACAGGCCGCAGTCACTGAGAATTGCGCTCATCAATCAGCGTCCTTGTTCCGGTAGAAAGTGTCGTTGTAGCCCAGCAGGTTTACTGTCTCCCGCGTGTAACGTTTTTCAGGTACTGGCGGCGCGGGCACAAGATCGCATCTGACTGGTGCGTCGGGATTGGTGTATCCCTCGGGCACCAAGGCATGCAGCTCGCGATGCATTGAAAGCTTTACGACTTCAAGCTCTGCGATCCGGGCTCTCAGCTCTTCCTGCTTTTCGATTGCGGCCTTGTAAGCGATTGCATCATTACTTTCTGCGCGTCTGAGCCGATCAATCTCAGCCCGCATCGGGGCGATGTGAGCGCGGAGAGTATTCACGGCTAAACATGAGCCTCTGTCGTCGCCATTGCAGCGAGCTACGAAGTCATCAAGCCAAAGCAAAGCGGCCTCAGGCTCCCCGCTAACCGCTGGCGTCTGCTCGACCATTGCGCGGGCATCCTCGATATGGTCGGCTGGGGCGGCAAGGATGGCGCGTAACTCTCCCATTGCCTGCCACGCATCAAGAAGCTGCGTTGCGCTTGCGCCCATGCTCGCATCACCCAGCGTCACGCGCCTGAGCACCTCACGCGGAACTGGCACCATCGCGCCGGGGGTTTTGGATTGGTTGGTCATGGTTGTTTTCCTGCTGCAAGAAAGTCACGGCCTGCTTGAGTGATGACCCACTTCTCGCGGCGGTAAATAGAGCCCTTAATTTCGCGCCACTCAATATCAACAAGGCCGCGCTTCTTTAGCGCGTTCATCGTTGGGTTTGTGCAGGAGCCGTAATAGCCTTCCGGTGATCGCCCCAAATCTTTCAGGGATGAGTCCTGCCGGTAAGACAAATTTATTGTGGCTTTCATGACCCCGCCCCTTGTTCGTCTGTGGCTGGCGCTAATCTCGCGGCCTTGATTTTCGCTGACTCGCACTCAGTCATGCATACGCCAGCCACAAATGCGCAGTTCCCGCAGTCAACCTTTGTGGCTGGCGCGGATTGGGCGAGGAATTCGCGAACGCTACCCAGCACGTCGTAGAGCCATGGTTGTTTTGCCACTTCTCGCAGTAGATCCAGAGCCTCAGCATTCCGTGTCTGCAACACACCCAATCGTTCGAATGCCTTGATGCGCTCCACCGGCATATCCAGGCGATCGCGCAGCAGCTTGGCCCGGTCGACCATGTTGTCGTGGTTGTTCTTCCACATGGCTGCATCGGCCTGGGCAGCTTCGAGCGCCAGCTGCAGGGCATCGAAGTCAGTCGCCAGCACAACGTCCGAATCAAGGCCGACGTTCATACCCTTGTAACGGGCTACCTGGTTCACTTCGAACCTCCGGCGCCCGTGGGTGGCTTGGTGCCAGTGCCTTCGCACTTGTTGCAATGGGTGGTGGGTGCTTCGGAGATGCCTGTGTGCAAGGTGCCTTCCCCGCCGCAACGGGGGCAGTGGTCCGCCGTGGCTGCAGCGCTGGCCGCTTTCATCATGGCGTAGGTCTTTGGAGCCGTGGCGCCCTTGACCCAATTAAGCCCGGCCTCCTCAATGAACTGGCTGGCCAGCTCGGGCCAGATCGGCGCCAGCTGCGCCCACTCACCGCCATGGATAACCATTTCACCCATGCGCGGCGCCCATTCGGGGATCAGGTCCAGCAGCAACAGGCAGCGATTGACGTCATCGGGATCTGCAGGCGGCCGGGTCTTGGCCATACTGGCGCCGGTCATGTGTGCCCAAATCGCTTTGGATGACATACCCACGCGGCCGTCAACGATCCAGCGCGCGGCCCGTTCTTCGACGGTGGCGGTCTTGTCCAGGTTGGTCTCGTAACCCAGCGGGCAGCCGGCCGCTTCGAGAGCCTTCATACAAGCATCCTCGTAGTCGGCATCGCTGATCTCGCCATGGATCAACCCATTCAACGCAGGCACCAGCGCATCCAACTGCCGCTGATTCAGGAAATGCCCTTTAAGCTCGATACCCATAAACCCACCACTGAACTGAAAATTGAATAAGCGATCGGCGCCGCATTGGCAGCGCCCACCCATGCGCCTAATGCAATGCGCTGTAGCTGAACTGCCCGGCGTCACAATCGATCACCAACTTGCCGCCCCCGAAATACAGGGCTGCGACCAGCTTTTCCCACTTCTGGGTAATCATGAAGTTACGCCCGACGGGTTGGCCTTCCAGACAAGCGCTGTACGCTTCCCCGTACTCATTGCCACGCTCATCGACGCCGCTGATTTGAATACTGATGCGGTTGGCCATCTCACCCTCTGGCCGGCTGGTGACAGGCTGGCCAATGTCGGCCATGGTCTTGACGTAGTTCCCCTCTGGCTCAGCATCGAAGCAGATATGCACCATCTTCGTGCCGGGCATCAGCGTCGGCACTTCCCGAATGGTGATGTGCGGCGTCAGCCAGCCAGCATCGAGCGCCGACTCCTGATTTTCCTCAATGAACGCGGTGAGCAATTCGCGCAGGCTGACGAACTCGGGCACCAAGTCCTCGCTCAGCACCTCGTCGACCACTTTCTTGGCGCGGCGCAGAACATCGGCGGTAACACCTGAAGACGCCCACTGCGCTTTCAGAGTGGTGGCCAGCAGGTCGTTGTAGCGGGCAAGTTCAAACAGGTCTTGAACGTTCGCCGGCAAGGCGCCTCGGATCGCTTCACGAACACGAGCCTTCATTTCGCCACCCGCTTCAAAGACCTCTTCCACAACTTCGGAAAACATCTTCTCCACGTTGGCCTGAATAATCTTGCCGGGGCGGTCACTGGCGGAAAACTTTGTTAAATGTTCGAGAAACATCTGTTCCAGCGTTTGGGGCGCGCTAGGCATTGGGTAATCCTCTTTCCACTCAAATTTTTCAGGCTTTGACGTAACCGATATCAATGGTCACTTGGCGGCCTACGTAGGGTTCCAGGCGCCGCGCCAGCAGTTCGGCCACTTGCTGCCGTCCGCTATTGCTGGCTGGTCCGAGGCTGCTTCCTTCCAGTGCTTCCACCAGAATCAGCGTATTCGTGCGATCCATGCCCACCACGCTCCCCGCCTCCAACCTATACACCAGCTCGGCGGCTGCCTGGGCCCACTCATCCGCACGAAACAACGGCTCAGATGCCGCTTCAAACGTTTCGTGCATCGTGTGCGGGCTAGACAAGAACCGCAGCCGTCCCACCAACAAATCAGCGGAGAACCGGCTTAACAACAGGAATTTATGGGCTTTCATCGCAGTGCCTCGTTAGGACTCCGGCGACATAATGACACAACGTCACATTATCACAATAGCGTTTTTATGTTTTTACTGCATTGTGACTTGATGATGTTGTGACGCATCCGGGATTGTCTCCGGGGGCGGCAGGTTCTCGTGGTCCTGGTACTGCTCACTGGCGTACCACTTGGCCAGCAATGCCTGCACTTCGATCGGCACCTCACGGCCAGCGACCTCAACCATTTGTGCGCAGATCTCCACCAGCTTGATCTCACGGGCGTACTCAGTGATAAACGCGGCCTTGTTGCCATGGATCGCCAGCATGTTCTTCAGCGGCCCGGTGCCTTGCTGGTGATGACCCGCACACAGCGGCAACACGAACCAGTGGGCATGCGCCTTGGTGCGCCCGTCACAGTGGTGGATCGAAACGTAAGCCTCGGTGCCGTAGTCACGTGGTCGACCGTCCAGAATGCAGCAGATGCACCCGCAGGTATCGGCCACAACGTCGTGCCAGTGCTTCTCGCGCTTGTTGACGTTTTTCCCTGACATGCTCATGGCTTCACACTCCGGCCGAGGCCCAGACGGGCGCGGGCTTCCTTGGCTGCTTCGTTGAGTTGGGGTTTGGTGCTGGCGGTAGGAACTGGCTGGGCGACAGGTGCAGGTTGCAGCGATGCCTCGACTGCTTTCTCGTTGGCTTCACGGCGAAGGCGTTTCTTCTGCTCGGCGCGGGCCTTGACCAGGTACGCCTCACACATGGAAAGCATTGAGCTGACCGGGTGGCAGTTGTTGACGATCGAGGGGGTGGTAACCGACTCCACGTAGTAACGGGCGGTCACGGGGCTATCTTCGGCGCCGATGCGGTCAATCATCTTGGACAGCTGGCTGCCCATCACCGCGTTGTAGATCGGCCATTGCTTGTACGCGGCTTTGAAAGCGATCGCATACGCCGCCCAGGTGGCAAAGGTTTTGCTCTTCGGGCTGGATGGGTAATTGTCCGGGCAACCTTCGAGCGCTTTTGATTCTTCAGCGCTTAGCGAAAACTCCTCAGTCGACTCCCCGGCTTCATCGGGGTCGGCTGTAAGGTTTTTAGTTGCTTTTTCAATACTAGTTGCTCTTTCAGTACTAGTTATTGCTCCGGGCTTTGCCGTAAGCGGTGGCACCGTGCACGGCAAATCCGTAAGCGGTGGCCCGTTTTCTACCGTTTCCGGCAAATCCGTAAACGGTGCATTGGGCCGTCCAACCAAGCTGGCCATGAATGCGGCGCCGGCCTCTAGATCGGGCGTCTCAGACACTTCGTAATTGACGCCCTTGAACTCACCGCCCACGCGCTTGAAGGAACTGACCAGGTAACCGGCCATGCGCAGCTCTTTGAGAATGGAATACACCTTGTCCCGGCCAGCGTGCTTGCCCAGACAACCTTTGGTGCGATCTATCAGGTGCGAGACGTTGGCATTCCAGTTGTCCGGCTTCTGCAGCAGGTACACGAGCATGCCGCGGGCTTCCCACGAGAGACGATCGTCTTCAATCGTGGCGGTCGGCAGCACGTAGAATTGGGTTTTGCGGGCAGAACGAATGATGCTCATCGAGCACCCCCTGTATGGCAGGGTGCTTTGAGAGCACGGAATTGACTGGTCACGATAAAAATCGGGAAAAATCCGACAAAAACCGTAAAAAATATGTTTGCAATGCAGCCCAAGGGTTTGCTATGGGGCTGTTTATGGTAAAGTTGGCTCACGTCAACTCCTGTTAACGTAACAAATGAAGATGCCCCGTAAGCGCAATGCTTCGGGGTGCCAAGAACCAGAAGGGGCCTAACGGCTTTTTCTAAAGCACGGAAGGCTTATCGGTTCGATGGAACGTTGTAGCGGGTGCTCAAGAGCACCAGATCGAAAAAAAGAACCTCCGCTTGCAGGCGACCAGGGTTCTTTTTTTTTTGCCTCAACTCCAGTGAAGCGGTAAAAAGTGAGCGCTGTATAGCACACGGCCCAATCTCAAGGCCAATTAATCCCTCTATCCCCGTACATTGTCCATACTGTTCTTTTGAACAGCTTCCCCCGCTCTAACCCCGGCGCGCCAGCTTCTTAAGCTTGTTTCGCGCAGTTCGATAGAAGTCCTCGGACACAGCCCTTTCCCCAGCACACGCCTTTTCCAGTTGCTCAAAGTTACGCTT
>Ga0247730_1000720_pt1 | contig 21819 bp, 21 predicted proteins | sample UWRJL073202C2_FD_180959 | JGI IMG/M metagenome (GOLD analysis project Ga0247730, IMG submission 180959) | Plant litter microbial communities from Arlington Agricultural Research Station in Wisconsin, United States - UWRJ-L073-202C-2 | ecosystem: Environmental > Terrestrial > Plant litter >... | reverse complement strand
GCATTGCGCGCAGCCTGGAAGCCAGGCAATCCCTATCGAATCTCGGTCTCAGCTCTTGCAATGAGCTAGCGAACGGTAAAACTTCGGCTGAATAGTGACTATTGACATAAAACGTCACATGAATAAACATGGCGCATCAGCTTTAAAGGATCGCCATGATTCAGCGTCGCCGTTTGTCGTACGCCTTTCCCAAGAGCAGGTTGCTACTGGTTCGTTCCCGCGTGGATGGTCCATCTGAGTGCCCCACACTTGAGCTAAAAGGTGGGACTTTCTTGCGGCTATAACTTTGGGATACGTCGTGCAGGCGGTTCGTTACACGTGTCTGGTGCAGGAAATCCCAACTATTGATGTGGTGCGCCACATCGATGCGCTGGGCGTAGACCCTGCGCTCGCCTTGAACGCGCTTGCCGACAGTTTGCCTCCGGCGGTCGGGACGAGCTTCACCGAACCTGCCGCTCTCAGTTCTGCAGCCTGGATGATAGATCTACCGCAGCCAGCCGTTATTGGTGAGTGGTTTCTTATCAACTCTTTCAGTCAAGAGGCTCAGGAGGGTTACTCGTTACAGGATATGGAAGTATGCGGCGAGCGCGGTCGTCGGGTCCTTTGGGTGCGCCAGACTGTGGAAGTTTTTACTTGATACCAACGTTCTAAAACCAATAACAAAACTATTTTTGCTGGTTCCTTCCGGTAATAACGAAGAGTTTTAATAATGAAAAAAACTTTGCTCAAGAGTCCACTCGGATTTGCTGTCGTGCTTGCTTCTTCCAATGTTTTAGCGAGCGGTTTTGCGCTCAATGAACAAAGCATCAGTGGGATGGGTTCCGGGTTTGCCGGGCGTTCTTCTTCCGCTGAGGATGCGAGCACGGTTTTCGGCAATCCCGCGGGTATGGCTCGCTTGAAAAGCGAGCAGGTCAGCGTGGGGGGCGCGACGCTTTTCGCGAAGTCAGATATAAGCCATACGCGCAGTACATTTGGCGGTCAGGAAGACGGCGACATGGTGCCAACGACCACTGTACCTATGGGGTACTACGTCAAGCCTATTGATGAGCATTGGGCATTCGGTGTGGGCTTCTATGTGCCGTTTGGTCTGATGACCGATTACGGCAGCGGTTTTGCTGGCCGATACTATGCCAACAAAAGTGAAGTCACGACCCTTACGTTTCAGCCCACCGTCAGCTATGCCTTTAACGATAGAGTTTCAATCGGGTTCGGTCCCACCATCAACCGTATCAGCGGTGAACTGTCTGGAATGGTGCCCAATCCGCTTAGCCCTGGTCGCAATGACGGCAAACTTAAAAGCACTGGCGATGACACGGCGCTCGGTTTCAACGTCGGTATTTTGGTGCAGGCAACAGACCGAACCCGTCTGGGGATGACCTACCATTCCAAGGTTAGCTACCGCCTGGATGCCAAGACCAAGGTTACCGACGGTCTCTTTAGCGTGCTAGGGGTGAGTGGTCGCAGCTATGACGCTTCGTTGGATGTGGATACTCCAGAATCAGTGGACATGTCGTTGACTCATCAACTCAATGATGACTGGACCTTATACGCGGGGAGTACCTGGACTCGGTGGAGCCGCTTCAAAGAATTGACCAGCAAGACTCAGGGGTTACCTCCTTTATTGAGTGCTCAACTGGGTTCCGTCACCGAAGAGCAGAACTGGCGTGATACATGGGCTCACGCTATCGGCGCGGCGTATAAGCTAAATGATCAGTGGGTGCTTCGTGCTGGCTTGTCGGTTGATCAGGCGCCCACCAATAACATCGATCGAGGGCCACGCATTCCTACGGGCGACCGGAAGGTGCTTAGCGTAGGAACAGGCTGGACCCCGGTAGACAATGTCACGATCGATGTCGCTTATTCTTATCTGTGGGAAGAGAGTGTTCAGATCAACCACGTCTCTGCGACCAGGGGCGCCTATAGTTCCAAGTATAAGAACAGTGCGAGCGGTCTTGGAACATCTGTCAGTTATCGATTCTGATCTGCTGCTGTTCCACACACCGGCCGGAAGTACGGCGTTGCTTCCGGTCGTCTAGAGCATTCCGCAATATTTAACCGTCGGGAAAAGCTCTGCTTTATCACGCGCTCAGACGCCCATCACGTGCTCCATAAGCCCTTGGTGAAACCGACGAGGCGTGGCCCAGGTCAGGACGCTGATGGCCTTGTTGCCGAAACCGGGCACCACACTCATTCGTCCCGCTTGCAGCGCGCGGATTCCTGCTTGTACGACGGGCTGGGGTTGCATCATCACCCTTTTCAGAGTGGGTGTGATCGTTTGGTTGGCGCTTGTTGCAAAGCCAGTGTCAGACATGCCTGGGCAGAGCGCCGTGACGATGACACCGTCACCTTTGAGTTCGCGATGAAGCGCATCGGAGAATCTCAGCACATAAGCCTTGGCGGCGGAGTAAACGGCAAAATTTTTGACGCCTTGGTAAGACAGCAGGCTGGCAACCATCAAAATATGTCCTTTGCGCCGGGCTCGCATATCTTCAGCAAAGAGGCGGGTCATCGCGGTCAGGCTGGCAACATCCAAGTCGATTATGGCCAGGGAGCTTTCCAGGGGTTCGTCCAGGAACGCTCCTTGCAGGCCGTGACCCGCGTTATTGATCAATACATCGACGACAATATTGCGATCATGCAGATACCGATGTAGATCGATAATCGCATTAATCGAGGACAGGTCTGCCTGTTGTACCAACACATCAATGCCGTAACGCTGGCGCAATTCATCCGCGAGCGTTTCCAGCTCATTCAGCCTGCGCGCCACCAGGATCAACGATCTTCCTTGTGCTGCATACTGTCGTGAAAACTCTTTGCCGAAACCGCTTGATGCGCCGGTAATGAGTACCCAGGAATTCTCGCTCGACTTCATTGTAATGTTCTCCGGCTTGTTTCTATTGTGTGGTTCTGCAACAGGCTCGCTCATCGAGTCGCCACAGGCTGGGTTTCAGGAGGTTGCCAGCCACCGCCCAGCGCTCTGAACGCCGCGACCGCAGCCCGAGCCGATTCTGTCTGGGCTTGCGCCCGGGCATCGGAAACTTGCAGCAGGGTCTCATCGGCGTGCAGAACATCGATCAGGCTGGCTGTACCCTTTTCATAGGCGGTGAACGACGATTGGCGAGCCTGTGTCAGAGAGTTCTCTCCAGTGGTGAGGGTGGTTGCTTGAACCTCCCGATTCACCAGCGCGGATAAGGCGTTTTCGACATCCTCGGTGGCGCGTAGCACAGACTGGCGGTAAGCGGCCAGGGCTTCGGCTTCCTGCCCCTTGGCTTGGTCAATCTGGGCATTTATGCGACCGAAGTCGAAGAGCCTCCAGCGCAAACCCAATACGCCTGCCGACTGGCTGGCACCACCGGAAAAAAGGTTGCCGCTGGACACGGCCGTTGCACTGCCCAGCAATGCGCTAAGTGAAAATTTCGGGTAGTACTCAGCGGTTGCCTCCCCGATGCGTGCATTGGAGGCCGCAAGGCGGCGCTCAGCCACAATGAGATCTGGCCGGCGGCGCAGCAAATCGGCGGGTGTTCCCGTGGCTTTTGGCTGTGGCGCCAGAGGAATGTTGCCCTTACTCGCCAATTGCGTTCGATGTGTGCCTGGTGGCGTGCCGAGGATGACATCCAGCGCATTCATGGCGGCGTCCAGACCGGTTTGCAGGGCCGGTACTGTCGCTTGGACTTGCGACAGCGCGCCCTCCGTCTGGCGAACCTCATAGCTGGCGGCGAGCCCTTTGCCATAGAGCAGCTGGACTTTCTCTAATAGCGCCTCCTGCGTTTTGACTTGTCGATTTGCTATGTCCAGTCGGGCCTGTAATCCCCGGACAGTGATGTAGATATCAGCAGTCTGCGCAGCGATGGCCAGGCCTGTGGCAGCAACTCCAGCCTCGGAGGCTTGGTACTCGGCCAGTGCGGCCTCCCGTCCGCGCCGCAGTCCGCCAAAAACATCCACCTCCCAGCTCGCATCCAGGTTGAGCTCGTAGGAGCTTCCGTACCGATCAAAGCCAGGTGTTGAATTCAACACTTGGCCGAGTGGCGTCTCGATTGACTGATAGGAGCGCGCAGCCTGACCACTGATGTTTCCCGAGGGCAGTAACGCGGCATTTGCGGCGCCTAGTCCTGCCCGCGCTTGTGTGACTCGCGCCGCCGCTTGTGCCAGGTCCAGGTTCTGCTCAAGTGCTTTAGAGACGAATTCGGCTAGCTGTGGATCACCAAAGCCTTCCCACCACGCTACAAGACTGGCCTGCGTCGCACCACGCCTTTGTTCAACAGAGGCCTGACCCATATATCGGTCGGAAAGCGGCGCGTACGGACGCTGATAGTCCGGACCGACCGCGCAGCCGGCTATCAAGCAGGCGCTCACCAAAAGAGCGATGGGGCGAGGGGAGGGCATTGAGATTCCTTGAATCGAATGTTGTGTGTGACCATAATACTGTATGGTCACTATCTGTCAATTGACGCTATTGAGCCAAGTTGAAAATGACTGATAACCAACACTCATCCCGCTTGCGTGGACCGTCGGAACACGGTGTCCGTGATCAGATTGTCGAGGCGGCTACCGGGCACTTCGGATGTTACGGTTATGAAAAGACCACGGTGTCCAATCTCGCCAGATCCATCGGTTTTTCCAAGGCCTATATCTACAGGTTTTTCCATTCCAAGCAGGCAATCGGAGAGGTGATCTGTGCGAATCGGCTTGCCGACGTTATGGGGGCTGTCGACGCGGCGGTGTTGGGTGCGTCGACGGCTTCCGACAAGCTGAGCGCCCTATTCTATGGGCTTGAAGCGGCTGGCAACGATCTGTTCTTCCATGATCGTAAACTCTACGATGTTGCTGCCGTTGCCGCGCGGGAGCGGTGGCCGTCGATAGTCAGGCATGAGGAGTGTCTTCGGGAGCTTGTCACACACATCATTCTTGCAGGACGGGAGGCGGGGGAGTTCGAGCGCAAAACACCGCTTGATGAGGTGGTCAGCGGCATCTATCTGGTGATGCAGCCTTATATCAATCCGGTGCTATTGCAATACAACCAGCAGGTCGCTCAGGAGGGTGCGGGGCATCTTTCTGAACTGATATTGCGTAGTTTGATCCCCTGAGCATGTGACCATTGACAAAAAGGGTCACAGGTCTAAAAATATGGCTTCCTTCTTATTATTGAATCAAGGGAATCTATGCGCCGGCTTCGACCTGCCCCTATTGCTGCTTGCTTGCTGCCTCTTGTCCTGACGGCGTGTGGTAACTCATCCACCGCTGAAGATCCGCGCACGCAAGCCCCTCTGGTGAGGTCCGCAGCGGTTCAGGTTTCTTCCGATATCTCGCGTTCTTTCACTGGCGTTGTAGCTGCCCGTATTCAGGGCGATTTAGGGTTTCGGGTTTCAGGCAAGGTACTTGAGCGTCTGGTTGACACCGGCCAGACCGTCAAGCGTGGCCAGCCGCTCATGCGCCTGGACCCCATTGACCTGGGGTTGCAAGCACGGGCACAACAAGAGTCGGTCATTGCCGCGAGAGCCCGAGCCAAGCAGACCGCGGATGACGAGGCGCGATATCGTGATCTGGTCGCTGCAGGCGCGATCTCTGCATCGGCCTATGACCAGATTAAAGCGTCGGCAGATACCGCAAAGGCGCAACTTGGCGCCGCGCAAGCGCAGGCGGATGTGGCACGCAATGCTTCTGGTTATGCGGTGCTGGTTGCGGATACCGACGGCGTCGTAGTGGAAACGCTTGCCGAGCCAGGTCAAGTCGTCAGCCCGGGGCAACCTGTGGTTCGGCTGGCGAGGGCAGGGCAGCGCGAAGCCATCGTGCACCTGCCCGAGACATTGCGCCCGGCAGCAGGGTCCACCGCCCAGGCGACACTTTATGGCAACACCACTGGTGCTGTTACTGCAAAGCTCAGGCTGCTTTCAGACTCGGCGGACCGTATGACGCGCACCTTCGAGGCGCGGTATGTGCTGGAAGGGGCGCTGGGGAATGCGCCGATTGGTTCCACCGTCACGCTGCGGATTGCTGAAGGCTCAGCGCAGGGGCAGGCGTTGCAAGTCCCTATCGCGGCTGTTTTTGATCCAGGTAAGGGCACGGGCGTGTGGGTCATCGCCGGTACACCGGCGAAAGTGACCTGGCGACCTGTTCAGGTCCTGGGCTTGAGCGACGACTCAGCACGGGTCGCCGGCGACCTCAAGGAGGGCGAGCCTATTGTGGCCTTGGGCGCACATCTGCTGCGCGAGGGTGAGGAGGTGAGGCTGGCTCAACAGGGTGACGTCAAGGTCGCGGGGAGTCATCCATGAGCGAGGGCCGTTTCAATCTTTCGGCGATCGCAGTACGCGAGCGCTCAATCACGGTATTTTTGATCTTCCTGATTGCCGTTGCGGGCATCTTGTCGTTCTTCCAGTTGGGGCGCGCGGAGGATCCTCCATTCACGGTCAAGCAGTTGACAGTCATCACTGCGTGGCCGGGGGCTACTGCGCAGGAGATGCAGGATCAGGTCGCAGAGCCACTTGAAAAACGTCTGCAAGAACTGAAGTGGTACGATCGCTCGGAAACCTACACCCGTCCTGGCCTGGCGTTCACGATGGTGTCATTGCTTGATAGCACGCCGCCGTCGCAGGTGCAGGAGGAGTTCTATCAGGCGCGTAAAAAGCTCGATGATGAGGCCATCAAACTGCCGGCGGGTGTCATCGGGCCGATGGTCAACGACGAGTTTTCGGACGTGACATTCGCCCTTTTTGCCCTGAAAGCCAAAGGTGAGCCACAGCGACTGTTGGTACGTGATGCTGAGTCGTTGCGTCAGCGCCTGTTGCACGTGCCGGGTGTGAAGAAGGTCAATATTATCGGGGAGCAGCCCGAACGTATCTTTGTCTCCTTTTCCCATGATCGCCTGGCCACTTTGGGCGTATCCCCTCAGGACATCTTTGCCGCGCTGAACAATCAGAATGTGCTCACGCCCGCCGGCTCGATCGAAACGCAGGGGCCCCAGGTATTCCTCCGTCTGGATGGCGCCTTCGATAAGCTGCAGAAGATTCGGGATACCCCCGTTACGCTCCAGGGACGCACGCTCAAACTGTCTGACGTGGCGACGATTGAACGTGGGTATGAAGACCCCAAAACCTTTCTCGTACGCAACAACGGTGAAGATGCCTTGTTGTTGGGGATCGTGATGCGTGAGGGCTGGAACGGCCTGGATCTGGGCAAGGCGCTGGACGCGGAGACGGTCAAGATCAATGAAAGCATGCCGCTGGGCATGGCGCTTTCCAAAGTCACCGATCAATCGGTGAATATCGACTCGGCCGTCGGCGAGTTCATGATCAAGTTTTTCGTCGCACTGCTCGTGGTGATGCTGGTGTGCTTTCTCAGCATGGGCTGGCGTGTAGGCGTTGTCGTGGCGGCTGCTGTACCGTTGACGCTGGCTGTGGTGTTTGTGGTGATGGAGGCCACGGGGAAGAATTTTGACCGTATTACCCTTGGCTCGTTGATTCTGGCGCTCGGCCTGCTGGTGGACGACGCCATCATCGCTATCGAAATGATGGTGGTGAAAATGGAAGAGGGCTACGACCGCATCAAGGCGTCCGCGTACGCCTGGAGTCATACAGCCGCGCCGATGCTGTCCGGTACCCTGGTGACGGCGATCGGCTTTATGCCCAATGGCTTCGCGCAGTCGACGGCAGGCGAGTACACCAGCAACATGTTCTGGATTGTCGGCATCGCCCTCATAGCCTCCTGGGTGGTTGCCGTATTCTTTACCCCGTATCTTGGCGTGAAGATGTTGCCCAACATCAAGACGGTTGAAGGTGGTCACGCCGCCATCTACAACACCCGGCACTACAACCGCTTCCGACGGGTGTTGACGCAGGTCATTGCGCGCAAATGGCTGGTGGCCGGTACCGTCATCGCTTTGTTTGTCGTGTCGATCCTGGGCATGGGCCTGGTCAAGAAGCAGTTCTTCCCGACCTCGGACCGCCCTGAGGTATTGATTGAAGTGCAAATGCCCTATGGAACCTCCATTGAGCAGACCAGCGCCACCACCGCCAAGATAGAGGCCTGGCTGCAAAAGCAGGATGAGGCAAAAATCGTCACGGCCTATATCGGGCAAGGTGCGCCGCGTTTCTATCTGGCGATGGCGCCGGAACTGCCTGATCCGTCATTCGCGAAAATCGTGGTGCTGACGGACAGCCAGGAGGCCCGTGAAGTCCTCAAGTTCCGTATCCGTGAAGCAGCTGCCGAGGGCCTCGCGCCGGAAGCACGGGTCAGGGTCACCCAACTGGTGTTTGGTCCGTACTCGCCATTTCCGGTTGCCTACCGGGTGATGGGGCCTGACCCCATAAAGCTCCGCGAAATCGCCGGCCAGGTGCAGGACGTGTTGCAGGCCAGTCCGATGATGAGAACCGTCAACACTGACTGGGGCCCGCTGACGCCGACGTTGCATTTTACTTTGGACCAGGATCGCTTGCAGGCAGTGGGATTGACGTCAAGCGCGGTTGCGCAGCAACTGCAATTCCTGCTGGCGGGCGTACCCATCACGGCGGTGCGTGAGGACATTCGGTCGGTGCAGGTGATCGGGCGTGCGGCAGGCGATATCCGCCTCGATCCCGCCAGAATCGAAGGCTTCACCCTGGTAGGTACGGCGGGTCAGCGGATTCCATTGTCCCAGGTAGGGGAGGTCGATGTACGCATGGAGGATCCGATCCTTCGCCGTCGTGACCGTACACCAACCATCACCGTACGAGGCGATATTGCCGAGGATCTGCAGCCGCCGGATGTTTCGAGCGCGATAGTGAAGGAGCTGCAGCCAATCATCGACAAACTGCCGGATGGGTATCGGATCGAGCAAGCGGGTGCAATCGAGGAGTCGGGCAAGGCCGGTACAGCAATGTTGCCGCTATTCCCGATCATGATTGCCATGACCCTGCTGGTCATCATTCTTCAGGTCCGCTCAATCTCGGCGATGATCATGGTGTTCCTCACCTCACCGCTGGGGTTGATTGGTGTCGTGCCGACATTGCTGATCTTCCAGCAACCCTTTGGTATCAACGCTCTGGTCGGTCTGATCGCCCTCTCAGGCATTCTGATGCGCAATACGCTGATTCTGATTGGGCAAATCCACCACAACGCTCAAGAAGGACTGGATCCTTTTCATGCGGTAGTCGAAGCCACGGTACAACGGGCCCGCCCGGTATTGCTGACAGCGATGGCAGCAATACTGGCGTTCATCCCCCTGACCCATTCCGTCTTCTGGGGGACCCTGGCCTACACACTGATCGGAGGTACGTTTGTCGGAACCATTATGACGCTGGTATTCCTGCCAGCGATGTACTCCATCTGGTTCAAGATCCGCCCAGAGCAGAAGAGCGAAACTCATACAGCGACGCTGACATAAGCGTTTGATCCTGGGGGAGAGGGTGACACCAGAATTCCCATCCCCCAATTGCACGCAGAGCATTGCGCCTTAATCGTTACTTCAGAAGTGCAAGGACACAAGACCATTCGAAAAGCTAGCCGCTCAGAAAAACAATGCTCCATCCAGCGTGTGGGGCGGTAGGCTTTTCTCAAAAGCCAGAAACGACAAGGCCCTGAATAATCAGGGCCTTGTCATATAAAGGTGGCGGAGGCGATGGGATTCGAATTTATCCTGGATGTCAGGCCTCTTGCTGGACTGTTATCCGAATCGGGCCCAAATAGTTCGCCCGTTTCTGCGTGGAGCCGGCTGGGATTGTCGACGAGAATTCGCTTATGGAGCGATTCGTCTGGAGCCCACCTTACAAGTTGGTTTACTACGACCCCATCATCGATAGGTATGCTCGACACAAGAGCACATGCTCGGTAAGTATCTGGTAAGGCGCCTCGTCCTAAAGTTGTATCTCATCCCAACCGAGGTCACCGCGAGTACCTCGTCAAGTTGATGAAATTCAGCGCACTCTCCACCTCTGTGGTCGGGAGTGACCCGCTTCGGCTTAAAAGGAAGGCTAATGTCCAAACTACTCCTGTTGTTTTCACTTGCCCTGGTTGTAACGGGTTGCGCGAACATCCCAAGAAGCGAAATGTCGGAGTCTGTGTTTTCGTCGCTGGATTGTCCTGCAATCGTCAATCAATTGGATCAGGCACGCGCTACTCGTGAGAATGCAGCTCAAGCGAGGCGTGGTTCTTGGAAGGTCATCATTCCCATCGCTATTGGCGTGCGTTACTTCAACGCGGCAAGTGTCGAGAATGAGGCTGATAAAAGGGTAGTTCTGCTGGTTGAGGAACAACGGGCAAAGAAATGCACTCAGGTCTCTGATTTAACTAAAAATGCGCTACCTGCAAGAGATCGAAAAATGGCACCGATATCCGTTGTGTCGTTCCCGTCTCCTCATGATTGGCCTATTTGGGTAGCCCAGGAACTCGGCTATTTTAGCCGCAGCGGAATAACCGTTTCACTGACCCCAACCCCTGATTCGAAATTTCAGCTAGCCGGACTCATTGAAGGAGATTTCGACATCGCGATGACTGGCATCGACAATGTTATTGCCTATACAGAAGGGCAAGGTGAAGTCCGTACGCAGCGCAACGCGGATTTGTTCGCCTTCATGGGCGCCAGCAACAAAGGCTTCCTCCGGCTGGTGACCTCGCCGGAGATAAAAAAATACGCCGACCTCAAAGGCAAACAACTGTCAGTGGATGCTCAAACCACAGGCTACTCATTCGTGCTCCGCAAGTTATTGAAGGAAGGCGGCCTAGGGGCGGCGGATGTAGAGTTTGTCAGCGTGGGTGGGTTGCGTCAGCGTTACCAGACATTAGTTGAACATAAATATGCCGGCACGCTTCTAATCTCGCCATTACATGCGGCCGCTCAACAAAAGGGCTTCAATGTACTTGCCAATGTGGAAGACGTACTGGGCCACTATCAAGCATCGGTCGGTGCTGCGCGCCGCGATTGGGCGAAACACAATCACGTCGAATTAGTCGGCTACATTCGCGCGTATATGCAGGCTGTCGAGTGGCTCCGTAACCCAACAAACAGGGCCGAAGCAATAGCGATCCTGAGTAAAAATATGCCGAACTTATCAGGAACCATGGTTGGCCAAACCTATGAAATGCTGTTGGTCCAGCAAGATGGACTTGATCCACGTGCTGAATTGGATATTTCGGGAGTTGAGACTGTTCTCGCATTACGCAGTGAGTATGGAAAACCGCAAAAAATTCTAAGTTACGCTGGAAAGTACTACGATCTACAGTATCACGCAGAGGCAACTGAATCGCTGAGGTAACCGGAAAGCTGATCCGGCCTCCTTCGAGCTGGCTGATCAGCTTTCCGATCGACACAAGCAAACGATCAGGCCAGGCTCCGCTCTTCGGGCAGAAAGTGTCCATCGGTGCGCCCGCGCAATCTCTTGGCAAATAGTCAGGCCTAATCCGGCACCATGGTCGCGTCGATGAGCACCGCGCCAGAAACGAGCAAATACCTGCGATAGCTGCTCTGGCCTCACACCAGCGCCCCAATCACGTACAGTCAGGGAGTTTTCATCAAGCGCTAAATGGACTTCAGTGCCCGGCGGTGCATGCTGGATAGCATTCTCAAGCAGGTTTTTCAGTAGCGTAAACAGGGCGCTGCGGTCGGCCTGCCATAAGCACAGCGTAGTAGTACTGTTTACCAGAATGAGGCGGACGCCCGCTGCGTCGGCCATACGTCGCAGATAAAAGATGGCCTCGTTTGCAACATCCAGGGTATTAACGGCTGCAAGGCTGTAATTTTGTACCTCACTGGCTTCGGCCAAAAGCAACAGTTGTTGAACCTGCCGCGTCATGTGGGCGACATCGCTGAGCAGTGAACGGCGACCTTCGCTCTGCTCCATCAATTCGATTTGTGCGCATATCAGTGCCAGAGGCGTTTTCAGTTCATGTGCAGCGGTTGCCAGAAAATCCTGTTGTACACGGTACCCATGCTCCAAGCGCTCAAGCGTACGGTTAAAGCTGGCCACCAGCGGTGCTATTTCGGATGGCACAGTTTTGACCTCTAATCTGGAATGCAGAGACCGAGGGGAAATTGCGGCCGCAGACTCCGATATCTCACGTAAAGGTTTAAGCGTGTAGCCCAGCGTAACGTATGCGCAGCCGCCGAATACAAAAAGCAATACCAGGCTGAAGAGGACAATGCCAGCCCCCATGAACGGCCAGGCGAACCCGACATGGAGCAGCTCCATCAATCTCTTACTGGCCGCAAACTGCAAGTACCAGGTTCTGCCGTCATGCTCGACAGAGGACGTTGCAGCGTACATCAGCAGGCCTTCACGCTCGAAGTTGAATGCTCCGCTCTCTGATCGGGCAATGCCTATGTTAGAAGGCCAGAATTTATCCTCAGTGGACGTCAATCTCACATTCGCAGCGGAATCCAGCACTCGGTAGCCGATTTCCTGGCCCAGGCTTTTATAGCTCCAGATTCGATTGTCCTGGCTGCTATCGAACCCGATAGGCGTGCCAGCGCTATCAAACTGAAGTTTGCTTGCCAATTCATGAGTACGCTCGGTCACATCCGCGGTCAGGAAAACATCGCTTTCTGAAACGATCAGGGCGAGTGCCGCTGACGCGATCAGGAGGATGCTCAACAGCACTCCCGCGACATAGGCAAGCAGCATTTTGAAGCTAATACTATGGCGCCACATCGCATTGGCGTAGCGCATATCCAAGACCTCGCAAATTAACAATTCGTTGAGGGCAGCCGATGGATATCAGTTTGCGGCGAATTCGATGGAGCGCCACATCCAGAGCATTCGGTGTCACGGCGTCACCTAGTCCCCATGCGGCAGCCTCAATTGCATTACGACGGACGAGCTCCCCTGGCTTGCGAAGTAACAGCAACATGATCTGCATTTCCGCAGGCGCCAGGGCGATGCTTGCATCGGCATTGCACATCATGCCCGTATCGGGTTGCACACTGAGTTCGCCGTGGGAAGGCGCCAAGGGGCGGTGTTCGGCAGGTCGACGCAGAAGTGCTCGCACTCGAGCCACCATTTCGTCCATCGCGAATGGCTTGGGTAGATAATCATCGGCGCCAGCGTCCAGCCCCTCGACCCGGTCGTGCAGCGCATCTCTTGCCGTCAGGACAAGGCAGGGGAGCCCCATTCCCGCGTCGCGCAAGCGCCGCAGCAAAATCAGCCCATCCCCGTCCGGCAAACCTCGATCAAGAACCAGCGCTTGATAAGGAAGCTGCTGGAGGGCCGCCCACGCATTGTCGACGCGGCTAATGACATCAACGGCAATTCCAGAGGCCGTCAAGCCTTTGCAAATAAGATGTGCCAGGCGTTCGTGGTCTTCGACCAAAAGAATACGACTCATAAGAACAGGCACACATAGTCGACCCGCGAAATGATTTTCGCAGAACGGTCCGGAACGGGCAGGCATTTCAATAGAGCGCACAGGCTAGACATCTTGACGTTACTCAATGCGAAACAATGATCAGCTGGGCGATTGGCTACAGTGAATGGAGCCTCACGAATCGCCAAGCTGCAAACTCCGTTATCCTCGGCTGTTTTCTCTTACTGGCCCCTTACTGACTCATCCGGATTTGGGGCGCACTGAACAACTGCGCTTGATGCGGCCTGTGTGGCGTATCGGTAACCTTCACCCAGGCGTCCGACCTCTTTTATTCCTCCGATCAGCACACCTCGCCGGAGCCGCTACAAGGCAAGATCTCATGAGCTCGCCATTCCTTGATGAGCTGGCGTCGGTTACGACTGTAGCGCTCGGCAAGCACTTCCAGTTTTGCGATGTCATCCATAGCTATCACGCGGAACCGGTTGTCCGCTTCACACCACGCCGACAGGAAGCGCTTTGCGTCGATAAAGCCCAGCATGATCGGCCAGACAATTTGTTTATCTGCAGGTGCGTGGGTTATCGACAAGGTGATAAGCAGTTTGCGCTGGTCGCGCAATGCGAACCGGACTTCACTCAGGTCGATTGAAGTGGAAAGGTTGGAGTGGGCGCCCACGTAGAATGTTTCGTCGTCAAAGGTGTGACGCATATCCAGAGGCAACACGGCGTTAATTTTGGCCAGCGCGTTCTTTACCGCGAAGGCAAATTTATCGTCTGTCTGACGACTGACCCACTGGGCACCGACTACAAGCGCCTGTATTTCTTCTTCTGTAAATGCCAGCGGGGGTAACAGAAAGCCAGGTTTCAAAATATAACCCAAGCCCGGCTCACCCTCGATGTCGGCGCCCATCCCCTGCAAGGTCACCACATCGCGACGTATGGTGCGTAATGAAACGCCCAACTCCCGCGCAAGCGTCTGGCCCGACACCGTTCTACGATGTCGGCGCAGCACTTGCATTAGCTCAAACAAACGGTGACTCCTGGCCATGTCTACTCCATCGCGATGAGACCTTTACCGCCGAGCTTACGGCCTTTCTCAAGCTCAGTGATCAGTCGAGTCGCCTCGGACATCGACACGGTTTCTGCTACCCGAACGTTGTAGCGCCTCTCACTGGCAGCCTTGGCAAGCTGATCCAATATCTCGGCGCGCGGTGAGCCGATAATCATTTTGAGTCTGCGATCAAAAAAAGCGCGGACAAACTTACCTGGGCCAGGGTTTAGATCAAGAAATACGCCGCCCGATTTCAGTGTCGCAACGCCTTCAGATATCGGCAACGTTGCCGCGGTGTCGTAAACCACGTCGAATCGAGTGGCAATAGTTGATAGCTGCATGTTCCGATAATCATAAACAGTGTCCATACCCAACGACTGTGCTCGCTGCATGTCCCTGTCGCTGCAACTGCCCGAGACGACGGCCCCCTGCATCAAAGCTATTTGTACAGCCGCTTCGCCTACGGCTCCGGCACATCCATTGACGAAGACATGCTGGCCGGTTCGCAGCCTGGCCTTGTCTATAAGGCCGTTCCAGGCGGTTATACCTGGAGTACCCAGGCAGGCGGCGTGCTCGAATGACACATCATCAGGCTTATGGGCTAAAAACGCCTCTTTTGTGATAACGGCTTGGCCAAACGCTCCGCTTTCTTTAAATCGGGCAAGTCCAAAAACCGCATCCCCGACCTTGAATCGCGTGACACCTGCGCCGACCGATATAACCCTGCCGGAGAAATCCATGCCCATCGCGCGAGGGAATTTCCTACCGGTAACGATCTTCATTTGCCCAGTCCGCAGCTTCCAGTCAATGGGATTGATCGCTGAAAACTTGACGCTGACACCGACCTGACCTTTGCCTGGGGCAGGCAGTTCGAAGTCCTGAACCTGCATGACCTCTGGCCCGCCATATCTGCTGTACTGAATGCGTTTCATGATGCGTCTCCAAACTCCGGCATACGATTGGGGTAGTCACCGGGCGGAATCTACAGAGCAAGGCGGTCAGTTTTTGTCACCATTCAATGAAATAGCGAGCAGGGCTCAGCAATGCGCGTTGAGTCCCTAGAGCGCATAGGGTTGGCGTCTTTGCAATCTTTGATCCTGGTTGGGCTGACGCTGCCCGCGAAGTGTTTTGGGTTCATAACAGTTATCTGATCTGCTCATGAATACTCTTGGCGCGTGCGCTGTAGCATGACTTCGCTAATAACTATCAGAGATCTATGAATGCGGATATCAGCCCTGCACGCCACTGTTGTCATGAGTTGCCTCTGGATTGGATCAGTGCTCGCCGCACCGCCGGCAGAAAAAGTCGTGCGTATTGCGCAACTGGTGATTGATCCTGCGCAACTGGCGGCCTATCACGCTGCAGTCAAAGAGGAAATGGCTGATTCCGTTCGTCTTGAGCCGGGAGTGCTGGCAATTTATTCGGTCGCGGAAAAAGAACACCCGAACCGGCTGCACTTCTTCGAGATCTATGCCGATGAAGCGGCGTATCGAAGCCATATTGCGTCCGCGCATTTTCAGAAGTATGTGACAACGACCCAGCCGATGATCCTGTCCAGAGTGCTGATTGAAACCGATCCGGTTCAACTCAGCGCCCAGCCCGGTCGATGATCGATCTAAGGGGCCGGTCGGTGCGCCGAACAATTTGGTCTTTCAATGGAGGAAGTGATGAAAAATGTGAAGGTCATGGCACTTGCAATCGCGGGCCTGGCGTTTTTTGCAGCAGGTAGTTGCCGGGTAATGGCATCAGAAGCCTTGTCTGCAACAGCCCCGGCCTACTATGTTGCCGAGTTTGAGGTCACCGATCCTGAGGGGATGAAGCCTTACAGTGCGCAGGTGGAGGCAACCTTCAAACCCTATGGTGGGCATTTCATCGTGCGTGGCGGCAAGACCATTTCGCTTGAAGGTTTAGCGCCAAAACGTCGCCGTGTTGTCATTGAGTTTGCCAGCGTCGAACAAGCCCGGGCTTGGTATAACTCGGCGGAGTACACCGAGCTGAGGAAAATCCGCCAGCGTTCAGCCAAGACAGATGTCTATTTGATCGAGGGGGTATCAGCGCAATAGTCAAGGGAGTAGCAAAATGCTGCGCGAGAACGCGAACGACCTACTGGTCTTCATTGCAGTGGCGCGAGAAAGAAGTTTCACCAAAGCGGCTTCACAACTACGAGTGTCTCAATCTGCGATGAGCCATACCATCAAGGCATTCGAAGAAAGATTAGGGATGAGGCTCCTAACCCGCACCACACGCAGTGTCACATTGACCGATGCCGGACAGGCGCTCTACGACAGCATGAACCCTCACTTCGAGGCCATGGAGGCCAATTTTCAGAGCTTGCTGGGCCTACGAGAAAAGCCCGCCGGCACCCTGCGGATCACTGCGGCAGACTTCAGCTTTCATACGGTGTTATGGCCAGTGCTGGAAACGTTTTTGGCGAGGTACCCGGACATCAACGTTGAGGTGAACTGTGACTATCGACTGGTCGACATCGTAGCCGACCGTTATGACGCAGGCGTCCGGTATGGCGACACGGTGGGAGAGGGGATGATCGCTACACGGATAGCCCCTGACATGCGCATGGCCGTCGTAGCGACGCCGGCCTACTTCGCGCTACATGTGCCGCCTGGAGAACCCGACGAACTTGTCAGCCATAACTGCATCAACATGCGATTCCCCACCCATGGCGGTATCTATACCTGGGAGTTCGAAAAAGAAGGCACTACCAAGAATATTCAAGTCAGTGGGCAGCTCGTCGTCAATGGCGTTTATCAGACACTCGATGCCTGCCGGAGCGGGGCGGGGTTGGGGTATTTGCCGGAAACACTGGTTCTGCAGCACATTGACAAGGGCGAGTTGATTCGGGTGCTGCAAGACTGGTGCCCGCCGTTCGCCGGATTCCACCTGTATTACCCCAGTCGCCTTCAATCCTCACCGGCGTTCAGCCTTTTGGTAGAAGCACTGCGCTATCCCCGGCGCCCCCAAGTGGGAGAAGACTGAATAGCTCCGCGCGGCATCCCTTTCAAACCATCAAACAGCCTGCCCGACGACACCTACAGACTATCCGGATCGCCGAAAAACATTTTGACTTGGCTCTAGGACGGTGTTTACAGCCCGAAAAAAACTAATTGTGCCCCCAATTTTGCCCCCATTCGCGCCGGGTGTACAAGCGATCGCGAACGGCGATTTCCAACGGCCTCAAGTCTGGCAGTGCGTGGATCAGTGTATTTCGTTTGGGGTTCGGTGTGGGCTTGAGGTTTCTTCGCGTAAATAAGTCTATGGTTGTTTGAGATGAAGGTTTGATCGGCCATTTCCATAGCGGCCAGCGGTGCGTTGGCGCCCAATGCCCGTGCTCGAGCATAACCTCGGGTATCACGCCAATCCACAAGATGCGCAACCACTGTTTGCCGATGGGGCTTTGGGGACAGCCGGGCTTTCAACAATGACGCCGGCATGAGCGGTGAGGTGCAACAAGCCTAATCGGAGCAGGTCGGTTTTGGCCCCTATGCGATAACTGCGTGCGAAGCACAGGAATTTGGCAACCTGGGCCGCGCCAAGGATCTCAACTCTTAGAGTATCTCCGCCTTGGCCCCGTGCATATCTGCCTACCCCATGTATGGGGTGCAAGGGGTCGAGTGTTCGAATCACCCCGTCCCGACCATATAAATCAAAGGCTTGCGAGATTTTATTTCGCGACCCTTTTTTATTTTTGGCCGTTTTTACCCCCACAAAACCACCGGCTCTGGGTGGAATCCTCACGGCTTCCGCGTGGGCGGGCGTAGGCTTTGTTCCAGCCTTATGTTGACTGCCTTAGGGGTTGTGCTGAAAAGTAAGCAGGCGCTCAAACTCGACGGGGATACGAAGCCTGCCTACTCGTATCTGGATTCCTTCCTGGCTTTCCAGTCGGGACAAAAGGTTGAGGGCAGCCACATCACAGTGCCGTACCTGCGCAACCGGGCGGGGGATTTGAATCTATGGTTGATACTGCCGACGCTACGCCAGCAGGGTTATTCATTTATTGGCACACCTGCAGTGGTCACGGGTGATAAAGCACTGCACCGATTGATCCTGCGCGTACTGCCACCGCTGCTGCATGTCAGTCAGAAAACGTGCTTTTCCATCTTTCCGGAGGGATTGGATAAGGCCCAATGCTCGAAAATTCTCCAGACTGTACAGACCGTTGGGATCAGAGACGAGATGACCACGGAGCAGCGCCGGCAGCAAATGGCGGCGTTGTTCGAGTTGGCCAAGGATTTTTGTGCCAACGCTGAAGAGCGTGCGGCCGTAGACGAAAGTTGGCAGGAATGGTGCCTGCCGGGGCTTGGGTTGGATATCCGATTGGACTGAACTGCCAGCGCCGGTCCTGATTGCTCAGGACCGGAATTAGTTTGGTGAACCCCTCGCTGGCCAATATCACGGCAGTGTCACCGGCGACTTCATCAGAGACTCACGACTCGATCAACTCCCGCACCCGCGCCGTCAAGGTGCCGAGTTGCGGAAGTGACTTGAGGATGGCCTGCATCAAGGCGCTTTCACTGCCGCGAAAGCCATAAATGGCCTGTTTGATATCGCCCACCCCGTAGTCACGCCCTGTCGGCATGATGCTCTCGACGTCCTTTTATCCATCGGTGTTGCGTTTATCAATATAAGGCGTGGTCCTGTGGTTCTACTAAATCGATATTGGTGGGGGAGGCTGCCCATCAGAACAATGGGCAGGCCAATCCTAAGCTGTACCTAGCGCAGTCTGCGGGAGGCTGCTCGCAGTTCCAGGGAGGGGCAGCTTATGGCCGATTCTGTTGAAAAAGTCGGGCGTGGTTTTCCCTTTAGAAAAGTACGCGTGTGAGCTTGAAATCTAGAATCCGCGCGGAGGCATTCGGACAAAGATTTCACGTGGCAGCGCCCAAAAAGACGCTTTCGCAGATCAGTATTCTGGCCGATTCAGAAAACCGACTTTTTCAACAGAATTCGGCCGATAGTTGCCACTCAACGTGGAAACGGCAGTTTTGCTAGTAAGTTCACGATGGTAGAGGCCAAGCATCCGTCCGGGTCTAAATCAGGATCAAATACCGTCACAGTCATTCCCTTACATAGAGGGCTGGCAACGAGTGATGCAATGATGATCAATAAGTCGTCGGGTGGAATGCCTGGGGAACCGGGCGAGTCCACAGCGGGCATTAAAGTCTGATCCAGCACGTCTATGTCCAGGTGTATCCAATAACCCTGGTTAGGCTTTCGAGCCAGCACTTCACGTATGCGTCCTACAACGGCCGTCGCACCTATCCTCAAGGCTTCGAAGACATCGACACGATTAATGGCCGTGCTGTTTACATCGGGCCAGGCAAAGTCGTAGTCGCGGTTTTCGCGCTCACCCAGTTGGATGACATCGGCGTCAGCAACAAGCGGACCGGCAATGCCTGGCCATTCTGTTGCCAGCGGCTCACCACGACCAGTTGCCAGCGCCAGGTCCATGCCCGCTACCGCGCCTAAGCTCTGCGTCGGATCGTAGTTACCCGGATGGCGGAAGTCGCTGTGTCCATCAATGTGAATAAGGGAGATAGGGCCTGCATCGCGGACGCCTGCTAATGCGCCCAGCAGAATTGAACAATCGCCCCCGATGACAAGCGCGAAGTCGCCTTGTCTACTGGCTTCACTCACCAGATTCGCCAAAGCAATGTTGAACGAACGAATCGTATGGCCGTTACGCAAACGCGTTCCTGGCTGCGCTTCCGTCGAGTAATTTGGCCGAGGTAAAGCCTTAAAGTCGCGAGGATTGAGGGCTTGGAGCAGGCCAGCAGCAACCAGCGCAGCGGGAGCCCGCCACGTACCTGGTTCATGACCAGGCTTCAAGGGACTTAATCCAAGGTTCGATGGCGCAGCAATCACAAGCATGGGGTAAGGGTCAGCATTCAGCGTTCTCCAACGGATTTCATCGGATGCTTTAGTTTGAGTACTTCTCAGGGTAGCACCCACCGTTTCGGTGCGGGTGGGAATACCCTGTGCCCGATTTCGTGGTGACGAAAATTGCTGCAATAGGCCACTATCGACCCAGAGCTGACGTTGGCGTACGCCAAGACTCGGCTGTGGATTCAACCGGTGAATGCAATACATTGGCTAAACCTGTCCGCAAGTATTTCGTAGTTTAGCGTCTTTTGGGGAAGCTCATTCAGTGTCCAGCGCCGAGGGCGCGTGAATAATTGGCTTCTTATATTTCCTCAAATTCTATGCTGTAATAGTCCATGTTTCTGGTGGCTTTCCAGATATCCAAATATCCGGTAGAGCAGGCGTGCTTTCCTTGAACGTCAGCTTTGGTGAAGTTCGAATTTAAGCCGATCAAGCAATTATTTATTGAGCTAGATGATAATTTCATCAGATATATAGTCTTGGGATTTTTGCTTAACTTGGCCAGCTCCATTGCTACAGCCGTTCGCTCAGCGCCGTCGGCAACCTCAAAAAGATTAACAATGCATGAGCGTGAGTCGGTGTTTAAAATTGAATAGCTTGAGTTTTTGATCCTGTTTTGTATGTGCAGATTGCCAATAGAGCTTATGTTTGGAACTATCACTCGATCAGCTTGCTCCAGCCTAAGAATCACGCGATGCTCTTGTTCATAAATCCACTCATCACTCTTTTGTAAAAAAACCTCATATAAAACCCTATCGGCACCCTCTGCTGAGATATTTGAATAGTCATAATCAAACTTGTCGTTTCGGTATCTCAAGCCTTTTCTATAAAAAACAGGCGTAGGAGCGCCATCGAATTTCGACCATTCCTCGCCCCAGGCAGAATTTATCAAGGAGTCTGCCCTAAATAGACTCTCAAAAATTGAACCCATTTGAGGGTGGTATGCTACACCAGCAACAATCCCTTTGTGTTCATTGGCATAATGTGCCCACATTAGTAAATTTTCTTTACTTTCAGTGAAACTGATCACGCCTATGTGGTGCATCCTGAAATCAACATACTGCGAAAACTTCAACTCTCCAAATTCTGGATCCCAGGAGGTCGGTTCATCGAAGTGACTGGCAAGTTCATCTAAACTTTTACGGCAGAACGCCGCCTCAAATGGATCATTCAATGCGCTTGGTTGCGAGAGACGAATAAATCCTTTCTCGAAAAAGTCCCGAGGTTCGCTCATGTATTTAAAGAGCTGCTTCAATGGCGCTTCCTCTTAGCGTTCAAAAATATAAGTATAATTAAGCGGCCCATGTGAGTTAATATTTTACACCATTTGTCTCGCGTGTCATCCGTGGCTCACCTGTAACCCAAGTCCTGATTTAGCCGATGGTCCAAAGGCGACATTGGCTGAGGGAAAAAGTGACAACAGTAGACTGGAGGTTACGAAGTCGTTGGCAACGTGTCTATAGCCTGTGCTGGCGTTAAGTCGATGTCTGCGAGAGACCGCTTCTGGCCGATTCTGTTGAAAAAGTCGGATGTGGTTTTCACGGCAGAAAAGTACGCGCATGAGATTGAAATCTTGAATCGCCGAAACCGCAAAGGCATTCAGACTCAGA
>Ga0247730_1000716_pt1 | contig 21885 bp, 18 predicted proteins | sample UWRJL073202C2_FD_180959 | JGI IMG/M metagenome (GOLD analysis project Ga0247730, IMG submission 180959) | Plant litter microbial communities from Arlington Agricultural Research Station in Wisconsin, United States - UWRJ-L073-202C-2 | ecosystem: Environmental > Terrestrial > Plant litter >... | reverse complement strand
AAAGCTCGCCCGTTGCCTCGCCCGACTCGTCCAGCGCGCTGATGCGCACGCTCACGTTCGCGGCGGGAAGGCCGACGCAGACGCCGCCCGGTCCGCCGAGGGTGAGAGCCGCGTCGCGGATGCCCTCAAGGGTGATGTCCGTCATGAGCAGACCCTCGGTCATGCCGTACGGCGTATGCGCTGTCGCGTTCGGCATAAGAACGGATGCCGCGGTGAGCAGCCGCTCGGAGACCGGGGCGCCGGCGGAGAGGAACTCTTTCACGCCGGCCAGAGCCTCGCGGTCGGCGTCGTCGAGATCGCGCGCGGTCGCGACGACGTTGGTGACGGCGGCCGGCGAGAGGAACACGACCGTCGCGTCGACGGCGGCGACGGCGGCCGCCACGGCCTTCGCGGTGAGCGTTTTCGGCGAGGTGACGACCATGTCGGGCGTCACCGAGCGGGCGCCGAGCGCGGGGCCGAGCAGAGCGAACGGGGCGAAGCCGGCGACGAGTCCCGTGCCGAGTCCGACACCGTAGGCGGTGTGCAGCGCCTCGACCACGGCGGCCAGCTGGCCGTGCGTGTAGACGACGCCCTTGGCGGGGCCCGTCGAGCCGCTGGTGAACAGAACCGCGGCGGTATCGTCTGCGGCGGGCAGCTCGGGCAGCTCCTCCTCGACGCCGAGCGACACCAGGTCGCCGAGCGAGTAGGCCACGTCGAGCGATCGGCGCACCGGCTTGATGTACTTCGCGGTAGAGATCTTCTGTCCGGGCCAGCCGAGCGCGGTCGCCGCGGCGAGTCCGGCGGGGGCGCCGATCACGTGGTCGGGCCACGCCCCGCGCACAGCCCGGGTCAGGCCCTGGATGCCGAGCCCGGCATCCGCGACGACCACGACGGCGCCGAGTCGCAAGCAGGCGTAGAGCACGGCGGTGAGGTCGGCGCCCGGCTGGATGAGCAGCGAGACGCGGTCGCCGCGCTTGACGCCGACCATCGCGAGACCGGCGGCGATCTGACGCACGCGCTTGGAGAGCAGCTTCCAGGAGACGACGTTGGGGGTCTTCGAGCCCGCAGGGGCCATCTCGACGAGGGCGGTGTCGGTGCTGTCGCGCAGCTCGTCGAGGTAGCGGAAGAGCAGCGGCGGCGGGCCCTGCTTGACCGGCTTCACGTAGCCCTCGTCGAAGCGGTTCGGGTCGAGTTCTTCTTCGACCGGCTCGGCATCGACGGCGAAACGGGACGGGTTGCCGGCGGCGGTGCCGAGAGAGCCGAGTTCGGTTCCGCGGTCGCCGAGCCAGGTGAGAACGGATGACGCGTAGTCGACGTCTTCGGCGATGAGGTGACCCGCCCCCTCGAACCGGTGCACGTCGGCGTGCGGCAGCCGGTCGACGAGGTCGTCGAGGTAGCGGTCGCTGAAGATCGGGTCGCGCGGGCCCCACAGGGCGAGCGCGGGAACGGCGAGGAAGCGCAGCGCGTCGCTGATGCGCTCGAGTTCGGCGAAGCTCTCGTGCTCGGCGTCGACGGGGATGTCGGCGACGAAGCCGCCGATGCCGCCGCGACGCGCGGCGTCGAGGTAGGGCGCCCGGTAGCCGGTCTTCACCTCTTCGGTGAGCGGCGGGTGCGCGAGCGAGAGCGTGGTCTCGAGGAAGGCCGGGGTGGCGACCGTGGCCGCGCCGAGCACGCCGCGCAGCAGCGCGAGCCGCAACGGGGCGGGGATGGTCTCGCCCTCCGGCTGGTGGATGGCGGTGTTGAGCACGGCGACGCCCGCGAGCAGGTCGGGGTGGTCGACGGCCCAGCCGAGGCTGACGACTCCGCCCCAGTCGTGCCCGAGGGTGATCACGGGGCTCGACAGGCCGAGCGCGTCGGTGAGGTCGCCGAGGTCGCGCACACGACGGGCGAGGGTGCGGGGCTGGCCGGTGCGCTCGGAGAATCCCATCTCTAGCTGGTCGACGGCGATGACACGCCACGCTTCATTGCCGTTGGCCGCGGCATCCGTCGCCTGACTAACGAGCGAACGCCACAGGTAGCTCCACGTGGGGTTGCCGTGCACGCAGAGGATCGTGCCGACGGGCGTCACGCCCAGCTCGTTCAGGCGTGGGCCGTTGTCGAGCACGTGCCATTCGTGGCTGACAGAGAGACCCTCGCTCTCGCGCGCCGTGACGAGACGCGAGAACGACGGGTCGAGACCGTCGAGTCCCGCGGGTGGAAGGCTCGCCGAGAGGGGAGCGGAACGCGGGATTCGAGAAGTCACCAGGCGATCTCCAACATTGCGGTATTGAGTCCGGAACCGACGCCCATCAGCAGCACGCGGTCGCCCTTCTTCAGGTCTTCGGCCTCGTAGGCCAGGGTGATCGGGATCGACGCGGGGCCGATGTTGCCGAGCAGCGGGTAGGTGCGGGGAACCTTCGCCTCGTCGAGACCGGCGGCCTTGACGATCGCGTTGGTGTGCACGGAGGAGACCTGGTGCAGGATGTAGCGGTCCATCTTGCCCCACGACCAGTCGGTCTTGGCCTCGGTCCAGGCGGCGACGACGAGCTCCATGCCGCCCTTGAGCAGCGCCTTCGCGTCGGTGAACATGCCGTCGACGCTGCCGACGCAGAGGTCGTTGAACTGGGTCGCGGCGCGCGTGACGCCGCCGAGGATGCGGTGGCCCTCGGGGTGCGAGTCGGCGCGGCCGATGACGGCCGCGGCGGCGCCCGAGCCCAGCGTGAGGCTCGCGAACTCGCTCATGAAGTCTTTGCGGTTGAGGCTGTTCGCCTCGAGGCGGTCGACGGTGTTGTTCTGGATCTCGTCGGCGTCTTCGCCCGCGACGATCACGGCGTAGTCGATCTGGCCGGAGTCGATGAGCGAGGAGGCGAGGCTGATGCCGTTGACGAAGCCGAGGCAGGCGTTGGCGATGTCGAAGTTGAGTGCCGAGCTGGGCAGTCCGAGGCCGTGGTGGATGCTCACCGCGACCGAGGGCTCGAGGTTCTTGCGCGTCACCGAGGTGTTGATGAGCAGCCCGACCTGATCGGGGCGTACTCCCGCCTGCGCGAGTGCGCGCTTGCCCGCGGCGATGGCGGCGTCGTCGAACGTCTGGCCGTTTTCCCAGTTGCGTCGTTCGTACACGCCAGCGACTCGCTGCAGCAGTCCCTTGGGGAGGCGAAGTCTCTTGAGCGCGCCCTGCAGTCGCTGGTCGATTGATTCTGACGTGGTGATACGTGAAGCAATCGTGCTGGCGACTGAGAGCAATGCGACGTTTTTGTGCGTCGTCGTGGCGTTTCCGTCCAACGGATCTCCCTATCGAATTGTCAACTAGAACGTAGTGACAAGTTAATTATTGTCCGTCTAGAACCTGACCGTTGACCGGACGGCGGCTGTGTTAGATGCGGCGCGGGCGAATCGGCCCGATTTCGGACGCGAAAGGTCGTATCTGACAACTCCGTCGCCGCCCGGATGATTCCCGGGCCGCAAGCGCTGCCCGATCGGCGCGAGGCTGTCGCGCGCCCGACAGCCTGACGCCGATACGGCAGCGCCAGCCCCCAAACCGGCCCTGACGCGCGTCAACACCCGCGTGGTACTTTGGCGACACTCGGCCGGGCGACCCGTCGCCCCACCACCGTTCAATGACGAACACGGAAGGCACCCGAACATGAAGAAGCTGATCAACGCACCCGAGAACGTGCTGGCCGACGCCCTGGTGGGCGTCGCCGCGGCCCATCCCGAGCTGAACGTCGACCACACCAACCGCATCATCTACCGCGGAGAGCCGACGCGGGCCGGCAAGGTCGCCCTGATCTCGGGTGGCGGCAGCGGGCACGAGCCGCTGCACGGCGGGTTCGTGGGCTTCGGCATGCTCGACGCCGCGTGCGCCGGCGAGATCTTCACCTCCCCCACTCCCGACCAGATGCAGGAGGCCACCCGGGTCGCCGACTCGGGCGCGGGCGTGCTGCACATCGTGAAGAACTACACGGGCGACGTGATGAACTTCGAGATGGCCGCCGAGCTGGCCGAGGCCGAGACGGGTGTGAAGGTCGCCTCGGTCGTCGTCAACGACGACGTGGCCGTGGAGGACTCGACCTGGACGGCCGGGCGCCGCGGCGTGGGCCTCACCGTGCTGCTCGAGAAGATCGTGGGCGCGGCGGCCGAAGAGGGCCGAGACCTCGAGGCCGTCACGGCGCTGGCGAACCGGGTGAACGACAACGGCCGGTCGATGGGCATGGCGCTCACGAGCTGCACCGTTCCGTCGGCGGGAAAGCCGACCTTCGACCTTCCCGACGACATGATGGAGATCGGCGTGGGGATCCACGGTGAGCCGGGCCGTCACCGGGTTCCGCTGGCACCGGCCGCATCCATCGCCCAGCAGCTCGTCGACCCGATCCTCGCCGACCTCGACTTCACCGGCGGCCCGGTGATCGCGATGCTCAACGGCATGGGCGGCTCGCCGCTGATCGAGCTCTACCTGATGTACGGCGAGGTAGCGAAGCTGCTCGAGGCGGCGGGGGTCACCGTGGCCCGGTCGCTCGTCGGCAACTACATCACCAGCCTCGACATGGCCGGATGCTCCGTGACCCTGTTGCGCGCCGACGACGAGTTGCTCGGCCTGTGGGACGCCCCGGTCAACACCTCCGGCCTGCGCTGGGGAGTCTGAGCGTGGCGGGCACGGCGACACTCCCCCGGTTGGTCGACTGGCTCACGCGGTTTCGCGACGCGGTCGCCGAGAACCAGGCCTACCTGACCGAGCTCGACTCGGCGATCGGCGACGCCGACCACGGGTCGAACATGACGCGCGGCATGAACGCGGTGATCGGCAAGATCGGCGAGCCCGAGGCGGTCGACGCGTTGTTCAAGTCGGTGGGCATGACGTTGGTGAGCACGGTGGGCGGCGCGAGCGGCCCGCTGTACGGCACGTTCTTTCTGCGCATCGGCACGACGGCGGGAGCGGTGACCGAGCTCGACGGCGAGGCGCTGTCGGCGGCACTGCGGGCTGGGCTTGCGGGAGTGATCCAGCGCGGCAACGCGCAGCCGGGCGACAAGACGATGGTCGACGCGCTCACCCCGGCGCTCGATGCGTTCGACGCGTCGCTGAGCAAAGGAGACGACCTCGCGACAGCGAGCAGGGCGGCCGCCGACGCCGCGGCGAAGGGCCGCGACGACACCGAGCCGCTCGTCGCGCGCAAGGGGCGCGCGAGCTACCTCGGCGAGCGTAGCGCGGGCCACCTCGACCCGGGCGCGACCTCGACGGCGCTGCTGTTCGAGGCACTCGCGCAGGCCCTGGCGTGATCGGCATAGTCGTCGTCTCGCACAGCCCCGCGCTGGCGGACGCGGTGGTAGCGCTCGCCCTGCAGATGACGGGCGACAACCGGCCGAAGATCGCGATCGCGGCCGGCGCGGGCGACGACGTGATCGGCACCGATGCCGTGCGGGTCGCCGAGGCGATCGACGAGGTGGCGTCGCCAGACGGAGTGCTCGTGTTTATGGATCTCGGCTCGGCCGTGCTCAGCACAACCATGGCGCTCGAGTTTCGCGAGTCGACCAACGAGGTGCGGCTGAGCAGCGCGCCGTTCGTCGAGGGAATCGTGGCGGGCGTGGTGCTGGCCGCGGCCGGCGCCAGCCTCGACGACGCCGACCGCGAGGCGTCGAGCGCGATGACCGCGAAGAACGCGCAACTAGGCACGCCGGAACCGGCACCCGCCGATGCGGCGCCGCAACAGCCCGCCGAGGCGGTCGCCGAGGCGACGCTCGTCAACGAGGTGGGACTGCACGCGCGCCCCGCGTCGTTGATCGTGTCGAAGCTCGGCGAGTTCGACGCGAAGGTCGTTCTCAGTGATGCGGATGACCCGACCAGATCCACCCAAGCGGGCAGCCTGCTCGGCCTGATGGGCCTCGGTCTGGGGAAGGGCACGCGGCTGCGCTTCACCGCCACCGGCCCGGATGCGGCCGCCGCGGTGGAGGCTTTGCGCGCCCTGACCGCGGACGGCTTCGGAGAGTGAGAGATTAGTCTTCCCACGTTTCATCCGCGATTCTGGAGAACAGTAACCATGTTGACACCCGGCACCACCGCTCCCTCTTTTACGCTCGCCGACAGCCACGGCGCCCAGGTGTCGCTCAGCGACTTCGCCGGGCAGTGGGTGGTGTTCTGGTGGTACCCGGAGGCGAACAGCAGCGGCTGCTCGATGCAGGCCGCCTCGCTCGACCGCGCGCACGACGCCTTCGTCGAGGCGGGCGTGCAGGTGCTGGGCGTCTCGTTCAACACGACCGCCGAAAACGACGAGTTCTCCGAGGACAAGGCGCTCTACTTCCCTCTGCTCTCCGACCCCGACAAGGTCGCGGGCGCGGCCTACGAGGTCGTGCGCGAGCCCGGCGCGCCGTTCGAGAAGAAGCCGCTGCGCTACACCTACGTGATCGACCCGACGGGGCTCATCGCGCACTCCGAAGACGCGGGCGAGCTGCCCCTCGGCACCTACGGCGACCACGTGCTCGAGGTCGTCGCCGGCCTGCAGGTTCGGTAGGAGTCGCCGTGAAAGCCGTCACGTACGACCGCACCGGCCCGTCGTCGGTGCTCGGTCTGCACGAGGTGCCCGTGCTCGAGCCCGCTGATGGCGAGGTGCGCGTGCGCATCGTCGTGTCGGGCGTGAACCCCACCGACTGGAAGGCGCGGGCGAACACCGCTCAGGCCGTCGACTCGCCGCGCACCCCCAACCAGGACGGCGCGGGCGTCGTCGACGCCGTTAGCCCCGGCGTCGCGGGCCTCGCGGTCGGCGACCGGGTGTGGGTCTGGGACGCCGCCTTCGAGCGCACGCAGGGCACCGCGCAAGAGCTCGCGATCCTGCCCGCCAACCAGGTCGTGCCGCTGCCGCGGGAGGCGTCGTTCGACGTCGGCGCTTCGCTCGGCATCCCCGCGCTCACCGCCCACCGAGCCCTGACCGCGCACGACGGCGGCCCGACGCGGCTCGCCCCCGGCGCGCTCGCCGGCCGAGTGGTGCTCGTCACCGGCGGAGCGGGCGCGGTCAGCCACGCCGCGATCCAGCTCGCCCGCTGGGCGGGCGCCACGGTGATCAGCACCGTCAGCGGAGACGAGAAGGCCGAGCTGGCCCGTCGCGCGGGTGCGCAGCACGTGATCAATTACAGAGAGACGGATGTCGCGGCCGAAGTACTGCGCATCGCCGAGCAGGGCGTCGACACGATCGTCGACGTCAACGCGGTCGCGAACGTCGCGACCGACCTCGCCGTGATCAGGCCGGGCGGCACCGTCGCGGTGTACGCGTCCGACTCCGAGGAGCCGCTCGCGATCCCCCTCGGCGTCGCCATGCGCAAGAACGTGCGCTTCCAGTTCGTGCTGACCTACACGGTGACGCCCGAGCAGAAGCGCGATGCCGTTTCGGCGGTCTCGGCGGCGGTCGCCGACGGCGCGCTGCCTGTAGGCGAGCAGTACGGCCTGCCCCTCACCCGGTTCGCCCTCGCCGACACGGCCGCAGCGCACGACGCCGTCGAGGCGGGCACGGTCGGCAAAGTGCTGATCGACGTGGAATAGCCCACGGAAGCGGGCACATCTCGCGGAGGAAAAATGGTAGCTGAGGCGGGGTACGATCCCGCGACCTCACGATTATGAGTCGTGCGCTCTAACCAACTGAGCTACTCAGCCATGTAATTGCCTAAGCAATCACGGAGCCCCCTGTGGGAATCGGACCCACTACCTCTTCCTTACCAAGGAAGTGCTCTACCAATGAGCTAAGGGGGCACAAACCGACTTACGTCGTTTTGGCACCGTAAGAGACTAGCATCCGCGAGGCGTGTTCTCGTACACGGGATGACCGCCCCGCGCACCCCGCCCGCGGCTACGGGAGGGTGATGCCCGGCAGCGACCAGGCGGCGAACGCCGGACCGTCGCCGTAGACCCGCAGGCCGTCGATCGTCACCGAGCCGAACAGCGGTCGCGCGTGGCCGGCGACCGCGTCATCCGGAATTTCGAAATCGAAATCGGCGCGGGCGGCGACCACGAGAATGCTTTCCTCCGCGTGCTCGCGCACGTAGGCGAGCGCGTCGTCGGAGACGTGCAGCCAGCGGATGCCGCCCTCGTTCAGCGCGATGTGCGCCGTGCGCAGGTGGATCAGCTCGGAGTACAGCTCGATCGTGTCTTTGGCATCGGCGATCGTGTTCCACGGAATCGGCGAGCGCGAGTGCTCGCCGTCGTCGCCGACCAGCCCGAACTCGTCGCCAGCGAAGATCACCGGGATGCCGGGCAGCGTCACCGACATGCCGAGGGCGACCGGCACCGCGCCGGGCAGGGCGTGGGTGAGGAAGCGCGGGGTGTCGTGCGTGTCGAGTGCGTTCATGGTGTGCAGGCGTACGCGCCACGGGAACTGCCCGGCGAACTGGTTGTGCGCCTGGAAGACCTCGGTGCCGGTGTACGACGGGATGGTGCGGAACGGCAGGCCGAAGTACGAGCTCTCGCGAGCCTCTTCGCTCAGCCAACCCCAGATCGGGCGGGTGAAGTTGGTGTAGGTCATCGCGCCGTGCCACGCGTCGCCCTGGAAGTCGCTCGTCGCGTCGTTCGTCGACTCGCCCAGCAGGATCGTCGACGGGTTCACGTCGATCATCGTTTTGCGGATGATGCGCCGCACCTCGGTGTTGTAGTCGTCTTCGAGGTAGCGGCCCGTCATGTTCGCCACGTCGATGCGCCAGCCGTCGAGGCTGTACGGCGGCTCGAGCCACTTGGCCACCACGGAGTCGCGACCCTCGATGAAGCGGCGGCGCAGCTCTTGCGAGCGCCAGTTGAACTTGGGCAGGCTCGGCACGCCCAGCCACGAGGCGTAGCGCTCCTGCTCGTCGTCGAGCCAGTAGTAGAACTCGCTCTCGGCGGCGCCCGGCTTCAGGTGCGAGGCCTGGAACCACTCGTGCGCGTCGCCGGAGTGGTTGCTCGTGAGGTCGCCGATGACGGTGAATCCCCGGTCGTGCGCGGCCTGCACGAGCCGGATGAGGGCTTCGTCACCGCCGAGCAGCGGGTCGACCTCGGCGAACGACAGGGCGTCGTAGCGGTGGTTGCTGCGCGCCGGAAAGACGGGGGTGAGGTAGAGCATCGTGACGCCGAGGCGCTCGAGGTGGTCGAGGTGTTCGACGATGCCGTCGAGGTCGCCGCCGTAGAACTGGCGGGCGGTCGACGGGCCGATGTGGATGGGCTCGTCGGTCCACGCCGCGGGCTCCGCCCATTTCGGCAACTCGCGCGCATCCGCCTGCGCCGACCGCGCGAACCGGTCGGGAAAGATCTGGTACATCACCGTCGACTTGCCCCAGCTCGGCGGCTCGGGATAGGTCAGCAGTTTGAAGTCTTCGGCGTCGAGGGTCTCGATGCGGTGGTAGCCCGTGGCGTTGAGCCAGGTCTTCGAACCGTCGGCAAGCGCGATGAGAAACCGGTAGCCGTGCACCGGGTTCTCGACTTCCACCTCGGCCTCCCACCAGTCCCAGCCGTCGATCGTCGCGACGACGTTCGCGACGGTGAAACGCGGCTCGTGGTCGGGGTTCGACCGGGTGCGCACGTTCTCCACCTCGCCGAGCGAGTGCGGGATGCGCACGCGCACCGTGACGCGCTCGCCGAGCACGGGCGTGGGGTTGGAGACGTAGAGCGGCGAACCGTCGTGATGGGGGTGCATTCGATCAGCGTAGCGATCTCAGTATTTCGGTCTCGTTACGGTTTCACCGGCGGCTATTAGGCTTGGCGAATGACAATCGCAAGTGAGTCCTCCGCCGTGCCCGCAACCGCTTCCACAACTCTGGGAACCGAGTGGTGGCGCAGCGCCGTGATCTACCAGATCTACCCGCGGTCGTTCGCCGACCTGACGGGTGACGGCATCGGCGACCTGCCCGGCATCACCGCGCGACTCGACTCGCTCGCCGCCCTCGGCGTCGACGCCGTCTGGCTCTCGCCGTTCTACACCTCGCCGCAGAAAGACGCCGGCTACGACGTCGCCGACTACTGCGACGTCGACCCGCTGTTCGGCACCCTCGCCGACTTCGAGGTCATGCAGAATCGGGCACACGAGCTCGGCCTGCGCGTGATCGTCGACATCGTGCCCAACCACACCTCCGACGCGCACCGCTGGTTCCAAGAGGCGATCGCCTCGCCGGCCGGTTCGGTCGAGCGCGCGCGGTACATGTTCCGTGATGGAAAGGGCGCATCCGGAGAGTTGCCCCCGAACAACTGGGAGTCGGTCTTCGGTGGCGCAGCGTGGACACGCCTGACCGAGCCCGACGGCACGCCCGGCCAGTGGTACCTGCACCTGTTCGACTCGTCGCAGCCCGACCTCGACTGGGAGAACCCGTGGGTGCGCGAGCAGTTCCGCGAGATTCTGCGCTTCTGGCTCGACCGCGGCGTCGACGGATTCCGCGTCGACGTGGCGCACGGCATGATCAAGGCGCCCGGACTGCCCGACTTCACCCCGAAGCCCGGCGGCAGCATGGGCGGCAGCGGTTCGTCGGCCGAGGGCGTCTCGCTCGAACCCGGCATCAGCGACCACAGCGACGACGGCGAGACCGCGCCGTTCTGGGCGCAAGACGGCGTGCACGAGATCTACCGCGACTGGCACACCGTGCTCGCGGCCTACGAGGGCGACCGTGTGCTCTGCGCCGAGGCCTGGGTGGAGCCGCTCACCAAGCTCGCCCGCTGGGTGCGCCCCGACGAGATGCACCAGGCCTTCAACTTCAGCTATCTGGAGACGCCGTGGACGGGTCCGGCGTTGCGCCGCATCATCGACGAGTCGATCTCGGCCTTCGCCGGAGTCGGCGCGCCCAGCACCTGGGTGCTCTCGAACCACGACGTGGTGCGCCACGCCAGCCGCCTCGCCCTCACCGCGGAGAACCCGCAGGGCGACGGCATCGGCCCCAAGTCGGCGGGCCTGCCCGACCCCGCGCTGGGGCTGCACCGTGCGCGCGCCGCGACCGCGCTGATGCTCGGCCTGCCCGGCAGCGCCTACGTCTACCAGGGCGAAGAGCTGGGCCTGCCGGAGGCGATCCACCTGCCCGACGACTCCCGCCAAGACCCGACGTGGTTCCGCACCAATGGAGAGCGCTACGGGCGAGACGGATGCCGCGTGCCGATCCCCTGGGAAGCGGAAGCCCCCGCCTTCGGGTTCAACACGACGGGCGAGAGCTGGCTGCCGCAGCCTGCGGAGTGGGCGTCGTTCGCCCGCGACAAGCAAGTCGGCGTCGAGGGCTCGACCCTCGAGCTCTACACGGCCCTGCTCGCTCTGCGCCGCGCGAACGATCTGGGCATGGGCACACTCGAGTGGATCACCGGGCTGGGAGAGTCGGTCGTCGCGTACACGAACTCGGGCATCACCGTGATCGCGAACACCGGCCAGGTTGCCGTGGAGCTGCCGATCGGCACCGTTCTGGCCGCGAGCGGCCCGGTCACCGGCGGCTCGCTGCCGGCCGACACGACCGTCTGGCTCTCGCTGGCCCCGTAGGCCGCCCGCGGCCGTATCGAAACCCTGCTCGACGGGGTTCCGGTACGGTCGCTCGCTTGTCGAAGCATGCCCTAGACAAGGTCAGGGCCCAGAGCCACAGCGTTAGTTGACGGCGTTCGCCTGCAGCCAGGCGAACGGGTCGACGGTGACGCCGTTCACGTGCACCTCGAGGTGCAGGTGGGCGCCCGTCGAGGCGCCGGTCGATCCGACGAGCCCGATGAGGTCGCCGACCTTGACGGTCTGGCCCGCGACGAGCGGGCTCGAGCCGGCGATCATGTGGCCGTAGATGCTTTCGATCTTCTGGCCGTTGATCTCGTGGTCCATGTAGACGTGCTGGCCGAAGCTGCCGGAGAACTCCGACGCCGTGACGACGCCGTCGGCGATCGCGTAGATCGGCGTGCCCTTGCCCGGGGTGAAGTCGACGCCGTTGTGGTGGCTGGAACAGCCGCGACACGGGGCGACCCGGTCGCCGTAGCCCGAGCTGATCGGGGTGGCGTAGGGGAAGGGCCAGCGCACCGCGCCGGTGGTGGGCGTGAAGGTCGAGACGCGGGTGCCGTACTTCTCGCGCACGACCTCGGCGTACGAGGTGACGGTGAAGGCGTCGCGCGACAGAGCGCTGACGGACGCGTCGGCCGCGACCTCGACGGTCTGCTCGGGGCCGCTGTCGGAGACGACCGCGCCGTTCACGCCGCCGACGGGCTCGTCGGCGAAGGTGATGAACGCGTTGGCCGGAACGGTGGTTCCGACGAGCAGTGCGCCCGAGAACAGCAGGGCGCCGATCGAGAGCAGTGTGGATGCGGGACGCGGCTTCTTCGCCTTGTCGGCCTTCTTTCCGGCCCGTCGCGCCGACTTCGGCAGTTTCGTGATGCGCACCTTGGGCGGAGCGCTCTGTGCTTTGCGGGCGGCGCGCGCCACACGGCGGCTGCCCTTGACCTTGGTGCCCTCCACGATGGGGATGGCTTCCGGATGAACCGGCTCTTCTTCTGGCGCGAAGAGGCTGAGCAGGAAGGGGTCGTCTTCGGGGGCCTCGGCCACGGTGTCGTCGACGAGCGACGGGGCGACCGGTGCGACGAACGCGGGCTCTGCCGATACGGGCACGGGCGGGGCGACGATCGATGCGGCGGCGATCGGAAGGGCGGCGGCCGGAAGGGGTGTCACGGGCGCGGCGGGAGCGGGCACGGTCGGCATTGCTGCAGCGGCGGCCGCGGCTTCCATGGCGCGCAGCTGTCGCCGCGTCAGGGGAGCGGTGGAGTCATTCGTCACGATGCGGAGCGGCCCAACGACGAACGGAACGAGGGGCGCGCGACAGCGTCAGTATCTACGGTCATCGCGGGATTCTCCTCTAAAAACGGCCATTCCCTGATGGGGAAGACGCTGTCTCTCGGTGGGTACTTCTCGAGTGGTTTCACTTCGGGCGGGTGGCCGCGAAGGTAACGGATAGATAAACTTTAGCTGCAAACGTATGGTTCTGCCACCCCCGAGTGGGTCAGCCGACCAGCTTGGACAGCTCCCGCTCGAGAGCCGAGGCAAGCTCGTGCGGCGCGGCGAGCAGAAACGTGTCGCTCGCGGGTGCTCCGGCGAGGCCCGTGACGCGCGCTCCGGCCTCCCTCGCGACGAGTGCCGCGGCCGCGTGGTCCCACGGTTTGAGCCCTCGCTCGAAATACCCGTTCAGACGGCCGGTCGCGACCGCGCAGAGGTCGAGCGACGCCGTTCCGAAACGGCGGATGTCACGCACCAGCGGAAGCAGTTGAGCCACCACCGCGCCCTGGATCGCGCGCACCTCGGAGTCGTACGAGAAGCCGGTTCCGATGAGCGATTGGGCGAGGGATGCGGGCTCAGCGACGCGAAGCTGCTGATTTCCCGAGAACGCGCCCCCGGCATCCGATGCCGTGTAAATCTCGCCCGTAACCGGGTTCGTGACGCAGCCCGCCAAGGCACGCCAGGTGAGCGGATCGGGGTCGCCCTCGACCACCGCGATGCTCACCGCCCAGTGCGGGATTCCGTAGAGGTAGTTGACGGTGCCGTCGATCGGGTCGACGACCCAGGTCAGTCCGCTCGAGCCGCTGCCGGCGCCACCCTCTTCGCCGAGAAAGCCGTCGCTCGGTCGCGCCTCGGCGATCAGCGACCGGATGAGCGTCTCGGTCTCGCGATCGGCCATGGTGACGACGTCGACGGGGCTCGATTTGTGGTCGGCGACCTCTACGCCCTCGATGCGACGGCGGTGCGCGAGGGCGCCCGCCCGCACGGCCACGTCGCGGGCGAGGTCGAGCAGCTCGTTGTCCGGCATGGTCTCGAGGCTACCGGGCACCGATGCCCGCGCGGACGATCGCACAGACTAGCGGGTGCGGAGCCCCGATGTCACCAGTCTTTGTTTGTCGGCATTTCTGCCGACAAACATGTACCCTGATGTCTGCGGTCAACTTCTCCCCCGGAGATGACCGCAACTAGCTAGCTCAGCTGACCCGCCTCTCCCCTAGGTGGCGATGTTTCTGGCTGTAGGCGTCGACCACCCGAATGGTCACGCAGGGTGCCCGCTGCCACTTCCCTGGTGCGGGCATCCAACACCTTCTTCACCGCGGCTGCTGAGCGGTCAGCGTACGAGCGGTCAGCCTCGCTGCAGCTCGCGCAGTGCCTTCGTCGCCTGCTCGCCGGCCGCAACGACGAGCCGCGCGAGTTCCTGATCGGTGCCCGCTTCCCGCGTCGCGAGCACGCCCACGCTCAACGCCCCGGCCGGCTGCGGGTCGAGACCGAACACCGGCACGGCGATACTGCGCGACAGGGGCACTCGCTCGCCCGATGTCGTCGCCCACCCGCGCTGCCGGATGAGGGCGAGCCGCTCGCGGATCAGGTGGGGCTCGACCACGGTGCTCGCGGTGTACTTCGGCAGCGGCACGGTGAGGGCGAGCTCGATGTCGCTCTCCGGCATAAACGCGAGTATCGCGCTGCCGCTCGCTCCCGCGGTCAGTGGCAGGCTTTCGCCCACGCGGATCGTCACCCGGATCGGCTGGGCGCTCTCGATCTGCCCTACGTAGACACGCTGGTAACCCACGCGCGCGCACAGGATGCTCGTCTCGCCAGTGATGCTCGCCAGCAGCGAGAGCGCCGGCATCGAGGCGGTGAGTACGTCGGTGTTCGACGTCGCGCGCCGCCCGAGGGCGATCGCGGCAGGTCCGAGTCCGTACATCCGGGTATCCGGGCGGTAGACGAGCATCGCCGATTCGACGAGGGTCTGCAGGATGCGGTGCACGACCGCCTTGCCGAGACCGAGTTCGCGCCCGATCTGGCTGACCCCCAGCCACTGCGCGTCGTTCGCGAAGCAGAGGAGCACGCGCGCGACGCGCTCCGTGGTCGATGCCGACACCGCGGTTTCGCCGATCGCCGCTGCGTTCACTGGTACTCCTTGGTCGAAAACCGTGGGACGAATTGCACAACAGTGTTCCACTGCTCGGAACGTTTTGTCCAGCATTGGCGGTTTTGAAACACGGATTTAACACTGAGGCAACGAGGGGCGCGGTTTGCGTGGCTACTTTCATCTGTAAGCCAAGAAGGCACACAGCCATTTGTTCCGTTTATCGGAACACATTAGAGGAGCAGCGTTGATCAGAGGCACCAGGTACGCAGCCATCGCAGGACTCGCGATCGCATCTATTTCCCTCACCGCTTGCGCGGGCTCTGCAATGAGCGCGTCGACGGAATCGACCCCGGGCGTAACCGTCGACCAGGTCACCATCGGATCGTTGCACCCCGAGAGTGGCGCGAGCGCCGCCGACGGACAGCAGATGGACCGTGGAGCGCAGTATGCGGTCGACGCGATCAACGACGCCGGCGGCATCAAGTCGCTCGGCGGCGCGAAGCTCGTGCTCTCGTCCGCCGACACCCAGGGCAAGCCCGAGATCGGCCAGAGCGAGGCGACCCGCCTCATCCAGGAGGGCGCCGTAGCGCTCATCGGCACGTACCAGAGCGCGACGAGCGCCAATGTCGCCGCGGTCGCCGAGCGCAGCAAGGTGCCGTTCGTGATGGACGTCTCGAGCCTCGACGAGATCCTCGACCAGGGCTACTCCTACTCGTTCCGCCTGCAGCCGAACGCGACCCTGATGGGAACGCAGGGCGCCGAGGCGCTCGTCGCGATGGGCGAGGCGGCCGAGGAGCCGGTCGAGCAGGTCGCTTTCCTCTACGAGCAGGGCAACTTCGGCACCGCGACTCTCAAGTCGTTCCAGGCCGCGGCCGAGGACGCCGGAGTCGTCGTCGACCCCATCATCAGCTACGACCCGGCGAGCGTCAGCGACATGACGACGCAGGTGCAGCAGGTCGCCGCCTCGGGCGCCGACGTGCTCGCCGTCGCGGGCTACTACCGCGACAGCCTGCTCGTCTCGCAGGCCGTCGACACGATCAAGCCCGACCTCAGCGCCGTCTTCGGCGTCGCCAACGGCGCCTTCGACCAGCCGCAGTTCGTCACCGACGCACCCAACGCCGGCGAGAACTACTTCGACGCCAACTACCACTGGGACGTCACCAACGACGCCGCGGTCGAACTGGCCGAGAAGTACGAAGCCGAATTCGGCGAGCCGATCCGCACCAGCGCCGTGCTCTCGTACGACGCCGTCATGGTGATCGCCGAAGCGCTCGAGGACTCCGGGACGATCGACACCACCGACCTGCGTGACGCCATCTCGAAGAGCAGCTACGAGTCGCTCGTCGTCAACAACGGGCCGGTCAAGTTCGACAAGGACGGCGAGAACACCAACGCCTCCATCGTCGTGATGCAGGTTCAAGACGGCGCGATCAAGCAGGTCTACCCGGCCGACCGCGCGGAGAGCGACTACGTCTACCCCGCTCCGGTCAACTAGCACCACCGAATACCGATAGATCAGGAGAGGCCCATGACGACGAACACGCCACTACGGGCGGAGCCGGAAGCTCCACCCGTCGCGCGCCGCCGCATCCGGTTGAGCCGAGAGATGACGAAGACGCTGGTGGTCACCGTGGTGATCCTTGTGATCGTCACGGTCGCAGCCGGAATCATCTCGGGCAGCACGACGGTTCTCACGCAGGCGATAGTCACCGGCGTGCTGACCGGCGGCATCTACAGCCTCATCGCCATGGGCCTCACCCTGATCTACGGCGTTCTGCACATCATCAACTTCGCCAACGGCGCGATGGTGGCGCTCTCGCTCTACATCACCTACGAGGTGGTCTCCATCTTCGGAGTGCACCCCTACCTCGCCCTCGTCGTCACGATCCCGGTGATGATGGGCCTCGGAGCGCTCGTGCAGGCCTTCCTGCTCAACCCGGTCATGCGGGCGCCGATCCACACCCAGTTGCTCATCACCATCGGGCTGGCCCTGGCCATCGAGAATCTCCTGTTGCTGGTCTTCGGACCGAACCCGCTCTCGGTGCAGCTGCCCGGAAACGCGGGAGTGCCGATCCTGGGCGCGACCGTCGAGCTCTCGCGCATCTACGCCTTCGCCGGTTCGCTCGTGCTGGTCGCCGCGCTCTGGCTGCTGCTCAAGCGCACGTCGATCGGCACCGCCATCCGCGCGGTCGCCGCGAACCCCGAGGGCGCCCGTCTGGTCGGCATCAACATCAAGGGCATCTACATCCTGACCTTCGCGATCGGCGCGGCGGCCGCAGGCGCCGCCGGAACTCTCATCGCCCCGTTCTCCACCATCCAGCCGACCGCCGGAGCCATCTTCAACCTCACGGCGTTCGTGGTCGTGGTGCTCGGCGGCATGGGCAACGTGCCCGGCGCGCTCGTCGGCGGTCTCGTCGTCGGGCTCACCGAGCAGCTCGGCGCCCTGATCTTCCCTGGCCAGTCGCCGCTCCTCGCGGTGTTCGTGGTCTTCCTCATCGTTCTGTTCGTCAAGCCCAAGGGCGTCTTCGGGAGGGCCTCATGAGCGTCTCCGCTCCAACACGAGCCAGCAAGCAGTCGGATGCGGCCCTCGCCACTCCGTATCTAGCGCTCGCCCCGCGGCGTCCGTTCCCCTACGAGTACGCCGTTCTCGCGGTCATCCTCGTCGCCGGGGCGGCCCTGCCGTTCGTCCTCCCCGCGGCCGAGATGGCGATCGCGGTGCGCGTGCTCGTGTTCGCGCTGATGGGCATCGGCTGGAATATCATGAGCGGCTTCGGCGGCATGTTCAGCTTCGGCCACGCGGCCTACTTCGGCATCGGCGCCTACACCGCCGGGTTTATGCTCGTCGAGTTCGGCGTCAGCCCCTGGATCGGCCTGGTCGTCGGGATGATCGTCGCGGTCATCGCCGCCGTCGGCATCAGCTACCTGGCCTTCCGCTACAAGCTCGAGGGCGCCTACTACGCCATGTCGACGTTCGCCTTCGCCGAGATGCTGCGGCTGTTCGTGAGCGGCAACGACGCCCTGCACCGCACCGTCGGCTTCACCGTGCCCGTGCTGCCCGAGTCGTCGTTCGGCATGTTCCAGTTCGACGCCGGCTCGCCGCTCTACTTCTGGATCGGCCTGATCATGGTCGGCATCGCTCTGCTCACGAGCATCGTCTTCTTGCGCAGCCGCACCGGCCGCTTCACCCTCGCCGCCCGCGACAACGAGATGGCGGCCTCCGCCCTCGGCATCAACGTGCTGCGCTACAAGCTCACGGCTGTGGCGCTCTCCGCCGCGATCACCGCATCGGCCGGCGTGCTCTACCTGCAGTTCTACATGTTCATCGACCCCGACCTCGCGTTCGGTGCCCACGTTTCCAACAACGCCATCATCACAACCGTCGTCGGCGGCGCCGGAACGATCTGGGGTCCGCTCGTCGGTGCGATCATCATGGCGCCGCTCTCCGACGTGGTCGCGAGCTTCCTGCGCAACCCGCCCGAGCAGCTGTCGTTCCTGGCCGGCCACGGCGGGCTCGACCTGCTGCTCTACGCGGTGATCCTGATCGCGTTCGTCATCCTGCTGCCCAAGGGCATCTACGGCACTATCTGGAACCGGGTGAAGAAGAAATGAGCCTTCTCGAGGTACGACAGTTCAGCAAATCCTTCCGCGGCCTGAAAGCCCTGCGCGAGGTCGATATCAGCGTCGACGAGGGAACCATTCTCGGCATCATCGGCGCGAACGGCGCCGGCAAGACCACCCTCTTCAACTGCATCATGGGCGCGTTTCCGCCGGACTCGGGCACTGTCACGCTCGATGGCACGGATGTCACGGGCGTGGCGACTCACAAGCTGGCGAAACTCGGCATGGTGCGCACCTTCCAACTCATGCGCCCCTTCCACACCATGACCGTGGCCGAGAACGTCACGGTCGCGGCCCTCAGCCACGGCGCCAAGAGCGACCGCGCTGCGCGGGCCGAGGCGGCGGTCGCGATCGCGAAGACCGGGCTCGGCGAGTGGGCCGACAGCGAGTCGGGCCAGCTGCCCGCCGCTGTGCAGAAACGGCTCGAACTGGCTCGCGCGCTCGCCATGCGACCGCGCGTGCTGCTGCTCGACGAGGTGCTCGCAGGCCTCGTGCCCGCCGAACGCCTGCCCGTGCTCGAACTGCTCGAGACACTGCGCGCCGAAGAGGGCGTGACCATGATCTTCATCGAGCACATCATGGCGGCGGTTCGCCGCCTCAGCGACAGCGTCGTGATGATGGACCAGGGCGCCGTGCTCGCGAGCGGCCAGGTCGACGCCGTGCTCGCCGACCCGCTCGTGATCGAGGCCTACCTGGGCAAGGAGTACACCAATGCTTGAAGTCACCAACGTGCGCAGCGGATACCACGGCCTCGAGATCGTGCACGAGCTCTCGCTCACGGTCGGCGCCGGAGAGATCGTCGCGATCGTCGGCGCGAACGGCGCCGGCAAGTCCACGACGCTCAAGACCATCGTCGGCGAGGTGAAGCGATTCGGCGGCTCTGTGGTCTTCGACGGCAAGCCCGTGGCCACCGGCCGAGCGTTCGACCTCGCCCGGGCCGGCCTGATGCTGGTGCCCGAGCACCGCGCCCTGTTCGGCTCGCTCACCGTCGAAGAAAACCTGCAGATGGGCACGTGGGGCCGGCGTTCGCGCGCGGGCTTCAGCGAAGAGGAGATCCTCGACCTCTTCCCCATCCTGCGCGAGCGCCGCACGCAGCTCGCCGAAACCATGTCGGGCGGTCAGCAGCAGATGCTCGCGATCGCGCGCGCCCTGATGGGCGCGCCACGGCTGCTCATGCTCGACGAACCGTCGACCGGACTCTCGCCCAAACTCACCTGGGAGGTGTTCCACGCCATCAACGCCATCCGCGAGCGCGGTGTGAGCATCCTGCTGGTCGAGCAGAACGCGGGCCAGGTGCTCGAACTCGCCGACCGTGCCTACGTCATGGAATCCGGCTCCGTGGTGCTCGAGGGCACCGGCGCCGAGCTCGCCGCCGACGAGCGCGTGCAGTCCGCCTACCTCGGCGTCTGACGCCCCACTACATCCCCACCCCACGCAAGGAGAACACCCGCATGAGCATCGACTGGAACGCCGAAGTCACCAAGATCCGCGAACTGCGCGCCGCCCGCACGAAGATCGGCCCCGGCACGACTCCGGCCGTGGTGGTCATCGACTTCCAGCGGGCCTTCACCGAGCACGAGCACGTCGGCGCCTCCACGCCGCTCGCACTCGCGCACACCAACGACCTGCTCATCGCCGCCCGCGCGGCCGGCGTTCCCGTGATCTACGTCGTGCTCATCCTCGACTCGCTCGACGACCGGATGCTCGCCCAGCGCGTGCGCTCCAGCCTCACCGAGCGCTGCCTGCGCGGCGACCCGTGGACCGAGATTTCGAGCGCCGTTCCCGTGCAGCCCGGCGACCACATCGTCGAGAAGACCGTGGCGAGCGGCTTCTACAAGACCAACCTCGAAGAGCTGCTGCACGAACTCGGAGTCGACGAGGTCGTGATGACCGGCACGTCGACGAGCGGCTGCGTGCGCGCCACCGTGGTCGACGCCGCCTACCGCAACTTTCACATCAGCATCGTCGAGGAGTGCAGCGACGACTTCCGAACGCTCTCCGGCGAAGTATCGCTCTGGGACATGCAAGACCGCTTCGGCGACGTCGTCTCCAAGGCGTCGATGCTCGAGCGGTTCGCCGCCATCAAGCAGGCACACGCGCTCGACGGCGCCGAGGTCGCCCGTTGACCAGCCTGCGCCCGACCATCCCGAACAACGACCGCCTCGTCTACGAGGCGATGCCGTCACGCCCGCTCGTCAGCTGGCCGGAGGGCAAGACCGTCGCGGTCTGGCATGCGCCCAACGTCGAGCATTACGACTACGTGGCACCCGGCGGCGGCAGCCCACAGGGGCGTACGCGCTACCCCGACCCGCAGCACTACATGCACCGCGACAACGGCAACCGCACGGCCTTCTGGCGCATGCTGCGCGCCGTCGACCGCTTCGAGATCCCGTCGACCGTGTCACTCAGCCTCTCCGTGCTCGAGGAGATCCCCGAGGTGCGCGACGCCATGGCCGAGCGCGGCTGGGAGATCATGAGCCACGGCATCTCGAACCTTCGCCCGCTCTACGACATGCCGTACGACGACGAGGACCGGTTCTACGAGCTCTCGCAGAAGCTGTCAGAGACCTACTACGGCGGCAAGCGCATCAAGGGCATGCTCGGACCGAAGATCTCGGGCACCGACAACACGAGCGACCTCATGGCGAAGCACGGCATGACCTATCACGCCGACTGGATCCACGACGAGCAGCCCCGACCGCTGCGCACAGCGGGCGGCGAGAAGCTCGTCTCGATCCCCTACTCGTACATGCTCAACGACGTGCCGCTGCTGATGGCCAAGCACTACCCAGGGAGCTACTTCGTCGACATGGCGAAGGCGCAGATCGACCGGCTGCTGCGCGACGCCGACGGCGACGGCCAGGGCCGCGTCGCCTGCATCGCCACCCACCCGTTTGTGAGCGGGCAGCCCTACATGCAGCGCTACCTCGAGGAGATCTTCGAGTACCTGCGCAGCGACGACCGCATCTGGGTCACCACGGCGGGCGATATCACCGACCACTATCTCGAGCACAGCTTCGACGAACAGCTCGCGCACGCCAATGCCACGGCCGCGGCTTGGGAGGCTTCCGTATGACCCTCGTTGACAACCCCGCCGACGCCACGGTCTTCGCGCCGTCGCTGCCCCGCACCTTCGACACCCACCGCGCGCCGCTCGTGCTGCCCGAGGGCAAGAAGCTCGCGGTGAGCGTGTTGCTGCACGCCCCCAGCTACCAAGACGTGCCGCCCGCCGGATCGTTCAAACCGATTACCATGCAGGGCGGCGTCGGTCGCGAGACGTCCGAGCCGAAACACGGCCAGGTCGCGCGCCTCTCGCAGTGGGACTTCGGCCTCACCGTCGGCATCTGGCGTTTGCTCGGTATCGCCGAGAAGGCCGGAGTGCCCGTCGCGGTCGCACTCGACTCGTTCGGCGTGCGCACCATGCCCGGACTCGCCACGCTCGTCGCCCAGCGCGCGCAGGAGATCGTGGTGCGCGGCAGCGCGGCCAACATCATCCTCGACGAC
>Ga0247730_1000714_pt1 | contig 21901 bp, 13 predicted proteins | sample UWRJL073202C2_FD_180959 | JGI IMG/M metagenome (GOLD analysis project Ga0247730, IMG submission 180959) | Plant litter microbial communities from Arlington Agricultural Research Station in Wisconsin, United States - UWRJ-L073-202C-2 | ecosystem: Environmental > Terrestrial > Plant litter >... | reverse complement strand
GTGTTGTCGCGCGACCAGACCAGGTTCACCTGCAGCTCGGGGTCGAGGTCGGGGTAGTCGCTGCGGTTGTGTGCGCCACGCGTCTCCCGGCGTTCGAGAGCGGCCTGCAGCGTCGCCCTGGCGGCGATCGCCGCGGCCTTGAGGTCGAACGCGTGCGCCAGATCTTGGAAACCGGCGACATCCGGGTGGATGCCGAGCCCGTCGAACCGGGCCTCGATCGCGTCGAGCTCCGCGAGGCCGGCCAGCAGGCCCGCCTCGTCGCGCACCACCCCGGCATGCTCGGTCATGGTGTTGCGGATCGCCCGCTGCAGTGCCCGCACGTTCTCCTCGCCGTCGGCTGCCAGCAGGTCGGCGATCTCGCGACGAGCCTCGTCGACGGCCTCGGGGGAGCGCTGCTGCGAAAGCAGGCCGGCGCTGTAGGTGGCCGCCGCTTCGCCGACGATGCGCCCGAACACCAGCAGCTCGATGAGCGAGTTGCCGCCGAGTCGATTTGCACCGTGCAGGCCGCTCGACGCTTCGCCGATCGCGTACAAGCCGTTCACGTCGGTCGAGTGGTCTTCGGGGCGCACCCAGACCCCGCCCATCGAGTAGTGCGCGGTCGGTGCGATCTCCATCGGGGTGGTGGTCACGTCGAGCATCTGCAGCTCGAGCATGGTCTGGTAGACGCGGGGGAGCTTCGTCATGATGGTCTCGCGCGGCAGGTGCGACACGTCGAGCAGCACGGCGCCCTTCTCGGTTCCGCGGCCCTCCTTGATCTCGGTATACGCGGCGAGGGCGACGCGGTCGCGGGTTGAAAGCTCCATGCGCTCGGGGTCGTACTTGGCCATAAACCGCTCGCCGAGCGCGTTGTAGAGGTGCCCGCCTTCGCCGCGTGCGGCCTCGCTGATCAGGGTGCCGGCGGCGTTCTCCGGTTCGATGATGCCGCTCGGGTGGAACTGCACCAGCTCGGGATCGCGGATGCGGCCCCCGGCGAGCACAGCCAGACGGAAGGAGTCTCCCGTGTTCTCGTCGCGGCGGCTGGAGGTGCGGCGCCAGATGCGGTTGTGGCCGCCCGCCGCCAAAATCACCGCGTCGGCGTGGATCAGCACGCGTGATCCGTCGTTCACATCGAAGCCGTACGCACCGAAGACGACGTTGTCCTTCACGAGTATGCGCGTGATGTACACCGAGTCGAGGATAGGGATGTCGAGCTGCGCCGCCCGATTGACGAGCGTGCGCTGGATCTCGAGGCCGGTGTAGTCGCCGGCGAACGCCGTGCGGCGGTACTTGTGCGCCCCGAAGAACCGCATGCTGATGCGCCCGTCTGCCTCGCGCGCGAACGGCATGCCGTAGCGCTCGAGGTCTTCGATGCCGCGTCGCGCGCCCTTTGTCACGATCTCGACCGTGTGCGGGTTGGCCAGCAGGTAGCTTTCTTTGATCGTGTCGGCGGCGTGCTGCTGCCACGAGTCCTCGGCATCCATGGTGCCGAGTGCCGCGTTGATGCCGCCGGCCGCGAGCGAGGTGTGGGCGTCGTTCTTCGGACGCTTGCCCACCGCCACCACGTCGACTCCGCGTTCGGCGAGTTCGATCGACGCGCGCAGGCCGGAGCCGCCCGTTCCGATCACGAGCACTGAGGTGGAGATGCGGCGCTCGGGGGTGGTGCGCCCTGCACTGCCCTGGCTTGAAGTTGTCTGCCCTGCTGTTGTCTGCGCTGACACGGTGATTCTTCCTTCGTCGGAGTTGGTCGTGATCCCGGATAAGGGTGACCTAACTTCGACGGTACGCTCGCCGTCCGAAGGCGGACAGGGACTTAAGTCCCGGGTTGGCTGGCAGTTGGGTGTGCACCGGACAGCAGGTCTACGTCAGGAGCTTGCCGAGCGCGAGATTCACCCCGACGCGTGACCTGCCCAGCAATATCGGCGTCTGCTCGCCGTCGATGAACCTGGGCGGGATCAGATAGGGCCGTCCGCCGATCATCCTCATCGCGTAATCGGAGTGGTGCAGCATGCGGTGATGATGCGGACAGAGCAGCACGCCGTTGTCGATGTTCGTCGGCCCGTGGTCCAGCTCGTATTCGAGCACGTGGTGTCCGTCGGCCCAGGCCGAGGGCGAGTGGCATCCGGGCCAGACGCAGCCGCCGTCGCGAACAGCGAGCGCCTGCATCTGCTGTTCGGTGAAGTAACGGCGGCCGCGGTAGAGGTAGAGCGGCTCGCCGTTCTCGCCCATAACCACTAACGACTTGCCGTTGGCGCAGACGAGCTGCTCGATCGTGAGGGTCGACACGGGCTCTTCGGCGCCGTCGATCCAGCCAACGCCGGCCGTGCGCTCGAGCTCTTCGCGAGTCACGACGGCGGTGACCTGGGCCGTCGATCGGAATTCGACGGGAGCGTTACCGGAGGCCCGCACCCCCGCGGTGAGCAGCCCGGCGAAGATGTCGTATCGCCGCTGTTCGCGGCTTCGGCCGTCGTCGATCACGATCTTGGTATTGCCGTCGTCGTCGGTGACCTCGCGCACGCCGCGCGCTTCATCGTCTTCGGCGAGGAAGCGCGGTACGACGCCGGGCTTCTCGGCCTCGTCGAACGCTGCCTGCAGCAGAGCCGCGTCGATGCCGACGAGCGTGCCGCGGATCGTGCGGACACCGTTCGTCTCGCGCCCGAAGATGAGAGACCGCCGCTCGTAGATCTGCTCGTCGCGCGGCTCGGCGCCGTCTGGGTCGAGCGCCTCGCGCCACGCGCGTGCCTGCACCGAGACCTCGTCGGCGGTTGTGGTCGTGGCTACTTCGACGAGCGCCGTCTCTGCCGCCGCGCGGTTCTCCTCCGCCTCGAGCGAGATGCCCGCGCGCTGCGCGGCCTGGTCGAGACACCGCACGATCGCTTCAGCGGAGTCGACGCCGATGGACCCCTCGGCCATCGCGTCAGCGACGACCGGGTGTGGCGACGGCAGCAGGTCGCCGTCGAAGCCGCGCGTCGACCGTGTAGACGCTCCCAGCCTGATGCGCCGGCTCGCCTCGCGCGGCGACACCCGCGTGAGCGCCTCGACCAGTAGGGCGGCCTTTCCATGCCCGAGTCGGAACGCGAGCGAATCATTGCCGAGCCCAAATCGCGAGCGGTCGGCCAGCTCGGCGGCAACCCGTACCCGAGCGGTGTCGAGCAGGCGACCGAGGGTCTCGATTTCGATCGTCTGGGCGCACAGCTGCTCGTCGGTCATGCCGTCGAGCGTGTCGCCGGCGAGGCCGGTGAGGTGCTCGAGAAAAGCCTCGGAAACAGTTGCGGTTTCTTGCATGCCGATACTGTCTCTCCAACCACCGACAATTGCAATACCCCTGATCAGAAAGGGTATTTTCGGTGGATGACCGGTCGGGGACGCTGCCTGTGGAGGACAGGATGCGATGGGTGAGAACCGGCTCAGCTCGCCACGAACCGCGCGTCGACGACCGCCGAAACCTCGATGTCTTCCGGCTTGAGCGACAGGCTCGGTTCGCTGCCCCCGCCGACCGATTTGGCCCGCATGAACGACGCTTCGGGAGCGCCGCCCCCGCGCACCTGGTCGCCGAGCATCCCGGGGTCGGCGATGGCCACCGCGGTGACCGAGCCGAGGCCGATGCTCTGGGCGTAGACGCTCGCCTTCGCCACGGCGTCCTTGACCGCGCGCGACCGCACCTCGGCCGTGACGCCGGTCGTTCGGGCCTCGGTGAGTGCCCAGTCGATCGAGCCCACGCTGACGCTGTCGACGGATGACACGGCCTCGATCCAGCGCGACAGTGCGGCGAAATCGCTGAACTTCGCCGTAAAGCTCACCCGCGCGTGGAAGACCGGCGGCAGCTGTTTGCCGTCGTTGCTCCAGGGCTTCTCGTTCCACACCTGCACGCTGTCGCTCGCCCACCAGGTGATGGGGCCGTCGGTCGAGCTGTGCAGCGCGACGATGTTGTCGCGCACGACGTCGGCGGCGGCCATGGTCGCGTCGTAGGCCGGCTGGCGCTTCGACGCTTCGTGGTGCACCGACACCTCGACCGTGGCTCGTTCCGCGGGGTAGAAGGCGGAGAACCTGCCCTGCACGGTAATGATCGTCTCGGCCATTTTTTCCTCCCGACCCTGCGCTGAGGCGCACGTTTGTTCTACACTAGAGGGCTGCATCTGATGGATGCGGTTTGATAATTCAACAGCGCGCGATAGTGCCACTCTTCTTCACAGAAGTGACCATGGGGATGATCGGTTTCGACATTGCCTGCAAAACTGTGAGAAGCGGGTCGAGGATGCAGGCTTATCTCGTAAACGATGTCTGCAAACTATAAGTGCCGATTCCAAGCGCACTGACTTCGCCCTCGCTGCCTAAGCGAGCGCACTAAAGAAGTCCGTCAGTCCGAGGATGCTCTCTACTCGGGGGCTGGCGTAATTTAGAGAGATTGCTGCGTGGTTACGCCTTAGGGCTACGTGGGACTTGAACTATGGCTGGGCTCGTTGACCTAGATGCTCGCAGCAAAGGTCAGAGCCAAGTAGAACGTCTTTGCGAGCTACACCCGTAGAAGGCACAGAATTACAGCAGTGGACCGGGGTTCAATTCCCCGCATCTCCACCATGGGCACTGTCGCGCGTTGTTGAGTCACTTCGATCCCCCGTCTGACCGGGGGATTCGCTGTTTAAGCAGCTGTAACCCGGAATGCGCAAAAAAATGTACCCCCCAATCGGGGTACAACCCGGGCTATGCTTTCGGTCATTCCTCCCTCCCGCCGGGTGGCAGGGATTCCCGCATCGTCGCGGCACGCCCACGAAGCCCTTCGATCGCAAAGGATCCGCCATGACCGACGTCATCAGCCCCTCCGCACCCTCGACCCGCCCGCACGCGCTGACGACCGACGAACGCGGCCTGCCCGTTTTCGTCAAAGAGGAGAAGCCGCCTCGCCCCAAGTCGAAGCTGCGTCCGGAGATCCAGGCGCTGCGAGCGGTCGCCGTCGGCGTCGTCGTGGCGTACCACCTCTGGCCCGGCACCCTTTCGGGCGGGTTCGTCGGCGTCGACGTCTTCTTCGTCATCTCCGGATTCCTGATCACCGCGCACTTGCTGCGCGAGGCCGACCGCGACGGCCGCATCTCGCTCCCCAAGTTCTGGGCCAAGCGCATCCGCCGCCTGCTCCCCGCTTCCCTGACGGTGCTGGCGTTCTCGGCGGTCGGCGTGTTCCTGCTGGTGCCGCAGATGTACTGGACCCAGTTCTACAAAGAGATCGCGGCCAGTGCCGTCTACGCGCAGAACTGGGCGCTCGCCTCGAGCAGCATCGACTACCTCGCCGCCGAGAACGTCGCCTCGCCCGTGCAGCACTTCTGGTCGCTCTCCGCCGAGGAGCAGTTCTACCTGGTCTGGCCGATCCTGATCGGGCTGGTCGTGCTCGCCGCGCACCGGCTGAGCGTCCGCGCCCGTCGCGCGCTCGTGTTCGTGGCCCTGGCCGCTGTGGCCGGTGCCTCGCTCTACTTCTCCATCCGCTACACCGCGACGAACCCCGGCGAGGCCTACTTCGCCACCACGACCCGCGCGTGGGAGTTCGCCGCCGGCGGTCTGCTCGCCGTGATCGGCACGGCGATCAAGGCGCCAAACGGGGTACGAACGCTCGTCTCCTACGCCGGCTGGGCGGGCATCGCCTACGCGGTCATCACCTACTCCGGCCAGACCCCGTTCCCGGGTTCCGCTGCCCTGCTTCCGGTGCTCGCCACGGTCGCCGTGATCTGGGCGGGCGACCCCGACTCGGCCATCGCGCCCAACCGGCTGATGGGCGCGCGCCCGATCCAGTTCATCGGCAATATCTCGTACTCCATCTACCTCTGGCACTGGCCGCTGATCGTCTTCGCCACGATCGTGTTCGTCAACGTCGAGGAGACCACCCGTATCGCCATCATCGTCGCCTCGATCGCTCTCGCCTGGCTCACTACGGTGCTGATCGAAAACCCCGCTCGCGACTGGAAGGGGCTCGTCGGGCGCCGTCCGCGCTTCACCTTCCTCGCGATGATCGTCGCGATGATCGTCGTCGCGGTTCCCGCCGCCGGTGCCTCGCAGCTGATGACCCAGCAGGCGAGTGCCGAGACCGCGCGCGCCGCGGTCGCGGTCGCCTCCGCCGACGAGTGCTTCGGTGCCGCCGAGTTCGCCGTGCCCGCCGGCGCCTGCGACACGGTGACGCACGAGACGCTCACCCCGTCGCCGGCCTTCGCCGTCGACGACGAGGCCGAGGTCTACACGAACGGTTGCTATTCGGATCTGGTGACGGCCGACCTCAACACGTGCGTCGTCGGCGACGCCGCATCCGATGTCAACGTCGCTCTCATCGGCGACTCGCACGCCGCCTCCTGGTACCCGGCCATGAAGACGATCGCGGAGCAGAACTCCTGGTCGCTGTCGCCGTTTATGAAGTCGTCGTGCCCGATGTCGGTTGCGACCAAGCAAGACGACGAGGCCGACGTTCAGAGCTCGTGCGCGACGTGGAACGACTCGCTCGCCGACGCCCTCGCCGCCGAGACCGAACCGCTCGACGTCGTGGTCCTGGCGCACAGCGCGGCCGGTGACAAGTACGGAAGCGACAAGGAAGCGATCGCCGGCTTCCGCGAGGCGTGGGCGCCGCTCGTCGAACGCGGAACGCAGGTCGTGGTCGTCCGTGACATCCCGCAGATGAAGGAAGACACCAACCGCTGCATCGCCGACACCGACGGTGCCGACCAGGCCTGCGACCGGCCCGAAAACGAGGCGGTGCTCGACGACCTGATGGTCGAGGCGGCCAAGGACCAGCCGGGAGTCACCGTCATCGACATGAACGACTTCTTCTGCCGCGACGGGTCGTGCACGCCCGTGATCGGCGGGGTCGTCGGCTACCGCGATAGCCACCACATCACCGCCACCTACTCGACATCGCTCGCCCCGTACCTCGACGAGCGCCTCGAGGCGGCCGTGCCGGCGCTCGCGGGCTAGGCACCGACAGGATCTATCGCGCCCGGCGCCCGCCGAACAGGACCATCTGTTCGCGGGAGCCGGGCGCATCCTGTTTTCGGGGTCAAAAAGGGATTGACTATCTGTGTTTGGTTGGTATTCTTTCTGTATTGTTTCGCTTTCGCAGCGAAACGCAGGTAAAACCAACCATCAGCGGAGATGACCATGTACGCAACGGAGCGCCAGCAGAGCATCGCTCTCGCACTCGAGGCCGCCGGCCGAGTGTCGGTCACCCAACTCGCGAGCGACCTCGACGTCACGGCAGAGACCGTGCGCCGCGACCTCGATTCGCTCGAACTCGCCGGCGTGTTGCGCCGCGTTCACGGGGGAGCGGTCGTCGCCTCGCGCGGCAGCGTCACCGAGGTCGCGATCGCAGAACGCCGGTCGGAACATCACGCCGCGAAGAGCGCAATCGTCGAAATAGCGATGCGGATGCTGCCGCCAACGTTCCGCGGATCGGTGCTGCTCGACTCCGGCACCACCACGGCCCTGCTTGCCGAGCGCATCGCGGGGTGGACACCGTCGCACGGCCAGCAACTCACCGTCATCACCAACTCGATGCAGAACCTCGTGGCGCTCGACAAGAACCCCCACCTCGACCTCTACCTCGTCGGCGGCAGACTGCGCGGCCTCACCGGCGCGCTCGTCGGCGCGTCCACGGTCGCGCAGCTCGAGTCGCTGCGTCCCGACATCGCTTTTCTCGGCACCAACGGCATCAGCGCCGGCTTCGGGCTGAGCACTCCCGACGAGCTCGAGGGCGCGGTGAAGGGCGCGATGGTGCGAAGCGCGCGCCGCGCGGTCGTGCTCGCCGACAGCGCCAAGCTCGAGCAAGAGGCCCTCGTGCGCTTCGCCACGCTCGACGAGATCGACACACTGATCACCGACGAGGTGCCGCCGACCGACCTGCTCGACGCGCTCACCGGCGCCGACGTCGAGGTGCTCTACGCATGATCGTCACGGTGACCGTCAACCCGTCGCTCGACCGCACCGTCGAGCTGGCCTCGCCGCTCGAGCGCGGCGAGGTGCAGCGCGCCGCGGCCGCCCACCAAGAGCCGGGCGGCAAGGGCATCAACGTGACCCGTGCGCTCGTGGCATCCGGGCTGGCGACTGTCGCCGTGTTCCCCGGCGCCGAGACCGACCCGATGGTGGTCGCCATGCGCGCCTCGCGGCTGCCGTTCGTCAACGTGCCGATCGACGGCGCGGTGCGGTCCAACGTGACGCTCACCGAACCTGACGGCACGACCACGAAGATCAACGAGCCGGGGCCGGCCCTGAGCGAGGCGGAGCTCGCCGAACTCACCGACCGCGTGGTCGAGGCGGCCGACGGGGCCGCCTGGCTCGTCATCTCGGGCTCGCTGCCGCCGAGCATCGACCAGTCGTACTACGTGCGCCTGGTCGAGCGCGTGTCGGCGGTCGCCTCGGCACCGCGCATCGCGGTCGACGGCTCGGGCGAACCACTGCGCCTGCTGCTGGCGAGCGGCCAGCCCGTCGACCTGATCAAACCCAACGCCGAAGAACTCGCCGAGCTCACCGCGACGGGCAGCGGCGAGAGCTTCGAACGCGATCCCGGCCTCGCGGCCGCCGCGGCAGAACTGTTGCTCGACCGCGTGGGCGCTGCTCTCGTCACCCTCGGCAGCCGCGGTGCCGCGCTCGTCACGGCCGAGGCGACCTGGTTCGCCGACGCTCCCGTGATCGAGGCCCGCAGCACCGTCGGCGCAGGGGACTCGTCGCTCGCCGGCTACCTGCTCGCCGACGCCGCGGGTCGCGAGCCCGGCGACCGCCTCGCGCAGGCCGTCGCCCACGGCGCGGCAGCGACATCCCTCCCCGGTTCCACCGTCCCCACCCGCCAGCAGGCGGACCAGTTCAGCATCACCGTCACCCGCGACGCGAGCAGAGACGCCCGTCGCGAACTAGCGAAGGAGAAATAGCATGTCCGACATCATCACGAGCGCGCTTGTCTCGCTCGACCAGCCGATCGGCGCGACCAAGGAAGACGTGATCCGTTCGCTCGCGCAACGCGTCGTCTCCCAGGGCCGGGCGACGGATGCCACGGCTCTCGCCACCAACGCGCTCGAACGCGAGGCGCAGGCGTCCACGGGTATGCCCGGTGGCATCGCCATCCCGCACTGCCGCTCGAAGGCGGTCACCGAGGCGACCCTCGCGATGGCCCGGCTCAAGCCCACCGTCGATTTCGGAGCGACCGACGGCGGATCCGACCTGGTCTTCTTCATCGCCGTTCCGGATGGCGCGGACCAGGCCCACCTCGTACTGCTAGCGAAACTCGCCCGCTCGCTGATCAAAGAGGAGTTCGTCGCCGCCCTGCGTGGAGCAACGACCGCCGACGAGATCGTCGCGCTCGTCGACGAGGCCGTCGCCGACGAGCCTGCCGCGGCCCCGGCTGCCACGCCGGCGGCGGCAACGGCATCCAACGGAAAACCTTCGATCGTCGCTGTGACCGCCTGCCCCACGGGCATCGCGCACACCTACATGGCCGCCGACGCGCTCGTCGCGGCGGGCAGGCGCGCGGGCGTCGACGTGCACGTCGAGACCCAGGGCTCGTCGAGCGTCACCCCGCTCGATCCCGCTCTCATCGCCGCGGCCGGCGCCGTCATCTTTGCGGTCGACGTCGACGTGCGCGACAAGGGTCGTTTCGGCGGCAAGCCGCTCGTGCAGGGGCCGGTCAAGCGCGGCGTCGACGAACCCGACGCGATGATCGCGGACGCGATCGCGGCGTCGTCCGACCCGAATCCGCGGCGTGTGCCGAGCGGCGGCGCCGCGGCGACCGACACCGCGGGCCAGGGTGAGAGCATGGGCGCCAAGATCAAGCGTGTGCTGCTCACCGGTGTGAGCTACATGATCCCGTTCGTCGCGGGCGGCGGTCTGCTCATTGCGCTCGGCTTCCTCTTCGGTGGCTACCGGATCACGGACGACGCGGCGACGATCATCGTCGAGAACAACTTCGGCAACCTGCCCGACGGTGGCCTTCTCGCCTACCTCGGCGCCGTGTTCTTTATGATCGGATCGACGTCGATGGGCTTCCTCGTTCCCGCGCTGGCAGGCTACATCGCCTACGCGATCGCCGACCGCCCCGGCATCGCCCCCGGATTCGTCGCGGGCGCCGTCGCGGGCCTCATGGGCGCAGGCTTCATCGGCGGTCTCGTCGGCGGCGTGCTCGCCGGCCTCGCGGCCTACTGGATCGGCACCTGGAACGTTCCGCGCTGGCTGCGCGGTCTGATGCCCGTGGTCATCATCCCGTTGCTCGGCTCGATCTTCGCGTCCGGCCTGCTCATCATGGTGCTCGGCGGTCCGATCGCGGTTCTCTCCTCCGGTCTGAACGACTGGCTGAACAGCCTGACCGGCGCTTCGGCGATCCTGCTCGGCGTGATCCTCGGCGCGATGATGTCGTTCGATCTCGGCGGCCCCGTGAACAAGGTGGCCTACTCGTTCGCCGTGGCCGGCCTCGGTGCGGGTTCGCTCGAGAACCAGACGCCGTGGATGATCATGGGCGCCGTAATGGCGGCCGGAATGGTCGCGCCGCTCGGTCTCGCCCTCGCCTCCACAGTGCTCGCCCGCTCGTTGTTCACCCCGGTCGAGCGCGAGAACGGCAAGGCGGCCTGGCTGCTCGGCGCCTCGTTCATCAGCGAGGGTGCCATCCCGTTCGCCGCGGTCGACCCGCTGCGCGTCATCCCCTCGGCAATCGTCGGCGGATCGGTGACCGGAGCGCTCTGCATGGCCTTCGGGGTCTACTCGCAGGCGCCGCACGGCGGTGTGTTCGTGTTCTTCGCGATCGGCAACTTCCCGCTGTTTGTGCTCGCGATCGTGATCGGCGCCGTCGTGATGGCCCTCACCGTGATCGCGCTCAAGCGCTGGGTGCGCAAGGCACCTGCAGCCGCCGAGGCGAAGGACCAGACGAAGGTGGCCGTGGCGGTCTAGGCCACCACGGCAGAAGCGCGGTGCCGGATCATCCGGCACCGCGCTTTTTACGTATCTATTTACTCCGCGAGTTTGGCGAGCACCGTCTCGTGCAGCACGCCGTTCGTCGCGAGGGCGCTGCCGTGCCACGGGCCGGGTTCGCCGTCGACCGAGGTGAACGTTCCGCCGGCCTCCTGGATGATCGGGATGAGTGCGGCCATGTCGTAGGGCTTGAGGTCGAACTCCCCGACGATGTCGAGACCGCCCTCGGCGAGCAGCATGTAGGCCCACATGTCGCCGATGGCCCGCGCACGCCAGACGCTGCGGGCGAGGCGGAGCACCGAGTCGAGGCGACCGGCGTCGTCCCAGCCGGTGATCGAGTTGTAGCTGAGCGCCGCGTTCTCGAGCGAGTCGATGCCGCTCACGTGGATCTGTGTCGCCTCCTCGCCGTGCACGCGCGACCAGGCGCCGTGGCCGGTCGCCGCCCACCAGCGCTTGCCGAGCGCGGGGGAGCTGACGACGCCGACGACGGGCACACCGTCGATGGCCAGCGCGATGAGGGTGCCCCAGATCGGCACGCCGCGCATGAAGTTGGTGGTGCCGTCGATCGGGTCGATGATCCACTGGCGCGAGCCCGATCCCTCGGTTCCGAACTCCTCGCCGAGGATGGAGTCGTTGGGACGCGCGGCCAGAATGCCGTTGCGGATGACCCGCTCCACCGCCTGGTCGGCGTCGGTCACGGGCGTGCGGTCGGGTTTCGTGGTGACCACGAGGTCGAGCGCGTTGAAGCGGTCGAGCGAGATGAGGTCGGCCTCGGCCGCGAGCGAGAGCGCCAGGCTCAGGTCGTCGGCGGGGGTGTAGTCGGTCATCGTGCTGTCTCCTTGCTGGCGAGGGTGGTAAGCAGTCGCTGCAGGCTGTCGAGCCGCAGCTTGCCGATCTCGCCGAGGTCGCCCGCCTCGACGCGCTCGATGATGGCACAGTCGGGCGAATCGGGCAGGTGGGTGCAGCCGCGCGGGCAGTTCTGCGAGATCTCGGCCAGGTCGGTGAACGATTTCAGGATGTTGGCGGGGTCGACGTGACCCAGACCGAACGACCTGACTCCGGGGGTGTCGACGATCCAGCCGCTGCCGATGCGCAGCGAGACGGTGGACGACGAGGTGTGGCGACCGCGCCCGGTCACGTCGTTGACGCGGCCGATCGCGCGGTTGGCGTCGGGAACGAGCGCGTTGACGAGCGTCGACTTGCCGACGCCCGAGTGCCCGACGGCGACCGAGGTGTGGCCCTGCAGCGCCTCGGTGATCTCCTCGATCGGGAAGTTGTCGTCGCGGCTCTGGATGATGCGGAAGTCGAGGCCGGCGAAGTTGGCGAGGAAGTCGGCCGGGTCGGCGAGGTCGGTCTTGGTGATGCACAGGATCGGGGTGATGCCGGCGTCGAAGGCCGCCACGAGGTACCGGTCCACAAGACGGGTGCGCGGCTCGGGGTTGGCCGCGGCCACGACGATGAGCATCTGGTCGGCGTTGGCCACGATGATGCGCTCGACGGCGTCCGTGTCATCCGCGCTTCTGCGCAGCAGCGTCGACCGCTCCTGAATCCGCACGATGCGCGAAAGACTGCCTTCGTCGCCCGTGGTGTCGCCGACGAGGTCGACCCAGTCGCCGGTGACGACCGACTTCTTGCCGAGCTCGCGCGCGCGGGTTGCGATGAGCTGACGTTCCTCGGCCGTGTTCTCGCCGACCCAGACGCCGTAGCGGCCGCGGTCGACGCTGAAAACCCGGCCGCTCACGGCGTTCTTGTGCTCGGGGCGGATCTTGCTGCGCGGCTTGTTGGCCTTGGGGTTCGGGCGAACGCGGATGGACGACTCGTCGTACTCCGAGTACTCGCCCTCGTCTTCGTCGGGATCGGACATCCAGCTCATGCGGTCACAGCACGATGGTGTCGGTGGTGACCGTGGTGACGATCTCGTCGGGGTCGCGAACGAGTTCTGCCCAGAGCTGCGGGAACTGGGGGAGCGTCTTCGCGGTGGTGGCGATGTCGTCGACGACGACGCCCTCGACGGCGAGACCGACGATCGCGCCGGCGGTCGCCATGCGGTGGTCTTCGTACGACTTCCACTCTCCGCCGTGCAGCGGGCGTGGGGTGATCGCGAGTCCGTCTTCCAGCTCGGTGACGTCGCCGCCCAGGCCGTTGATCTCGGCCGCGAGGGCGGCGAGGCGGTCGGTTTCATGACCGCGCAGGTGGCCGATGCCGGTGATGCGGCTCGGTTCGCTCGCGAGGGCCGCGAGGGCGACGATTGCCGGGGCCAGTTCGCCGCCGATGGCGAGGTCGATGTCGGCGCCGGGCAAAGCCGCACCGCCGCGGATGCCGTCGCCGCCGTCGATGGCGAGCGCGTCGCCGTTGCGTGTCGCGGTGGCGCCGAAGAGGGGGAGCAGGGTCTCGAGGTGCGCGCCGACCTGGGTGGTCGACCACGGCCAGCCGCCGATCGACACGGTGCCGCCGGCGACGAGCGCGGCGACGAGGAACGGGGCGGCGTTGGAGAGGTCGGGCTCGATGTCGACCTCGATGCCGCGGATCTCGGCGGCGGGCACGACCCAGACGCCGGGCTCGGGGTTCTCGACCACAACACCGCGCGCGGCGAGGGTGGCGATCGTCATCTCGATGTGCGGCATGCTCGGCAGGGTGGCGCCGGTATGGCGCAGGGTGAGTCCGTTGGTGAAGCGCGGCGCGGCGAGCAGCAGGCCCGAGACGAACTGGCTCGAGGCGGAGGCGTCGATGCTCAGCTCGCCGCCCGCGACGGCTCCGGTGGCGTAGAGGCTGAACGGCAGGGCGCCGCGGCCGTCGTCGTTCACGTCGACGCCGAGGTCGCGCAGCGAGTCGATCGTGGTGCGCATCGGGCGGCGGCGTGCGCTCTCGTCGCCGTCGAACGCCACGGGGCCGAGGGCGAGGGCGGCGACAGGGGGCAGGAAACGCATCACGGTGCCGGCGAGTCCGCACTCGATCGATGTTCCGCCCATGAGTTCTTCGGCCGGGGCGATGCGCAGATCGGGGCCGTAGCCGCCGTCGCCCGGCACCTCTTCGATGACGGTGCCCAGCGATCGCAGCGCCTCGATCATCAGCGCGGTGTCGCGGGAGTGCAGGGGAGCGCGCAGCAGAGAGGGACCGCTCGCGAGCGCGGAGAGCACGAGTTCGCGGTTGGTCAGGCTCTTCGAGCCGGGCAGGCGAACGGATGCCGCGAGCGCACGCTCGGCGACGGGGGCGGGCCAGGGGCCCGGGTCGCCGCCCACGACGAGCGTCTCGTCGTCGTAGGGGCTGAACTCGGGCTCGGAATACTTGGATACCAACATCGGTTACCACAGTATCGGCTGTTGAGGCCGAACGATTGGAGTCACTGGTATGACAGTGCTGTTACACACTCGGCAACCACTGGTTTCGGAGTCCCCCGAGAGCGCCGCCTTCAGAGACCTAGAATTGTCCCTGATGACTATCGATACCCCTGAAGAGTCGACTCCGGTCGAGCCCACGGCAGCCGTGGAGCCCGATGCCATTGCCGAGCCCGCTGACTCCGAATCTGACGAAGCCGAACAGGTCGAAGCGATCGCGGTGACGCCCGCGCAGACCGACGACGTTCGCGCCCTGTTCGAAGAGCAGGCGATGCAGTACATGGACCAGCTCTACGCCGCCGCAATGCGCATGACCAAGAACCCCGCCGACGCGGCCGACCTCGTGCAGGAGACCTTCGTCAAGGCCTACACCGCGTTCGGCCAGTTTCAGCAGGGCACGAACCTGAAGGCCTGGCTGTACCGCATCCAGACCAACACCTTCATCAACAACTACCGCAAAAACCAGCGCAACCCGTATCAGGGAACGATCGACGACCTCGAAGACTGGCAGCTCGGCGGCGCCGAGAGCGTCACGCAGCACTCGACGACGCGTTCGGCCGAGGCCGAGGCCATCGATCACCTTCCCGACAGTGCCGTCAAGGATGCGCTCCAGTCCATTCCCGAAGACTTCCGCCTTGCGGTCTACTTCGCGGACGTCGAAGGCTTCTCCTACCAGGAGATCGCCGACATTATGAAGACCCCCGTCGGAACCGTCATGAGCCGCCTCCACCGCGGCCGTCGACTTCTGCGGGGCCTACTTGCTGAATACGCGAGCGACCGAGGAATCGCCGCCGCGCCTGCCCCTGGGAGAAAGAAATGACCGATTGCGGATGCGATAAAGCCAAGGCCGAACTCGAGGAGTACATCCACCACGAGCTGACCGTCGGCGAAGCTGCCGACATCGCCGAGCACATGGCGAACTGCGAGTCGTGCACCGGCGAGCACCTCGTCGGTCTCACCCTCACCAACAAGGTCAAGAGCGCCTGCAACGAGAAGGCACCGGTCGACCTGCGCGCCGAGGTGTTGCTCAAGCTGCGCGAGATCCAGCCGACGGTTTAGTACGGTACGCCGATTGAGCCTGTCGAAATCCCGCCGACGTTATACGCGCGGGATTTCGACAGGCTCAATCAGCGGGCTGGCCCGATCGGCGGGTTGGCTACAGCGTCAGCGCCTTGCTGATCAGCTCGACCTGCTCCTGGCCGGAGCGCTTGTTCGACCCCGTCGCCGGCGACGCTGAGGCCGCTCGCGACGACACCTTGATGGTGCGGCCCTTCAGGTACTTGACCAGCTCGAGCGAGATGAACGGCCACGCGCCCTGGTTCTCCGGCTCGTCCTGGGTCCAGACCAGGTCCGCGTCGGGGTACTGCTCGAGCACGGCGTTGATCTCGGCGATCGGCAGCGGGTAGAACTGCTCCATGCGCACAACCGCGACATCCGTCTGCTGGCGCTTGTCGAGCTCCGCGATGATGTCGTAGTAGATCTTGCCCGAGGTGAGCACAACGCGCTTGACGCTCGACTTGTCGGCGACGCGGTTGTCGTCGATCACGGGCAAGAACTTGCCGCTCGTGAAGTCGGCGATCTCGCTCGTCGCGCCCCGCAACCGCAGCATCGCCTTCGGCGTGAAGACGATGAGCGGACGGCGCGGCCGCGCGTAGGCCTGGCGGCGCAGCAGGTGGAAATACGACGCCGGCGTCGACGGACGCGCGATCGTCATGTTGTTCTCGGCGCAGAGCTGCAGGAAACGCTCCATGCGCGCCGACGAGTGATCGGGACCCTGGCCCTCGTAGCCATGCGGCAACAGCAACACGACGCTCGAGCGCTGGCCCCACTTCTGCTCGGCCGACGAGACGAATTCGTCGATCACGGTCTGGGCGCCGTTGGCGAAGTCGCCGAATTGGGCCTCCCAGAGCACGAGCGCGTCGGCGCGCTCGACCGAGTAGCCGTATTCGAAGCCGAGCGCGGCGTACTCGCTGAGCAGCGAGTCGTAGATCCAGAACCGGCCCTGGCCGTCCTTGAGGTTGCCGAGCGGCAGCCATTCCTGGCCGTTCTCGCGGTCGTGCAACACGGCGTGACGCTGCACGAAGGTGCCGCGTCGCGTGTCCTGGCCGGCCATACGCACCGGGGTTCCCTCGACGAGCAGGGAGCCGAGGGCGAGGAGTTCGCCGAAGCCCCAGTCGACCGAACCCGAGCGGCTCATGTCGACGCGCTTCTTGAGCATCGCCTGCAGCTTCGGGTGCACGCTGAACCCGGCGGGCGGGTTGTTGTGCGCGTCGCCGATGAGCTGGATGACTTCTTCGCGCACGCCGGTAGATTCCGGTTCGCCGACGAGGTCGTCTTGCTGCGAGTCGGGGCGTTCGAGATCGGCGACGGCGTGGGAGTCGCTCGTGACGACGGGGATCGAGCCGGTCTGGGCGGCGTGCGTCTCCGCGAAGGCGCGTTCGAGCCGGTCTTGGAAGTCTTGGTGGCTCGCCTCGTACTCTTCCTTCGTGATGTCGCCGCGACCGACGAGGCCCTCGACATAGAGGGTGCGCACGCTGCGCTTGGCCTCGATGAGGTTGTACATCAGCGGCTGCGTCATCGAGGGGTCGTCGCCCTCGTTGTGACCACGGCGGCGGTAGGAGACGAGGTCGATGACCACGTCGCGGTGGAACGTCTGGCGGTACTCCAGCGCGAGCTGGGCGACGCGCACGACGGCCTCGGGGTCGTCGCCGTTCACGTGGAAGATCGGCGCCTGGATGGTCTTGGCGACGTCGGTCGAGTACACCGAGGTGCGGCCCTCGCCGGGAGGCGTCGTGAATCCGACCTGATTGTTGACCACGAGGTGGATCGTTCCGCCGGTGCGGTAGCCGCGCAGCTGCGACATCTGCAGGATCTCGACCACGATGCCCTGGCCGGCCATGGCAGCGTCGCCGTGCACCATGACGGGCAGCACCGAGTACGAGCCGATCGGGCGCCGGTCTTGCTTGGCGCGCACGATGCCCTCGAGCACGCCGTCGACGGCCTCGAGGTGCGAGGGGTTGGCGGCGAGGTAGACGGGGATCGTGGTGCCGTCGGCGGCCGTGAAGGTGCCCTCGGTGCCGAGGTGGTACTTCACGTCGCCCGACCCGTGCACGGTGCGCGGGTCTTGTGTTCCCTCGAACTCGCGGAAGATCTGGCCGTAGGTCTTGCCGGCGATGTTGGTGAGCACGTTGAGGCGGCCGCGATGGGCCATACCGATCGCGACCTCTTCGAGCCCGTCTTCGGCGGAACCCTGGAGGATGGCGTCGAGCACGGCGATGGTCGACTCGCTGCCCTCGAGGCTGAAGCGCTTCTGACCGACGTACTTGGTCTGCAGGAACGTCTCGAACGCCTCGGCCTCGTTGAGCTTGCCCAGGATGCGCATCTGCTCGTCGTGGGTCGGCTTCGTGTAGGGCGTCTCGACGTGGTCTTGCATCCACTTGCGCTGCACGGGGTCCTGAATGTGCATGTATTCGATGCCGACGGTGCGGCAGTATGAGTCGCGCAGCAGACCGAGGATCTCGCGCAGCAGTGCGGAACGCTTGCCGCCGAAGCCGCCGGTGACGAACTCGCGGTCGAGGTCCCAGAAGGTGAGCCCGTGGCTCTCGATCTCGAGGTCGGGGTGCGTGCGCTGCACGTACTCGAGCGGGTCGACGTCGGCCATGAGGTGGCCGCGCACACGGTAGGAGTTGATGAGCTCCTGCACGCGCGCGGTCTTGTCGACCTTCGACGCGACGTCGACGCTGATGTCGGACTGCCAGCGGATGGGGGCGTAGGGGATGCGCAGCGCCGCGAAGATGCTGTCGTAGAACCCGTGCTCGCCGACGAGGCGCTCGTGGATCTTCTTGAGGAACTCGCCCGAGCCGGCACCCTGGATGACGCGGTGGTCGTAGGTGCTCGTGAGGGTGATGGTCTTGCCGATGCCGAGATTCGACAGCACCTGGGTCGACGAGCCCTGGAATTCCGCCGGGTATTCGAGGGCGCCCGCCCCGACGATGGTGCCCGCTCCGCGCATGAGGCGGGGAACGGAGTGCTCGGTACCGATGCCGCCCGGGTTGGTGAGCGAGATGGTGTTGCCGGCGTAGTCGGCGCCCGTCAGCTTATTGTTGCGGCCGCGGAACACGACGTCTTCGTACGCGGCGAGAAACTCGCCGAACTCCATGGTGTCGCAGCGCTTGATGCCTGGCACGACGAGGGAGCGGCTGCCGTCGGGCTTCGGGATGTCGATCGCGATGCCGAGGTTGATGTGGGCGGGAGTGACGACCGACGGCTTGCCGTCGACTTCTTCGTAGAAGACGTTCTGGCTGGGGAACTCTTTGAGGGTCTCGACCATGGCCCACGCGATGAGGTGAGTGAACGACACCTTCCCGCCGCGCGCACGCTTCAGATGGTTGTTGATCACGATGCGGTTGTCGATCATGAGCTTGGCCGGGATCGTGCGCACGCTGGTGGCGGTGGGCACAGTGAGGCTGGCGTCCATGTTCGCGGCGAGTGCCTTGGAGGCACCCTTGAGCACGGCGGAGACGTTGGCGTCGGGGGCGGGGGCCGCATCCGTCACCGTGGAAATCGGAGTGGTGCCGGTCGCGGGGGCCTGAGCCGGGATCGGCTGCGGCTTCGGCTCGATCGACGTGGTGCGGGCGACGGGCTGCGTCTGCGCGGGGGCGACCACGGGCGCGGCGGGCGCCTCGGCGATCTCGTCGGGGATCTGCGCTTCGCCGCCGGTCTGCGATTCTGCGGCGGGAGCAGCAGCGGGAGCCGCGGGCGCTTCGGTCGGGACGACCGGGATCGCGCTCGTCGGAGTGGGATCGGTGTGCGTGTCTGTCGGCCGGTAGCTGTCGAGGATCGGCCACCACGACTGGTCGACCGAATTGCGGTCAACCAGATACCGTTCGTACATTTCGTCTACGAGCCATTCGTTGGCCCCGAACTCGCCAGAAGATCCGTCTTCTGCTGCAAGTCCGGTCACTTGGCTTGACACAGCCGACCGCCCACTCTCAGTTCACTCAGGTTTCGATTCACGGTAGGGCAGCCAGCACTGGCCGCCTCACCACCAAGGGTAATCACATTCTTAACCCCGTGCGGGCACACTCGAGGGTCTAACGTGAAATTTATGGAGTTCTACGAGACGGCACCCAAGCACGACCTCACCTATTCCGATGTTTTCCTCGTTCCGAGCGGGTCGAACGTGGGGAGCAGGCTTGACGTTTCGCTCGCGCCGGGGGATGGGACCGCCGCGACCATCCCCATCGTCTCGGCCAACATGAACTCGGTGACCGGCCCGCGACTCGCGGCCACCCTCGCTCGGCGCGGCGGCATCGGGATCCTGCCGCAGGACATGCACCTGCAAGACCTCGACGCCGCGATCCGCTGGGTGAAAGACCAGCCGGTGCGCTGGGACACGCCCCTCGAACTGAGCCCCGTCGACACCGTGGCCACCGCGCTCACCCTGCTGCCGCCCGTCGCCGGCCAGGGGATCGTCGTGCGCGACGACGCCGGACGCGTGCTCGGTGTCATCCCCGCCGTGCGCCTCGCCACAGCCCTGCCCGACGCCCGGCTGGGCGACCTGCTGCACGGCTCCCTCGCCTCGCTCGACGCCGACGACCTCGACACCCCGCGCGCCGCGTTCGACCTGATGGTCGCCGCCGACCTCGACTTCGCGCCCGTGCTGCACCACGGCAACCTGGTCGGCACCCTCAGCCGCACCAGCGCGCTGCGCTCCACCATCTACGACGCGGCCGTCGACGCCGACGGACGCCTCGTGGTCGGCGCCGCGATCGGCATAAACGGCGATGTCGCGGCCAAGGCGACGGCGCTCGTCGCGGCGGGCGTCGACGTTCTCGTCATCGACACGGCGCACGGGCACCAGCGCGGCATGATCGCGGCGCTCGCCGCGGTGAGCGCGCTCGACCTCGGCGTGCCGATCGTCGCCGGAAACGTGGTGACCCGCGAGGGTGTGCGCGATCTCGTGAAGGCCGGCGCAAACATCATCAAGGTCGGCGTCGGACCCGGCGCCATGTGCACGACCCGCATGATGACGGCGGTCGGTCGTCCGCAATTCTCCGCCGTGCTCGAAACCGCGGAGGCCGCACGCGAGCTCGGCGCGCACGTCTGGGCGGATGGCGGCGTGCGGTACCCGAGAGACGTCGCGCTCGCGCTGGCGGCGGGCGCAGCATCCGTCATGATCGGTTCTTGGTTCGCCGGCACGATCGAAGCACCGGGCACGCTGGCGACGGATGCCACGGGGCGGCTGTACAAGGAGAGCTGGGGTATGGCGTCGACGAAGGCCGTGCAGCAGCGGTTCGATCGGCTCGACGCCTACGAGCTGGCCCGCAAGACGCTCTTCGCCGAGGGCATCTCGAGCTCGCGCATCTACCTCGATCCGCTGCGGCCGTCGCTCGAAGACCTGCTCGACATGATCACCTCGGGCGTGCGTAGCTCGATGACCTACGCCGGCTCGACCTCGCTGGCAGAATTCCACCGCCGGGCCCTCGTGGGAATCCAGTCGGCGGCGGGCTACGAGGAGGGCAAGGCGCTCCCGGTGAGCTGGTAGCGCTGCCGGCTTGACGGCCGGTAATGCGCTGTGGGCGAATCTGGCCACACACACCGACCGCGCTGAGCAAAGCTACGCATATACTCGGTTATCTAATGGACGACCCCCCTTCACACTTGCCCATGCCCACTCCGTTCGCTGAGCCGCTCATGATGGTGAGCCTCGATGTCTGAGTGGGTACTCCTCGGCCTCGGGCTCCTCCTCACCGTCGGAACCGGCCTGTTCGTCGCGTCCGAATTCTCCCTGGTCAACCTCGACCGCTCAGACCTCGAGGTGCGGCAGTCGAAGGGCGAAAAGGGTCTCGCCATGTCGATCAGCGCGCTCAAGCGCACGTCGACCCATCTCTCCAGCGCGCAACTGGGCATCACGCTCACCACGCTGCTCACCGGTTACACCATGGAGCCCGCGATCAGCATCCTGCTGACACCGGCCCTCACGGCCGTGGGCCTGCCCGAGGTCGCCATTCCGACCACTGCGACGATCGTCGCCGTCGTCATCGCGACGCTGCTCTCGATGATCATCGGCGAGCTGGTGCCGAAGAACTTCGCGCTCGCGCTGCCGCTGCAGACGGCGAAACTCGTCATCCCGTTCCAGATCGGCTTCACGGTGGTGTTCCGCCCCGCGGTGGCACTGCTGAACAACACGGCCAACGCCATCATCCGCTCGTTCGGAATCGAGCCGAAAGAGGAGCTCTCGGGCGCCCGCACCGCCGAAGAGCTGTCGTCGCTCGTGCGCCGCTCGGCCCGCGAGGGAAGCCTCGAGACCGACACCGCCACTCTGCTCGCCCGCACGCTCGCCTTTTCCGACCACACCGCGCAAGACGTGATGACACCCCGCCCGCGGGTTAAGAGCGTCGACCGCACCGACAGCGCGTTCGACGTGATCGAACTCGCCCGCACGACCGGTCTGTCGCGGTTCCCCGTGATCGACGACAGCATCGACGACGTCGTCGGCATCGTGCACGTCAAGCAGGCGGTCGCGGTTCCGCGCGAGAAGCGAACGGATGTTCCGGTGTCTGCCTTGCAGTCGGAGCCGTTGCGCGTTCCGGAAACCATGAAGCTCGATTCGTTGCTGGCAGAACTGCGCGGCCGCGGATACCAGATGGCCATCGTGCTCGACGAGTACG
>Ga0247730_1000713_pt1 | contig 21910 bp, 20 predicted proteins | sample UWRJL073202C2_FD_180959 | JGI IMG/M metagenome (GOLD analysis project Ga0247730, IMG submission 180959) | Plant litter microbial communities from Arlington Agricultural Research Station in Wisconsin, United States - UWRJ-L073-202C-2 | ecosystem: Environmental > Terrestrial > Plant litter >... | reverse complement strand
GAACGCGGGCGATCCGCGCGACAACGGCGGCGCGTCACGCCACGGCGGCGGCGACTCGTCCGAGTCGGTGCGCTCGTCAATCAAGAACGGGCACGCGCGCAACGTCATCTTGTTGATCGGCGACGGCATGGGCGATTCCGAGATCACCGTCGCGCGCAACTATCAGTTCGGCGCGGCGGGCCGCCTTCCGGGTATCGATGTCCTTCCCCTCACCGGCAGCTACACGACGTACTCCATATATAGGGACGGGCCGACGCGAGGCCTGCCCGACTACACGCCCGACTCAGCGGCGACGGCCAGCGCGTGGTCAACGGGCACGAAGACCTATGACGGCGCCATCTCGGTCGATATCGATGCCGCGCCGCAGCAGACGCTGATCGAGATCGCCAAAGCCAACGGCCTGAAGACGGGCAACGTGAGCACCGCCGAGATTCAAGACGCGACGCCTGCGGCGCAGGTCGCGCATGTCGAGGCCCGCGGATGCTACGGACCCGACAGCACCGCGTGTGGGTCCGACGCGCTCGAGGCCGGCGGCCGCGGGTCGATCAGCGAGCAGCTGCTCGGCACCCGTGCCGACGTCACCCTCGGCGGCGGATCGACGTCGTTCACGCAGACGGCGAAGGCCGGCCCGTGGCAGGGAGACACTCTGTTCGAGCAGGCTGAGCAGCGCGGCTACAAGGTGGTCGGCGACGCTGCCGAGCTCGCTGCGGTCACGGCGGCTACTCAGGCGGAACCGCTGCTGGGCGTCTTCACGCCAGGCAACTTCCCCACGCGGTATGCCCCGACAGTCGCGACCGTCGGTGGCGCCGACCAGCCCCCGGTCACTTGCCAGCCGAACCCTGACCGGCTCACGACCGACTTGTCGCTGTCGGCGCTGACGAACAAGGCGATCTCACTGCTGCAGAACCGCAAAGGCTTCTTCTTGCAGGTAGAGGGCGCCAGCATCGACAAGCGCGATCACGCGGCAGACGCCTGTGGGCAGATCGGCGAGACCGTCGACTTCGACGAAGCGGTTCAGGCGGCGCTCGCGTTCGCCGAGAAGGACGGCAACACGCTCGTGATCGTCACCGCGGATCACGCGCACTCCAGTCAGATCGTCGACGTTGCACCCGCGACGTCGCTGAGCACCGCGCTCACGACCGTCGTCGACGGCACGGTTCTGAAGATCTCGTACGGCACGGCACCGGCCGAGGGCGAGTCGCAGCAGCACACCGGAACGCAGGTACGCATCGCGGGCTACGGTCCCGGCGCGGGCAACGTCGTTGGGCTGACCGACCAGACCGACACGTTCTTCACCATCGCCAACGCGCTCAGACTCGACCGCAACACCACACCGCTGAGCGACCGCGCGCGGATCACGGTCGAGCGGGGATCAGTGCGGCCGGGCTCGACGGTTACCGTCTCTGCCAACCGGTTCGGCGGAGACCGCCAGATTGGCGCAACGCTCCAGCCGGGCGGGACGACGATCGGTACGGCCGACGTCATTGAAGGCGCGGCGCAACTCACGTTCACCGCGCCCTCGGAACCCGGCGAGTACATCGTCGTCGTGGCGGGCGCTCAGACCGGCAAGCAGGTCACAGCCCGGTTGCTCGTGCGCGAATAGCAGCGGCGAGAGTGAGGTCGCGCGATAAGCGCGGCCTCACTCCTCGCGCGCCAACCGTCGTCAGCCAAATCGCGCCACCGAACCTTCTTTGTCTCGCTATTTGTGTAGTTATGGGATGGGACGTTCGGCCCACCTGCCGATCTTCTCGGCGACAATGCGGACGGCTTGCAAGATGTCTCTCGCGCCGGAGGGCGAATAGCGCTGATCGCTGGAGTACATGATGTCGCGCGCGGCGTAAATGTCGGCCGCCGCCTGAACAAGGGAGGTCGGTGCTCCCGCGACGCGAAGCGCGTCAATGATGCCGCCCGCCCCGGTCTCGGGCAATGCCGCAGCGATCGCGCGACCGATCACGGGAACGCCTTCGACGATCGCCATGTAGGGGTCAGACGGCAGATTCCTCTCGGCGCTTGTGAGCAGCCCATCAATTTCTTCGGGTGTGAGTGCTCGGGGGAGCCTGGCAGGCTCGGCGGGAGCAGTGATCTGAATGTCTTCTGTTGCGGCGAGTAAGGCGCGTGCTCGGTTGTCACCGCGGGTGAGGCGGGCTCCCCAGCCTCACATTTCCTGCGCCACATTGATGAGCGTTGTGAGGGGCGCTCTAAATAGCAGCACGATGGCCCCTACGATGAGCGGCCAAGCAAGGCCGACGAGTGTGCCAGTGATTAGCCGCGCGATCTCCATAACGCCGAAGATGCCTGTCGTAGCGCGGCTCGCCGCTCAACGTAGCTTTGGGATAAATGGCTATTGCGACGCCCGCTATGCTTCATTTGTTGATCGGGGGCGCAAATGGCAGAGCATTCTGCTGTAGCAATTCATGACGACCGGAAGCTTCCGGCGCTAACTGGGGTCAGATTTTTCGCGGCAGCAGCGGTGCTTGTTTCCCATTTCTCCGCGCACGGTGCGATCGTCATGCCCGGCTCGGTCATCGACTTTCTCGACGGCGGCCGCACTGCGGTGTCGCTGTTCTTCGTGCTTTCCGGGTTCATCCTCACGTACAACTATTCGACGCTGACAGGGGCTGCCGCGAGGATGCGGTTCTACGTAAATCGCGTCGCGCGCATCTACCCCGTGGTCCTCTTGGCACTCCTCATCGGAGCAGTCGGGGTCACAGTCGCACTGACAGCATCGGACCCGAAGTATCTCCGGGATTGGTACAGCCTCGAGTCCCCGAGCGTCATTGCGCTCGTCGGGAGCTTTCTCGCCCAGATAACAGTGACCACGGGGTGGTTCCCCGCCGCTCGCATCAACCAGCCTTGGAACGGGCCAGCATGGAGCATCGCGTGTGAGATGTTCTTTTACGTACTATTTCCGTTCCTCATAGCCTGGGCGAGAAACCGTCGGGCCTGGACGATCGCAATCGCTCTCGTCTGCGTCTTCTTGACGCAGGTGCTTCTTATCGTGGGGGCCCGGACCTTCGCCCCCGCAGGTCAGCGCGGATTCCTGGTTTCTCAGTTTCCGCCCACACACCTCTTCGACTTCGTCATCGGTATGGCCGCCGGGCTGTTCTTCCTAAAGGGAGGCCGAGAGTGGCTTGCCGCGGGGTATCGGCGAACTGGCACCCTTCTCGCCGCCATGGTTCCGCTTGCGTTGCTCGCATACTTCCGCCCCATAGACCCGGCCTACCTGCTCATGACACCGTTCTTTGCTTTGCTCGTTCTGGGGCTAGCCTCGCCGCCGAGCAGGCGTCCGAGCGTTCTCGCCGCGCGACCGCTTCTCCTCCTAGGTGAGGCGAGCTTCTCGCTCTACCTGATCCACGTTCCACTGCTCAACCTCTTCTCTCTGGCCAACCCATCTCCGCTAGTCGGGTGGGCGCTCATGGCTGTTACCGTGGGCTTGAGCATCCTGATCTTCAAGACGTTCGAGACTCCCGCAAGGATGCTCGTGAAGCGCGTATTGGCCCCACGAGCAGTCGCAAAGCCGGAACGGCTTTCGTCCGAGACCTAGGGTCCAGGAGGATGGTGCTCGTGCCGCTGAGATATGCCCTAACTCATGTCACCTCGGGGGAAAAAGCGACGTAATCGCGGTCAGCGTCGAGGCGTCACCGCACACAAAGGCGCGATCGCCATGATCCTCGGCGGCATGGTCGTCGTAGCCGCCGCGCTGGTGCGGGGCCTGCGTCGGAGCGCTCAACGGTGGCGACGCGGTAGCGCTCCAGCAGCGGGATCGTCTGGCCAGCTTTGACCGCGATGTAGTTGACCGGGGCGTCCGACGTCGAGGTCACTCGCCAGTACCCGAACTTCACGGTCTGGCAGCTGCTGGCGGCGTTCTTCGTCGCGACCGTGAGCACGGTTGTGTGCCAGCCCTCGGCCACGCTCGCGACCGGGAACGAGCTGCCGACGTATCTCCTGTTCGAACGCTGTGCCGCATAGAGCCCCGAGGCGAGGCGCGCGATACCATCGGCCGGTCAGGTGCGATACGCCGCCGACGTAGAACTTGAGGCCGTCCGTCGACCAGATGATCGCGTGGGATCCGGGGATCTCCGCGAGGCGCACGACCTCGGTCTGCCGTTCGATGCTGACGCCGGAGTTGCCTACCACCGCGAAGTCGTCGAATCGACGGCCCGTTGCATCCTTCATGTACGCCATCAGGTTTCCTCGGAGAAGCTGTTGTCGGCTTCGCCAGTTGCGGTGTCGATGGTGATGATGACGTGGCGCGACGGGAAATGCTCTCCGGTCTTGCCGGGCAAGCTCACTTAAGTGCGGAATAGGGACGGTAGCCCCCAACGAGCGCGGCCTCACTCTTCCCGCGCCATGTACCACTCGGTGAACTCGCTCGCCCGGTCGCCGTCGAAGGTTACGATCCACAGGTTGTCGTAGTCGGGCCCGTCGGAGTAGAGGGTGACCGCCTGCACGAAGGCGCGGTCGCCGTCGACCGTCAGCACCTCGTACTCGAACGACCAGTTGCCCGGCTCGTCGCGGTGCTCGAGCCAGCCGCCGACGATGCCCTCGCGTCCGCGCCACGCTTCGGGATCGTGCGGCCTGCCGGAGTACACCGCGTCGTCGGTGAACAGCGCGCGAATGTCGTCGGGGTCGTTGCTCGCCCAGGCGCGAAGGTAGCCGTCGACCCAGTCGCGCACGGTCTCGACGGTGGTCACGAGTCGCGCCGTTTCACGGCCCACTCGGTGAAGCGGCGCGCCCTGCCGCCCTCGAGCTCGATCAGCCAGAGGTCGTCGTAGACCGGGCGGTCGTCGAGGTACTCCACCACCACTTGGGCGATAGCCGTGTCATCCGGCAACACACCGAGCACGTCGTACTCGAGTGTCCATGTCTCGGGGCTGTCGGGGTCTTCGACCCAGCCCTGCACGATCTCGTCTCTGCCGCGCCAGGGCTCGGGGTCGTTCGGCCGAAACTCGTAGAGCGCGTCTTCGGTGAACAGGGCCGCGATGTCGTCGGCGTCGTTGCTGATCCACGCCTTTTTGTAGGCGTCGATCCAGGTGGTCACTTCGTCGTTGGTTGTCATGACTTCTGGTGTAGCGCCGACGACCGACACACGCCAGTGGGTTGCCGTGGCCGAGGCACGGCGGTGGTGCTACCCGATATAAGATCACTAAGTATGTCCGCACTCGGACAACCGGGGGAACGGGCGGACAGATGAACGGGCGGATGACGTCGCTAGCGTTGCTCGGCGTGCTCGCCGTTGGATCGCTGAGTGTTATCGCGGCCGCTCCCGCTTTTGCGGCGTCGTCGGTCGTGATCCCGGATCCCGACCCGACGGACACCGCGCCGGTCGAGACGCCGGCTCCGGATCCCACCCCGTCGCAAGAGCCCACGACTCCGGTCGTCGAGACTCCGGTCGAGCAGCCGCCCGCGGCCACGACTCCGACGACTCCGACCGCCCCGACGGCACCCGTCGTGCGCCCGTCGCGCACGGCCACGCCGACACCCGCGCCCTCGGTCACCGCCACGCCAACGCCGACGGCGACGCCCACTCCGACTCCGACTCCGACTTCCAGTGCGACTCCACAACCCACCACGACGCCGGTGCCCGCGCGCATCGTCGAGTACACGCCCACCACCTCGGTGGCGCCGGCGAACACGCTCGCCGTCGCCGCGCTCGTCGGCAGCGTCGTCGCCGCCCTTGGCATTCTCGGGTACGCGGCCGTGCGCAACCGTGTCGCGCTCAATGCGTGGCTGCGCCACATGGCCAAGCGCGGCCGCTGAATCCGGGTCTTTGAGCGCGGGTTCCGCGCATCCGGATCTTGTTAACCGCGAAAGGCGCCCACCCCTTGGGGTGAGCGCCTTTTTTGGTTTCGCTAGGCTCGCTTCGACAGGCTCAGCGTCCGTAGGTGTTACAGGGCTGCGAGGTCTTCGAGCACCTGGTCACCGGGGTTGACCATGATGTTCTCGGCCTTGATCTCGGCGCGGCCGAGCAGCTCGTCCATCTTGCGACGACGTGCGCGCGGGATGAGCGTGACGACGGTACCGACCTTGCCGGCGCGGCCCGTACGGCCCGAGCGGTGCAGGTAGGTCTTGTACTCTTCGGGAGCGTCGGCCTGGATGACGAGGCTGATGTCGTCGACGTGGATGCCACGTGCCGCGACGTCGGTCGCAACGAGAACGTTGACGCGACCACTCGTGAGCAGCTGCAGGTTGCGGGTACGGCGGCTCTGGTTGAGGTCGCCGTGGAGGCTCGTCGCGGGGATGCCGGCGTCTTCGAGGAAGTCGCTCATCTCTTCGGCGAACGCGCGGGTGCGGGTGAAGACCAGGGTCTTGCCCGAGCCCGAGGCGAGCTCACGGATGATCTCGCGCTTGTCGCGCTGCTCGATGAGCAGAACCTTGTGGTCGATCGTGGAGGAGGCCTGGTCTTCACCGGCGACCTCGTGAACCGACGGGTTCTTGAGGAACTGCTTCACGAGGGTGGCGACACCCTTGTCGAGGGTTGCCGAGAAGAGCAGCTTCTGGCCGCCCTCCTTGGTCTCCTTGAGGATGCGCTGCACGGGCTCGAGGAATCCGAGATCGCACATGTGGTCGGCCTCGTCGAGAACCGAGACGATGACGTTCGAGAGGTCGAGGCGACCCTGCTCGACGAGGTCTTCGACGCGGCCCGGGGTCGCGATGATGATGTCGACGCCGCGCTGCAGAGCGGAGACCTGCTTGTACTGCGGCACGCCACCGACGATCGTGGTGGTGAACAGGCCGACGCTGCGGGCGATGGGCTGAACCGTGCGGTCGATCTGCATGGCGAGCTCGCGGGTGGGGGCGAGGATCAGGGCGCGGGGCTTGCGGCCGGCCTGGCGGTCCTTGCCGCCGTTGTTCTCCATAAGACGCTCGACGAGCGGTGCACCGAAGGCGATGGTCTTGCCGGAGCCGGTCTTGCCGCGTCCGAGAACATCCTTGCCGGCGAGAACGTCGGGGATGGTCGCGGCCTGGATGGCGAACGGAGCCGCTGCACCCATCGACTCGAGCTGGCGAACGATGTTGGCGCCGAGGCCGAGGTCGCCGAAGGTCACGCCTTCGACGTCCTTCGCGGTGATGACTGCCGCTTCGAGACGCTCGAGAACGACGTCTTCCTGCATGCCTCCGCCGGAGTGCGACTTGTTGGCGCTGTCCTTCGAAGGGTAGTAGCTGGAGTCGCGGGCCGGACGCTCGGCGCGGTCGGCGTACGACGGACGCTCGGTGCGGGCGCCGTAGCTCGGACGCTCGGTGCGCTCGGGGCGTTCCGTGCGCTCGGCGCGGTCGTAGCTCGGGCGCTCGGTGCGGGCCGGGCGGTCGCTGTTGTAGCTCGGGCGGTCGGAGTTGTACGACGGGCGCTCGGTGCGAGCGGGGCGGTCGTTGTAGCTCGGACGGTCGTTGCCGTAGCTGGGACGCTCGGTGCGAGCCGGGCGGTCGTTGTACGACGGACGCTCGGTGCGCGCGGGGCGCTCGTTGTTGTAGCTCTGGCGGGCCGGGCGGTCGGAGTTGTACGACGGGCGAGCCGAACGCTCGTTGTAGGGCGTGCGCGGGTTGCGGTCGTTCGTGGCCGGGCGGTCGCCGTAGCTGGGACGCTCGGTGCGGGCCGGGCGGTCGCCGTAGGCGGGACGCTCGGTGCGCGCGGGACGGTCGGTGCTGTCGCCGTACGACGGACGCGCGGGGCGGTCACCGTAGGAGGGACGGGCAGGACGGTCGTTGTAGGTGGGGCGGTCGTTGCGGTCGCCGTAGGCGGGACGCGCGGGGCGGTCGCCGTACGAGGGACGCTCGGAGCGGGGTGCGCCGGTGCTGCGGTTCGGGCGGTCGCCGTAAGCGGGCTTCTCGCGCGGGTTCCAGTCGGGGCGGCGGTCTCCGCTCGAGGGGCGGTCGCCAGTGCGAGCCGAACGGTCGTCGCCGGTCCAGCGCTTCTTGGGCGCTGCGCCCTGATCGGGGCGGGAGTTGCGGGCGTCGCCTCCACGAGGGGAGTACGGCTTCTTGTTGTCGCGGTCCGACTTGTTGTAGTCAGGCTTGGAGTACGGGGACATAGTTCTTTCCTGGGTTGTATCAGTTACGTGAAAGTACACGTGCAGATGCAAACGCGTTGTGGATACGCGTGAGTTGCACTTCTGAACCCGGGCAGTCTTTGACCGAGGCCATCACATACATTCGTGTGATTGTTCCCAACGGATGCGCTGGGAAACCGGCCTCTAAGACTTACAAACCCATACACGTCTATGCGTGCTGTCTTGAGCCGACTTGTCTACGTTAGTGCATGGTTCTCCGTTTGGCTAGTGGAGACAGACTCAGATGTCGTCGTTGTGGCGTCCGCCGTCTCGGCAGCCGTGCCGCCACGGAGACCCGGAGACGTTGTCGACCCGCCAGATCTCGCCGTTCAGGGTGACGATGAGAGCGGTGTCGCGCACGAACTCGAGCGACGTCGGCAGATCGAGAGCGCTCACAACCGGCGTCATAGTGCCGTCGCCGTTCACGCGCAGCAGCTCGCCGCTGTCGCCGAGGGCGGGCGATCCGTCGGGAACGTCGCCGGGCGAGTCGCCCTGCGAGAGGCCGTAGAGCACATCGCACTTGCCGAACTCGACGTCGATCATCAGGCTGTAACCGCTCGCGACGACACGCGGCTGCGGGTTGCGCGCCGAGAACGCCACGATGCGCCCGGTCTCGGGCAGGTGCGGCACGGGCCCGGCTTCGGCCAGATAGACCGTGCGGCCGTCGACCGCGAGCCCCGTCGGAACGATGTTGTCGAACGCGACGACCTCGCTGATCTCGCCCGATCGCGACACTTTCAGCACTCGGTTGTGGTGTCCGTCGGTCACGAGGAAGCCCGATCGCGTCGCCTGCAGCGCGAACTGCACGCCGCGTGCAAGGAAGAAGTCGGTCTCGGGCGGGTTGGCCAGCGACCATGCGCCGAGGTCGGCGACGACGGTGAAGCTGGTCGGACCGTCGACGCGGTAGATGCCGTCGACGCTCGTGCCGGGTCCGTTGGGTCCGCTGGCGTCGTCACCGACGACGGAGACCAGCACGTAGGCGGTACGTCCGACGAAGTCGATATCGATGGCGCCCGCGATGCCGATAACCGAGGTGGGCAGCCCGCTGGCATAGACAGAGGTCGCGCCGGTTCGCGGATCGACCCGCGTGACCTGGCCGATCGCGCCCTCGGTTACGTACAGCGCGCCGTCGGGGCCGACAGCGCTGCCCGTAGTGCCTTGCAGCCCCGACGCGATGAGCTGCGCCTGGGGCGGCGGCGGGTTGTGGCCGGGAGAGCCGCCGGTCGGTGCAGCGGTCACGGCTGCCGGAGACGTCGCCACCAGCGCCGGCACGATGAGTGCCGCCACTATCGCGGCGAACGCCCTTGTTCGCTTGATAGTCATGTCTTCCTCCGTGCGCCCCATCGTCCTCGCGGTGCGCGACGACCGTCAAGGGGGGGGTGCTCTACACCTGCAACCCGCGCGACTTCGACGGGATACCCGGGCTCCGTGTCATCCGAATTGCCTTCGAATAAAAAACGCGCCTACTTCTCGAAGCGCGCGATCCCGTCGGTCTCGACCGCGCTCATGATGCGTCCGCGCATTTCGTCGCTGATTTCGGGCAGTGCGTCGAGCGGGAACCAGGCCGCCTCGGTGTTCTCGCCGTCGGCGGGGAAGGCGTCGCCGGAGATGTAGCTGCAGCGGAAGACGATGTCGAGATACTGCGTGACGTCGCCGTTGTCGTAGACGACGGGCGCCGTGACCTTGACCCACGAGATCGAGTCGACGGATGCCACGACATTCGCTTCTTCGAGAATCTCACGCGCGGCGGCTACCGCGGGCTCTTCGCCGGGATCGATGATGCCGGTGACGGGAGTCCACGCGCCGTTATCGGAGCGGCGCACGAGCAGCACCTCGTTGTCGCGCAGCACCACCGCTGTGACTCCGGAGAGCCACAGCGGCATGTTGCCGATCTTGTCGCGCAGGGCGAGGACGAAGTCTGGGGTAGCCATCCTTCGAGCCTAGGCGGTGGGAGTCTCGACGGCCGCCGCGTCGGACTTCGCGGCCTTGGCTGCCTTCTTGTCGGCCTTGCGCTCCTTGCGGCCCTCGACCAGGAAGTACAGCGTGGGCAGCACGACCAGGGTCAGCACCGTCGACGACACGAGGCCGCCGATCACGATGATCGCGAGCGGCTGCGAGATGAACCCGCCGTGGCCGGTGAGGCCGATGCCGAGCGGCAGCAGCGCGAAGATCGTCGCGAGCGCCGTCATAAGAATCGGGCGCAGTCGACGCGTGGCGCCGTGCAGGATGGCCTCGCCCACCTTCATACCGCGCTCGCGGTACTGGTTGATGAGGTCGACGAGCACGATCGCGTTGGTCACCACGATTCCGATGAGCATCAGCACACCGATGAGCGAGGGCACGCCGAGCGGGATGCCCGTCGCCACCTGCAGCAGGATCGCACCGGTCGCCGCGAACGGAACCGAGACGAGCAGCAGCAGCGGCTGGCGCAGGCTCTTGAAGGTCGCGACCATCACCACGTAGACGATGAGGATGGCGATGAGCAGCGCGAGACCGAGCTGCTGGAACGCGTCGCCCTGCTGCGAGGTGACGCCGCCGAGCTCGGCGGTGGCGCCGGCCGGCAGGTCGACGTCGGCGACGGCGTCGGACACGATCGTCGACGCGGTACCCACGTCGTCGCTGCCCGGGGTGACGCTCACGGTCGCGCTGCGCACGCCCTTGATCGTCGTGATGCTCGACGGGCCGTCGGTCTGCTCCACGGTCGCGAGGTCGCTGAGCGGCACGAAGCCGGTCACGGTCGGGATCTGGAAGTCCTGGATCTCGGCGAGGGTGGTCGGCGCGTTGGCGTTGTCGATGTAGATCGACAGCGTCTTCTCGTCGATCACCACGGAGCCGGTCGCGCTCGGGTTCATCGCCGCGGTGACGATGCCGCCGACGGCGATCTCGCTGAGTCCGGCGGCGGCCGCCTTGTCGCGGTCGACGGTGATGCCGATGTAGGGCTGCGTCACCGAGAGGTTGCTCGATGCCTGGGCGACCACGTCGAGTTTCTGCACCGCCGCGAGAATGGCGTCGGCCGAGGTGGTGAGGTCGTCGGCGCTCGTCGCGGTGATATTGACTTCGATATCGGATGACGCGAAGCCCGACGCTGCGGACGCGAGAGTGACCTCGCCCGCATCGTCGATGTCGGCCACCGCATCACGCACGTCGGCCTGCAGCTTCTCCTGGTCGGCGTCGGGATCGGTGGTCAGCGAGAACGTGGTGTCTCCGCCGCCCGAGAACGCGGCGGCGAGCGAGTTGCCGCTCGAGCCGAGCGAGAGCTGCACGGTCTCGACGCCGGGGAGGCCGATGAGCGCGTCCTCCACCTTCATGGCGGCCTCGTCGCGAACGTCGAGGCTGGTGCCGAGCGGCATCGTCTGGGTGACGGTGAGGGTGTTCTGGCCGCTGTCGCCGATGAAGTTGGTCTTGAGCAGCGGTGTCGCGAAACCGGTGAGCACCAGCACGAGCGCGGCGGCGAGCAGGGTGAGCCACGGGCGCTTGAGCGTCCAGCGGATCACGGGCAGGTAGGCGCGCTGCAGGCGGCCGGGCGCCTCGAGCTCGTCTTTGTTGACGGCCTCGACGGTGTCGGCGTGCTTGTGCACGGGCTTGGTCTTGAGGAACCAGTAGGCCAGCACCGGCACGATGGTCAGCGCCACGAAGAGGCTCGCGGCGAGCGCGATCGTCACGGTGAGCGCGAACGGGCGGAACAGCTCGCCGGTGACGTCGCCCACGAGCGCGAGCGGCAGGAAGACGGCGACGGTGGTCACGGTCGACGCGGTGACGGCGCCCGCGACCTCCTTGACGGCGGCGAGGATGGCGGTCTTCTTGTCCTCACCAAGCCCGAGGTGCCGCTTGATGTTCTCGATCACGACGATCGAGTCGTCGACGACGCGGCCGATGGCTATCGTCAGTGCACCGAGGGTGATGATGTTGAGCGTGTAGCCGGAGGCCTGCATGCCGACGAAGGTGATGAGCACCGAGACGGGGATGGAGATCGCCGTCACGAGCGTGGAGCGCACCGAGAGGAGGAAGACCAAGATGACGATGACCGCGAAGACGAGACCGAGCAGGCCCTCGACGGCGAGGCTGTTGATCGACTCCTCGATGAACGGCGCCTGATCGAAGACGACCGTCAGCTTGGTGTTGCTGCCGAGGCTGTCTTCGATCTCGGGGATGAGGTCTTGCACGAGCTTCGAGACCTCGACCGTGTTGCCCGCGGGCGACTTGGTGACGGCGATGGTCAGCGAGGGTTCGCCGTCGACACGCGAGATGCCGGTCACCGGGTCGTCGGCGATGGTGACGGTCGCGACGCTGCCGAGGGTGGTGACGGCGGTGGTGCTGCCGCCGAGCAGCGGCAGGGCGGCGATGTCGTCGGTGGACTGGATGCGCGATCCGGCCTGCACGGTGAGGGTCTTGCCGTCTTCGGTGATCTCGCCGGCGGGCAGCAGCACGCCGTTGCTGTCGAGCGCGTCGCGGATCGACTGGGTGGTGAGGCCGGCGGCGGCGAGGGCCGCGTCGTCGGGCGTGATCGTGACGCGCTGGGTGGTGGCGCCGAGCAGGCTGGCGTCGCTGACGCCGTCGAGCTGCTTGATGTCGGAGATCGCGGAGTTCTCGAGCTGCGCGCTGAGGTCGCGCGGGTCGAGGTCGCTCGTGACGGCGATCTGGATGACGGGCAGGTCGCTCAGGCTGAAGCTGAGCACCTGGGTGTCGGCGCTGTCGGGCAGCGTCGACGAGATGCGGTTGATCGCGAGCTGCACCTTCTGCTCGGCCGTCGTGATGTCTGTGCCGTAGACGAACGAGGCGGTGATGCTGGAGAAGTTGGCGTTCGAGGTCGCCGTTGTTCCGTCGAGCCCGGCCACACTCTGGATCGCGGTCTCGATCGGGGTCGAGACGTCTTCGTTCACGACCTCGGGGCTGGCGCCGGGGTAGGTCGTGACCACAAAGATCTGCGGCAGCGACAGCGAGGGGATGAGCTCTTGCTTGAGCGAGGTGAGCGCGACGCCGCCGAAGATTCCCACGACGATCGTCACGAGCGCGATTAGCGCGCGGTTGCGCAGGCTGAAGACGGAAAGAAAGTGCACGGAAGACTCCTGGTGGGGGTGCGCTGGGCGATCTGCTGTGGTCGCGGCAATACAGTGCACAGAGAGTGTGCTCTACGATTATCCCTTCGGGGTCGGCAAAGGCACATACTCCCGCGGGATGAATCAGTACTACTCGGATCTCCCCCGAGGGGCGGGCTAGACCTGTGCTGCCGCGATCACGGGAAGATGATGTCGACCGCGGGCGCGAGGCGTGCGAGATACTCGTCGCGTGATGTGACCTGGTGCTTGATACCGATGGAGGCACTGATCATGGTCTGCGAGCGGTGTTCGGCGTCGGCTGCGTATGATCCGGCAACGGCGCCGGTGACGAGCAGCTCGAACCGGCCCGGCGCCGAGGCGAGGATGTCACCGAGAAGCGCCGGGTCCTCCGCGGTAAATCCCGAAACTTCGGCTGTCAGCGGCCCGATGTAGCCGCCGCCCCAGCGGTCGAAAGCAGCGATCAATCGGTTCTTGAGCGGCAGCTCGGGAGCGCTGAGGTCACGCGCGACGGCCTCGAGGTCGCGTTCGAGCGCATTCGAAACCGCCTCGCGAAACAGCGCCTTCTTGGAATCGAAGAGGAAGTACAGACCCTGCCTCGAGATGTGTGCCGCCGCTGCCACGTCGTCCATCGATGTCTTGCGGTAGCCGAATCGAACGAAGGTGGCGAGGGCGGCATCGAGCACCGTCTGCCGCCGACCCGACTCCGCCGACGCAGACGTTTCGAGCGGTTGGTCGATCATACCTCCACCCTAGACGAACCGAACGTACTAGACAAAACCCGTATGGTTTGTATAGTTGCTTTTATGACGACTCCCGAACTAATCACCACCCGTTTCACCGCTTCGAACACCGCAGACGACGTCGTGGCGGGTCTGGACCTCACCGGCATGCGCGCGATCGTGACCGGCGCTTCTTCCGGCCTCGGCTTGGAAACCGCACGCGCGTTGGCGGCAGCCGGTGCGCACGTGACCTTGGCCGCGAGGAACGCGGCCGCCGCGAACGCAGCGGCCGACCAGATCGAGCGGGCCGGCGCCGGCGTGCGACCGCTCGTCGCCACGCTCGACCTCGCGGACCGCGCGTCGATCGCGCGATTCGTCGACGGCTGGGATGGGCCTCTCGACCTGCTCGTCAACAACGCCGGGCTCGTGACAGCGGGCCTCGAGCGCACCGTCGAGGGCTGGGAACTGCAGTTCGCGACGAATCACCTCGGCCACTTCCTGCTCTCGACCGGGCTACGAGACGCGCTGGCGTCCGGCGCCGCCGCCCACGACGGATCGCGAATCGTCTCTCTCAGTTCCACCGCGCACATGCGAGCAGGCATCGACTTCGACGATCTGCATTTCGACCAGCGGCAGTACGACCCGCAGATCGCCTACGCCCAGTCGAAGACGGCGAACTCGCTGTTCTCTGTAGAGGCCACTCGGCGGTGGGCCGGCGACGGGATTGTGGCGAACACGGTCAACCCCGGTGGCGTAGCGACCGGGCTGCAGCGCAATTTCACCCCCGCGCAGAAGCAGTCACTCGACGCTGCCGAAGCCGCGGGAACCTTCACCTACAAGTCGATCGCTCAGGGCGCGGCGACCACCCTCGTGGCCGCCGTGTCGCCCGAGTTCGCTCGCTCCGGGGGCCACTACCTCGACGACGGCCGCGAGGCGTACACCGTGCCGAACGACGCCAGCCTCGCCGACCACCCTCACGGCGTAAAGCAGTGGGCACTCGACACGGTCGCCGCCGAACGCCTCTGGCAAGTATCGACCGAACTCGTTCAAAGCTGACCGGGCGCCCACGACGACCCGGTCAGACCACTTCGGCGAGCCAGCCGCTCTCGGCCTGCGTGTGCCGGCCGACGTTGCGCCAGGCCGCGGCGAGCGCGTCCACGCCGCGCACCGTGTCGGCCTCGGAGTAGGAGAACGGGATGCGCAGGAAGCGCTCGAACTCGCCGTCGATGCCGAAGCGCGGTCCGGCCGCGATCTGCAGGCCCTCGGTGCGCGCGGCGAGGGTGAGCTGCGAGCTGAGCGGTGCGCCGAGGTTGACCCAGGTCATGAGCCCTCCGCTGACCCGCGGCACCTGCCAGTCGGGCAGCTTCTCGGCGAGCTGGGCGGTGAGGAAGTCGCGGCCGGCCAGCAGCTGGCGGGTGCGCGAGCGCAGCAGGGCGTCGTAGTCGCCCAGCAGATGGGTGACGACGAGCTGCTCGAGCGCGGGCGTGCCGAGGTCGCCGCTCGAGCGGGCGCGCACCAGGCGGGCGATCACCGAGCGGTCCGCGCGGATCCAGCCGATGCGCACGCCGCCCCAGACCGTCTTGTTGGCCGACCCGACGAGGATTGCCTGCGTATCAACGCCACCATAAGCGGCGAAGGGCAGCATCCGTTCGGGCGAATCGATATCGAGCTCGGCCATCGTCTCATCGGCGATGATCGTGGTGCCCTGTCGCGCGGCGAGCTCGAGGGTGCGTTCGCGCAACCCGGCCGGCATCGACTGGCCCGTGGGGTTGTGGAAGTCGGGCATCAGGTAGCCGATCGACGGGCTGGTGCGCTGGATGGCCTGTTCGAGCGCCTCCTCGTCCCAGCCGTCGCTCGTCGTTACCGGAACGGGAACGAGCCGGGCGCCGGCAGCCTTGAGCGCCTCCATCGCGTGCGGGTAGCTCGGCGTCTCGACGAGCGCGCGGTCGCCGCGTGCCACGAGGGTGCGGGCGAGCAGCGCGATCGCGTGCTGCGCGCCGAGGGTCACCATAATCTGGTCGGGCTCGGTGGGCAGGCCGCGCGCGGTGTACCGGTCGGCGAGGGCCTGGCGCAGCACGGGCAGGCCGACCAGGTCGAACCCGCTGTCGCCGAGGTAGGCGGGCAGCTGCTGGGCGGCGGCGACCGCGGCGGCCGCCAGTTCGGGCATCGCCGGCATGCTCGCCTTGCTGAAGTCAAGCAGCCCCGAGGCGGGCTGGTCTCCCGGCACCGCGGCGTGCGGCTGGCGGGCGATGCTGCCCGAGCCGCGCACGCTGCTGAGGTAGTTGCGCTCGCGCAGTTCTGCGTAGGCGGCGGTGACCGTGGTGCGGCTGACGCCGAGCTGCGCCGCGAGATCGCGTTCGGCGGGCAGGCGCACGCCGAGCCCGATGCGCCCGTCGAGGATCAGGAGCCGGATGCGGTCGGCGAGCGCTTCGTAGGCCGGGGTCGCGCCGGCACCGGTGCCGGTGCCCCTCCAGCTGTCGAGCATGAGGTCGAGGGCGCGTGCGGAAACGAGATTCACAAGGCCACTTTAGCGATATTGGCATCTTGCTGTAAGTCCAATTTGGCAATTGGATGGCAGACATGAACAGATCCGCCCTATTGGCCCGCCGCATCGTCCAGCTTCTCGTCGGTCTCGTCACCTACGGCATTGCGATCTCCCTGATGGTGCGCGGCGCCCTCGGCGTTCCGCCGTGGGACGTGCTGACGCAGGGCCTCGTGCTGCACACGGGATTGTCGTTCGGGCTGCTCACGAACATCATCGGCGCGCTCGTGCTGCTGCTCTGGATCCCGATCCGCCAGAAGCCCGGCCTGGGAACCATCGCGAACGTTCTGCTCGTCGGACCGTCGATCGAGCTGGGCCTGGCGTTCGTGCCGGTGCCGGCCGAGCTCTGGCAGCAGGTCGTGCTCTTCGTCGGCGGCCTCCTGCTGCTGTCGGTCGCGAGCGGCCTCTACATCGGCGCGCGCTTCGGCCCGGGCCCGCGCGACGGACTGATGACCGGCATCCACAACCGCTGGGGCTTCAAGATCTGGTGGGTGCGGTCGGCGATCGAGGTGGCCGTGCTGGCCGTCGGCTGGGCGCTCGGCGGAAACGTCGGCCTCGGAACCCTGGCGTTCGCGCTGCTCGTCGGCCCGCTGGTGGGGTTGACGCTGCCGCGGCTGCGCGTGCCGGAGCCGGCGGTTGCCGCCTTGGGTGCTTACCCCACCGACGACTCGCTTGAGCCCGTGTCATCCGGAACCGCGCCTACCGACACCGCGCCCACCCCGGCGGTCGCATCGTGATCGGCGTGCTGGTGGCGGGCGGCGCGGTCGCCGTGTGGGCGGTCATAGCGACGGTCGTCGCCATTGTGCGCGACGGCTACCGCGCGGTGCCGACGCTCAGGCGCTAGTTGATGCAGGCGCCCGCCGCGTAGGTGGTGCCGGCGGGAGTCTCGGTCGGCGTGGGAACGGCCGGGGCCTCGGTCGCCGCCACGGGTGCGGCCGGCATGAGGCCGTCGCTCGCGACGATCACCGTGATGCCAGTGACGGTCGGCGAGACCACGAGCGCCGCTCCGGGCAGGTAGGCCGCGACCGCCTTGGCCGCCGACTCCTGTCCGGCCGCGTACTGGATGGTGGTGGTCGCCGTCGACGAGGTCGAGTCGGGGGCGGTGGTCACGAAGCCGAGCGAGGCGAAGGTCGCGGTGGCGGTCGCGGCCGAACCGTTCTGGGCGCCGCCGTTGAGCACGGTGACCGTCACGTCGCCGGGTGCCGCGGCCACCGCCGTTTCGTAGGCGGTCGGCCCGCCGATCAGGCCCTCGATGAAGGCGGGCATCGCCGCGGTGTCGACCTCGACGATCGAGAGGCTGCTCCCGTTAACGGTGATCGTGGGGGTTCCGAGAATCGGGATGGTCGCCGTCGTGATGTTGTCGGCGCTGAGCCCCTTCACCTGGGTGGCGAGGTCGATGAAGTTGAGGCCGTCGTCGGTCTCGATCGACGAGCTGATCGCGTCGAGCACGGTGCCGAGCTTGAACGGGTTGAGCAGCGTTCCGGCCGAGAGGATCTTGCGCGCCTCGACGGTGAGGAAGTACTGCTGGCGCACCTGACGGTCGAGGTCGCCGCCGGGCAGTCCGTGGCGCTGGCGCACGAAGGCGAGCGCCTGCTGCGCGTTGAGCGTGGAGACGCCGGCGGGCAGATTGAGCGTCGAGTATCGGTCGTTGACGGCGTTGTTGAGGCAGACCTCGATCGGGCCCAGGGCGTCGGCGATGTCGTAGAACCCGAGCAGCGAGACCCGCACGTAGTGGTCGATCGTGAGCCCCGTCATGTTCTGGATGACGGAGATGAGCAGGCGCGCACCTCCCGCAGGGTCGTCGTTGCCGCCGCCCAGCGAGAAAGCGGAGTTCAACTTGTTCTTGCCGAAGCCGGGAACGTCGACCCACGAGTCGCGGGGGAAGGAGATGAGGGTGGCCGAGCTGCCGTCGGCCGGAATGTGCATCACCATCATGGTGTCGGTGAGCACCCCGCCGCCGTCGGCGGTCGTGCCCAGTTGCGCGAGTTCCTGATCCGTCGCGCCGTCGGGCCGGTGGTCGTCGCCCACGAGCAGGATGTTCTGGTCGGTACCGTCGAAGTCGTCGCCGCCCGAGCCGTCGATCGCGTCGACGTGGGTGACGCCCGCGACGAAGCGCTGGTAGTTGAAGGCCACGTACCCGCCGGTGGCGACGACGGCGACGGCGACCACGATTGCGATCCAGCGGAACACCCGACGGCGACGGCGGTGCTTGAGCGGCGGCTTCGGCGGTCCGGGCGGATCGGTCGGCGGCTGCATCGGCGGCTGCTGCCCGCCGAGCGCCGGGTCGACCGGCAGCGGGAAGTCGTCGTAGGAGCGGTGGCGGGAAGTCACTCGGCGAGATTACCGGCCATTCCTGAACAAACAAGCCGACGAGGCCGATAATCAGTCGTAAGGATGAGGCCCAGGTTAGAGCTCGCGGGCGGCGTAGACGGCCATCGAGTCGCGCACGAATGTCGCTGCGGTCGCACCGCCGTAGTTCGCGGCGAAGCGCTCGTCGGCCACGTACATCTCGGCGAGTCCGAGGAAGTACGACTTCGTTGGTCCGCTCGGATAGCCGGGCGTGCCCGGGATGCCCGCCAGCCAGTCGTACTGGCGCCGGACGAGTGCCTGAGCCGCGTCGCCCGCGGGGTCGAGTGCGCGAGCCGCGGCATCCGCCCAGTCTGCGGCGAGCGCTGACTGCTCTTTCTGGAACGCCGCCTTCTCCTCCACAGTCTTCGAGCGCCACCAGTTGTCCCCATCGGCGTAGGCCCTGGCGCCCCAGCGTTCGACGACCTCCTCTCTATACGACTCGTGATCGAACCCGTTCAACATTTCTTCTGCCATGAGTTGTTCACCCCTTTCTAATTTGACGATCGTGGATTCGACGCTCGCGACCTGGTCGGCCAGGCGGCGCTGCTCCGAGCGCAGCCAGCGCAGGTGCGCGTGCAGCGCGGCGGAGTCGTCGCGCTCGCCGTCGAGCAGCTCGACTATCGCGGACAGGCCCAGCCCGAGCTGGCGTAGCAGCAGGATGCGCTGCAGCCGCACGAGCGCCGCGTCGTCGTAGTAGCGGTATCCGTTGCCGCCGATGCGGGTGGGCTCGAGCAGGCCGATGTCGCCGTAGTGCCGCAGGGTGCGGCTCGTCGTGCCGGCCAGTCGCGCGATCTGCTGGATGGACCAGTCCATGGGCGTCTCCTCTCTCGTCATTGCCACGCTAGAGGTTGACGCTGCGTCAAGGTCAAGGGGCTGGTTCTGGGGCGGTCGGTCTCGGCTGCGGGGTTTCGATACGGCCGCGGGCGGCCTACTCAACCAGCGAGATCGCGAGGGGTCTTGCGCCGCCGGGTAGACGCGATATATCGTGTCTTTCATCACTCGCGATATAACGCGAGTCACCCACACACTAGGAGAATCCGATGGCACAGGAAAAGTGGCTCATCGACGGCGCCAAGGTCATTGACGTCGAGCACGTGAGCAAGCTCAAGGTCAGCCTCATCGGCGGCAAGGTCGACATCGTCGGGCACGACGAGCCAGGCGCCCGCATCGAGGTGCACTCGGTGAGCGGCAAAGAACTCAAGGTCTCGATCGACGGCGGCACACTCGAGATCGACCACCCGCAGCTCAGCTGGGACAACTTCATCGAAGTGTTCTCGAGCTTCCGCGGCACCGCGAAGGCCGACATCAGCATCATGGTGCCGCGCGACATCGCCCTCTCGTTCGGAGTCGTCAGCGCGAGCGCACTCATCTCCGGTTTGACGACGGATGCCACGATCTCGACGGTCAGCGGAGACCTCGTGATCGACGGGCTCACCGGCTCCCTGCAGCTGAACGGCGTGAGCGGCGAGATCGCGGTCAGCAACCACAAGGGCAAGATCGGCTCGCGCACGGTCAGCGGCGACATCACCGCCTCGGGCGACGTGACCGTCTTCACCGCGGAGACCGTGAGCGGCGACGTGTTCACCGACATCACGGGCGTACCCGACGAGATCCGCGTCAACACGGTGAGTGGCGCCGTCACCACGCGCCTCGCCCCGGGAGTTCCCGCCCAGTACCGCATCAACACGGTCGGCGGAAAGCTGCACCTCGACGAGAGCGAGATCAAGGGCGTGCGCGGTCAGTACACCGGAAAGTACGGCACCCTCGACGCGCACTGGCTCGACTTCAAGGCCAACACCGTCTCGGGCAACATCAACGTGCTGCACGCGGTGTCGGCATGACGCCCCCGGTCTTCGCCCACGGACACCTGCGCCTCTACCTGCTGAGCCTGCTCGCCGATGCGCCCATGCACGGCTACGAGGTGATCCAGGCGCTGGAAGAGCGCTTCGGCGGAACCTACGTTCCGAGCGCCGGCACCATCTACCCGCGCCTCGCGAAGCTCGAGGAGGACGGCCTGGTCACGAAGCAGGCCGACGGCCGCAAGACCGTGTACGAGATCACCGAGGCGGGCCGCGCCGAACTCGCCGCCCGCGCTGGCGAGCTCGACGGCATCGAAGACGGCGTCACCGAATCGGTGCGCCGGCTCGCCGACGAGGTGCGGTCGTCGGTCAACTCGGCGATGAAGACGCTTCGCGCCGACCTCGCGTCCGCCGCACGCGACGCTCGCAGTGAGGCGAAGGATGCCGGGCGCACGATCCGCGCGGACGCCAAGACCGTGCAGGTCGACAGCCGCTCACAGCTGAACAATGCCGAGATCGCGATCAACGACTTCCGCATGCAGCTGCGAACGGAGCTACGCAAGAAGGTCGCGCGCGGACAGCTCACCGACGAGACCGTCGCCGTGCTCACGGCGGGCCTCGACGAGCTGCGCGCGAGGGTGAAGGCGACGCTGGTTGAGTAGCGGGCTCTAGCGCTCTACTCAACCAGCGTCCACAGCACAACCCCAGCCGAGGATCGTACCTATGTACTAGAGTTCAACGAGTAAGGCATTCCTTACTCGCTCGAGATGCGTTATCACCGCTCTCGAAACGTTCTCTGAACGTTGTTCCGCAGCCCCTATCCACGGCCGGAACCACACCTATTCGCCCGACATCTCGGGTGATCAATCACTCTGCTAGAAAAGTCTGTTTCACCATGCATAACCCCACCATCAACCTCGATCACGCCCCGGAAGCTCTCGACGCACTGTCGCCCGAGCAGCGCCAGGCGATCAACCTCAGCTACTTCTCCGGATTCACCAACGAACAGGTGGCCGGCCTGCTCGGCATCACCGTCGAGGTCGTCGAAGAGCGACTGCGCGACGGGTTCGCCGCGCTTATGGCCGGCTGAGTAGGTCGAACTAACGCCGAACCCTCCTTCGCAGGCTCAGTCGGCGCTGGGGGCGCGAAATCGCTGGCGCGATTTCCCTAGCGCCACCGCGCCGGCACGTACAGGTCTTGCGCTCGGTCGGTCAGCGCCGTGTGGTCATTGCGCGTGTAGATGCCGCACGCGTCCACCGTGCAGTCGAGCTTGTCGTCGACCGGTTCGCCTACCTCTATATAGGCGGTGAACGTGCCCGACTCGATGTCGTCGTAGCTGCGGGCGCCGAACAGCTTCCAGGCCCAGTCGTCGTTGATCCAGTTGCTGGCCGCGTAC
>Ga0247730_1000710_pt1 | contig 21962 bp, 20 predicted proteins | sample UWRJL073202C2_FD_180959 | JGI IMG/M metagenome (GOLD analysis project Ga0247730, IMG submission 180959) | Plant litter microbial communities from Arlington Agricultural Research Station in Wisconsin, United States - UWRJ-L073-202C-2 | ecosystem: Environmental > Terrestrial > Plant litter >... | reverse complement strand
CCGGAAAGCGATCCGATCCGGGTGATGCCTGAAGACGATGATTTTTCCGAGGATGCTGGCGACAATCTCGCCTTCGACCCGGCGATGATCACCGATTCCGAGGATCACCCGGAAGCCATCGCCGAGATGGACGTCCCGGTTCTGACCGTACCGGAACCCGAACATGCGCCGACCTATCGCCCGGACTACGATATCGACATCGATGCGGAGCTGGCAACGCTGTTCGACACCTCCCATACCGGCGGCCTCGACCGTGCGCCTAAAACGGCAGCGGTGGCTGCGACTGCAACGGCTGCAGCGGCACAAACCTGGAACGCCACGGCACACGCGGCGCCGGCTGCGGCCCAGCCCGCAATTGCCGACGATTTCGATGAATTCGAGCGCGCCCTGGAAGAGGATTTCCGCAACACGCTGAAACAGCCGGTCCAGGCCGATCAGGATGCCGCACGCATGCGGCTTGGTCGCGACGAAATGCTGTCGATTGACGAGGAGGACGAGCGTCCGTCGTCGCGTCGCTGGCTTTATGCCGCAGCGGCGGCCGGTGTCGTGCTTCTGGGTGCCGGCGGGCTCTACGCCTTCATGTCCGGCAGCGTCTCGCAGCTGGCCTCAAGCGACGGCCCGGTGATCATTGCCGCCGACAAGACGCCAGTCAAAGTCGTGCCGGAAGACAAGGGCGGCAAGACCGTACCCAACCAAGACAAGGCGGTCTACGACCGCGTTGCCGGCGCTGCCCCCCAGGATCCCAAGCAGCAGTCGCTGATTTCATCGAGTGAAGAACCGGTCGACGTCGTGCAAAAGACTTTGCTGCCCGACACGCTGCCGCTCGAAGGCGAAAATGACGGCGCCGACGAGATGGAAGTGGCGTCCACACCAGTTGGAGAAACGCAGGATCCGCGCCTGCTGCCGCAGGAGACGCAGGCCCAGGCGCCTGCCAGCAACAACAGCACGCCGGCTGCCGGCTCGCCGCGCAAGGTGCGCACGATGATCGTCAAGGCCGACGGTTCGCTCGTCGCCCAGGAAGTCGACGCACCAGCAGCACCGGTGCAGGCCGCAGCGCCGACCCAAACGGCTGCGGTCATGCCGGGCAACGTCAAGCCTTCGACCCAGGTGCAGACATCGGCTATTCCATCGTCACCTAGCGAATCGGCGTCCAATGCCCTGACGCCAGCCACCAACGCGGCCGCAGAAGACATGTCCAAGGTCGACGTGGTCAAGACCACCGCTCCATCGCAGGATGCTGCACCGGCGTCGGCCGACAATGCCCCGATCCCGACGGCGCGTCCGACCACCCAGCCGCCGAAGCCGGCAACGCAGACGGCCGCTCCCGCGACCACCCCTGCGGCACCTGCGGCTGCCCGCCCGGTCCAGGTCGCATCGGCTCCAGTGGCACCAGCCGCAACGCCAGCCAGGCCGGCAACAGCCGGCGCCAGCGGCGGCTTCGTGATGCAGGTGGCCTCGCTGCCATCCGAATCCGAAGCGCAGCGGATGTTCAGGGGTCTGCAGCAAAAATTCGGCAGCGTACTGAGTGGCCGCAGCCCGGACATCAAGATGGCTGAAATTCCCGGCAAGGGCACGATGTACCGCCTGCGCGTCTCCGCTGGGACAAGGGCCGATGCGATCGCTTTGTGCGAACGCTATCGCGCGGCCGGCGGCAGCTGCCTGGTCGCTGCTCAGTAAACGGGCCAAACCAAATCTTACCATCTGCGACGGGCTGGACAGCAATGTCCCGCCCGTTTTCGTTCGCCACCAATGCGCTGCGATTTTTTCGGCTGCGGGCGGGAGATCTCTCGTCTTTCCTGCAATGCCCGCTATGATTTTGCCATGAGCGAATCAAAAGCAATGATCCTGGGCTGTAGCGGCCTTTCCCTGACCCCCGACGAGATCGCCTTTTACGGCGAGCAGCGCCCCTGGGGTTTTATCCTGTTTGGCCGCAATATCGGCGAGGCCGCGCAGATTTCCGATCTGGTGGCGGCGCTGCGCGACAGCGTCGGCTGGCACGCGCCGGTGCTGATCGACCAGGAGGGCGGCCGCGTCCAGCGCATTCGCCCGCCGATCCTGCAATCCTATCCCTCTGGCCAGTTGCTCGGCGACATTTATCGCCAGGATCGCGAACGTGGCCTGCGCGCCGCCTGGCTTATGTCGCGGCTGCACGCTTTTGACCTGATGAAGTTCGGTATTAACATTGACTGCCTGCCGGTGCTCGACGTGCCGATCGAGGGCAGTAGCAATGTCATCGGCAACCGCGCCTATGGCAATGACATCACTACGGTCACCGAAATGGGCCGCGCTGCTTCCGACGGCCTGAAGGCCGGCGGCATGCTGCCGGTGATGAAGCACATGCCCGGCCACGGCCGCGGCATGGCCGATTCCCATCATGAGCTGCCGGTCGTTGACGTGTCGCGCGCCGAACTGGAAGCCCATGATTTCGCGCCCTTCGTGGCGATGAAGGACGAGTTGATGGGCATGAGCTGCCATGTGGTGTTCAGCGACATCGACCCGGACAATCCGGCCACGACGTCGAGAAAAGTGATTGACGAGATTATCCGTGGCTATATCGGTTTTGACGGGCTGCTGATGTCAGACGACACGTCGATGAACGCGCTGAAAGGCACGATCGGCGAGCGGGCGGCCAACATTATCGCCGGCGGCTGCGATATTGTCTTGCATTGCAACGGCCTGATGGATGAAATGAAGGCGGTTGTGGCCAACGTGCCGTTGCTCTCCGGTGCTGCTCTTGCGCGCGCGAAAACGGTGGAAGCGGCATTCGGCCATGACGACGGCGCCGACGAAGACATGCTGCGCGCCGAATTCAATGCGCTCCTGCCCGTCGCCTGACGGCAGAGCGAAGAGGTCGCAAGGCCGGCGGGCAAAACGATGGTGACGGACAAGTCGGCAGCGCCGATGGACAAGCTCTGGCAGGACAATGCCACCGCAGACCGGGCCACCGGCGAAGCGGCGCTGATGATCGACGTCGCCGGTTTCGAAGGCCCGCTCGATCTGCTGCTGCATCTGGCCCGCACCCAGAAAGTCGATCTCACCCATATTTCGGTGCTGGCACTGGCCGAGCAATATCTGCTGTTCGTCGAAAGCGCCCGTCGCATCCGTCTGGAACTGGCGGCCGATTATCTGGTGATGGCGGCCTGGCTCGCCTATCTGAAATCCCGCATGCTGATTCCGCAGCAGGCCAAAGACGACGAGCCATCCGGCGAGGAAATGGCGGCGACGCTGGCCTTTCGGCTGAAACGGCTGGAGGCAATGCGCGAGGTCGCAGCCAAACTGGTCAACCGCAACCGGCTTGGCCGCGACGTGTTTGCCCGCGGTGCCCCGGAACATATCCCCGACCGTAAGAGCTCCGCTTATGAGGCGACCCTCTACGATTTGCTGACGGCCTATTCCTCGCTGCGCCAGCGCACGGCCTTTACCCAGGTGACGATCGAGCGCCGCACGGTCTGGTCGCTGGCTGATGCCCGCGACATTCTCAACCGCATGATCGGCGAGATTTCCGACTGGACCGCGCTCGACCACTATCTGCTGCGCTACATGACCAGTCCGAAGGAACGGGTGACGGCAATCGCCAGCGCCTTCGCTGCATCCTTGGAAATGGTGCGCGAGGGCAAGCTGGAAATCCGCCAGGAGGGTGCGTTCGAACCGCTCTATTTGCGGCGCGGGCAAACGCCGCCGGTTGTTGCTCTGGCTGCGGAACAGTGATGAGCGTGATTGAGAGCCAGCACGAGGATGAGAACATGCCGGAGCAGGGCGCCGGGCAGGGGCTCGATCTCGCACGCCTGCAGGTCGAGGCCGAGCGCATTGCGGAGGCTTTGGTGTTTGCTTCCGCCACGCCTGTGTCGGAGGGCTTTATCGCCGAACGTCTGCGCCGCGGCATCGATGTGGGTGCGGTCATGCGGCGGCTTCAGGAGGCCTATGCACCGCGTGGCGTCAATCTCGTGCAGGTGGATGGGCACTGGGCCTTCCGCACTGCCGCCGACCTGTCCTTCGTCATCCGCAAGGACGATACCGAAGCGAAAAAGCTGTCGCGCGCTGCCTTGGAAGTGCTGGCGATCATCGCCTATCACCAGCCGGTCACCCGGGCCGAGATCGAGGACATCCGCGGCGTCCAGACCTCGCGCGGCACGCTCGACGTGCTGATGGAAGCCGGCTGGGTGCGGTTTCGCGGCCGCCGGCGCACGCCGGGCCGGCCGGTCACGATCGGCACCACCCGCGATTTCCTCGACCATTTCGGGCTGGAAGAACTGCGCGACCTGCCGGGCATGGAAGAGCTGAAGGCCGCAGGCCTGCTGTCGGGCCGTATCCCCAACAATTTTAACATGCCGTCGCCGCTGATGAGCGACGAGCTGACCGAGGAAGAAGATCCGATCACCCAGCTCGATCTGGAAGAGCTGGGTTTGCTGTCGCCTAGCGGCGAAGGCGACGAATAGATCGGTTTTCCGCATGAAATAACCGCACTTTTCGGTGATGTTACGCAAAAGGATTTGCGGGACGGCACCATTTTGGTGTTTGAAAAGCGATCGCAAACACCTTACATCGGTGTGACGCAAATTAAGGAGTAGGACTATGGGTTCTTTCAGTATTTGGCATTGGCTGATCGTCTTGGTGATCGTGCTGGTCCTGTTCGGCCGCGGCAAGATCCCGGAATTGATGGGCGATGTTGCCAAGGGCATCAAGAGCTTCAAGAAGGGCATCAACGACGACGACACGGATGACGACAAGCCGGTCAGCCCAACGGCTACGCCAATGTCGAAGACGGTCGACCACCGCGCCGACGAGATCAAGTAACCCCGAGCTTATCGAATAGACGGCCGTTTTGCGCCGCACGGCTTCAGGAGCCTGATGTATGTTGGATGTTGGCTGGAGCGAACTGCTAGTCATTGCAATCGTCCTGATTGTGGTGGTGGGTCCAAAAGACTTGCCCCCGATGATCCGGGCATTTGGCAAGATGACCTCGCGCCTTCGCTCGATGGCGGGCGAATTCCGTTCGCAATTTGACGATGCGCTGAAGGAAGCGGAACTCGACGATGTTCGAAAGACCATCACTGATGCGCAGAAGCTCAATCCGGCCAATGCCCTGCGCGATGTGATGAACCCCCTTCGCCAGATGGGCCAGGATATCCGCTCCGACCTGCAGAAGGCGACAAGCATCAGCAAGCCGGCCGATGTCCAGCCGTTGATGACAGAAACGCCAGTGCCTGAAACGCCAGTCATCAAGTCGCCAGACCCTGTGACGGCCGAGGCAGCGTTTACGGTCGGGGATACCCATACCGCGCTGGTTCCGGCCCCGAGCGTGGCCGTGACCAAGACCAGGGCGCCACGCAAGCCGAAGAGCGCCGTGGCCGAGACGCCGGCAACGCTGTCTGCCTTGTCAGGCACCGCTGCAGCCGAGGTGGCGGCACCGAAGGCGAGGGCGCCGCGCAAGGCAAAAGCCGCTCCGGTGGAAGGCAAACAGCCGGCCGCCCGCAAGAAAAGACTGCTTGACGAGACCAAGAAGGACGAAGCATGAGCGGCGACATCGACGACAAGCCGCAGCCACTGCTTGAGCACCTGATCGAATTGCGCAGTCGGCTGATCTGGTCGCTGGGCGCGTTCTTCCTGGCTTTCATCATCTGCTTTGCTTTTGCCAAGCAGTTGTTCAACATTCTCGTCTACCCCTACAAATGGGCGGTGATCTGGGCGGGACTCGATATCACCAAGTCGGAGCTCATTTATACGGCGCCGCAGGAATTCTTCTTCACCCAGCTGAAAGTGTCGATGTTCGGCGCTTTCGTCATCGCCTTTCCGGTGATCGCCGCGCAGCTCTACAAGTTCGTGGCACCAGGCCTCTACAAGAACGAAAAGGCCGCCTTCCTGCCATTTCTGGTCGCGTCTCCCGTGCTGTTCCTGATGGGCGGCGCGCTGGTCTATTTCTTCTTCACGCCGATGGTGATGTGGTTCTTCCTGTCGATGCAGCAGGCGCCGACCAATGGCGAGATCGGCATTTCGCTGCTGCCGAAAGTGTCGGAATATCTCAGCCTGATCATGTCGCTGGTGTTTGCCTTCGGCCTGGTGTTCCAGCTGCCGGTGGTGACTACGCTGCTTGCCCGCGTCGGTCTGGTGACCGGCGATTGGCTGGCGGAAAAGCGCAAATACGCGATCGTCATCGCCTTTGTTGCCGCCGCGGTGCTGACGCCACCGGATCCGCTATCGCAGATCGGTCTCGCGCTGCCGACCATCCTGCTTTACGAAATCTCGATTCATGCCGCCCGCTGGATCGAACGCCAGAAGGCACGCGAAGAGAAGGCACGGGCCGCGGCAGTCACGGATGTGATCAAGTCCGACGATTAGGTTGCGGTGTCGCCGGAACGCTCTCGGACGCCTCGCACCTGACAACACAGATCCCGGCCATGGTGCCGGGACAATTTTTCCTAAACGATCTGGAACGACGACGATGCTCGATATCAAATGGATCCGTGACAACGCCGAAGCTTTCGATGCAGCGCTGGCCAAGCGTGGCGCCGAGCCGCAGGCGGCCAGCCTGATCGCGCTGGATGAAAAGCGCCGGTCCGTGATCCAGCTGCTGCAGGACATGCAGTCGCGCCGCAACAGCGCCTCCAAGGAAATCGGCGCTGCCATGGCACAGAAGAATGCCGAGCTCGCAGAGAAGCTGAAGGCGGAAGTGGCAGAGATCAAGGTTTCGATGCCGGCTGCCGAAGAGGAGGAGCGTCAGGTTTCCGCCGAACTGACGGACGCCCTGTCGCGCATTCCCAACATTCCGCTGGCCGATGTGCCGGTCGGCGACGATGAGCACGGCAACGTCGTCAAGCATGTGGTCGGCGAAAAGCCGACCTGGAACCATGCGCCGAAAGAACATTACGAAATCGGCGAAGCGCTCGGCTACATGGATTTCGAAAGCGCGGCCAAGATATCCGGCGCCCGGTTTACCATCCTCAAAGGCCCACTGGCGCGGCTGGAACGGGCGCTGGGCCAGTTCATGCTCGACCTGCACACTGAGGAGCATGGCTATACCGAAGTCAGCGCGCCGCTGCTGGTGCGCGACGACGCCATGTACGGCACAGGTCAGTTGCCGAAATTCACCGAAGAGCTGTTTCGCACCACCGACGGACGTTGGCTGATCCCGACTGCGGAAGTGCCGCTCACCAACATGGTGCGCGAAGAGATTATCGATCAGGACAAGCTGCCTCTGCGCTTTACCGCGCTGACCCCAAGTTTTCGCTCGGAAGCCGGATCGTCGGGACGCGACACACGCGGCATGCTGCGTCAGCACCAGTTCTGGAAATGCGAGCTGGTGTCGATCACCGATGCCGAAAGCTCGAGCGCCGAACACGAACGCATGACGGCGGCTGCCGAAGAGGTGCTGAAACGCCTCGGCTTGCACTTCCGCACCATGACGCTGTGCACCGGCGACATGGGTTTTGGCGCGACGAAAACTTATGACATCGAGGTCTGGCTGCCTGGCCAGAATACCTATCGCGAGATTTCATCCTGCTCGGTCTGCGGCGACTTTCAGGGGCGGCGGATGAATGCGCGTTATCGCGGCAAGGACGACAAGGCGACGACGTTTGTCCACACGCTGAACGGCTCCGGCACGGCTGTCGGACGCTGCCTGATCGCGGTGCTGGAAAACTATTACAATGATGACGGCTCCGTCACTGTCCCCGACGTGCTGGTGCCCTATATGGGTGGCATGACGCGGATCGAGAAGGCTTCCTGATCGGACGCGAGCTTACGGAGCATCAATGCGCATTCTGCTGACCAATGACGACGGCATCCACGCGGACGGCCTGGCGGCACTGGAGCGGATTGCTCGCACGCTGTCAGACGACGTCTGGATCGTTGCGCCGGAGACCGACCAGAGCGGCCTTGCTCACTCCCTGACGCTGTCCGAGCCCTTGCGCTTGCGCAAACTGGGCGAAAAGCATTTTGCCGTGCGCGGCACGCCGACCGACTGCGTCATCATGGGCATCCGCGAGGTTATGGACGGCAAGCCGGACCTGGTGCTATCGGGCATCAATGCCGGCGCCAACATGGCCGACGACGTCACCTATTCCGGCACCATCGCCGGCGCCATCGAGGGCACGCTGCAGGGCGTGCGCTCATTTGCGCTGAGCCAGGCCTATGGCTCGGCCGACGGCAACCGCACGGTGCCCTGGGATGTCGCGGAAACGCATGCGCCAAAACTGCTGCAGCAATTGATCGGCATCGATCTGCCGCCCGGCACTTTTCTAAATCTCAACTTTCCCAGCTGCGCTGCCGATGCAGTGGACGGCGTCGAAGTCACCGCACAGGGCAAGGTCGATTTCGCCATGACGCTGGAAGAGCGTGCGGATGGACGCGGACTGCCTTACTACTGGCTGCGGTTCGGCGAGCGTCTCGGGACACTGACGGCCGGCACCGATATCCATGCCCTCAAAAATGGCCGCATTTCGGTAACACCATTGAAACTGGACCTGACGGATTATGCCGTGCAGGAACAGTTAGCCAAAGCCTTGGGAGCAGCCGGTTGAAGTCGGATATGGTCGAAAAAGAAGGATTTGCTGCGCTGGTGCTGCGCCTGCGTGCCGAAGGCATTTCCGATCTCGATCTGCTGACCGCAGTCGAGCAGACGCCGCGCTCACAATTCGTACCGCCGCAATATGCCGCCCAGGCCTATTCCAGCCGCACGATCCCGATCGACTGCGGCGCCTTCATGGAGGGCGCCGACCTGACGGTGCGGCTGCTCAGCCGCCTCAACATCAAACCCGGTCAGCGGGTTCTGGAAATCGGCACCGGCAGCGGCTTCACGGCCGCCGTCATGGGACGCCTGGTCGAGCGGGTAATTACCGTCGAGCGCTACAAGACGCTGGTGACGGCCGCCCAGAAGCGGCTGGAAGCTCTGTCGATGCGCAACGTCATCCTGCGCCATGGCGACGGCAGCAATGGCCTGTCGGGCGAGGGCACCTTCGACCGCATCCTGGTCACCGCTGCCTTTCCGAGCATGCCGCGCTTCTATGTCGAACAACTGGTCTCCGGCGGCTCGATGATCGCGCCGCTGATGATTTCGGAAGACAGCTGCATGATGGTCCGTCTTAGCAAGACCGGCAGCCGCTTTGATCGCGAGGATCTGTTTCCGGTGCCTTACCTGCCGATCGTACCCCAGGTTGCGGCATTTCTTTAAGGTTTCGGGGTTCCCTGCGGCACAGGCGATCTGCTGTGTCATGGTTATCAATTTGACAAAAACTTGCAGTCAATTCGGCCGTCTTAACGACGTGGTAACACTAACGCGCTTTAATAAAATCCAGTTCAGGTGGCGTTATGTGTAGGTCGAGTCATGGAATCCAGTACATCATCGAAATTCGGTAAAACAGCTGCCAAGGTCCTGGTGGCTGCCTTTCTGGCCAGCGCTGCCACCGGCTGCAGTTCGGATGCCAGCCGCTTCAGCGGACTGTTCTCCAGCCGCGACGCGATGACCACAGCTTCGGTTCCGCCCCGGCAGATCACTGGCTTGAACAGCGCACCGGTGCCACGCGGGGATGTCGCACAGGGTCGCCAGGCCTACAATCAGCCGGATTACAACAGCCGCGGTGCTGCGGTCAGCCAGCCCTATCCGAGCCAGCCGACATACAACCCGTCGCCGGCCCGTACGGCCAGCGCCGCACCGATCCAGCGCGGTGAGCTTTCTGCTCCGTCGGCGCCTCGCGCTGTAGCGCCGCGCCAGGTGGCGTCGGCACAACCATTCCCGGCCGAGACGCCTCGGGCTCAGACCATGGTGGCGCCGGCGCCCCGCAACGAGGCGCTGACCACCGGCACGCTCAAATCCGCCTCCGGCTGGTCGACGGTCAACGCACCCAAAATCTCGCTGCGTCCGGGTGAAAGCATTGCCACGCTGTCGCGGCGCTATGGGGTTCCGGAAAAGGAAATCCTCAAGGCCAACGACCTCAAGACAGCATCTGCCGCCACGCCTGGCCAGATCATTACCATCCCGACCTATGGCAATGCTGCGAACCCGGCCAAGGTTGCCTCGGGCAATATCCCGCTGTCCAGCAACGGCAATGGCCAACATCCCGGCAAGCCGCAGGATCAGAACCTCGCCGTGCTGCCGACTTCGACTGCCGCTCGCGACAAGGCGATGGAAGAGCAGAAGCTCGGCAACGGCAAGCCGGTTCCCGCCGGTGGCAAACCCGATCCGAACGCAGTGGCCGGTGGCTACGTCGTCAAGCCCGGTGACACGCTGGCCAAGATCGCCAAGGAAACCAACACGCCGATCGCTCAGTTGAAGGCCGCCAATGGCGACAAGGCCGACAGCCTGCGCATCGGCCAGACGCTGAAGGTTGCCGGCGGCAGCGCCAAGCCCGCCACGGATACAGTGAAGACGGCGTCGATCCCGGCCAAGGAAGCCACGCAGCCGGTTGCTGCCGCCACCCCGAAGCCAGTTGAAGCCGCCAAGGCAAGCCCAGCGCCCTACAAGGCACCGGTTGCCACCGAAAGCGTCTCCGACGTCGAGAAGAAGACCCAGGTCACCGAAGCGGCACCGTCTGCGACGGGCATCAGCAAATATCGCTGGCCGGTCACCGGTGCGGTCATCGCAGGCTACGGCGCCAATGTCGAAGGCACCCGCAATGACGGCATCGACATCTCGGTTCCAGAGGGCACGCCAATCAAGGCTGCCGAAAACGGCGTCGTCATCTATGCCGGCAACGGCCTGAAGCAGCTCGGCAACACCGTGCTGGTGCGCCACGACGACGGCAAGGTCACCGTCTACGGCAATGCCGACACGCTGTCGGTCACCCGTGGCCAGAAGGTCCAGCGTGGCCAGACGGTTGCCTCGTCCGGCATGAGCGGCGGCGCCAAGCGCCCGCAGGTCCACTTCGAAGTCCGCAAGGACGCCACACCGATCAACCCGATCACCTTCCTCGAATAGGTTTTGCGTCTCGAGGGCATGAATGGGTTTGGCAAATATCCCTCACGGCACAAGCTGTGAGGGATATTTCCGTTGGTGCCGGTCGGATTTGATGAGCGCAACCTGTGACAGCCGCGCAGGTGGCGTTAGGCGACCTTTTGAGAGGCCGTTTCCAGAAGACCGGCGACCAGCGCCGGTGTCAGCTGATTGAAGGACTGGATAATGGTGCTCGCTTCCAGCTGTTCGACTGGCACGTCGGAATAGCCGAAGGACACGGCAACCGACGGGATGCCGGCATTGCGGGCGGCAAGAATGTCGTTGATGCTGTCGCCGATCATCACGCTGCGCTCCGGATCGCCGCCGGCGCGCTCGATCGTGCCGAGGATATGGCCGGCATGCGGTTTGCGCACCTCGAACGTGTCGCCCCCGGTGATTGCGGCAAAATGCGCCGACAGGCCGAGCTTGTGTACCAGCGGAATCGCCAGCTGCTCGATCTTGTTGGTGCAGACGGCGAGCTTGTAGCCTGCCGCCGTCAGCCCTTCCATCGCCGCGACCACGCCGGGGTAGGGCTTGCTGTCGCCAGGCATCGCTGCGAGGTAGAATTCGATGAAACGAGCCAGCAGCGGCTCGACCGCAGCCTCGTCCAGCGTCTGACCCTGCAGGTGATAGGCCCGCTGGATCATCATCTTGGCGCCTTGGCCGACCAGGTGGGTGATGTCGTCGTAGCCGACAGCTGCCAACCCTTCGGCGACGATCGTGTGGTTCAGCGCGGCAATCAGATCTGGCGCGGTATCGACGAGCGTTCCGTCGAGATCGAAAATGACGAGGGGATTTTTCACGGACAAGCCTTGCTGTTGAGGAAAAGATCAGGCGGTTGCGGGATCATCAGTTAAGGAATGCGGCAAAAGATTGCAACGTCGAAGCCCGATCAAGGGGCTTTCGTTTGCCAAGAGAGCCGTGTAAACAGCCTCCAACGAAACCGACCGGAGCTTTGGCGCATGGACGCCCGGCAAATGAAGATCAAGGCGGCCGAAGCCGCGCTGTCCTACGTCGAGGACGGCATGCGGCTTGGCATCGGCACCGGCTCGACGGCGGACGAATTCGTTCGGCTGCTGGCCGAAAAAATCGCAAGCGGCCTGAAAGTCCTGGGCGTACCGACCTCCGAGCGCACCGCCCGGCTCTGCGTCGAACTTGGCGTGCCATTAAAATCACTCGACGAATTGCCCGAACTCGACCTGACGATCGATGGCGCCGATGAAGTTGACGGCCGGCTGTGGCTGATCAAAGGCGCCGGCGGCGCGCTGCTGCGAGAAAAGATCGTGGCGGCTGCCTCTGCCCGGATGATCGTAATTGCCGACGAGAGCAAGGTGGTCGAAACGCTCGGCGCCTTCGCCCTGCCGATCGAGGTCAATCCGTTCGGACAGGCAGCCACGCGTATCGCCATCGACAAACTCGCCTCACGGCTTGGATTGACGGGCGATTTGGACCTTCGTAAATCCGGCGATGGCGTTTACATGACGGATGGCGGACACCATATATTCGATGCATCATTTGGCCGTATTCCTGATGCAGAGGCTCTTTCGACTGGACTGAATTCGATCCCCGGCGTCGTCGAGCACGGGCTTTTCATCAACATGGCGTCGCTGGCCATCATCGCCGGTCCGGCGGGTGCGCGCACGCTTGAGGCGAACACTTAGACAGGAGCTATTTTATGATCACACGTTCTGGTTTCGGCCGCGCTGCCGCCGCTGCCCTTGTTATTTCCGGCATTGCGCTTTCTGTTCCTGCCAAAGCGCAGGAAGTCTCCGCCGATCACCTGAAGGCCGCACGTGAGGCGATCACGGCACTGGGCGCCACCGATCGCTTCGATATTATCCTGCCGACAGTGGCAGAGCAGTTGAAGGCGCAGCTGATCCAGTCGTCGCCGAACTTCCAGGATGCCATCGGCAAGACGGTCGATGCCGAGGCCCTGGCGCTGGCACCGCGCCGCGCCGACCTCGAAAAGGAATCGGCAACAATTTATGCCAAGACCTTTTCCGCCGACGAGATGAAGGCAATTGCCACATTCTATTCGAGCGACGCCGGCAAGAAGCTGTTGAAGGATGGTCCGATCGCCACCCGCGAACTGCTGAAGGCGGCCGATATCTGGGCAACCGGCGTTCAGCGCGACCTGACCGCCAACACCGCTGCCGCCCTGCAAAAGGCCGTTGGCGCCGAGATCAAGACCGATGTTCCGGCTGCCGGCATCGCGCCAAAACCCTGATCTCGACAACGTGACGACGATCAAAGCCCGGACATCGATCCGGGCTTTTCTTTTTGCCCCGACAGACACTATATCAGGGCCAACACAGACGGGCCGATCGGCCGGCAATTGCCACAGGAGCATGTTATGACCGCTTACGATTATGATCTCTTTGTTATCGGCGGCGGCTCCGGCGGCGTGCGCAGCGCCCGCGTGGCGGCCTCGCTCGGCAAGAAGGTCGGCATCGCCGAGGAATATCGCTTCGGCGGCACCTGCGTGATCCGCGGCTGTGTGCCGAAAAAGCTGTTCGTTTATGCGTCGCAGTTCCACGAGCATTTTGAGGACGCCGCCGGCTACGGCTGGACGGTCGGTCCGTCGAGCTTCGACTGGAAAGCGCTGGTCGCTGCCAAGGACCGCGAAATTGCACGCCTCGAAGGCCTCTATCGCAAGAATCTCGAAGGCTCGAAGGCTGAGATTTTTGAAAGCCGGGCGGAGCTGGTCGATGCCCATACTGTACGGCTGACGAAAACCGGCCAGACGGTGACGGCGGAACGCATCATCGTTGCCGTCGGCGGTGGCGCCAATCCGCATGCCGCGCTGCCGGGTCACGAGCTGTGCATCACTTCCAACGAAGCGTTCGATCTCGAAACCTTGCCAAAATCGATCCTGATTGCCGGTGGCGGTTACATTGCCGTCGAGTTTGCCAACATCTTTCACGGCCTCGGCGTCGAAGTGACGCTGATCTATCGCGGCCTGGAAATCCTGTCGCGCTTCGACCAGGACATGCGCCATGGCCTGCATGAGGCGATGGAAGCCAAGGGCATCCGCATCCTGTTGCAGGACATCATCGAAGAGGTCACCCATGCGCCAGCCGGCGGCTTGTCGGCCCGTACGCTGAAGAACGGCACGCTTTCTGTTGATTGCGTGATGCTGGCGCTCGGCCGCGATCCGCTGACCAAGGGTCTTGGTCTCGAAGACGCCGGTGTTGCCACCGACGAGCGCGGATCGATCATCGTCGACAAATACTCGCGCACCAACGTGCCAAGCATTTTTGCCATCGGCGACGTCACCGACCGCGTTCAACTGACCCCGGTCGCCATTCATGAGGCGATGTGCCTGATCGAGACCGAGTACAAGAACAACCCGACATCGCCGGATCTCGAGCTGATTGCTACGGCGGTGTTCTCGCAGCCGGAAATCGGCACGGTGGGCTTGAGCGAGGAGCAGGCAGCTGAAAAGTTCGCGGATGTCGAAGTCTACCGTGCCCAGTTCCGGCCGATGAAGGCAACGCTGTCGGGTCGTTCGGAAAAGATGATCATGAAGCTGATCGTCAATGCGCAAGACCGCAAGGTGGTCGGCGCCCACATCCTCGGCCACGATGCCGGCGAGATGGCGCAACTGCTCGGCGTCACGCTGAAGGCCGGCTGCACCAAGGACGATTTCGACCGCACCATGGCCGTGCATCCAACCGCCGCGGAAGAGCTGGTAACGATGTATGCGCCGAGCTATCGCATCCGCAACGGCGAGCGCGTCACCTCTTGACGCAACGACAATCCGCTCTAGGCAAGCAACGGCTAAAGGTCTATAAGCCGCGCTACTTTTGGTGAGGACGGACATCCGGCGGGAAGAAACCGGATGTGAGGAAGGTACTTTACGATGGCACAGAATTGGTCCCCGACCACCTGGAGGCAGAAGCCGATCACCCAGGTTCCGGACTTTCCGGATCAGGCCGCGTTGACGGCAACCGAAGCGACACTGGCGACTTATCCGCCGCTGGTGTTTGCCGGTGAGGCGCGCCGCCTGAAGAAGGCGCTCGGCAATGTCGCGGAAGGCAACGGTTTTCTGCTGCAGGGCGGCGATTGCGCCGAAAGCTTTGCCGAACACGGCGCCGACACGATTCGCGACTTTTTCCGCGCCTTCCTGCAGATGGCGGTGGTGCTGACCTTTGGTGCCCAACTGCCTGTGGTCAAAGTCGGCCGTATCGCCGGCCAGTTCGCAAAACCGCGTTCGTCGAACATCGAGACCCAGGGCGATGTATCGCTGCCAAGCTATCGCGGCGACATCATCAACGGCATCGAATTCACGCCGGAAGACCGCATCCCCAATCCGGAACGCCAGATCATGGCCTACCGGCAGTCGGCGGCAACGCTGAATCTCTTGCGCGCTTTCGCCATGGGCGGCTATGCCAACCTGGAAAACGTGCACCAGTGGATGCTCGGCTTCGTCAAGGATTCGCCGCAGGGCGAGCGCTACCGCAAGCTGGCCGAGCGGATTTCGGAAACCATGGACTTCATGAAGGCGATCGGCATTACCTCCGAAAACCATCCGAGCCTGCGCGAGACCGATTTTTTTACCAGCCACGAGGCACTGCTGCTCGGCTACGAGCAGGCGCTGACCCGCGTCGACTCGACCTCGGGCGACTGGTACGCGACCTCCGGCCACATGATCTGGATCGGCGACCGCACCCGCCAGGCCGACCACGCGCATGTCGAATACTGCCGCGGCATCAAGAATCCGATCGGTCTGAAGTGCGGCCCGTCGATGACCGCCGACGGCCTGTTGGAATTGATCGACATCCTCAACCCTGCCAACGAAGCGGGCCGGCTGACGCTGATCTGCCGCTTTGGCTACGACAAGGTAGCCGATCATCTGCCAAAGCTAATCCGTGCCGTCGAGCGCGAAGGCCGCAAGGTCGTGTGGTCCTGCGATCCGATGCATGGCAACACCATCACGCTCAACCACTACAAGACGCGGCCGTTCGAGCGGGTGCTGTCGGAAGTCGAAAGCTTCTTCCAGATCCACCGCGCCGAAGGCACGCATCCGGGCGGCATCCATGTGGAAATGACCGGCAACGACGTCACCGAATGCACAGGTGGCGCCCGTGCGGTCTCGGCCGATACGCTGCAGGACCGCTACCACACCCATTGCGATCCGCGTCTCAACGCCGATCAGGCGCTGGAGCTGGCCTTCCTGCTGGCCGAACGCATGAAGGGCGGCCGCGACGAAAAGCGCATGGTCGCCAACGGCTGATCGCTTCAGCTGCATGAATCAAAAGGCCGGCGGATTGTCATCCGCCGGCCTTTTGCATTTGGGACTGGACTTGTTGTTACTGTACCAGCACCGGCTGCTGGCAGCTGACGCCGGTGACGCGGACATCGGCTTCGCCGATCTTCACACCAAGCATCAAGAGAGTGTTGTAAAGCACTGTATCCAAAGGCGCTGTGATGCCAGAGAGGGTTTGTACGAGGGCGCCTTGCACCAGTGGGCCGGTGCCCAGTGTCAGGCCAAGCAGGTTGACATCAAGGCTCAGATTGCCGAGCAGCGAGGCGACCAGCGAGGTCAGCGCGTCCTTGGTCGAGACCGTCTTGATTTTTCCAGCGGTGATGTCGGACGGCGTGAAGGTCAGCTTGGTTTTGGTCAGATTGTTGATGTCGATCTGCGCCTGCGCCGAGACTTTTAGCAGCAGCGAATCGATCAGTGTCGCCTTGGTGACCCGCGGCATCGTGCCGAAATTGACGAAGGCGGACTGGTCGACGGTACCAAGCGCGATTTCGGCGACGCCTGGGACCGCCTCGACCAGCACATTGGCATTGCTTGGCGTGCCGCCGAGGCACTGGATGTCGGTCAGCTTCGCCTCGGCATTGGCGACATCGACATAGACCGGCACGTTGAGCTTGAGGCCGGCAATGGCCGAGAGGCCATTGACCGATACGTTCAGACTGACGCGGGTCTGAGCGGTCCGCACGATGCTGCCGACGCTGCCGATGGCAAGCGGCGGCGTGCCGACCGGCGGCTCGCCAATGGCAATCGTCAGCGTCGTGGTCGCAAGGCCGGGTATGTTCGCCCCGAGATTGACCGCAACCTGGCTGCCGCCATTGGCAGCGGTTGCAGCGGCGGAGACGAGCTCGAAGACGCTGGCCTTGACCGCCAGATGGTTGCCGGTGCCGATGATCCGCTGCGACATCGGCGCCAGGTTCAGCAACTCGCCGGCGTTGAGGGTGATCTGCGTCTTCTGCGCCGCTTTTTCTAGATTTTTCAGGATGGTCGCAACGGCCGGCGTAATGCCGGTCGTCTTGCCCAGCGCATTGAGAAACTGGCCGTAGGTAATGTCCGTCTTCAGCACGTCATTATAGGTTCCGACCGTCAGGCCGAGGTTGACGGCCAGCGCATCGACGAAGGCGAGCGCATCGACATCAGCGCCCAGCAGTTGCTGGTAGTCCATGACGCTGAGCGACACGGTGGTGCCCAGCAGGCCGCCGAGAATGCCGTTCAACAGGCCGCCATCCAGGCTAGCCAGCCGCGAGCCGATCGAAAATGCCGCCGCCTTGTTGGCAGCAGCGGTGCCGACCGCGCTCATCGCCGGCGGGGTGGTAAAGGTGCTGGCAAAGAAGGTCTGGCCCTTTTCCGTGATCGCCACCTTGATGGCGTCATAGGGCTGGGCGCCGGCGGTGAAGCGCTTGTCGACGGCGACACTGCTGTCGCCGGTATAGCGTCCCTTGGTCACGGTCGCGTAGCCATCATAGTTGGCAAGCGCGGTCTCGGCATTGAACGGGATCTGGCCTGCCGGCGTCAGCAGCCCGGTCGCCGTCTTGACGTTGAGCTTCTGACCGTTCAGCACGAAATGGTTGAGGACCGCCTGTTCCGCCGTATTGATCGACGACGAGGCGACAATGGCGGCGAGATCGGCCGACTGCTGCAGCGTACGCTGCTGCAGTGTCAGGTAGCCGTAATCGACACCCAGCGCCAAGGCTGTGATCAGCAATGGCGCCGTCAGCGCCGCCGAAATTGCAATATTGCCATCTTTGCGCTGCAGCAGCCGGCGCGCGGTGTTTTTCAGATGGACCATGTCAGATACCTCCGATCCGGATTGTGGACGACCGCTTGATATGTGTGTCGGGCAGGGCATAGCTGTAGAGATTCCAGATCGGCAGATCCTTGGCGTCGTAGTCGACGTTGACGGTGAACTGGTTGGGATTGGTGGTGTCATCCTTGACCGTGACCGTGAAGCGGGTCGGATTGAGGAACGCAAAATTGGTGGTGCTCTTGCTGATATAGTCGCGCGCAAGGCTTTGGCGCTCGGTGGCGCTGAGACCGGCAATCGCGGTGCGCGCCGCATCGGCCGCAATCTGCTGCACGCCCGAAGCGGCGCTCAGATAGATGCCGTAACCGATCAGGGAAAACAGCACCATCAGGAATATCGGGGCGATGATGGCAAATTCCACCGCTGACGATCCCGATCGATCATGCGCCAAACGCGATACAGATGGCATTTCCAAACCCAATCTCACTGACGGCATTTTGTGTTTTAATATGTCCTTATATAGAGACGTCTGATGTATTGAGATTCCGTTACGACGAAAGCTCAGGATTGAATGAGTGATTGATTATATACTGGAAAATGCCGAAATCGGATCGTTAGTCATGAAGCCGGATGGTATCTGCCGATTGAAATTGACAGATAAGCCAGACATGGCAAATTGCGGTCAAAGCAACGCCGGAGAGAGTGGATGGCCGAAAACCGGACCGGATCGTGCCTGTGTGGTGCGGTGCATTTCAAGACCTCGGCGCAACTGCGCGACGTGGTTGCCTGTCACTGCTCGCAATGCCGCAAGCAGACCGGCCTTTACTACGCCGCCACCAATGTCGATCTGGTCGATCTTGAAGTCTCCGGCGAGGGCAACGTCACCTGGTACCGCGCAAGCCCCGGTGCCCGCCGCGGCTTTTGTGCGACCTGCGGCTCGGCGCTGTTCTGGCAGGCCGACGGCGCGACCTATCTGTCGATCATGGCCGGCGCCTTCGAGCAGCCGACTGGCCTGCGCCTGACATCGCACATTTTCTGCGCTGACAAGGGTGATTTCTACGAGATCACCGACGGCATGCCGCAGCATCCCGCAAGTTTCTAAGCCGATGCCGGTTCATCAGCCGATTTGCATCCGCATGCCGCTCAAGGCCACTTCTCCGCCCATTGCTTCAGCGCGCGGCGGGCGCGATCCGGCCACTGCTTGACCGGTGGCCGAACGACGATGTCTTCGTCTTCTGGCTTCCAGGCGATGTAGGCGCCCTGATCGCGGATCGTCAGGAAAACGAGGGCACCGGTGGAATCGCACAGGTGCTGGGCGCAAGCGCTGCCGACATAATCATCGCCGTTGAATTCGCCGCCGCCAACGCCGGTGATGATCTGTTCGAAGCTGGACTTGTCGTCACCCAGCAGCGCGTCCAGCCGTTCGGCGATCTCGCCATACTGGAAAATATCTGCGGGGTGCTGCAGGGTTTTTTCGCGCAACTCGCTCCAGCCCTTGGTGGCATCCGGGGCGAAGGCAACCTTCTGCTGATCCTTCAGTCCTTCGCCTGGGCTCCACCTCCACGACTCGCCGTCTTGGCCGGGAAGCGGTTTGGTGCGGAACTCCAGATGGTCGGCCCTGGCTTCCATGGCGATCGATGCGCAGGCGTCGATCGGCCCGTCGAGCCGCGGCGGACCGCCAGCGGGAAAAGATAGGATGAAGGGACTGCCGTCGCAGGCATTGCCGCCCGCCGAGCGATCGCCGACCAGCGTCGGCACGCCGGCAACCATCATCAGCGCCGACAGACTGACCGTGGCGTCCTTGAGGACCGAGCGGCCGTCGATCTGCAGCGACATCTCCGGCATGCTGCCGGCAATCACGATCTCGTGGCCAAAGATCCGCTCGATCTCGACAGCGTTGGCCTGGCCACTTGCCCCAAGCCCCAGCACGAGCGCCCATCCGATCGATCTGCCTGCCACGCGTCCACCCTCCCGTGAGCCCCTGACCTATCGATAACCACTTGCCGACATTTCGGCAACTGCATCGCCCGGCACCGGGGGGCGGCCTCGAGACTGCCGGCCTAAACCTTGCCGCCGTCGCTCGACACCGCATCCGGTGTCAAAGCCCGCGTCAGTCGCGCTACGTCCTCGCGCAGCGCGGCAAGCTCAGTCAACACCTTCATGTCGACCTTGTGGTGCAGGCCCAGCACTTCCAGTTCGGCCTTCAGATTGACCTCATAGTCCTTCGAGGCCTCGAACCGGTCGCGTTCGGCCTGGCGGTTCTGCGACATCATAATCACCGGTGCCTGCAGGGCTGCGACCATCGACAGGATAAGGTTGAGGAACACGAAGGGGTAGGGGTCGAAGGCGCTGGTTGCCAGCAGGATGGTATTGGCAACCACCCAGAGAAACAGGAATACTAGGAAAAAGATGATGAATCCCCAGGAGCCTCCGACCCGGGCAATGCCATCGGCCACCCGCTCGCCAAAACTCGACTGCGCCGACAGGGCCGCATTGACGTCGGTCGAGACGACGGCGCGCTTTTTTGCCCGCTCGATCACCCGCTGCTCGATCTCGCCGAGAGCGCCGTTCTTGGAGAAGTGGGAGCTTAGGAAATCCTGGAAAGTCGACATGAAAAGTCTCCGGAGGGCTTATGCGTGGATGGTTTGTAGGCGCGTCAGGCCGGGATGTTCAATGCTTTTCTCGGCGGCGGAACCCAACCGTCAAGGCGGCGTTCGGACAACGATGCAAAATTCCGCAGCGCGCCGTTGCGGACCATCGCGGCGCGGGATAAATGTGGGACATGAGCGACATCCAGACTGAACAGACCACTTTGCGCATCGCCACGGCCCAGTTGAATCCGACGGTCGGCGATGTCACCGGCAACCTTGCCAAGGCCCGCGAAGCGCGCGCCGACGCCGCCCGCCAGGGGGCCGATCTGCTGCTGCTGACGGAACTGTTTCTGTCCGGCTATCCGCCGGAAGACCTGGTCCTGAAGCCGGCATTCCTGAAAGCCTGCCTGGCGGCGGTCGAGGATCTGGCGAGGGATACCGCCGATGGTGGTCCGGGCGTGCTGATCGGTTTTCCACGCCAGGGCGCGCTGGGCCGGCACAATTCGGTGGCGCTGCTCGACGGTGGCAAGATTCTCGCGTTGCGCGACAAGGTCGACCTGCCGAATTATGGCGAGTTCGATGAGAAGCGGGTGTTCGTGCCGGGCGAAATGCCCGGTCCGGTGAATTTTCGTGGTGTGCGGCTGGGCATTCCGATCTGCGAGGAAATCTGGAACGATCTCGGTGTCTGTGAGACGCTGGCCGAAACCGGTGCTGAAATCCTGCTGGTGCCGAACGGCTCGCCCTATTACCGCGGCAAGCTCGACGTCCGCCACCAAGTGGTGCTGCGCCAGGTGATCGAGACCGGTCTGCCGATGATCTTTGCCAACCAGCTCGGCGGCCAGGACGAACTGGTGTTCGACGGCGCCAGCTTCGCCTTCAATGCCGACCGCAGCCTGGCCTTCCAGATGAGCCAATTTGAGGCCACCCTGTCGGTCTCCACCTGGCGCAAGACGGCGGACGGCTGGCACTGCAGCGACGGCGGATTGGCCCATATGCCGGAGGACCAGGAGGCGGACTATCTCGCCTGCATGCTGGGGTTCAGGGATTACGTCAACAAGAACGGTTTCAAGACCGTGGTGCTGGGTCTTTCCGGCGGCATCGACTCGGCGATCTGCGCCGCGCTTGCCGTCGATGCTCTGGGCGAGGAGCGGGTGCGCTGCGTGATGCTGCCCTACCGCTACACCTCCGACGAATCGCTGAAGGACGCGGCCGATTGCGCCAAGGCGCTTGGCTGCCGCTACGACATCGTCTCGATCGTCGAGCCGGTCGAGGGCTTTTCCTCGTCTCTGGCGGAAATGTTTGAGGGCACGGAGAGCGGCATCACCGAGGAAAACCTGCAGAGCCGGGCGCGCGGCACCATACTGATGGCGATCTCCAACAAGTTCGGCTCGATGGTGGTGACCACCGGCAACAAGTCGGAAATGTCGGTCGGCTATGCGA
>Ga0247730_1000709_pt1 | contig 22009 bp, 19 predicted proteins | sample UWRJL073202C2_FD_180959 | JGI IMG/M metagenome (GOLD analysis project Ga0247730, IMG submission 180959) | Plant litter microbial communities from Arlington Agricultural Research Station in Wisconsin, United States - UWRJ-L073-202C-2 | ecosystem: Environmental > Terrestrial > Plant litter >... | reverse complement strand
CGAGAGAATGTTGCGGGTCTGATCGGTCAGCGGCGTATGCAAAGTGATGAAGTCGGCACGGGCGAGGAGTTCGTCCAGCGTGACCTTTTCGATACCAATATCGGTGGCGCGCTCCTGCGTCAGAAACGGATCGTAAGCGACGACCTTCATCTTCAAGCCCAGCGCACGATCGGCAACGATCGAGCCGATATTGCCGGCGCCGATCAGACCGAGCGTCTTGGAGGTGACCTCCACGCCCATGAAGCGGTTCTTTTCCCATTTGCCGGCCTGCGTGGACTTGTCGGCCTCGGGCAGATCGCGGGCGAGGGCGAACATCAGGGCGATGGCATGTTCGGCGGTCGTGATCGAGTTGCCGAACGGCGTGTTCATGACGACGACGCCGGCCGAGGAGGCGGCCGGAATATCGACATTGTCGACGCCGATACCGGCGCGGCCGACGACCTTCAGGTTTTTCGCGGCGGCGAGGACGTCCTTGGTGACCTTGGTGGAGGAACGGATGGCGAGACCGTCATATTCGCCGATCATCGCGATCAGCTCTTCCTTGGTCTTGCCGGTAATCTCGTCGACCTGAACCCCGCGCTCGGCGAAGATCTTGGCGGCGAGCGGATCCATCTTGTCGGAAATCAGTACCTTGGGCATGATATTTAAATCCCATGATCAACCGTCCGGGCTGAGCTTGTCGAAGCCCTGCTCTTTTCGAACGGCGAAAGAAGAACAGCCCTTCGACAAGCTCAGGGCGAACGGTATATGGAGGTCAGCCGCGTGCGGTGTGGAAGGCCCAGTCGAGCCAGGGGCCGAGCGCCTCGATATCGGCGGTCTCGACCGTCGCTCCGCACCAGACCCGCAGCCCCGGAGGCGCATCGCGATAGCCGGCGACGTCATAAGCGGCGTCTTCGGCCTCCAGTAGACTGGCGATCTTCTTGACGAGCGCGAGTTGCGCCTCCTCGTCCAGCCCCTCGACAGCCGAGGGCGCAAATTTGAGACACACGCTGGTGTTCGATCGCGTCGCCGGATCGATCGCGAGGTGCTCGATCCAGGGGGTCCGCTGCACCCATTCGTCCAGCGCGGCCGCATTGGCATCGGCACGGGCGATCAGCGCGGACAGGCCGCCTTGGCCGAGCGCCCATTCCAAGCTCCAGATCACATCCTCGACGGCGAGCATCGACGGCGTGTTGATCGTATCGCCCTTGAAGATCGAGGCGTTGAACTTGCCACCCTTCGTCATGCGGAAGATCTTGGGCAGCGGCCATGCCGGTGTATAGCTTTCCAGCCGCTCGATCGCGCGAGGGCCGAGGACGAGGACGCCGTGACCGCCTTCGCCGCCCAGCACCTTCTGCCAGGAGAAGGTGGTGACATCCAGTTTGTCCCACGGCAGGTCCGCCGCGAACACGCCGGAGGTGGCATCGCAGATCGACAGCCCGGCGCGATCGTCGGCGATCCAGTCGCCATTCGGCACGCGGACGCCGGAGGTCGTTCCGTTCCACGTGAAGACCACGTCGGTCGCCCAATCGACGGCGTTGAGATCGGGGATATCGCCATAGCCGGCCTTGACGACCTTGGCATCGATCTTGAGCTGCTTGACGACATCCGTCACCCAGCCCTCGCCGAAGCTCTCCCACGCCATCATCGTGGCGGGGCGGGCGCCCAGCATCGACCACAGCGCCATCTCGACCGCGCCCGTATCGGAGGCGGGAACGATGCCGAGGACATGCGTATCGGGAATGCCGAGGATCCGGCGCGTGACCTCCATCGCATGGACGATGCGGCTCTTGCCGATCTTCGATCGATGGGAACGGCCGAGGCTGGCAGTCGCAAGGCCATCCGCATGCCAGCCAGGAGGCTTGGCGCATGGGCCCGACGAAAAGAAGGGCCGGGCGGGCTTGGTGTCCGGCTTGGCCGGAGAGGCGGCAGTCGCAGCGGCCAACGTGGCAGCCGAAGGGGCAGTATCAGTCATGTAGACTCTCCTCACAGAGAGCACGCGCCGCGTTGGGACGGCGTGGCCCGGCGCCGGAACTAAACACATAATCGGTCCTGTCAACGCGGTGGCGGCGGAATCCTGCGCGATTGTCGATTTAACGCTGATAAGCGAGACGCGCTTGGCGGCTCGCGCGCGAAGGATTAGATCTCCGGTCGCCGCGCACCACAGGAATTGGCCGATGACGGCGCCGCTTCGGCCTGTCACAAGTGTGTGTGCCCTCGATCAAGCTATTCGTTTGCGGTGTCCTGATATCAGGATTGATACTCGCAGGGTGCGGCGGTGGGCCCCGCCTGCGCGGTTCGCCCGCTGCTCGGGATGATCCGCGCGCATATCGTCAATGCCTTGCCGATTTCGCGAAGCTGGACGTGAAGATCCAGCTGCTGCCGGATCGAACTTTCCCGAACGGCTGTTCGGCCACGCATGCTGTGAAGCTCGTGGCGATCGGCATTCCGGTCACCAATCTGGGCGCGATGAAATGCGCGATGGCGCTGCCTTTCACGCGGTGGGTTCGCGAGATCGTCTCGCAGCAGTCGATCGCCGCACTTGGTAAACCGGTCGGTAGGATCGAGAGTTACGGCACCTTTGCCTGCCGCCCGAAGAACAACGTCAAAGGCGCGGACATATCTGAGCATGGCCGCGCCAACGCCGTGGATATCTCGGCCTTCGTCCTTCAGGACGGTCGGCGGATCACGGTAGCGGCGGACTGGAACGGACCCGACCCGAAGGCACGCGCTTTTCTGCGGGCGGTGCATCAGGCGGCCTGCCACCGCTTCTCCATCGTTCTCGGCCCGGACGCCAACGCGTTTCACCGCGATCATCTGCACTTTGACATGGGCAGCGGACATTATTGCCGCTAACGACGCCCGCTTTTCCGGCGGCTCCAAGAGCGCCATCATGAGTTGTGTCGGCATGAAAAAACAGGATCTGCCCGGGCGCGTCTTTACCAAGGCCAAGGACGATGCGGAGGCTGCACGTGCCGCCGTGCCGGTGCCACAGACAGCGGACCCGGCCTATCGCCTGGCTTATGCTGATAGCGACTTCCTGCTTCGGGACGATCTGCGCCCGGTGCGATTCCAGCTGGAGTTGCTGAAGCCGGAATTGCTGCTAGAAGAAGCAAAGATCGGATCGACTTTCGTATTCTATGGATCGGCCCGGATACCCGCGCCAGACAAAGCGGATGCGATCGTCCAGGCTGCCCAGACCGATACCCAGCGGCGGATCGCCGAGCGGCTGAGGCAAAAGTCGCATTATTATGATGTGGCCCGGGAACTCGCCGGGATTGCGAGCAGGGAAGGCGGCGAGGAAGACGGGAAGCGCCAGTTCGTCGTTTGCTCAGGTGGCGGGCCATCGATCATGGAAGCCGCGAACCGGGGCGCGCGCGAGGCTGGAGCCGAGACTGTTGGCCTCAATATCGCGCTTCCGTTTGAGCAGGCGCCGAACGATTACGTCACTCCGCACCTGAGCTTCAACTTCCACTATTTCGCGCTCCGCAAGATGCATTTCCTGATGCGGGCGCGGGCGGTGGCCGTGTTTCCGGGCGGGTTCGGCACGTTCGACGAATTCTTCGAACTGCTCACGCTGATCCAGACGGGCAAGATGGCGGTCGTTCCGATCCTGCTTTACGGTAAGGAGTTCTGGGATCGCGTCGTCGATTTCGATGCGTTGGTAGAAGAGGGCGTCGTGGCGCCGCAGGATCTGGATCTGATCCACTATTGCGAGAGCGCCGAGGGCGGGTGGGCGCATGTCCGCAACTATTACGAGCAGCACGCCGAAAAAAGCTTTCGGAAGGGGCGGGGCGAGAGCCACTGACGGTACGATGCTGGCCGAAGCGCAGGTGACGATCGTTAGGTCTGCCGCTATCGGGCCGGAGGTGACTGCTCCGCTCCGCCTGACTCTCGATAGCCGCACTCTCGTCGAAAATTGGCGTGCGCTCGCCGCGCGTATTCCCGGTGCCGCCTGCGGCGCGGCGATCAAGGCGGACGGCTATGGGCTTGGTGCGCTGGCGGTGTTGGCCCGGCTTGCCGAGGCGGGCTGCCGGGATTTCTTCGTGGCCACGTGGGACGAGGCGATGCGCCTCGGCGATATGCCTGCGGGGGTAGCGCTCTCCGTGCTGCACGGCCCGCGCGCCGCCGACATGATGTTCGCGCTCGCGCACCCGGCGCGGCCGGTGTTGAACACGGTCGATCAGGTCTGTCGCTGGCGTGAGGCCGGCGGGGGCGCCTGCGACGTGATGGTCGATACGGGCATCAATCGGCTGGGCCTCAGCATCGCGGAGGCGACATCCGGGCTGCTGGACGGACTGGTGATCGATACGTTGATGAGCCATCTGGCCTGCGCCGAAGAGCCGGACCATCCACTCAACCGACGCCAGCAGGCAGCGTTTGCCGCATTAGCGCCGCGCATTGATGCGCGGCGGCGCAGCCTTGCCAATTCCGCGGGGATCCTGCTCGGGCCGGATTATGGCTTCAATCTCGTCCGGCCGGGGCTGGCGCTCTATGGCGGCGTGGCGGGGCCGGGCGGAGCGGAGTTGGTCCGGCCGGTGGTGTCGCTGTCGGCGGAAATTCTGCAGATTCGGACCGTGTCGGTCGGTGCCAGCGTCGGTTACGGCGCCCTCTGGACGGCGGCGCGGCCGACGCGGGTGGCCATCGCCAATCTGGGCTATGCAGATGGTTATCTGCGTGCGCTCGGGCCGTTCGGGTCCGGCAAGGCGGGGGGCGTGACGCTGCCGGTGATCGGACGCGTGTCGATGGATCTGCTGGCGTTCGATGCCACAGATGCCGGGAAGCTGTGCGAGGGCGACTGGATCGAGGTAGATTACGATCTGCCCGAGCTGGCCGGAACCAGCGGCCTATCCCAATATGAATTGCTGACAGGCCTTGGACAGAGGTTCGATCGCCAGTGGCACTGAATCCCCGTTCGTTCGGTCGGATTGATCGGATAAGCAGTTGCCGTGGCAAGGGCCGCACCGCTATGCGCCACCGTTCATGATTGCCGTCTTCCCGAAAGCCCTGATCCTGGCATTCACGATGATCGGTCGTGGCGTATTGGGGACGCTGGCCGGAATTGGGCGCGTCGCCGGTTTTGCCGGGCGGATCATCACCCGGGGGCTGACGCCGCCTTATTATCCGGCGCGCTTTGCCGAACAGATCGCCCATATCGGCTGGTTCTCCCTTCCCGTCGTCGGGCTGACGGCCATCTTCACCGGCGCGGCATTGGCGCAGCAAATCTATACGGCCGGATCGCGATTCTCGGCGCAATCGACCGTGCCGGCCGTGGTGGTGATCGGTATCGTCCGCGAACTCGGCCCCGTGCTGGTCGGGCTGATGGTGGCGGGGCGTGTCTCCTCCGCGATGGCGGCGGAGATCGGCACGATGCGCGTGACCGAGCAGCTCGATGCCCTCGCGACGCTGCGCACCGACGCCTATCGCTATCTGATGGCGCCGCGCCTGTTCGCCGCCATCGTCTCGCTGCCGCTGATGGTGCTAGTCGCCAACGCGATCGGCATCTTCGGCGGGTGGCTGCTCGCGGTGCAGAAGCTGGGCTTCAATTCCGCCAATTACCTGAATGTCACGCGGCGGTTCGTCAGCTGGGACGATTTTCAGATGGCTCTCGTCAAGGCGGCGGTGTTCGGCTTCTTCATCGCCTTGATGGGCTGCTATCATGGCTATCGCGCGGTCGGCGGTGCGGCGGGGGTCGGCAATGCGACGCGGACGGCCGTGGTTTCAGCCTTCATGCTGATCCTTGGCTCCAACTTCCTGATCACGGCAATGGTGTTCGGCTGATGGCGGACGCGAAGATCGTGCTGGATGGCCTCAGCAAAGCCTTCGCCGGCCGCGCCGTGCTGGATCGAATGAGCCTGACGGTGGAGAAGGGCGAAAGCCTTGCCATCATCGGCCAATCGGGCAGCGGCAAATCCGTGACGCTGAAGTGCATCCTCGGGTTGATCCAGCCCGATGCCGGATCGATCCTGATCGATGGCGAAGAAACGGTCGGCGCCACCGGCGCCCGGCTGGAGCGGATCCGCGCCAAGTTCGGGATGCTGTTTCAGGGATCGGCGCTGTTCGATTCGATGCCGATCTGGCGCAACGTAACCTTCGCGCTGACCCAGGGCCAACGCATCGAGGGCGCGCGGATGCGCAAGGTGGCGGAAGAAAATCTGGAGAGGGTCGGGCTCGACGCGCGGGTTTTGGATCTGCGGCCGAGCGAGCTTTCGGGCGGGATGCAGAAGCGCGTGGCGCTGGCCCGCGCAATCGCGCCGCGGCCGGAGATCATTTTCTTCGACGAGCCCACCACTGGGCTCGATCCGATCCGCGCCGACGTCATAAACGATCTGATCGTCAGCCTCGTCGACGATCTGGGTGTGACGGCGCTGACGATCACGCACGACATGGCATCGGCCCGCAAGATCGCGCACCGCGTGGCGATGCTCTATCAGGGCCGGATCATCTGGTGCGGGCCGCGCGATCGATTGTACGATACCGGCAACCCCTATGTGGATCAGTTCGTTCAGGGGCGAGCGGACGGCCCGATTTCGTAAGGCGGGCCTGACCCGCGACAAGTTTTCCAGCCAGCTGCGGGAGATCCAGCATGATCGGACGGAACGTACCCGAAATCACCTTCAAGACCCGCGTTCGCGACGACGCCGTGGAGGGCCCGAACCCCTTCCGCTGGCAGGACGTGAAAACCAGCGACATCTTCGCGGGCAAGCGGATCGTGGTCTTCTCCCTGCCGGGCGCCTTCACGCCGACCTGCTCCAACGAACAATGCCCGGCTTATGAGCGGTTCGTGCCCGACTTCCAGTCGCATGGCGTGACGGACGTCTATTGCATCTCGGTCAACGACGCGTTCGTGATGTACCAGTGGGGCAAGCATCTGGGCGTCGACAAGATCAAGCTGCTGCCGGATGGATCGGCCGATTTCACGCGGCGGATGGGCATGCTGATCCGCAAGGATCATGTCGGCTTCGGCGAGCGATCCTGGCGTTATGCGATGGTGGTCGACGACGGCAAGATCGCCGCCTGGTTCGAGGAGCCCGGTATCAACGACGAGGGGTTGGACGACGACCCCTATGGCGAGAGCGCGCCGGAGAAGGTGCTGGCGTGGCTGGAAGCGCATCCGGCCTGATGCCGAAGCCAAGCCTTTCTGACGATGTGCATTCCCGCTAACAGCCGATCAAAAGCGGGAGGTGTGATGCGGCGTTCTGGAAATATTATGATCGGGACCCTGCTGGCGGCGAGCGTTGCCGGGCCGGTACTCGCACAGGAGCGGCAGGTGCCTTATTGGGCATCGATCGCGGCGGGGCAGGCGATGATGCGATCCGGGCCGGATCGCAGCTATCCCGGCATCTGGCTGTACAAGCGCCGCGACCTGCCGGTGCGGGTTGTCCAGATCCACGGCGCCTGGCGCCGGGTTCAGGACATGGACGGGGCGACCGGCTGGATGCTGGCGATCCTGCTGGCGGCGCGGCGGACGGCGATGGTGACCGGGGGCTATCGCCCGATCCGCGCCGAGCCGGAGGATGGCGCCCGCCTGCTATGGCAGGCCGAAGCCGGCGTCGTCGGACGCATATCCAAATGCAGCGGGGATTGGTGCCGGATCGAAATCGGCAACCGCTCCGGCTGGATCAAGCAGGATGGGCTCTGGGGCACCGATCCTTCCGAACATATGGAATAAAGGTTCGGCGTTGCGGCGGTGATGGACCATCGCCGGCCTGCCGCTTGCGAAAAGAAAAAGCCCTCCTGCTCACGGCGAGCAGGAGGGCTTTTTTAGGTCAGCCGTTGTTCGAACGGCGGGAGCGCTCGGCCCCCCCGCCGCAGGATCAGAAGCTTAGCCGCGCGCCGACACGCACCGCATAGAGCGAGGCGCCGAGGCTGCCGTTGACGAGCGAATCGGCCCGGACGGTATCGGACGTCGCCTGCGAATAAACGTAGCGCGCGCAGGTGTTCGGATTGCCTGGCGTGGTAGCCTCGCACGTCACGCGTCCGACCGGCTTGTTGTACGGGAAGTTGGCGCGAAGCTGCTGGCCCCACCCGTGGCTGATCAGGTTCGTGAAGTTCTCGACATCGGCCCACACGGAGATCTTAGAACCGAAGAGACCGGTCGGGATTTCCTGCTCGAGGTGGAGATCGAGACGCGTGAACCACTTCGAGTGGAAGGCGTTGCGCGGCGCGATCTGACCACGATACTTCGACAGCTTCGTGTTCGCGATCAGGGTCTCGATCGAGGCCTGATCCGCTGGCGTTGCGTAGCGCACCAGCGGGTCACTCGGACCGGTCGGCACGTAGAACAGGTATCGGCTGGTGGAACCGGCCGTGCCGAAGGTGGAACTGCGGCCCGAGGCGGTGTCCTGGAAGCCCCAGCTGTAATTGTAGCCCTGACGCGTCTCACCGAACAGATCGATGCGGGTCTTGGCGTCGCCAAAGAAAGCGCGTTCGAACGAAATGTTGTACTTGATCGCATACGGCACTTCGTCGTTCGAGTGGCCATAGGCGCCGGTCAGGCTGTTCGGATCGTTATAGGCGCCATTGCCATAGTTCGAGTTCGCCTGCGATGACGTGAAGGCCTGATTGTCCTTCACGTTCTGATAGGTGAAGCTGACCCCACCGCTAAGCCCGAAATCCCACGACTTGTTGAGGCTGGCGACGGCGATGTAGCTGCGGCCCTTGGTGCTGTTCGTCAGCAAAAGATCCGCGCTGCTATCCGTTGGCGCTACCGTGATCACGCTCTGATAACGCTGGCGGCCATCCGGCGTGCGCGACGCGGCGCCGACTACCGGCACGGAGCGCAGATCGACGACCGCAACCTGATAGCGGACCTTCGAATAGAGAATATCCGCGCCGAAAACCCAGCCGTCGCCCAGCGCACCAAGATCGGCGCTGTAGCGGCCCGAGAGAGTCGCGCGCCACTGGGATGGCAGCTTGAAGTTCGGATCGAGCGCGTTGATCGATGTCGTGTTGTTCGGGTTGGCCGTCAGGTTCGCGCCGCCCTGCGCTGCGAGCAGGGGATTGGCGGTGCCGGGCAGCGTCGTGAGACTGACGTTGTTCAGCAGCGCCGCGCCGGCGGGATTGTTCTGCCCGTTGATCTGAGCGACGCCCTGATCGCTCAGACGTGCTACGAGCGTGGAGGAGATGACGCCGGTGTTCGAGAAGCTGTTGCCGACGTAGACGTCTGGCGTGCCGCCGCCGAAAATGCCGCCGCCGCCCCGGATCGTAACGCGAGGTGCAGGGTGGAAATCGAAGCCGGCGCGCGGCTGGAACAGGCCGCGACCGCTGATATAGGCATCGTTGCCGAAGCCGTAGCGGCGAACGAAGATCGGGTTCAGCGCCGGCCGCGTGTGGCCACCATACAGATCGTAGCGTGCGCCGTAAGTGACGTTCAGCTCGCTATTGACCTTCCAGCTATCCTGCAGGCCGAACGTGTATGTGCTGTAGTTGAACTTGGCGGCCGCGTCGTCGACGTTCAGGGATGGCGAGTTCGTGTAGTTGAACGTCTGGGCATTGCCCGCGCGGAAATCGGCGATCGAATCGAAGTAGTAGGTGCCGAGCGCGCCGTTCACGAAAAGGTTGAAGCTTTTCGTATACTGCATTTCGGCGATCGCGCGGAAGTTGTGATCGCCGGCCGCAAGGCGCGCCGCGATCGAACCGCCATAAGTTTTCACGTTGAGAATGTTGGCCTGGCTGGGGCCGCCCGTGCCTAGCGCAACCTGTGCCACATTGGTCGGGCAGACCGTCGCCTGGTTAAATGTTGGCGTGGTCCCGGTGCCGTTGCGATCCGAAACGGCGGCCGTGCAGACGGAGGCCTCCGAGGCGAGGTTCGACGCGATCTGGCCCGAGTCATACTGCTTGTAGAGACCGCGAACTTCGGTCGAGAAGCCGCCGCCCCAATCGGAGTTCAGCTGACCGATACCGGCATAGACCCTGTTCGGCTTCACGTAGGAGTTGGAATCCAGGCTCAGCTTGGCAGTCCCGGTGTTCGTCAGGCTGATCTGCGAATCCTTGGTGTAGATGCCGGTGAGCGACAGGCGCTGCGTAGAACTGATGTTCGCGTCCAGGCGGCCGACAACGCGGTCATCCTTGTCCGCATTGTTCCGGACGATCCCGCCGGCATCGTAATTGTAGCGCGACTGGGCGATGCTGGTGATCTGGCTCAACTGATCGTTGGTCAGGTTGGTAACCGGAACGCCGCCATTATCCTCGGTCGTGCCATATGGGTAAGGCTGGGCGGCGCGGACGCGCTCTGCCGAGATCATGAAAAACAGCCGATCCTTGATGATCGGGCCGGACAGGGTGGCGCCGAAATCCTTGTTCTTGAACTTGGGGACGGTGACGCGGCCGGTGGCGTTGCCGATGTACGGCTTGGTCTTCTTCCCAACGAGGCCGTCATCGGTGTAGCTGTAAAAGCCGGTGCCGTGAAAATCGTTGGTGCCGGACTTTAGGATCGCGTTGACCACGCCACCCTGGAAGAAGCCTTCGCGAACGTCATACGGCGCTACCTTCGTCTCGAACTGGCCGATGGCATCGAGCGGCACGGGCCCGCGACGCGACGGCAGGCCATCCGGGTTGAGGCCGAAGCTGTCCGTGATCGGCACGCCATCGATGGTGAAGCGGTTGAAGCGCGGATTTTGGCCGGCGAAGCTGACGGCGGCGGTGGCGCTGCTCTTGTCGATATTGGCGAAGGGATCGCGGCGCATCAGATCGCGAATGTCGCGGTTAATCGACGCGACCTTGCTGATCGCGTTGGAGTCGAGGACGGTGGACGGCCCTGCGGAGACGATCCGGGCGCCGCGGATCGTGGACGCGCGGACAACGATTTCCTGGCCGGCGCCTTCCAGTTCGATCGGGAGCGAGAAAGGCTGCCCGACGTTGGTGGCAATATCCGTGGCCGAATAATCCGAGAAACCGGGCGCCGTAACCTTGACCGTGAAAGGACCGCCGACGCGCAGGCCGAATGCAGAAAAATTACCGTCCGACTGGGTAACGACGCGCGACACGGTACCCGATGGGACGTGCGTGATTTCAACGGTGGCGCCGGAGACCGGGCTGCCTGCCGACGTGACGGCGCCCTGGATCGCCGACGTGGTTTCCTGCGAATAAGCTGCGGTCGCGACCAATGCGCTCAGCGCGCAGCCGACGAAAAGATTTCTCATGACGTGTGAATCCCCTTTGAACGCTTTGGCAGCCGCATGTCAGCCGGCGATGACGAAACGATGACGTCTTTCGCTCCTGCCCCCACCCAAGCGCTCTAATTTTTCGCGTTTCGCACTGCAACATGGCCGGGGCGGGAGGGTGGCAATTCAAGGGTTTGGAGGTGCATTTTTAAGAGATGTTGCATCTTCGCCTCACCTTCCAACCGGGCCCGGCGGTGAAGGGTTGCGGGAACGAAATGGACCGGGCACGGCTTTTCGCAGCCATGGTCCTGATCGCGAGCTACAACATACGCAAGGCGATCGCCGCAGATCGCCGCCGTCGTCCGGACCGCATCCTCGAAGTGCTTGGCGAAATCGGCGCGGACATCGTCGTATTGCAGGAGGCCGATCGTCGCTTCGGCAGCCGCGAGGCGGCGATCCCCTTTCACATGCTGGCTGAGCACGGTCATTATCGCCCGGTGCCCATCGCGCGACGGCAGGCGAGCATGGGCTGGCATGGCAATGCGATCTTGGTCCGCGAGGGACGGGTTGAGATCGAAAGCTGTGCAGCCTTGACCATTCCGACCCTGGAGCCACGCGGCGCCGTGCAAGCGGATCTGCGGGTCGGGGGCAAGCGGCTGCGGGTCGTCGGCATGCATCTGGATCTGTCTGGTTTGTGGCGGCGCAAGCAGGCGCATGCGATTTTGACGCAGGTGGCGTGCGAAAGCGGACAGGACCCGATCGTGATGTGCGGCGATCTCAACGAGTGGCGGCCAGGGCAGGGATGCCTGCGCGATTTCGGCCAGCATCATGAGGATGTGCCGCTGGGCCCGACCTTCCATGCCAAACGGCCGGTGGGGCGGCTGGACCGGATGTTCGTCGGGGGCGGCGTGAAGGTGGAGGAGTGTGGCGTGCACACATCCTTGATGGCACGCACGGCGTCCGATCATCTGCCGATCTGGGCCAGACTGACGTTGTAAGCGGCAGAGCCCTCCGCATCGGAGAGCTTTCGACAATTGCAGCGCGAACGGCTTATGGAGTGTGACATGACCGACCGCTTCTATTCGATCCATGCGCAGGGCTTCGTTCGCGTGGCAGCCGCTACGCCGACCGCATCGGCCGGCGATGTTACGGCGAACGTTCAAGGCATCATCGATCTTGCGCGGCGGGGGCATGACGCGGCGGCGGACCTGATCGTCTATCCGGAACTATGCGTGTCGTCCTATGCGATCGACGACCTTCACCTGCAGGATGCGCTGCTGGATGCGGTGGAGGCGGGGATCGGCCGGATCATCGATGCCAGTGCTGACCTCAAGCCGGTGCTGTTGATCGGCGCCCCGTTGCGGCGGAATGGCAGGCTCTACAATACGGCGGTGGCGATCGCGCGGGGGCGGGTGCTTGGCGTAGTTCCCAAGAGTTTCCTGCCCAATTATCGCGAATATTATGAGAAGCGCTGGTTCGCGCCCGGCACAGGCTGCATCGGCCTGGGCATCAAGGTGGCGGGCCAGGTGGCGCCTTTCGGCACCGACCTGATCTTCGCGGCGGACGATCTGCCCGACTTCGTTTTCCATGCCGAGATTTGCGAGGATTATTGGGCGCCGATCCCGCCCTCTTCGCGCGGTGCGCTGGCGGGGGCGCTGATCCTCTGCAATCTGTCCGCCTCCAACATCGTCGTGGGTAAGCAGCGCGAGCGTGACCTGTATGGTGCCTCGCAATCGGCGCGGGCGACCGCGGCCTATGTTTATTCCGCTTCGGGGCCGGGCGAAAGCACGACCGATCTGGCATGGGACGGGCAGGCGATGATCCACGAGCTGGGCTTCCAGCTCGCGCGATCGGAGCGGTTCGATCGGGAGCCGGAGCTGATGATCGCGGACATCGATGTCGGTCGGCTGCGGCAGGCGCGGATGCGCTTCGGCACGTTCAACGATTGCGCGCGGGCCGAGGGCAATCCGGAATTGTCGTTCCGGCGGGTGGACTTCGCGCATCAGCCGGACTTTGCCGATGTCGGGCTGATACGGGAGGTAGCGCGCTTCCCGTTTGTGCCGGGCGATCCCGCGCGGCTGGATGAGGATTGCTACGAGGCGTTCAACATCCAGGTGGAGGGCCTCGCCAAGCGGATGGAGTCCACGGGTGCGCGCACGCTGGTGATCGGTGTGTCGGGGGGGCTGGACTCCACCCATGCCCTGATCGTCGCGGCCAAGGCCTGCGATCGGCTCGGCTGGACGCGCGATCGGATCCTGGGTTTCACCATGCCGGGCTTCGGGACGAGCGACGCCACCAAGGATAATGCCTGGGCGCTGATGAACGCGCTCGGCATTACCGGCGAGGAGATCGACATCAAACCCGCCGCCAATCAGATGCTGGCGGGCCTCAAGCATCCGTTTTCGCGCGGCGAGCCGGTGTATGACGTGACGTTCGAGAATGTGCAGGCGGGGCTGCGCACGGATTATCTGTTCCGGCTCGCCAATAGTCGCGGCGGCTTCGTCATCGGCACGGGCGATCTATCCGAACTGGCGCTTGGTTGGTGCACCTATGGCGTCGGCGACCAGATGAGCCATTATGCGGTCAATGCCGGTGTCCCGAAGACGCTGATCCAGTTCTTGATCCGCTGGTGCGTGCAGAGCAACCAGTTCGAACCCGATACGGATCGCGTACTGGAGGCGATCCTGGGCACCGAGATTTCACCGGAGCTGATCCCGGCGGAGGCGAGCGGCGCCATCCAGAGCACCCAATCGAAGATCGGTCCGTACGAACTGCACGATTTCTTTCTCCATTATACGGTGCGGCATGGCCTGGCGCCGACGAAGATCGCCTTCCTGGCGTGGCATGCGTGGAAGAATGCTTCGGTCGGGGCGTGGCCGGCGGGCCTGCCGGATGCGGACCGCAACGCTTATGATCTGCCGACAATCAAGCGTTGGCTGGAGGAGTTTCTGCACCGCTTTTTCCAGACCAGCCAGTTCAAGCGTTCTGCCATCCCCAATGGGCCGAAGGTTTCGGCGGGCGGAAGCCTGTCTCCGCGAGGGGACTGGCGAGCACCGTCTGACGGCGTGTCTACGCCGTGGCTGGATCAATTGCGTTCTATGTGAAGCTTTTACGTCCTTTGCTCGTTGGGTTGGGGAAGCGCCGTACAGTTGGCGTACCTGAACGAGGAGGCGTATCATCATGGCTACCGCATCGAAGCCGAAGACCAATCAAAGCATTTCCGATCGCGTCGGTGATTATGCGACTGGCGCCGTAATCGGCGCCGCAGCCGCAGGTGTGGCGGTCGGCCTTGCCGCGAACGTGGCGCGCAAGTTTGCGGTGCAGGCCCCCACGATGCTCGCGGGCGACTGGGACGAGGCGCTGAAGGCCGAGCATGTCGCCACGCTGAAGATCTTCGACGCGCTGGAAGCCACGACCGAGAAGAACACCACCAAGCGTGGCTTTTTCCTGATGCAGCTGAAGCATGCCCTGGCCAAGCATGACCTGCAGGAAGGCAACATCATCTATCCGGCGATGCGCGATGCGGGCGAAGCGGATGCCGCCGATCACCTGACCAAGGATCATGGCTATGTGAAGCAGTATCTCTATGATCTCAGCGAGATACCCAACGACTCTCCTGCATTCGCCACGAAGGTGCGCGCATTCCGCGCCGATATCGAGAAGCATATGCGCGAGGAGGAGGACGTGCTCTTCCCGCAGCTCAAAGCCAAGCTGACGCCGGAAAAGAACAAGGAAATCACCGCGATGATGAACAAGGAAGGGCTGAAGATCGCCTGACCGACGCGGCTGCCCGTCATGCCGGCCTGCGCTGGCATGACGGGCGGTGGCCTCCCTTGCTCTTGCGGCCAAGCCGCCCACATAGGGCGCATCGTTTCAGCGAGGGAGATTGAATTTGGCGACTCTGGGCATGAGCGCGGCGGACAAGGCTGAGATCGAGGCTTTCCAGCGCGACGTGATCGAGCCGTCGATGAATGCGCTCGTCATCCTCGATTTCTGGGCCGAGTGGTGCGGTCCGTGCAAGCAGCTGACTCCGGTCCTGGAGAAGGTCGCGGCGGCCTACGCCAATAAGGGCGTGGTCTTGGCCAAGGTGAATGTCGACGAGAGCAAGTTCATCGCGTCGCAATTCCAGGTCCGATCGATCCCGACCGTCTATGCGCTGTTCCAGGGGCGTCCGGTCGCCGATCTCACCCAGGCCCGGACTGAAGGGCAGCTGACCAAGCTGCTGGACCAGATCCTGCGCCAATTGCCGATCCAGAGTGCGGATGACGCCTTGGGCGAGGACATCGCGCCCTTGATCGAGATGGGTGAGGAGGTGCTGGAGGGCGGCGACCCCGAGCGCGCTATTTCCATCTTCACGCAGGTGCTGGACATGGCGCCAGAGGATCCGGCGGTCGTGTCCGGATTGGCGCGCGCTCTGCTGGCGGCAGGGCGGATCGAGGAAGCGGGCGCAGCTTTGGATGCGCTGCCGGCCGAGAAAGCCAAGGATGCCGGCGTTGCGCGCGCACGCGCCGCGATCGCGTTGGCGGCCGAAGCCGGCCCGGTCGGCGAGACGGATGCTTTGCGGGAGAAAGTGGCTGCCGCGCCGGAAGATCAAGAGGCGCGATATGAGCTGGCTGGCGCTCTGATGGCCAGTGGCGACCGGGACGGCGCCGCCGATATTCTGCTGGGATCCATCGAGCTGGATCGCGAATGGAATGAGTCCGCAGCCCGCAAGCGGCTGCTGACCCTGTTCGAAGCGACGGGTCTTGAGGATCCGTGGGTATCGCAGCAACGCCGCCGGCTTTCGGCCGTTCTGTTCGGATGACCACACGTACGGGCACGCGGCTTTCGGTCTTTCCCTTGCCGGGCGCGCTGTTGCTGCCGCGCGCCTATCTCCCGCTGCACATCTTCGAGCCCCGCTACAAGGCGTTGGTGAGCGATGCGCTGGCGCGGGATCGGCGGATCGCGATGATCCAGCCGTTGCCGGCCTATGTGGCGGACGAAGACGCGCCGCCTTTGTTCGACGTGGGCTGCGTAGGCAAGATTGCGCAGGTAGAGGCGATGCCGGATGGCCGCTTCAATCTGGTGCTGGAAGGCCTGACCCGTTTCCGGATCGTCCGCGAGATGGATGTGGCGACCCCGTTCCGCCAGGTGGAGGCGGATATCGAGGCATATGCGAGCGATGCCGAGGATGTCGATCCTTTGCCGAGCGTGATCCGTGCGGATGTGGAGCAGGAAGCGAAGCGCTTTGCCGACGCACACGGCTTCGAAATCCAGTGGGACGATGTCGGCCGGCTGGACGACGAGGCGCTGGTGAACGGCATCTCGCAGGTGGCACCGTTCGACGTGGCGGCCAAGCAGGCATTGCTGGAGGCGGCGTCGCTTGCCGACCGCGCCGATCTCCTCGTGGATTTCCTGCGCTTCTTCGGGTTGGGCACGGGCGAAGCGCCTACCCTGCAATAGCTCTTAATCGATCCGCTCATCCTAAGCAGGGACTTATCCCTCCGTCGTTAATACGAAATCCCTTAGCGCTCGCGCGTCGTGGAGCGCATTGTGGGGCACCGCGCTGTTGCGGGCGGTGGAGAAGCCGGGGGTGCGCAGAAAGCGGAAGCGCAGGTGGGATATGTCCACGATCTCCCGCTCCCCAACTAGCAATAAACGGCAGAAGAGGGCGATATCCTCCGGCCAATCGGCGATGATCTCGGGATCGTCGTCGAAAGCGAGATAAGAGGCGATGTCGTGTGCGGCGGCTTCGCGGTCGAGTTGGTTGTAGAGGGTAGGCGGGACGCTTTTCAGATACGGGACAACGTGGCGCGCGACCCATTCGGTGGGTTCGTGGTCATACGGAATGGCGACGTAATAATCGTTGTCGCCATGCTCGGCCGCGATGCCGACGCTCAGCAAAGGCCCACCGAAGCCATCGAATTCGGTGTCGAGGAAATAGCGCATTACACCCCCATCCCGTTCATCCTGAGCCTGTCGACGGTTCGTTCTTTGTCATTGTATAGAAGGCAGAAAGGACAATGCTTCGACAAGCTCAGCACGAACGGGTCGTGGGGGTGTCTGGTCATTATCAACCCGCGTTGCGCGGAGGGTGGGGCGGATGGGCCACTTCAGGGTGGTCGCCGTCCAGCGCATCGTCCAGTAAGCGTGCGAGCCTGAGGCCACCTTTCAACACCTGCGCGCGCATGACTGGGATGAGCGTCTGAATCTTCGCTTCGTCGAGCTTGCCGGTGGCTTTGGTGCCCGGTGGCAGCATGCAGACGTCGCCGGCTGCGCTCGGATAGACGACATCCTTGGCAACGCCCCAGCTTTCCCGCATCCAATCCTCGATCGAGCCTTGCGCCAGCGTCTTACGCTCCGCCGCGGTCGTGCCAGCCAGCAAGCCGTTCGCTCCGGCGGGGGGTGTTGAGATTGCGCGATCGGCCAGAAGTCCATCCCAGATCGCATGCAGATTGGTGCGGCCGCCGATCACGCCGTAGCTCGTTCGCGTGCCATTGCCGCCGGCATCGTCGGCAGCCTCGGCGGCGTGGAGCGGCTGGTGGATATCGCCGGCCACATGCACGACGAAGGCCAAGGCCATCAGCCGATCGCGGACCGGGAGCTTGCGATCCGCCAGCATCCGTTGAGCGCGGGCAAGCTGTACGGACGCGCAGTTACCATCCTTGCAATTCGCCTTGATATCGAACGGCTTGCAGACGTCGAAATCCTGATAGTGCCAGGACGAGGTGTAGGCAAAGCGATCGCCCAGCGTCTTGATGCAATCAGGCCAGACGGCGGCTTCCTCGATCGTGCGTGCCGGGCAGGTGGGCGTCTCCAGCACCGCCTGACGCCGCAGCAGCCATAGGATGCTGGTGCGAGTGCGCGGCTTAACCTGGCTGAGCGCGATGGCGCCCACCGTTTGGTGGCCATACTCCCAAAAAGCGGCGGCGGGCGAGGCCCCCAGCACGAAAAGGCCGGCCAATAACAATAGGAAGCGGCGAATCATTCCTATCAAACCTCGTCGGCGTAGATGGCGACGCGGGGCGCTTCGCCGGCGCGCATAATGCCCCGGTACATGCCGGGCGTGTTAAACGCCCAGCCGCCTGTGCCATCTGGCCCGACGGTTATGGCGCCACCCTTGCCGCCCATGTCCCCGATTTCGCCGATAACGGACGCGGCGGCATCGATCGCGTTGAGTTTGCTCAGGCGCACGCGCGCGGCGATTTCGTGCGCCGCGACGGCGCGGATGAAGACCTCGCCCGATCCGGTGCAGGATGTGGCGCAGGCGCGATCGTCCGCATAGGTGCCGGCGCCGATCAGGGGACTGTCGCCGATCCGGCCCCAGCGCTTGGCGGTGAGCCCGCCGGTGGAGGTGGCGGCGGCGACGTGACCATCCGCATCGACGGCAACGGCGCCGACCGTTCCATATTTCATGCCGCTGTCGAAGCCACCGCCAGCTTTGATTTCGTCGAGCTGACGGCGGCGTTCGGGAAGTGCAAACCAGTCGGGTTCTGCCTGCTCAAGCCTGGCCTCGAGGCTGAACGCGTCGGCGCCCGCTCCCGAGAGCAGGACGTGGCGTCCATCTTCCATCACCCTACGCGCCAAGGCGACGGGATTGCGGGTTGCGGTGACGGCGCTCACCGCCCCGGCGGCGCGTGTGGCCCCGTCCATGATCGCGGCATCCAGTTCGTTTACGCCCTCCCAGGAGAAGACTGCGCCACGGCCGGCGTTGAAGTGCGGATCATCCTCCAGCACCTTCACCGCCGCCTCCACAGCGTCGATCGCCGTGGCGCCCGCGTCGAGTATGGCGCGCCCCGCATTCAGCGCCGCCTCGAGTCCGGCGCGACCGCCCTGGTCCTCCGCGTCCGATAGGCGACCGCGCGCCATCGAACCGGATCCACCGTGGATGACGAGAGTCCATCTGCTCATGCCGCGACTTTCCTTTCTTCGGCGGAGCGGCGTTCGCCCAGCGGACGCAGCCCGATCAAAGGCCGAACGAATGGGATGCGCCGGCCAATAAGGTAGAACAGCCAGCAGCCGACGATGGTCGCAAAGATCAGGATCAGAAGCTGCACGAAATTCGATGCGCCGCTGGAAAGCAGCAGCCAGCCGACGACGATGATGATCGTCTGGTGGATGATGTAAAAGGGAAACACCGCCTCTGCGAGAGTGGCGCGCCAGGGGCGATCCCGATTCCAGAAGCGATCCGCGACGCCGATCAGCGCGAGCAGTCCGGTCCAACCCTGCACGACACGCGTGGCTTGATAGAGAGTACGCATCGCGGGCGTGATCGGCCGGGTCATCGGATAATCCCAGGCGATCAGGACGGCGAGCGCGGTGGACGCAAGTGCCAGGGCCGCGATCCAGGGTAGACCACGCCGAATGGTGCGCCAGAAGGAAGGCGAGGCGAACAGCAGGTAGCCGAACAGAAAAGCCGGGATGTGGCGGATGTGGGCGACCCAATCGCCGAGGAAATTGTGATTATCCTCCGCCTGAGGAAGCCAGCGGAGCCGTGCGAGGACGGCAATCGCAATCGGCAGCAGGACGAGCAAGGGGCCGGTGAGGATCGTTTGGACGGCACGGCGCGCGAGCGATCTTGTTCCGGCCGGCAGCAGCAGCAGTGCGACCAGCAGCAAAGTATAGGCCAGCAAATAGAAGACGAACCAGAGATGCTGCCACGCGGGCAAGGGCATGCCCTTGAACATCGCGAACCGATAATAATCGTGCAGGTAGAACCAGCCGAAACCGTGGGTGTAGCCGCGCTGGGTGGTCAGCTGGATCCAGGGCTGGAACGGCGTGATCACGATGATCCCGAACAGGAGCGGGACGCCCAGCCGGACCACACGATTGCGGAGGAAGAAAGCCAGATCGGGCCTGCGCGCGAGCATCGAGGCGCTGGCAAAACCGGAGACCGCGAACAACAAGGTCAGCCGCCAGGCGTTGATCGCCACCATCGGCAATATCGCCCACGGCACCGCCTGTTCGGAGGAGACGTGCCATTCCCACGGCACGAACACCATGCCTATGTGATAGAGGATCAGCAGGTGAAACGCACCGATACGCAGCCAGTCTATCCCGTAATGCCGTCCCGAATTCGGGGGCGATGGGGAGGAAGCGGGGGCCGGCACGTCCCGCATCTGTTGCGCCGCAACGCCGGCGTCAACCGCTGCCGGCGGATCGATGACGGAGGGGGTGCTTAGATGACGCACGATGCGCTATATGCGCAGCGAAACACAGAGTGTGAGATCCCATGTCCGTTCGCCCTTGGCGCGATATAGCGCGCCGCACGTCCCGTCAGATCATGGTCGGCAAGGTGCCCGTTGGCGGCGATGCGCCGATCACCGTGCAGACGATGACCAATACGCCGACCGAGGATGCGGCCGCGACGATCGACCAGATCCGCCGGTGCGAGGAAGCAGGCGCGGACATCATCCGCGTCTCTTGCCCGGACGAAGCATCGACGGCGGCGATGTCGCTGATCACGCGCGCGGCCAAGGTGCCGATCGTGGCCGACATTCACTTCCACTATAAGCGCGCGCTGGAAGCGGCGGATGCGGGCGCGGCGTGCCTGCGCATTAATCCCGGCAATATCGGCTCGGCCGCGCGGGTTGCCGAAGTGGTGCGGGCCGCCAAGGCGAACGGCTGCTCGATCCGCATCGGCGTCAACGCGGGAAGCCTCGAGCGGCATCTGTTGGAGAAATATGGCGAGCCTTGTCCGGAGGCGTTGGTGGAAAGCGCGCTGGACCATATCAAGCTGCTGCAGGACCAGGATTTTCACGAATACAAGGTCGCGGTGAAGGCGTCCGACGTGTTCCTCGCCGTTGCCGCCTACATGCAGCTGGCCGATGCGGTGGATTGCCCGCTCCATCTTGGCATCACCGAAGCGGGGGGGCTGATCGGCGGCACGGTGAAGTCCGCGATCGGCATGGGTAATCTGCTGTGGGCCGGGATCGGCGACACGATCCGAGTGAGCCTTTCGGCGGAGCCCGAGGAAGAAGTACGGGTCGGTTACGAGATCCTGAAATCGCTGGGGCTGCGGACGCGGGGCGTGCGGGTCGTTTCTTGTCCATCCTGCGCCCGGCAAGGGTTCGATGTGATCCGGACGGTGGAAACGCTGGAGGCGCGGCTGAAGCATATCTCGACGCCGCTCTCGCTGTCCGTGCTGGGCTGTGTGGTCAACGGACCGGGTGAGGCGCGCGAGACGGATATCGGGCTGACCGGCGGCGGAGCGGGCAAGCATATGGTGTATCTGTCGGGCATCACCGATCATACGGTGGAAGATGCCGATATGGTGGATCACATCGTGAAGCTGGTGGAGGCCAAAGCGGCCGAAATCGAGGCGGCGGAAGCGGCGTTGGCGGAAGCCGCGGAGTAAGCGCGGCTTCTTTCCCCCGGCGACGAGTCGCCTCGCTGCGGGCGAGAGCCTCCACACCATGCAAGATCGAAGAATGACATGCACGGACGAAGCTCGGCTGCACTCCCTTTTGCCATGGCGTGCGCCGGCATCGCCTTCTTCACTTATATGGATGCGGTGATGAAGGGGCTGTCGCTCGTCATCGGCGCTTACTGCGCGATGCTGTGGCGCACGGCCGCCGCTCTGCCGCTGACGGGGATTTTGTTTGCGGCGAACCGGCCGCGTTGGCCGGAACGCCCGATCCTGATCGTCCATCTGAAGAGAGGGCTAGTCACCGCTTTATCCGCGATCGGCTATTTCTTTGGGCTTACCCGCCTGCCGATGGCGGAGGGCATCGCCTTGTCCTTCATTTCGCCGATCGTTGCGCTCTTCTGTTCGGCGATGCTGCTGGGCGAGACGATCGGGCCACGCACGATCTGGGCATCCCTTTTGGCGCTGTGCGGCGTCGGCGTGCTGATCGCGGGGCGGCTTACCGGGGATATCGATGGGCGGGCGGCGGTGGGGGCTATTGCCATTCTCGGCGCAGCGGCAGTCTATGGCTCTGGGGTGA
>Ga0247730_1000708_pt1 | contig 22012 bp, 20 predicted proteins | sample UWRJL073202C2_FD_180959 | JGI IMG/M metagenome (GOLD analysis project Ga0247730, IMG submission 180959) | Plant litter microbial communities from Arlington Agricultural Research Station in Wisconsin, United States - UWRJ-L073-202C-2 | ecosystem: Environmental > Terrestrial > Plant litter >... | reverse complement strand
CAGCCCTTCGCGGAGAGTAATTCATGTCTCTAGCCAACGTTTTCAATATTGCCGGCAGCGGCATGAGTGCGCAGACCACTCGCTTGAACACCACCGCCAGTAACATCGCCAACGCCGAAACCGTGTCTTCGAGCATGGACCAGACTTACCGGGCACGCCATCCGGTGTTTGCCACCGTGATGCAGGGGCAAGGCAACAGCGGTGGCGGATCGTTGTTTCAGGATCAGGGCGAAGCCGGGCAGGGCGTGCAGGTCTCCGGAATTATCGAAGATGCTTCCAACCTCGAAGCGCGTTACGAGCCAAATCATCCTTCCGCCGACAAGGACGGGTACGTTTACTACCCCAACGTCAATGTCGTCGAAGAAATGGCTGACATGATTTCTGCCAGTCGGTCTTTCCAGACCAACGCGGAACTCATGAACACCGCCAAAACCATGATGCAGAAAGTCCTGACTCTCGGTCAGTGATAAGGGGCGAAACAAATGGCCGTTGAAGACGTATCGTCAACCAGTTTCATCAATGCACTGCAAAACCCGACGCCGACTGTCAGCAACTCTGGTGCCGCGCTGGGCAAGGATTCATTCCTGCAGCTGCTGGTTACACAGATGAAGAATCAGAACCCGCTGGACCCGCAGGACAACACGGCGTTCGTCGCCCAGCTTGCGCAGTTCAGTAGTCTGGAAAGCATGCAGAACCTGACGTCTACCGTTGGTGGGATTGCAAGCAACTACGCTTCGTCTCAAGCGCTTCAGGCTTCGTCCCTCGTCGGTCGTTCGGTCATCGTCGAGGGAGGGTCGACTGTTGTTGACACCGCGAAGGGAATGTCGGGTTCTGTTGTGGTTCCTGCATCGAGTTCAGTTACATCGGTGAAGATCTACGACACCTCGATGAAACTGATAGACACCATTGATCTGGGAACGCAGCCTGCCGGCACCACCAGCTTCACGTGGGATGGCACCGGCAGTGACGGCACTGTAGCGCCTGCCGGAACATACAGTTTCATTGCCAACGGCTCCATCGATGGCAAAGGTACTTCCCTTGCGACTTATCTGCCTTCGACAGTCAACAGTGTGACGACTGGCATTAATGGCGGGGAAATGATGCTTAACCTGGCAGGTGGCACGAGTGTCGCCCTCTCCAAAGTGCAAACAATCGGAATTTAGAGCCGACTAGACGGCGTAGGAGTGTTACATGTCATTCAATATCGGTCTTAGTGGGCTCTATGCGGCAAACAAAAGTCTCGACGTCACCGGCAACAACATTGCCAACGTCGCGACCACCGGCTTCAAATCGTCCCGTGTGGAGTTTGCTGATCAGTACGCGCAATCGATTCGCGGCACCTCGGGTAATACCAGTGTTGGCAGTGGCGTTACAACAGCCGCTGTGTCGCAGCAATTCACCCAAGGTACTTTGACAACAGGTACGGCTAACAGTCTGGATCTGGCGATCAACGGTAATGGTTTCTTCATGCTAAGCAATAACGGTGAAAAGCTTTACACCCGTGCTGGCGCTTTTCACACCGATAAAGACGGGATGGTTGTCAACGTCTCGGGGCAGAATCTTCAGGGTTATAATGTTGATGCCAATGGTAACGTTGTTACTGGTGTTCTAGGTAATCTAAAAGTTGATTCGTCTAACCTGGCGCCGAATGCAACCGCACGGATAAAAATTGGTTCAAATCTTGACTCGCGTCAAGTTCCGCCAGAAGTAAACGTGTTCGACCCGACCAATGTGAAAAGCTACAACAGCACCTACAGTACGCCTGTCTATGATACTCAGGGCAATCAACATTCCCTGGATCAGTACTTCGTCAAAACCGATACCAACAAATGGTCTATGTATACCTTGGTCGATGGGCGCAGTATTGCTGCTCCCGACGCTGAGCCTCCGGTGGCTGCTAAGACCGATCTTGTCTTCCTGCCAAGTGGAGAGTTACAACTCACTCCGGCACCCACCTCCACAGACGGTGTGTCGGTGGCTACCGATGGAACTTTCTCCATCGCTGGGTGGAAGCCGGGGCAGAATATTGGCACAGAAGCTACCCCTGACTGGGTTGAGAACGGGGCTGCTTCGAAGACTATTCAGCTGGACATGTTGTCAACTTCGCAGACTGCGTCGGTCTCAGGCGCTATCACTAAGGTTCAGGACGGATTCGCTACTGGTCAGATCAGCGCCATGAACGTTGACGCGACTGGCAATCTGTTCGCTACCTACACCAATGGACAGTCCAAGGTTATTGGGCAAGTGTCATTGACCAATTTTGCCAACGTACAAGGTCTGGCTCCGGCCGGCGGCACCAACTGGCGTGAAAGCTATGCCTCGGGCGTGCCGGTCAGCGGCGCGCCTGAATCCGGGACCTTGGGTTATATTACAGGTCAGGCGTTGGAAGACTCTAACGTTGACTTGACCGGTGAGTTGGTTAACCTGATCAAGGCACAGAGCAACTATCAGGCAAATGCTAAAACCATTTCAACTCAAAGCACAATTATGCAAACGACCATTCAAATGGTTAATTGATTGGCGGTGCTTAAAAGCCTCCTTGATGGAGGCTTTTTTTTGCGTGCGATTTGGGTCGGTTGAAAGGAGTTGCGTGTTGTAAATAAAAAAAGGGACGTGTCCCACCATAGACTTAGAAATTTCCTACTCGCGTTGCTGAGACAATAAAAGCTCCTCAACAAAAGACCGCGTTTGCGGTTCGGGAGTTTTCATGTCATTCAATGTTGCAATCAGTGGTATTAAAATGCTGCCAATAAAAGACTTGAAGTGACGGGTAATAATATCGCCAACGTCGGGACGCTCGGTTTCAAGTCATCACGTGCAGAGTTCGCCGCGCTTTACTCATCTGCACATCTAGGCAATGGGCGTAGCGCTGTAGATGACGGTGTGCGTCTGGCCAATGTGTCGCAGAACTTCAATCAAGGCACTTCGATGACCAGCCATGGCAGGCCACTGGATATGCGTATTCAGGGTAATGGATTCTTTGTGGTCAGTGATGGCGGCGCTCTGGCGTATACCCGGGCCGGGGGCATTCCTCAAGGATGCCGAGGATTTTATTGTCGACAGCGAAGGCGGGCGCCTGCAAGGCTACGCAGCCAATGAGAAGGGCGAGATTATTGATGGGGTGCGTAGCGATCTGACGATTGACACTTCGGCCAAGGCACCCAAATTCACGACGCGAATCTCGGACACGCTCAATCTGAACGCTTCATCGCAATCATTGGCAGCGTTACCCAAGTTTGACGCAGGGGATGCAGCCACTTATACCAAAGTGACGCAGACCACCATTCAGGACAAAGGCGTCGGTGCTGTAGCTCCCGCCGATCATCAACTCAGTCAATATTTCGTCAAGACGGATGAAGGTCAGTGGTCAATGTATGTATTGATCGACGGCCGCAATCCAATTGATCCTGCCAGTACCAGCGCGCTGCACGTTACGTTGAATAAAGCTGCGGATGGGACAGTTAATTATTCCGGCAATACAGAACATATCAGGAAGCTCTCGGACACAGAGTTCACACTGATCGGCTGGAAGCCCGCGCAACAAACCGGTGGTTCATGGAGTGCCAGTCCTGCGCCAGCCAATGGGGCCGTTTCCCTGTCTCTGGAAAATGGCGCGCTCAATGCGCTGGATGATGCCGACCCGGTAATGGTGCATCCCGTTGCGGTGTTTGATGCTTCTGATATCAAAACCTATACCCATACGTTTCCTACTGGCATCTCTGATAGCTAAGGCAATAAACACGAGCTCAAGCAGTACTTCATCAAGGATGGTGTGAACAGTTGGCAGATGCAGCTCCTGGTCAACGACCGTAATCCAATGGACCCCGGCTCGAAGCAACCGCTGGCGGCGAATATCGTCTTCAACACCGATGGGTCATTGCGGTCGATCACCGGTTCTCCGGGGTTGACGGCCAGCGGCGACGGCACGCTTCAGCTACAAGGCTGGGTGCCGGCCCGAGTGCGGGATGGTGGTACCAGTCGTGAGAAGTGGATATCCAATGGCGCGGTTGCCGGTGCAGATGGCATCACTCTCGATATGAGCAAACTCAGCCAATACAGCGCTGTAACGGCACGGACTTCGCCGCAGGCCGATGGTCATGCGGCGGGCGCGTTGGCAGGGCTCAATCTTGAGCGTGACGGCACGCTGCGGGGCTCGTTCAGCAATGGGCTGACGCGCAACATCGGGCGGGTCATGCTCGCCAGTTTTGCCAACGAACAGGGTTTGCAACCGCAAAGCGATTCGCGCTGGACTGCAACCAATGCATCAGGCATCGCCAATTAGGGCACCGCCGGGGTCGGCACGCTGGGCAGCATTATCGGTGGGGCGCTGGAGGGTTCAAATGTCGAGCTCAGCGACGAGCTGATCGCGTTGATTCAGGCGCAGACGGCGTATCAGGCGAACTCCAAGGCGATCTCGACGGAGGTCACGGTGCTGCAGACGTTGATCCAGTCAACCTGATGAACAGGCGATGATCCCCGCGGCAATCAGATCGAGCAATCGGACTTGATAAACGCGCCGTGCAAACGAGTCCAGCCCTTTCCGGGGCTGGTTTGCGCGCAGACGACGCGGTCCGTGCCCTGCCATTTGTAATAGCGGGCGGTCTGGGCTTGGGCGCTTAGTGGGCCCAGCACCAGCACCAGCACCAGCAGCGTTGCGATGATCAGTGTGAAACCAGTGCGGCGGCTCATGAAGTACCTGCTGCGCTGAAGAGTGCGCTGTGCCCAAGCCTATCACTACGTGGCGAATTTCGTGCTCGCAATGCTGCGCCGCAATGTAGTTTTTTTGGCGGCGACGCCGGTGGATTTGGCCAAATGCGGCAGTCTGCCGCCGCGTCGGCAGGGCGAATTTCGCCGGGGTCGGCGCCTGCGCCTGATATTACTGGCGAATCAGTGCTTTGTACCAAGCTCGACAAGTTGGTTCGATAATTGCTTTGTCCCTATCAGAACAGCTACAGGCGGCAAGCGTCTGTCAGAGGAGGAAGACTGTGGACAAGTTGCTCTACGTCGCAATGAGCGGTGCATCCGAAAACGCCATTGCGCAAAAGGCTCATGCCAACAACCTGGCAAACGTCTCTACCAACGGTTTCCAGCGTGACCTTGAACAGGCGCGTTCGATGCCGGTATTTGGTGAGGTTCAGCCATCGCGTGCCTACGCCATGAGCGAGCGTCCCGGAACTGACTTCAGTGGCGGCGCAATGATCGACACGGGCCGCGACCTCGACGTTGCGGTCAAGGGCGATGGCTGGATTGCCGTGCAGACGCCTGATGGTGGCGAGGCTTACACCCGCACTTCCAGCATGAACATCGATGCCCTCGGCGTGTTGCGCGACGGCAGCGGTTTGCCGGTTATGGGCAACGGCGGTCCGATTGCCGTGCCGCCTCAGCAGCAGATCGAGATCGGCGCCGACGGCACGATCAGCGTTCGCTCTCTGGGTGAAACGCCGACGGTGATGGCGCAGATCGACCGCATCAAGCTGGTCCGTCCGGACATCAAGAACATGGAAAAAGGCCCTGACGGCCTGATGCACACCAAGAACGGGGCTGCCGCACCGGCCGATGCCACCGTTCAGGTTGAATCAGGTTTTCTGCAGGCGAGCAACGTCAACGCCGTTGAAGAGATGACTTCGGTATTGACCTTGTCCCGTCAATTTGAACTGCACGTCAAGATGATGAAGACCGCCGAGACCAACGACGAGTCCATGGCTCGCGTCTTGCAGATGGGCTAACCATTGACAGCTTGCGTCGATAATCCGACGCACGAGGAGAGAAACAATGCTTCCTGCACTATATGTCGCCAAAACCGGTCTGGCCGCCCAGGATACTAACCTGACGACCATCTCCAACAACCTGGCCAACGTGTCGACCACTGGTTTCAAAAGTGATCGCGCCGAGTTTCAGGACCTGCTGTATCAGATCAAACGACAGCCTGGCGCCCAGTCGACCCAGGACAGTGAATTGCCGTCTGGCCTGCAATTGGGTACCGGCGTGCGGATCGTTGGCACTCAGAAGAATTTCACGGCCGGCAGCCTGCAAACCACCAACAACCCGCTGGACCTGGCTGTGAATGGTCGTGGGTTTTTCCAGGTCATGCAGCCGGATGGCACCATCGCCTACAGCCGTGACGGTACTTTTCACCTGGACTCCAACGGCCAGATCGTGACCTCCAACGGTTACGCCCTTGAGCCTGCGATCGTCGTGCCTCAGAACGCCCAGACCTTCACGGTCGGCCAGGACGGTACGGTGTCGATCACGTTGGCGGGCGCCGTTGCTACGCCGCAGGTCATCGGCAACATCCAGACCTCAGACTTCATCAACCCGGCCGGTCTGCAGGCTCAGGGCGGCAACCTGTTTCTTGAGACTGCTTCCAGCGGCGCACCGCAAGTCGGCACCCCGGGCCTGAATGGCCTTGGCCCGGTTCTGCAGAACACCCTGGAAAACTCCAACGTCAGCACGGTTGAGGAACTGGTCAACATGATCACCACCCAACGCGCCTACGAGATGAACTCCAAAGTGATCTCGACTGCTGACCAGATGCTGCAAAACATCACGCAAAACCTGTAAGGCCTTGATGGATCTGTCCGGCCTGCTGCACCACCTGCTCAATCCGATAGGGCGCCTGATTAAGCGTCTGCTACACCGCGAGGTTTAAGTGTCATGAAACGGCTTCCTGTTCTGCGGCTTTCTCTGTTGGTCGTTCCATTCTGTGGAATTGCACTACTGACTGGTTGCGTTGCCCCGGCTTCCAAGCCTAATGACCCTTATTACGCGCCGGTGTTGCCGCGCACGCCGTTGCCTGCTGCGGCGAACAACGGTTCTATCTATCAGGCGGGTTTCGAGCAGAACCTGTATGGCGACCGCAAGGCTTACCGGGTCGGTGACATCATCACGATCACCCTGTCCGAGCGGATGGCGGCGAGCAAGGCGGCCAGTTCCGGGATCAGCAAGAACAGCAGCAACAGCATCGGCCTGACCTCGTTGTTCGGTGCTGGTCTGAGCACCAACAACCCGCTGGGCAGTGGCGATCTGAGCCTGAATGCCGGTTACAGCGGCGACCGTGTCACCAAGGGTGATGGCAAGGCCGCGCAAAGCAACAGCCTGACCGGTTCGGTCACCGTGACCGTTGCCGATGTGATGCCCAACGGCATTCTGTCGGTGCGCGGCGAGAAGTGGATGACGCTCAACACCGGCGACGAGTTGGTTCGCATTGCGGGGCTGATCCGCGCCGACGACATCGCGACTGACAACACCGTTTCCTCCACTCGTGTGGCGGATGCGCGCATCACTTATTCAGGTACCGGTTCGTTCGCCGATTCCAGTCAGCCGGGGTGGTTCGATCGGTTCTTCCTCAGCCCGTTGTTCCCTTTCTGATAGCGGGATAGACATGATCAAGCTCAAGCAACTGATAGCGGCCGCACTGCTGTTTTCCGTAACGTTCGGTGCTCACGCCGAGCGTTTGAAAGACATCGCCAGTATTTCCGGCGTGCGGACCAACCAATTGATCGGCTACGGCCTGGTGGTTGGCCTCAACGGTACCGGCGACCAGACCACGCAAACGCCGTTCACGCTGCAGACCTTCAACAACATGCTGGCGCAGTTCGGCATCAAGGTGCCGACCGGTTCCGGTACGGTGCAGTTGAAGAACGTCGCCGCCGTGGCGGTGTATGCCGACCTGCCGCCGTTCGCCAAACCGGGGCAGATGGTCGATATCACCGTGTCGTCCATCGGTAACTCGAAAAGCCTGCGCGGTGGTGCGTTGCTGATGACGCCCATGAAAGGTGTCGACGGCAACGTCTACGCTATTGCTCAGGGCAACCTGGTGGTGGGCGGTTTTGACGCCGAGGGCCGTGATGGCTCGAAGATTACTGTCAACGTTCCGTCGTCCGGGCGAATTCCGGGCGGCGCATCGGTAGAACGTGCCGTGCCAAGCGGCTTCAACCAGGGCAATACCTTGACCTTGAACCTGAACCGGTCCGACTTCACCACCGCCAAGCGTGTGGTCGACAAGATCAACGATCTGCTCGGGCCGGGCGTTGCCCAGGCGCTGGACGGCGGTTCCGTGCGGGTGACTGCGCCGCTGGATCCAAGTCAGCGCGTGGATTACCTGTCGGTGCTGGAAAACCTTGAGATTGATCCGGGTCAGACCTCCGCCAAAGTCATCATCAATTCCCGGACCGGCACCATCGTCATCGGCCAGAACGTAAAAGTATCGCCGGCCGCCGTGACCCATGGCAGCCTGACCGTGACCATCACCGAAGACCCGATTGTCAGCCAGCCCGGCGCCTTGTCCGGCGGCCAGACCGTGGTCGTGCCGCGCTCGAAGATCAACGCGCAACAAGAGCTGCACCCGATGTTCAAGTTCGGCCCTGGCACCACGCTGGATGAAATCGTGCGCGCGGTTAACCAGGTGGGCGCAGCACCCGGCGACTTGATGGCCATTCTCGAAGCATTGAAGCAGGCCGGCGCGTTGCAAGCCGACCTGATCGTGATCTGAGGAACTGCGCATGGATATACCTAAGAGCCCGATTTCCTCGGCCAGCGATTCAGGGGCCTACACCGACCTCAATCGTCTGAACTCGATGAAAAACGGCGACAAGAACAGCGACGCCAACATGAAAAAGGTGGCGCAGGAATTCGAATCGCTGTTCGTCAGTCAGATGCTCAAGGCGATGCGCTCGGCCAACGAAGTGTTGGCCAAAGACAACCCGATGAACACTGCGGCCACCCGTCAGTACCAGGACATGTACGACCAGCAGTTGGCGGTTTCCATGTCCACCAAAGGCGGTGGTATCGGCCTGCAGGATGTGTTGATGCGCCAGCTGTCAAAAAACAAGAGCGTGCCGCCTGTGACGGCGGAAACTGCGACGGCTGACGGCGCAGCCGCACCCGCCAGGACTGCACTGGCCACCAGCGTTTATCAGCGTCCGCTATGGGCCACCCGGTCAGCTGCGGCTGATCAGGCGGCAGCAGCGGCGGCGGCCGGTGGGGAAGGGCGCAATGACATGGCGATGCTCAATGCGCGTCGTCTGTCGCTGCCGACCAAGCTGACTGATCGCCTGTTGGCGGGCATCGTTCCAAACACTGCCAATACCTTGTCGCCCACCGCGCGCACTGCTGCCAATGTCGCCGGTACGAATGTCAGCGGCAAAGGCATAGGCAAAGGCAATGGCGACTGGACGCTGGACCCGAATCTCGCACCTGCCACACCAAGCTACGTGCGCAGCATGGCGCAGCCACCGCTGGCTCCGGCCAAGCGCGCGTTCAGCAACGCCGATCAGTTTGTCGCAACCATGTTGCCACTGGCCAAGGAAGCCGCAGCCCGAATCGGCGTCGATCCTACGGTGCTAGTCGCCCAGGCCGCGCTGGAAACCGGCTGGGGTAAATCCATCATGCGTCAGCAGGATGGCAGCAGCAGTCACAACCTGTTCGGCATCAAGGCACAAGGCAGCTGGAAAGGCCCTGAAGCCCGGGCGATCACCAGCGAGTTTCGTGACGGCAAGATGGTCAAGGAGACGGCGGACTTCCGTTCCTATTCGTCTTATGCCGACAGCTTCCACGACCTGGTAAGCCTGCTGCAAAACAATGATCGCTATAAAGAAGTCGTGAGTTCGGCCGATAAACCGGAACAGTTTGTAAAAGAGTTGCAGAAGGCGGGTTATGCAACTGACCCGGACTACGCCAGCAAGATTTCGCAAATCGCCAAGCAGATGAAGAGTTACCAGACTTACGCAGCCGCAACGGGCTCTTCCACTACTTTATAAGGCTTGAACAATGTCGAATTTGATCAATATTGGTATGTCGGGTTTGAATGCCAGCCAAGCGGCATTGGCCACGACCGGTAATAACATCGCCAACGCGGCCACTTCCGGCTATTCCCGGCAGTCGGTGATGACATCAACCAGCGCCCTGCAGAATATTGGCGTCGGTTACATCGGTACGGGGACTACGTTGTCCGACGTGCGCCGCATCTACAACAGCTTTTTCGATGCTCAGTTGCAAACCACGACAGCTTTGAGCGGCGATTCCAAAGCCTATCTTGATCAGATCGGTTCGGTGGACAAGTTACTGTCCGACAGCACGACCGGCATCAGCTCGGTACTGACCAGTTTCTTCGCCGCCGCACAGAAAGCAGCTGCAACGCCCAACGACGCCTCCACGCGTCAGTTGCTTCTGACCCAGGCGCAGACGTTGAGCAACCGGTTCAACTCGGTTTCATCGCAGTTGTCCCAGCAGAACGACAAGATCAACTCGGACCTGAGCACGCTCACCGGTCAGGTGAACAAGATCACCGCTTCAATTGCGGCGCTGAATAAGCAAATCGTCCAGTTGTCAGCCAGCGGCTCGACCCCAAACAGCTTGCTGGATGCGCGTAACGAGGCGGTTCGTTCGCTGAACGAACTGGTGGGCGTTACTGTGCAGGATCGCGATGGTGTGTATGACGTGAGTCTGGGGACCGGTCAGCCGCTGGTCTCCGGGACGTCCTCCAACTCGCTGTCGGTTGGGCCTAGCGCCACGGACAAGAACCAGTTGAGTATTCAGCTCAACTACCCACAGAGCTCCGTTGAGGTCACTTCGGTGATTGCCGGCGGCGAAATCGGCGGCATGCTGCGTTATCGCAGCGACGTGCTGGTACCGACGACCAACGAGCTCGGGCGAATGGCTCTGGTGGTTTCTGACACCATCAATAGTCAGATGGGTCAGGGACTGGATGCCAATGGTGCGTTTGGTTCTTCGATTTTTTCGAATATCAACAGCGATTCCGCGATTAGCCTGCGCAGTCAGGCAACGACCGGGAACAAGGGCACTGGCAATCTTCATGTGTCCATCAAGGACTCCGGCGCCCTGACCATTTACGACTATAAGGTGAGTTTTGACTCGACTGTAGCGGGCCAATACTCAGTCATGCGCTCGGACGGCACGCCATTTAGCGTCAAGCAGGCTGACGGTTCCTACAAAACCACATTCAACGTGAACGTTGACCAGGTTATCGACGGCTTCACGTTCAAGCCAACGGGATCCCCCGCGCCGGGCGACACGTTTCTGATTAGCCCGACTCGTGCGGGAGCGGCCAGTATCAAGACTGAACTGACTGACGCTAACAAGCTGGCATTTGCGGCGCCGTTGGCGATCACGAGCGGCACCGGCAACGGGGGAACTGGCGTTATTACCCAGCCTTCGTTGACGACCAAACTGGATATCTACGGCAACGCTGCCGAGCAGGCGGCTTTGAAGAGTGCAATCGACAGTTCGATGCCCGTAAAGCTGGTCTTCGGTACTGCCGCCGCCGGGGTGCAGCCCTACAAAGTATACGGTGCTGACGGCACTGAAATTACGGCTGCTGCTGGCAGTATCGTGCCGGGTCAGAAGAACGACTTGAGTGTCAATATTCCCTACGGCACGCCTGCCAAGACCTTCAGCTTTTCCACCTCTATCACTGGCTCGCCCGCCGCGAATGACAACTACAGCGTGTCCTTCAATGACGACGGCAAGACTGACAACCGCAACGCTCTGACGCTGCTGGAGTTGCAAACCAAAGCGACAGTAGGTGCGAGTGGCGGAAGTACCGGCATCAGTTTCACCAACGCTTACGGAAAACTGGTTGAGCAAGTGGGCGCCAAGACTGCGCAGGCTGCGGTGGATACGACCGCTACCTCGGCGATCCTGACTGAATCCAAGGCTCGTCGTGATTCGGTTTCGGGGGTCAACCTGGACGAAGAAGCTGCCAACCTGGTCAAGTACCAGCAGTACTACACGGCCTCTTCGCAGATCATCAAGACCGCGCAAGATATGTTCAGCACCTTGATCAACAGTCTCTAAGGAATAATTAATCATGCGAATTTCGACAGCGCAGTATTTTGAAACCAGCGCGGCCAAGTACCAGAAAAATTATTCCGACACGGTCAAGACTCAGGCGCAGATAAGCTCCGGCGACCGCATCCAGAGCGCCTCTGATGATCCCATCGGTGCTTCGCGGCTTTTGCAACTGCAGCAGCAGAAAGCTTTGCTGACCCAGTACGGCGAGAACATGACGTCGCTGAAAAGTTCGCTCACGACTGAAGAAAGCGTGTTGAGCGGCATCAACGATTCGTTGCAAAAAGCTCGCGAGCTTGCGATCCAGGGCGGCGGCAGTATCTCCGATGAAGATCGCCGCTCAATTGCTAACCAGATCGGTGAAATCGAGAAGCAGGTGTTGGGCATGCTCAATACCAAGGACTCGGCGGGTGAATACCTGCTCTCCGGTTCCAAATCGTCGACGCCTCCTTATATTCAGAACAGCGACGGCACCTATAGCTATCAGGGCGATGAGACCCAGCTGAGCCTGCAGGTTTCGGACACGCTGTCGCTGGCTTCCAATGACACCGGCTACAGCCTGACCGAGCAGACGCCAAACGCGAGTCGCACCCAGGCCTCGCAGCTGGTTCCGACGCTACCCGCAGTGATCAATGATCGAGTGTCGGTCTCGTCCGGGCTGATCGCGTCCGACGTCGCTTACACCAACGATTTCAAGAAGGGCGAGCCGTACACCGTCACCTTCAGCAGTTCAACTCAGTTCAAAGTGTTTTCCGGCACCACCGACGTGACGGCGGAGATCGCTGGCAACGGGTCATTCGATCCGGGCGCGGTCGGTGGCAGTACATTCAAGCTGCGTGGTGTGGATTTTGAAATCAACGCACAGGCCAAGGCCGAAGAACTTCCAGCGGATTTTGACCAGGCAATCAGTGGGCAGTCTTTTTCCCTGACTTCCAAGCCGGACGACATCAAAGTCACCCGTTTGGCTGCCAATACCTCTTCGGCGCAGATCACCAGTGCATCAGTGGATAATGCCGCAAATTATTCCGCTGCGTTCCCTAATGGCGGCGCAGTATTGCGATTTGGTGCAGTCAGTGGTACCGACATTGCTTATTCGGTGTTTGCACAACCTTACAAGGAAGGCGATACGGCAATCGCTAGCGGCGTGAAAACCGCTGCGGATACTTCCATTACCGCCGCAGGCGTAAAGTTCGACTTTGCTGCCGGATTTTCTGCTCCGGCATCGGGCGATCAGTTTGCGGCGAAGGTCACCGCCCATGAAACCAAGAGTGTGCTCAATACCCTCGCCGATTTGCGCCAGGCGCTTTTGGCACCTACAGGCAATTCGACAGCCGCGCAGAACAAGCTCGATGAAGCCATCGGCTCGGCTTTGAGCAATCTGTCGCTGTCAATGGACCGCAATGACCTGGTGCGTGGTTCCATCGGTGCGCGGATGAATTCGATTGACATACAAACCACTGAAAACGGCACGATTTCGCTGAACAACAAAGCGACGCAAACGGACATCGGGAGCACGGACGTAGCTGATGCATCAATTCAGCTCACATTGCAGCAAACCATGCTGCAAGCCTCGCAACTGGCGTTCGTGAAAATCTCCCAGCTGAGCTTGTTCAACAAGCTCTGAGTTTAATGTAGTTAAACAAGGCCCTCCCGGCTGCAGCCGGTCCTGCGCATTTCCACCAGACGTCGCCCCGCAAAAATGCAGCTTGTCATGCTAAGTCAGGCCCACCAATACCTCCGACTGCTCGCGCTTGAAAGCCCGGGCAGTTTTTTATTCCGGGCTGTCTAGGCGTTTCTATTGTTGCTCGCTGGGCGTTGGCAGACAAAAAAGCTCATAGAACTTAGTGACCTATGGGTCATAATGCGCATCTTCACATTATCGTGCGGGCGGGCGATGCCCTTTCTGACTGGTTTCACGGTTTTCCGGGACCGCTCGATCCTCGCCGCAGCCCTTTTTGTCCAGGGCAACAAAACGCCTTGTGTTCAATGCCGCACTTTCATGCGAGCGGCGGATATTCAGTTATTTATTGGGAAGCCATGATGATTGGCATAAAAAGCATAGCGAGTTACGTGCCCGCGGCCGGCGTTGACAACTACGCGCAGGGCGCCAAATTCGGCAAGGATGATGAGTTCATCCTGGGCAAAATCGGCTCGGCTTTCCTGCCACGTAAAGAAGAAGGTCAGGAAACTTCCGATTTGTGCGTCGAGGCGGTCAATACCTTGTTCGCCAACAATCCGCAACTCAAGCGCGAATCCATCGATGTGCTGATCGTCGTCACGCAGAACGGCGATGAAGAAGGCCTGCCGCATACCGCCGCCATCGTTCAGGACAAGCTCGGCCTGACCACCAACGTCGCTGCCTTCGATATTTCCCTGGGCTGCTCGGGTTACGTCTACGGCATCTATGCGCTCAAGGGTTTCATGGAGGCCACCGGTCTGAAAAACGGCCTGCTGGTCACCGCTGATCCTTACTCAAAAATCGTCGATCCGGAAGACCGCAACACCACCATGTTGTTTGGTGATGCTGCGACTGCCACCTGGATGGGCGAGGACGCCCAATGGCAGCTGGGCAAGGCCAAATTCGGCACGGACGGTTCCGGCGCGCCGCACCTGAAGGTCAGTAATGGCGTGTTCTTCATGAACGGTCGTCAGGTGTTCAACTTCGCCCTGCTTAAAGTCCCAGCGCATCTGCACGAATTGCTCGACGAATCCGGCCTGCAATCCACTGATATCGATGCCTTCTGCATCCACCAGGGCAGCGCGGCGATTGTCGATGCGGTAGCGCGGCGTTTCGAGGGCGAACCCGAGAAGTTCATCAAGGATATGCTGGAGACCGGCAATACCGTGTCTTCCAGCATTCCGCTTTTGCTGGAACGGCACGCCATGGATTCCAGCTGGAAGCGAGTCGCCTTGAGCGGTTTCGGCGTAGGCTTGTCCTGGGGGTCAGCGATCATTTATCGGCCGTGAAGCATTGTTGTTACATGAAACAAAAAAACGCCTTGGCTGAAAAGTCAGGGCGTTTTTGCGTAAGCGGGAGGCTGAAACATGCCCCGTGCGTGGATCTAGCTGATCTAATTTGAAGTCTTGTTTTTGTTAAAGCCTTGAATTTAAAGGGGTGGCACGGTGCTAGTAAAAATAATCGCAAATAGCCCTCAAGCAACCTGCATCCACGACGATAACTATTACGAAGGTTCTCTAGGCCACACCCGGCGCTTGCCAGGGCCGGAAGCCGCAGTACTCAACCAACGAGGAATTAGTCATGGCTTTAACAGTAAACACCAACATTGCTTCGATCACTACTCAGGGTAACCTGAACAAAGCTGGCGGCGCCCTGGCTACTTCCATGCAGCGTCTGTCCTCCGGTCTGCGCATCAACAGCGCTAAAGATGACGCTGCCGGCCTGCAGATCGCCAACCGCCTGACCAGCCAGATCAATGGCCTGGGTCAAGCAGTGAAGAACGTCAACGACGGTATCTCCATCGCGCAAACAGCTGAAGGCGCAATGCAGGCTTCGACCGACATTCTGCAAAAAATGCGTACCCTGGCGCTGTCCTCTGCTACTGGTTCCCTCAGCGCTGACGACCGTAAATCGAACAACGAAGAATACCAGGCTCTGACCTCGGAACTGACCCGTATCTCCCAGACCACTACTTTCGGTGGTCAGAAGCTGCTTGACGGTTCGTACGGTACCAAGGCGATTCAGGTTGGCGCCAACGCTAACGAAACGATTAACCTGAGCCTGGAAAACGTAGCGGCCAGCAACATTGGATCGCAGCAGATTAAATCTGCCGCTTTGACCCCTAACGCCACAGGTCTGGCTGTAGGTTCCATCGCTATCACAGGTAATGGTCAGACTGCAGCCGTTGCAATCGCCGCTGGCGACTCGGCGAAAACCATCGCTGCAGGTTTGAATGGCGCTGTTGGTGGCTTGACAGCTACCGCTAGCACCCAAGTCAAGTTCTCGATAGACGAGAAACTGACTAAAGGTACTCCGGAAATCGTCGCTGACGCTGCGGCTATTCCGCCAATTGTAGGTGCCGTTGCTGTCGCTGGCGTACCTGCCAACTTTTCGATGAAAGTCGGTACCGCTACCGTGAGCTTCGTTGGTGTTACAGACACTGCCGGCCTGGCCGACCAACTGAAGTCCAACGCAGCCAAGCTGGGTATCAGTGTTAGTTATGACGAAGCCAAGGGTACTCTTGAAGTTAAGTCTGACACAGGCGAAAACTTGAAGTTCACCAGCGACGCTGTCGGTGCCGGGGCGATATCGATTAACGTTAAAGATGGCAGCGGTAAATACGCGACTGCTGCTGGCGTAGAAACCCCTACTAAACTTGCTAATGCCGCAGCTGGTGTTATGGTTGCTACGGGTCAGATTTCGTTGGATTCGGCTAAAGGTTACTCCCTCGCAGACGGCACTGTTGGTACTTCGGTTACTACGTTGTTCGGCTCCGCTCAGATTTCTTCCAAAAAAACTGCAGTATCCGATACCGACGTGACGGACGCCAACAACGCCCAAAACGCCCTGGCTGTAATCGACAAGGCCATCGGCACTATCGACAGCGTTCGCTCGGGTCTGGGTGCTACCCAAAACCGTTTGACCACCACTGCTGACAACCTGCAGAACATTCAGAAGAACTCCACCGCTGCACGTTCCACCGTTCAGGACGTCGACTTCGCTTCCGAAACCGCCGAACTGACCAAGCAGCAAACGCTGCAATCGGCTTCGACTGCGATCCTGTCCCAGGCGAACCAACTGCCATCCGCTGTACTGAAACTGCTTCAGTAACAACGGCGCTTGGTGATTGACGGAAGGGCGCGTATACGTGCCCTTTTGTCATTTTCGTGTTTAGGAGATCGGACATGGATATGAGTACAAAGCTGAGCCTGTCTTATCCTGCGATTGCGCCACAAAGCGCTACCGCGTACGCGTCGGGGCCTTTAAAAAAGCCTGAGGATGTTCCGCCTGTGGCTCCCGAAACGGACCCAAAGACCAAGCGACAACAGCTCGAAGAGGCAGTCACCGATATTCGCGAATTTGTCCAGGCTGCGCAGCGCAAGCTGGATTTTTCCATCGATGATTCAACTGGTAGGGTAGTGGTCAAGGTGATCGCAACCGACAGCGGCGATTTGATCCGGCAAATTCCTTCGGAAACTGCGTTAAAACTCGCACAAAGTCTGACGGCCGCAAGCAGTGTGCTGTTCGACGATAAAGTTTGATCCAGCATTAAATTTGTTGCTGCATTGACGCCGGGCGTTACGGGCCCGGAGCGCGGCAACTATCTCACAAGGAGTAGATGATGGCAGGTTCAACGGTTAGCGGTATTGGTTCCAATATCGACACGCAGGCGATTGTGACGTCATTGGTCGCGGCTGAAAAAGCGCCCAAGCAAGCGCAGATCAATACCCAGACGCTGAAGGCAACCACCTCGCTGTCGTCTATCGGCAAAATCCAGTCAGCACTGGACGCCTTCCGTGGTGGTCTTGCGTCAATGACCACCAGCAACAGCTTTGGTGGTTTGACCGGCTCGTCTTCGGATGAAAAGGTCGCCACCATGACAGCCGGTGCGGGCGCTTCTACTGGTAGCTTCAGACTCGTGGTAACGGACCTCGCATCAGCGTCCAAATTGTCGACTAAGGTGTATGCGGGCGGCACAAGTTCGGTGGTCAACGCTGGCACCACGCCGACGAAACTGACTATTTCGCAGTCCGGCAAGGATTACGATGTCAGTGTGCCGGCGGGCGCGACACTGCAGCAGGTCCGGGATTCGATCAATACTCAGTATTCTACGTCGGGTTTAAGCGCCAACATCTTGACCGACTCCAACGGTTCGCGCTTGGTGTTGACGTCGACCACCATGGGCGTGGGTTCTGATCTCAAGCTGTCGGGGACTTCTGGCCTTGACCTTGGTGCGACGGTGGTTGAAGTGCCTAAAAATGCCAAATATTCCATTGATGGCATACCAATGGATTCCAAGAGCAATACAATCGTCGGCGCCTTCAGTGGCGTTGATATTAAGTTAGTAGCGATATCTCCAATCGCCACGGGCAAAACAGATCCCACGGCCACCATCATCGCGGTCAGCACCAGCACCACCTCTTTGAAGTCCGGAGTGAAGGGTTTTGTTGACACCTACAACGCCCTGATGTCCGCGATCAATGCCGAAACCAAGGTTACGATCAATGCGGACGGCTCTCCTACTGCGGGTGCGTTAACCGGCGATGCGTCAATGCGCGCATTGGTGTCATCGATCCGCAATGAGCTGAACGCACTCGGCGGGACGGGGGCGCTTAAATCGCTCGCACAATTTGGCGTAAGTACTTCGGAGACCACAGGGCTGCTGGTGCTTGACGACAAGAAATGGGACAAGGCGATGGCAACCAATGCTGCCGACGTCAGCAGCATCTTCACCGGAAAAACCGGATTGATTGCTCGTATGACCGCTGCGACGGACAGTTACGCCACCGCGAATACGGGCACTTTGGCGACCCGTACTGCGTCGCTGAGTGAAACCCTGACCGACCTCAAGAAGCAGCAGGACAGCCTGGATGAGCGAATGGTTTCGCGCCAGAAGAGCTTGTCAGACAAGTACAACGCGATGGACAGCCTGGTGGCGCAGCTACGTCAGCAGAGCACCAGCATCATGACCACGCTTAACGCTCTCAATAATAAAGACAGCGACTGACCCTTGACGTCAGCATCCGACCCGGACTTTCCAAGTGATCGTCCGGGTTTTTTGTATATGACAAGCCGTCGCTAAAGTTTTCTGTGAACGGTCCGACATAATAGTTAATAAATCCTTTGTCGCCGCCTGTTCCGAGGTAAGAAAAATGAACCCCATGAGAGCCCTTCGCCAATACCAGAAGGTCAATTCACATGCGCAAATCTCCGAAGCAACGCCTTATCGCCTTGTGCAGATGTTGATGGAGGGCGGTCTGGATCGCATGGCTCAGGCCAAGGGTGCCATGGCGCGTGGGGATATTGCGGAGAAGGGTTTAATGCTGGGCAAGGCGATCGACATTGTCATCGGTTTGCGCGACGGTCTTGAGCCAGAAAAAAGTTCTGACCCGGCTTCGGTACAACAGCTGGAGAGTCTGTACGCCTACATGACCAATCGCTTGCTTGACGCCAATCTGAAGAACGATGCGGCGATTATCGATGAGGTGGCTGGCCTTCTCATTACTGTCAAAAGCGGATGGGACGGTATTTCCGCGTCCTGAGTTGTTTTAGCGAGGAGACCAACATGAGTGCTGCACTCAAGCGTATCGAAGAGACCAAGGAAGCACTGGTAGGCGCTTTGGCTGAGCGTGACTGGGATGCAATTGGCAAATTGGACCTGGCGTGCCGTGCCTGCGTGGACGACATGATCAGTGAAGCGACGCCGAATGCACCGGAGCTGCGCAGTAATCTGGAAGAGCTGCTGACGGTGTACCGGCAGTTAATCGATACCGCAACCGACGCGCGTCAGGCAATCGTCGACGAGATGTCGCAGATCCAGCAAGCGAAAAATGCGGCGAAGGTTTACCATCTGTTCGGTTGAAGCTCGTTGATCGAAAAGAAGTGCGCCATAAATTTGACTGTGTACGTTTTTTTGACTTAACTAGTGATGTTTGCCATTTTCTGGCGTCTCAGTACTCGTACCGGCTGAGAATTGCCAAGCTTGCCCTTGTGGGGCATAGAGTTGACTAGGGAAGTTGCTATTGCATGTGGCGTGAAATCAAGATTCTGCTGATCGATGACGATAGCCAGCGCCGCCGTGACTTAGCGGTCATTTTGAATTTTCTTGGCGAAGAAAATTTGGCCTGCTCCAGCCAGGACTGGCAGCAGGTTGTCGGCTCTCTGACCTCTACCCGAGAAGTGCTCTGCGTGCTCGTTGGCAGCGTGAGCGCGCCGGGAAGCCTGCAAGGGCTTCTTAAGACAGTGGCTGCATGGGATGAGTTCCTTCCCGTGTTGCTGATGGGCGATATTTCTTCCGTAGACCTGACTGACGATTTGCGTCGACGCGTGCTTTCCTCCCTGGAAATGCCGCCCAGCTACAGCAAATTGCTCGATTCCCTGCACCGTGCCCAGGTCTATCGCGAGATGTACGATCAGGCCCGTGAGCGCGGTCGTCATCGTGAGCCCAACCTGTTTCGCAGCCTGGTCGGTACCAGCCGTGCGATTCAGCATGTGCGCCAGATGATGCAGCAGGTTGCCGACACTGACGCCAGCGTGTTGATCCTCGGTGAATCCGGGACAGGCAAGGAAGTCGTCGCGCGCAACCTGCACTATCACTCTAAGCGTCGTGACGCGCCGTTTGTGCCGGTCAACTGTGGCGCGATCCCGGCCGAATTGCTGGAAAGCGAACTGTTCGGTCACGAGAAGGGTGCCTTCACCGGGGCGATCACCAGTCGTGCCGGACGTTTCGAACTGGCTAACGGCGGCACGCTGTTCCTCGACGAAATCGGCGACATGCCGCTGCCGATGCAGGTCAAGCTGCTACGGGTTCTGCAGGAACGTACCTTTGAGCGCGTGGGCAGCAACAAGACCCAAAGCGTCGATGTGCGGATCATTGCCGCAACCCACAAGAATCTTGAGTCGATGATCGAGATCGGCAGCTTCCGTGAAGACCTTTACTACCGTCTGAACGTGTTTCCGATCGAAATGGCGCCGCTGCGCGAGCGGGTCGAAGACATTCCGTTGCTGATGAACGAGTTGATCTCGCGCATGGAGCACGAAAAACGCGGCTCAATCCGTTTCAACTCCGCTGCCATCATGTCGCTGTGTCGTCATGGCTGGCCGGGCAATGTGCGTGAATTGGCCAACCTGGTGGAGCGCATGGCGATCATGCATCCCTATGGCGTGATTGGCGTCGCCGAGTTGCCGAAGAAATTCCGCTATGTCGATGACGAAGACGAACAACTCGTCGACAGTCTGCGCAGTGATCTCGAAGAGCGCGTGGCCATTAACGGTCATACGCCGAACTTCTCGTCCGGAGCCCTGTTGCCACCAGAAGGCCTGGACTTGAAGGACTATCTGGGTGGGCTGGAGCAAGGCTTGATCCAGCAGGCACTGGACGACGCCAACGGTATCGTCGCGCGCGCCGCCGAGCGCCTGCGGATTCGTCGCACGACCCTCGTCGAGAAAATGCGCAAATACGGCATGAGCCGACGTGAAGGCGATGAACAGGCAGATGATTGACGCTTGCTGAATTGCGAAAAAATCAAACCTCTGAATTTTCAGGGGTTTTTTTTCGGCACGAGGATTGCTAAGTCTCTTGGAACATACCGTTTAATGACGGTTCGCCACGCGAGAGATGACTTATGCCCCACGCCGCCAAGATGACCCCTGACCTTGCCCATGCAGTGCTGCCGTCCCTTGAGCTGGAAAGTCGTCAGGGGCTTGAGCAGGCGTTTTCGCTGTTCAATCAGATGTCGGCGCAGCTGACGGATTCCTACAGCTTGCTGGAAGCGCGGGTCACCGAGCTCAAGGGCGAACTGGCAGTGGTCAGCGCGCAGCGTATGGAGGAGCTGGCGGAGAAGGAGCGCCTGGCGTATCGCTTGCAGAATCTGCTCGACCTGCTGCCCGGCGGGATCATCGTGATCGATGGCATGGGCAGGGTGCGCGAAGCCAATCCGGCGGCCATCGATTTGCTCGGTCAGCCGCTGGAGGGCGAGCTGTGGCGGCATGTCATCAGTCGCTGTTTTGCTCCGCGCGAAGACGACGGCCACGAAGTTTCCCTCAAGGATGGCCGACGCCTGTCCATCGCCACCCGCTCGCTGGACGCCGAGCCGGGTCAGTTGGTGCTGCTTAACGACCTGACAGAAACCCGCCATCTGCAGGATCAACTGGCGCGTCATGAACGCTTGTCGTCGCTGGGGCGGATGGTGGCTTCCCTCGCACACCAGATTCGCACGCCGCTGTCCGCCGCCTTGATCTACGCCAGTCATTTGACCGAGCAGGAACTGCCGCTGGAAACCCAGCAACGCTTTGCCGGCCGTCTTAAAGAGCGTCTGCATGAGCTTGAACACCAGGTTCGGGACATGCTGGTGTTCGCCCGTGGCGAGTTGCCGCTGACTGATCGACTCACGCCGCAGCAGCTCTTCGCTGCATTGCAGGACGCTGCCTTGACGCACACGCAGGATGTGCAGGTGCGCTGGCAGTGCGACGCTTCGGAAGGTGAGTTGCTGTGCAATCGCGACACGCTGGTCGGTGCGCTCCTGA
>Ga0247730_1000706_pt1 | contig 22060 bp, 35 predicted proteins | sample UWRJL073202C2_FD_180959 | JGI IMG/M metagenome (GOLD analysis project Ga0247730, IMG submission 180959) | Plant litter microbial communities from Arlington Agricultural Research Station in Wisconsin, United States - UWRJ-L073-202C-2 | ecosystem: Environmental > Terrestrial > Plant litter >... | reverse complement strand
TCGAGAGCACCAGTGTAGTCCGTCGAATGGTGTTGGCGGGAGTGGGAGCAGTGCTGGTTTGAAGAAGAGACCTTCGGAAGGTGGGAAGACGGATCTCTCGATGAAGAGGTTGAGAAAGGCATAGGCGTTTGAGCTTGAGTAGTCCCAGACTTATGATATTATCGTAACGTATTGTGGTCCATTACATTCCTGTGGCCTCGTGCCTAAAGAAACACTCTGTTTGGGCTGGCTTGAGCCCCTAATCCCGGTCATTGAATCGATATTCAGGCCATCTCCATACCGACCTGAGGAACAATCTGAGGTCCCAGGATCGTGGTACAATGTCATGGTGGGTAACTCGAGGAAATGTGACCCTTCGTGACAGCTCGAATGCCGTTTTAATTGATGGATGACTCACCAAATTTCGTTTGCTCCGGACGCTCATCTCGAGCTCTCAAGATCTCAGCTGGCGCTTGGTGCGAGGGTGATCTTTACCTTCTTATTCTGAGGCGCGTCAATTATCTTGAAAGGGGAGGCTGTGCAAGATATCACTTCCAAAGTATGTATATCTCTCCACCGCATGTACACTGATGAGTTGATACAAAATTGGCCCTGTAGGACCAGGATACCTAACAACGCGTTTTATTCTTGAGAAACCAAACTAGTCCATCACGTAATGAATCATTATGAAACACAAAACAAACGGCTACGCCAAGGTAGTGTCGTTTTCTATTACACATTTACGCGTTTGTTTGACAGCAAACATGTCTTTGCAGAACGAGAAGCTCTTCGCGCTGAGGTACAGACTTCAGAAAGAAAGGGAGCACAGCTATTTCAAGAAATGAAGTCCTTGCAAATTTCAGTCGATCAGCTCCGTAACGAACTAGTACAGAAAGGCAAGGACCTTGATCAGTGCGAAATCTTGGTCACTCAGCACCGAGATACGATTGATGTCCTCGAGAAGGAAAAGGCCACTATGAAAACCCGAATCAATAATCTGGTGGCGGCGGCAGACAAACGCATGCAAGACCATCGTATGGAATTGAATACACTCACGACGCAGAACGAAGGTCTACAAGCACAGGTTCAGCGCCTGGAAGAAGCACAGGAGACACAGTCCCAGGAGACTGACGGCGATATGCGGGAGCTTAAGAAGTTGAATGCGGAATTGCATATTCAAGCGCAAACTCTTGAATCTGCATCAGCTACACAGTCTGAAGAGAACACCAATCTCAAGGCGACGAATGCCACATTGCAATCCCAGGTTCAGGCCCTTCAGTCCGAGAAAGAGGAATGCGAGAAAGCGGCTTCGGCGTTGGCAGACGAAGTTAAGGCGAAGATCGAAGCATTGGGAACTGAAGCCCGACGACTGCAGGAGGTGGAGGAAGGACGTGTTAAGGAGAGCGCGACACAGATGGACAAACTCAAGGCGGAGAACGATAGTCTGCGGTCTGAGGTTCAGGGTCTGACCGAGCGCGTTTCTGCTCAAGATTCGGTGACACAGCCCATGGAAGATCCTGCCATACAGGCAGGAGAAAGTGCGTATCTTCATTTCTCCGTTTAAGCTACCAGGCCCACATTCGCTCCTTCCTTGACAGCTTCAAGCTCTCAGTCCAGAGCGGACATTTGCGACGAGTACTGGCAACTGTCTTACGCACAAGATGTTTTCTCTGATTCTCTTGATGACATGAAGAGCGAGAGAATCGGCGTGGAAGTGTTTCTGAAATCCATGGACCAGGTTAACAGGGAGCTCAAGGATACGAAGCGTGCGCTCCGCGAGCATCAATGCGCTCACTCCGGTGGAAAGAAGAGGCCGGCTGTCGAAAGTGCGTCCATGGATGGGCCTGCTAAGCGGATGAGAACAAAGTAGGATCCCAAGGATCTCGGCGCTCGTGGTAAAATGATATACCCACCATTTTATGATGCTTATTTTAAATCTATCTAGTTAAATGATAATTGGGTGCAGTAGCACTGCAGTATTAAATGAGTGAATACTTTGTGACCTGTGACTAAACTCAACCACGCTGACAAAGCATTCCCGCTCTTGCTCTTAACTCTCTTGTTACCCGTGAATTCGAACCCGTACGTGCCTGTCTCTATGGCAAATTGTGCAAAAGGCTCTGGAAAGTGTCTTATTGCACTTGTTAAACACTGGCGAAACTCACCTCTTCTAGTAGTTGGAAGTCAGGCAGCGAGTGTATTCTCTTCAACACAGGCCGATGTCCAGTCCACGACATCGAGAAAAGTACCAAGTTTACAATACAGAATATTTGGTCCATCACCAAATGAATTCGGAGGCAATATTGAAAACCCTACAGGGCCCGCATATGAAACAATCGGCGAAATTCAAGAGGAGAAGATAAAAGCATTGGAGACGGAGCTGGAAGAATTGAAAAAAGGTAAGCCTATCTTCTCAATACTGTTGTTCGCGTTGCTCATTGACTCCCGACCAAAGAACTGGAATCAAGAAACGAGGCTCTGAAGTCTCAAGCACAGAAATTGAGTCTGCAAGCGAAGCAAGCTCCGAGGAACACGCTTTGCATATCAACAAGTTGAAGGTCGAGAATGAAGACTTGCAGAAGGTGGTTCAATTGTTGAATGAACGTCTTTATGCAAAAGAGAAAGTTGCAGAGGTTGGAGTGCAGGCAACAGATACAGATTCCGACAGCAAAGGTGTTTGTCAGATTCTCGTTCCCATCCTTCTCCTTCAACTGACTGAACTTCCGTAGACCCTAAAATTCGTAACGAATACTGGGACCTGTCTTTGGCACAAGATGTATTCACAGAGGCTCTCGACGATCTCAGAGGTGGATCAATCAACAATGACACTTTCCTTGATGTCTTGGACCAGCACAACAAGAAATTAAGAGACATCAAGCGAGTCATACGAGACCCAAGCTATCAGGAAAAGAAGCGCCCGGCAGATGGAAGGCTGTTGGAAACGACTGAAAAACGAATGAAGAAGGCATGAAGTTAACCAAAGTGGCAAAATCTTTGAAGAAATTTTGTACAATCAGCATGCAATATGGGGGAAAATCACAGTATGAACATCCAGGAACGAAAACGAGAAGGGAAGAGGCGACAGCGCTGATTCAACGACAAAATGTACATAATACCAGCAAATTCGACGATAAACTCGTATTCTTATCCAGTAGTGAGAAAGGGCGTGTATATGGTCGAAGTATCCTCGTTACAGTCATAGCAGATATTAGCGCCCCGGAAATTTGCCCCAATTCCTTTTTATGACAGAATTATGACAGAATTTGAGCAGTCTAGCAGAAGACAAGAGCATGTAGCGACACGGGTGAGGAGATAAGTGGAAGCTGACTGTGAACGTAGCTACTGTGTAAACGCGCCCACGTGATCAATCTCCCACGACATTTACGTAGATAACATATTCTTGATCAAATTCGATATATTCTCAAAGAAAAAGCCCCTACCGGACTGTGGCTGACGATTCATAACCGTCTCATAGCGTCTCGGGAAAATCTGCACATTTCAAGAGCTAGCCAGTATGGACACTCTTGTCAATGGTCCTATTGGTTCTCTCCGTTCTAATTCTGAGCCCTTTGGGCTTGTCGACTGGTCGGCTTCAAGATTGGTAGTACCGAGTTCATCTGAAGAAGGGGATTCCTGCCTCATACTCCGGCCTGGAGAGAACACGAGCGAAAATCGTGTAGGGAGGAATGAAAAGAACGATAACATCCGAAGCAGTGACTTTGCCAGTAACACGACAGGTATGTCCACAATATCAGACACGTAGATTATTGTTAACTGGCTGTATCACCCTACATAAAAGAGACTGACAAGCATCCTGGTATTCAGCCAACTAGCATCGTTTCATTCTCAGACACTGTTCTTCAGACCTCATTTTCTCGTCATTGACAGGCCATGATATCTGTCCAGAGCTCTCAGATTCATGAGAAGTTGGGGACGACGATTTCTCACCTCAGAAGACAGCTTGATCTGAAAAAGAATCAGTTGAGGACCCAGACCGCAGTTCACCAGGAAGAGATCCAACAAGTGAGAAATGGTATCAATAGTTTTCTGAATAATATCATACCTGTTCACGCTAACACTACGCCAGAGAGCACTTGGACGCAATCCCAGTATTCAACTGCGCTTATCCGATGCACTCGTATGCAACAAGGTAAGTCGCATGGCAGTTACGTAGTGGGTACTGAATGACTTGAACTTCATGTCTGCAGAAATAGATCGTCTGAGAAGTGAACATTCCGTTGCAAGTCAGAGATATCAGCTTATGAAGAATGGTGCGTGCTGACAGCGACCTTTCTTTTCAATCTCAGCCTGATATCATTTGGTCAGAGAGAGATACCACACAGAAGTTATATGCAGACAGTCAACTCCGCTTGGCCCAAGAGGTAACCCGCTCGTCAGAAACTCAGACTCAACAGATGTCCACCGCCAAACCCACCCCTGGGCACTCGACGTTGCGAAGAAAGAACAAGAAATTGCAGTCCAAAGTTCAATCCCTCACTCAGACAAACGAAAGCCTGGAAGCACGTCATAAACAAGACGTACTAAAGGAGGCTCATCGTGATGATCTTGAGAGCCGAATCCGCGCTCACGTTGAGGAAAAGAACAGATTGGAAGGACAGATCAAGTCCGACAAACTAAAGAATGATAGATTGCTCGAAAGGATCGAATTCTACACACTGGACAATGATAGACTGCTCGAAAGGATTGAAGTCTACAGACTGGAGAACGATGAGTTGCTCGGACAGGTCAGGTCGTGCAAACTGGAGAAGGATACTCTTCGATCTCAACTCCAGCTGGCTAGAGAAGTTCAAGCAGGATTAAAGCGAGAGTTGGAAGCTGCCAGTAACGTCGTTGAAGCTACAAACATCACTATAGAGCAACTGGTCGCCGGTGGCAAGGAAAAAGATGGACTCATCTCGGCTTTACGGTTACGGTATCAAGCTCTGCAATCTCAGGTCGTTTCATCGACCAAAGCACGCAAAAAGACAGACGAAGAGTTGGCCGCCTTGCGTGCTAAGAAGGCAAAGGGAGACAAGAGGATCTCAAGCGCCAGCTCAAGACAGTAGAATCTCAGCTTCAAGCAGCTCTGAAGGCCAAGGAAACCCAGTTTGAGGAGATCCAGCCACTGCGAAGGGACAAAGCAGAGGGTGACAGAAGAATCCTGGTCATTGAGACCCTCAACCGGAGGATCAGCGCTTTGGAGTCCTCCGAAACGACGATGGAGAGAGCACTAGTGACCGCCCGTTCGCAGAACGCTAAGAGTGACAAGAAGACACAAGACTTGAAGGCTCAGAATGAGAGCCTACAAGCCCGCGTCCTTGCGTTGTCTCAGCCAGGCGAACCACAGCCTGCTCTGAGTGCTATGATTGCAGGTACAAGAGTAATAGTTACGGACGACAATCGAATCGCAGGTAAGTCGAATTCGAAGCTAATGTATACCGCTGTTTACTGACCGCGCAGCAATATGGTGGAGCAGACATTGCTGCACAGGAAGGAAGGAAGGTGCAGCACCAGCCATTGTCCCGTTTCGGAACGACCGGTCAGAATTCGGTGGATCTTAGCGTCAAGTTTGAAATCGAGGTTGAAGGTACGCTTACCACCGCCCAAAATAAAACAATATCCTGACAAACCCTTCCTCCTTTCAAGAGAAGAAAGTCATCATCAAGAATGAAGCCACAGCATCGGCTTTATTGGGGGCAAAAGCAAGTGGGAAGAAGCGATCTCTTTCGGAGGACGACACAATGGACACAGTGCCAGTGCTTAAAAAGCGTTCAAAAGGAAGTAAATGTTAACGGATGTTAGGCATGATAAGAAGGCAGACACAAATACAATATCTCACATTAATACCTCAATGATATAATGATCGTCAGGATTGCGTACTCGATAGCCATGCGAAGGAAAGAGCAACAGTCGACCGCAATAGCGCAAGCTGACAGCTCCAGTTAACAGCCACCAGAGCCTGCCCGAAATTTAATGGCATTTGAAGCATCGGAGTTATGCCGATATCACTTAACCCTCAGCCCTGGCAGTGCCCAGCAAAGGTGTTGACCTCGTCTGGCCCACCTGATGCAACGACTGGGATCGTTCGCAGAGTAATAGCATCGATTATGTTCCAAGAACGCGTACGTGTATCCAAAGTATAGAATTGGGTGTTCATCGATCCACCGACATCTGGGCAAGATAATCGGACAGCTAGAGAAGAAGATGAGATATATGGAAGTCCAAAGATGCAGGCATTACATACCTTCAAAGCTCCAGCGCGAATGTTCTCACCGACGTTCTGCACATCAGGATTCGCCATGACCCTTTGTAGAGCATCTCTTGCAGCCGTTTCTAGGCCCGACAAGCTTCCATCTCCCAACACTCCCTCACCCCGAGCACCAAATTCATTTTCGTCTTCTTCGTCGCGACCAAAGTACTGGTTGGAAGAGATGGCGGAAGCGCCCTGGAATGATTGCAACCGTGTTTGCGCCTCGCTCACAGCTGAAGGATCATAAGTTCCACGACCAAAGTACATGTCTGACGATATGGCTTTCTGGGCACCGAATTTCTCACGAGCAGTGTTCGGTGAATCGTCCGCAACAGGGGTTGAACTAATTCAATAGTCAGTTTAGGTCGCCAATGAACGTAAGGAGAGGGCGCTGACCTGACAACGGTCGCGGTCGCAGCTGCAGCTGCAGCCGCACCAGGAATAGCACCAAATCCAAACCGAGGGTATGTAGGTGTTGGGGCAGCGGCCTTATTGACGGGAGTTGCAGAGGTAGCAGCTACAGTTTTCTTGGGACCGATCTCTAGAGCTGCTTTCGCTGCCTCCTGCGCTTTTCTTGCCTTTTCCTCTTCTTCTTCTCGCTGGCGATCATATCCCAGCTGCTTGATTCTCTCGGCTTCCTCTAAGGCCTTTCGTTCTGCCTCTTCAAAGTTGACCGGCTTCGCTTTGGATGCTCCTAGGCCGAGTTTCGACTTCTTGGGGATGGTCGATACAGAAGAAGCAGAGTTGAGCCGGGAAGCACCTAGCTTAGCAGCCCGTGATGCCGCTGATGAGGTGATGGTACGTGGTTGTGAGCTCGTGCTAGAGGACGACGTTGTGCGTCCGACTACAGGAGGAGTAAGCGTTCTCGGAGTTCCGGGTGCTGATGTTTTAGGAGTCGCGGGCTTGGACCAGGAATCGAAGAAATCATCTTCTGTCTGCTCCGCGGGAGTTGCAGGAGAAGCAGAGGTCTCCATCCCTTCAACAAAGATCCCCTGTGGGTACCTGCAACATTGCGTTAGGCGAGCGTTCGTCGAAGACTTGCGTGGATTAGATCGCACTTTGCTGCATCTTCCTTGACACGTTTGCCCAACTCCTCCCTGTACAACTCAGCTACTCGGCTCGAGTATTTCTTCTTGCTATCGGCGTCGTTGAGGAGAGCCGAGCCACCATGCTTAGAGAAGAAATCCGTAGCAGACGCATTTCCACCTATCTTCATGTTACGCAGCTGTACCAACTGCCATGAGTCGAGATTGGTGGACCTGGATCAGAATGAATGGTCAGTCACAAGTGTACTGAACTAATTCACGCACCGAACAAAAGAAATATGCACGCCCATATTCCTATGGTTGCTCGAGCAATCTAAGCAGATATATACACCGAATGTTACGCTCGACCATGTCGGATTCCTTGCATTACAATCAAAACAGGACTGGACGACAGTTAGAGGAGGCTACATCTCCGGTGCATCTAAGACTAACTTTGTTGGCTTTCTGCGACCGTAGAATCTTGAATACCTGCTCAGTTTCTTGCTTCGTAGGTTCAGCCATAATCGGAGACGTGGAAGGTGGAGGCAAAGACGCGCCTGTGCCAGTCACTAGGCGCCATTGATGGGATAGATAACCCTAAACCTAGCTTGATGCCACGTTGACAGTTTGGCTCCCTGCTTTCAACCACCAACTTCAAATCCTTAACCCATTTCTCGTCAGTATCATACCGTATAAACCATGTCTTATGCACTCCTACGCCTCCTGCAGTCAGTGGGATGAGCGTGGCCGGGAATACGATCAACGCACTGTCCTCCTGGTCCTCACCCGATTCCTGGTTGAATCGCCACACTATGAGGGCCTGTGCTTCGCGATCCACTTATGCCAGTGGAAGTCTCAAAAATGGGCTTCTCGGAGGGCAATAAATCCTTTGTGAACCGAATTTACTTTACTATCTTGTGAGGCTAGCGCTACGGGTACTACTTTTGTTGATCGTTCGATCAAGGCTCTTCAACCTCCTTCCCGTGTTTCCTGCATAGCCTCATAGCCTGTAGATTATATTCTTTGGAGGCTATACTCACACGATATAGTCCGGAAATCGCCTTGAAAGCAATCGAACACGCGCTGGGCCCCGAGAATTTCTTTGGGAACGTTTGCACTAATAACCTGGCTGTCTGTGTGTATGCTTCAACAGCTCCATCTGATTACTTATCATGCCTCATCTCTTGTCTCCATTTCCCCTGCCTAATAAGCTCGGGAGCAGTATGCCAGGGTTCTCCATCGATTTTATTCATATGTGTCATTTCTTGGGACGATCCCCACCTTCGAGACCATCCGGAATCATTCAACTCAAGATGAGCCACTTCGTGGTGAGTTATCCATCGCGTGTTACGTGCCTTGTCCTATCAGCGCAAGCTCAGCGGCTTTCAGGAGCACCGAGTCGAGGAAAATGTTTTCAAATAGTTTCTCAAGACAATCCGCCTGCGGCATGGGCAAGCCTGAATGCTATCACCGACTGTGAGAATGGCTTGCTCCTTGTCAATAAGAATATCCCTGCGCATCAGTGCAGGGACAACCAGAAGCCCTGACAAATACACGACGACAAGCCACGATGTGATTATGACAATACAACTCAAAAACACGCCTATCGGAACTCGGTCTGGATGTAACATGCTGCTCGTTATTGTCATTAGAACTGCTGCCGTATTTCCTTCTTCAGATTGAGATCCGAAGATATGAGCGTCTAAGGTCTTCGCCACATCCGCCGGCAAACCAACAACGGCTAAAAGCATGATGTATCATGTCTTCCACGCAGCTCCATGCAGGGCTTAACGCTGCCGTGGCTAAGCCACTTCTTGTTTGAAGATGGCATATAGAGATTTAATGTATGCGCTGTGTTCAGTCATGATTTTGCTCCTGCAGCTCTTTGCATGAGGTCTCCTACTTTGCCCAGTACAAGGTACGATCTGCATCTCATCGATACAACTCTTCACGTTGGTGCAGCTGAGCTGAGGTATTTGTTCTTTTCATATTCTCTTCTTTCCCGCTCAATTTTGATGATAGAATCTCTAACCGAGATTTTCAGACGCTGCCTCCAGATCGCAACCTTCTTCATTCTGACTTAGGCTCCTTGTGACGTCGGACTTACCACTACCACGTTGGAAAACCCAACTCATCGTCGCTTTGGACATGAGCCTTCCAAGCTGGTGTATTACCTTTCGTCATTTGGCGCCTGTGAGACTGACCTCAGGGATATTTAGCCTATTGGAGTCTCTGCATCACCCTGGCGTAAGCATTACCTATACGCCTGGTGTTGAATTGTGAGGTAGTATACCATCTCACGATATCATCGTCACCTTCCTGGATGCAGTTGGGAGCTGAAAAGTTGGCTGAGGGTCCGATTACGCGATCGATAACCCGGACCTAGTAGCGCCTTGGAGACGAAGAAATCGTGCAGATATCATAGTGTAAAATGCCTTGCGGACAGAGTTGCTTTTTACCCGGGAAATGAAACTACTTTTCTCCTTTGTTCGTCCTGCCATCGGATACATACATATGTCCGGGAACATAGGCTGGAAGGAGATCAGGTATAAAACCCTTGAGACCTGTCCCTTTACATCTCCCACTCTTCCTTCCGATCCCGGTTGAATCCCCCCACTCCAACTAGCCCAGCCATGAACACTGCTTGAATAACCCGTGTTGTCTCTCCGTTCGACTATTTTGCTGTGAATCAGAGGACGTGCCATGGTGTTCGTCGCTCTTACGAGGAATGCAACACGACCGTACCCTGTTCATAGCCAAAATAGTCGGCGGAGAGTCTTCATCGGATTTCTGGCTCTGCTTCCACGCCGCTTTTGGGCATGATAACGTTCGACGATGATCTCAAGTGGGACAAGTTACGTTAGCTTCTTGGATGTATTCTGCCGAGTCTGATGCCTTCAATATTCTTCAACGCAGAGCCTATTTCTGTATGATTCATTCATGCTCACTATAGGAGATTACAGAAGTGTTGGGCTGCCGCCGGATCCAATGGTGAAGAGTGTGGACCCAGCAATACCATGTAACAACTATCTACAGAGCTTTAGAGATATCTATAGTGGGAGGCTGCGCTTGAAATTTCTCGAGGTAGATCCATTATGTAGGTTGTGAATGCAAGTACTGTACCAATATTTGAAGCCTAAGACTCGGAACAACGGCGCCACATCCCAAACCCAATCAGGGATCGCGCTTTGCGTTGATGTGTGGCGTATTTCTAGTCGCAGCACAATTAGAAGTCGACCGTACCCTATTACTAAGTATTTCCATACACGCCTTTGTGAGCTACATACTACTAGGAGGAAAGACCAGCATCAAAAAAGCCTTGGCAGTTAGACTGAAAGTGAGTCACAGCATTGTTCGGCCGCTGTGCCGACGGAACGGGGCATGCAATTTCCGTTTTGAGTTCCTGTCAGCAAAACACCACTTGACCTCGAACGGCCACCATCCACCAATACCCTTCGTGCTGCCGTCTCAGAGCGTCCATTCCACCTCGTTAATGTACCCAGAAAGCTCACGCAAAGATAACCATTCTCACTCCATTCTGGACAGATTGTCGGCAAATACGGCGCACTCGGACAGCCATCGAATTTTGACGGCCGGGGAGGACAATGTGCTTCCAACTCGTTCAGCGGTCTCCTTGACCGACGAGCAAGAAACTAGCGCGGCTCTCCAAGGAGAAGAGCTTGATGATCCCGATGTGCTGAGCCCGAGAGCTGTCTCCATCCAATACTCCCCGAGATCGTCTCCCATCCCTGCCAACTCCACTCCAGTCATGTCATCTCCAGCTGCCATGTTTCTCACTGCCTTCAGTCCGATAGTCAAGCCTATAGCCTCTCCTGACTCTGAAGGTGAATACGTGTCAGGCTACAGGCTAGGCAAAATCATTGGCCAGGGCGGGTTTTCCATCATCAGGGAGGCCTCGTCTCAGGCAGGCGGAATGGTGGCTGTAAAAATCGTACGCCACTCTGAATTGCGCAAGCAGCCTAATGCAGCCTCTGCTCGTAGACGCCTTGACCATGAAGCCACCGTCTGGGCATCGCTTAACCATGAACACATCCTCCCTCTTTTCTCTGCTGAGCACACCGCGTTCGCAGACTTCTACTTCACCATTCTTTGCCCGGCCGGCTCGCTTTATGACATTCTGAAGCGTGAAGGGAGGCCAGCGCTCCCACATGACGATGTTGGAATGATGTTCAGACAAGTGGTCAGAGGGGTGCGATATCTTCACGAGACAGCAGGAATAGTTCATCGAGACATGAAGCTAGAGAATGTGCTCATCGATGAGATGGGCGGTTGCCGTATCGGTGATTTCGGAATGGCAAAGGCTATTGGAGAGGGGTTGGAAGACAGTGATATTGAAGAGGAAACCGCAGAGATCACGACAGTTGGCGTTCAAAGAGCAACTTCCCTTGCTGTACCCCAACGGCGTATGATCAAGCGTGGCATATCCACTCAGCACCTCTCTCTCAAGGGTCATGGACCTATGCGACACAGGTATTCAACCGCATCGAATCAGATGCACGGACAACATTACTGCCAGCCCGGATCTTTGCCGTACGCTGCGCCAGAGATACTGTCGGGACATCGTCAGCCTGCGAACCCAGCCCAGGATATCTGGGCTCTGGGCGTAATGCTGCATGTCATGTTGACAGGCCAGTTTCCATTCAACGACTCTTTTGAGCCACGACTTCAGTTTAAGATACTTAACAGTGAGTCTTCCACTAAACTTTTTTCGCTTGTGTTCACTTACTCATCATTCGAGGCAGGTGTATACGAACCTCCCGCTCGTGTAGGGCTAGGTGCCGAACGTGTCCTGATAGGATGTTTGGAGAAGACCGTCAATAGCCGATGGAGCATCGCAAGCGTTGATGAGGCTTCTTGGGGGGTTGGCTGGGGCTCTGATGGCGATACTGCGGTATCCTCTGCAGTCGCTACTCCAGCTTTGGAGGACCCTTCGTATCTTCTATATGATCAAGGGAACTCTCGCTCTCCATCATCTATTCGTGGAACTAGCGCCTCTCGTCGTTCACTATCTCGGGCGAAACGGTCACTGTCCCGAGGGCCACTTGACCGGACGAATAGGCATCTCCATTCTTCTCCGGCTGTTCTGGACTACCCTCGGGGAAGGACCCTTACGAAGTCGAAAGCTCCTGACTCGAGGTCTGCAAGCCCTAGCGAGGCGCCTCGTACTCCACTTGATTCTTTGTCGCCTGTTCAATCCGTTAGGTTTGAACCGCTGTTCGAAGATGAGATTAGCTCTGTTCTAGCGGATGAAAGAGGGGCGACTTACAAGGAGGACTTGTATAAGACTACATCAGACCAAGATTCTGTACAAGGGTTACACCACTTCCTGCAACACCATAGCGTTCGGTCTGGAAGCGTCTCTACTCGTCTGTCGAACAGGAGTCCAAGTATTGGACAAAGTGCGGACGCCTTACGATTGTGAGGCTTCGCATCTCGCATTTCTCCTTCTCTTTCCAGTGTCCATAGTTCATAATTATGCGCAGTTTGCTTTTGGATCTGTCTTTTGTTGTATAGGTTTTCGCTATGAGTTTTTCTTCGTCACTTTGTTGTACCCATATCATTCCCATTGCTTCCCATCTATGTCTATACCCTTCCTACGTACCGCAACTCCCTCATATTGTATCAGTAGGTACTGTATATAGCAGACAATGCTAGCCCACTTCGTGAACAGTTCCGGTGCTCTTGAGGAGGATGCCTTACGTCAGCTTGATAGATCGACCTGCTTCCTGACCGCCACAACGTGAAGCAATTAGACTCCTTCTCTATCCTGTGCTCTACAATCGATACACGTCCATTTTTTGTATATTCGACCTCACCTAATGTCTGACGCACGGTTAAGACGTGTAACGAAAGAGATTGCAGGTATGAAAGGCTCGCTCGGGGGCGTAGACGCAGCTAGCTTACTTGTTTCCCACCACTCAAGACTGCAAGAATGACAAGACTTCGAATATAGAGATTACGATGGTGGAAGAGTCGCCGTTTCATTTGAAGGGGTCTTTTCCTGGGCCAGACGAAACACCTTACGAAGGAGGACACTTTGAAGTCGTACGTTACCACGAGATCGATGCTTTCGATGTGCAGCTAACACAGCTACGGCCACGCAGGATATTGTGATTCCAGATTCGTATCCATTTCAACCTGTGAAGATGAAGTTCATCACGAAAGTCTACCACCCCAATATCTCATCAGCTTCAGGCGCTATCTGTCTTGACATTCTTAAGGACGCTTGGTCTCCTGTGCTGACTCTGAAATCTACCCTCATCTCATTGCAGAGCCTGTTGTGCTCTCCTGAACCGAATGATCCTCAGGATGCTGAGGTTGCGAAACACTATACGACGAGCAAGAACAGCTTCGATGATACAGCCAGGTATTGGACTCAGATTTATGCTGGAGGAAAGGGCTCGAAGGGGAAGGCGGAGCCTGTCAAGGCTGGTCGGGACGAGGTGGCGATTGCCGGGCTGGAGAAAGCACATGTGGATAACTTTGAAGCTATGGGATTCCCTAGAGCTACAGTGGTGCGTGATTGCAACAACTCTTAGTGGCGTCAATGATGCTGATCCTATGCTTGCCTAGATCGATGCTCTGCGACGGTTGAACTATCGTGGCACAAATGTGTCCAAGATTCCCGACGACAGAGTAGTCGAAGAACTGCTAAAGTAACCGGGCTGTTTCTCAGTACTTTCACCTGTTATGTGTCAGCCAAAAACATTTCAATCAAGTGCTTCTATCTCTGCCTCGGTCTCTTATCGGTTGCGACTTGGATCTCCTGCTTGAAGACAACGTTGACTCGATTTCTGTGACTCTCACAGATTGTGGAAGACCAGTAGCTTGGAAGTGATTTACTGTGAACGTTATCAGACGCATGATAGGCCCCATAAGAAACATGGTCTCCTCTCAAGTGTCGGGCTGTTGGGGAGTTGCAGAACAGGCAGCTGGTCCGTAATAATGAGTTAAGACTTGGCCGCCATCTTGCAAGACGGTCAATACGAATTGAATAAATAAAGGTTCAGGGGCGAATCATGTACATAAACAGCAAGGGGATGAAGTGAAATGCGCGCCGGTAACCCAGCTACACATTTGCTCGGCTCAGCTAGGAAGTGCATCAGCTCAGGTATAACTCTGATAATCATGATAAGACCTACATCTCGTTCACTGAAGAATAGTGTTATACTTGAACTCGCATCGGCAGGACGTTCTGGCTTCCAATCCAGAAGCATAGTCCTTACACTGACAGTCCGTATAGGTTCTATCCTTGATGCAAAACTCTACGCCACTTGTGAAGCCTGGGCCAATACTATCAGCGTAGAATTTGACTGGTTTGACCCATCCGTGGACAGTGAGGTTTCCGTCAAAGCCATGCCCATTCCCTCTCGTCTCGACGTCGTCTTTGATGGGTAAGTACTTGCAGGCCGACTCGAGTATCGCCTGACTGGCGTTGCCACTGGCTTCCTCTGCCCAAGGATTGTCGCCGTCAAAAGTAGGCACAGCAATGAGGGTGGAGACTACAGTGAGGGTGAAATTACCCTCGCCGAGAGGATGGCATATGTCGATGTCGTCTTCTGTTGGCAGCTCGTCTTGTTTGGAAAAAGGATAGCGACGCGCCATCCTTGCAGATACTAAGCCATGAATGATAGCAAGAATCGTCAAGATTCTGAGGAAAGTTTCGGAGGAATACATGAGCTTGAGGATTGCTGGGGGCTTTAATACTTTTATACTCTATCGAGTCTTGTATCATTAGCCTCTGTCTAGGAGGCTGGACATGGGGACTTGTTGGTTTTCATAACATCACGGACAGGCAAATCAGCTCCTTGACGAATATGGGAGATGGAAACAGAGATTACTGAACGATATGTTTGGAGTCGACCACATATGAGTACGTGCATCCATAGGGACCATCGCGGCAGTCGAACGTCTAAACAGAGTGTTGTATTAGGCGCGAAGATAGTAACACCAGCCACTGTCGAGGTTGACACGTCTGGAGCTACATAGGCGCTGAAGAGCGGGATGTATAGTATGAGGCGCTGTCATTGTTTTGATATTATCTCTTGTGAATTGCACCCTAATAGCGAATGAGTGAGCTCTGGAACACTTCAGTTCATGAGAGGAGCATGTAAGAACCAGTGTCCTCGTATACTGGTGTTTGAAGTTGGGGAGAAGCCTGTGAAAAGTAGTAAAGGAGCAACGCGGTGCTTTCCTTCGTTTTATCTAACAGGATTTAGCTGGTGCATGAGAATAGAGCGCTCGTTCGTTTTCTACGGGGAGCGGGTTGCAGGAGAATTGATGGCGTCCCAAATAGGACGTTTTTGATGGCTGGCCCAAAAGGGAATTGCGCCTCCTGCTGCGTTTCCTCTCGCATTTCCTCGTCTCTGGACGCATCGTAACAGGGTATCGTGCATCAGGGAGGCAAAAGAGATAACCGACGGTGGGGATCGAACCCACAACTTCGTTCCCTTCAGCTAGTTCGATCCCCACCGTCGGTTTTCCCCCCTATTTTGCGCTTATTTCGAGCGAGGAGAAGGATAGTATGATCATCATTTCTCGTCCCAACATTGGGACGAGGTACCAACTCACTAAGAAACCCTCCCACGTCGTGCCGGAACGAGGCACGTGTGGTCTTGTGTCGAGACGAACCAATGAGCATGCTATTTTCGTCCCAAATTTGGGACGAGCATCGAGCGAGTGGATCTGCTGCAGGTAGAAACGTGCGGTAACCACATCCCCCCCTACAGACGGTTCTGCTGCATCTGCAAGAGGATGTGCGCCGGGGTACGTGCTCGCCTTATATATACCTGCCACTGGCGTCTTTGCCCTTCCATGTGATTGACGAGGGCGCCACCACCTCGAGAATGTACGTCGAGACTACCTTGAAATAACCCCCCTCCCCCCTCTTCCATGATAACAACCTTTGGTACCAACGACTCGCACCGCTGAATACACGTGTGTTCCTCATGCTATAATTCCTTTGTATCATTCTCAATGTGTATTTTTAACAGGAGTGATTACACTCACTCGATCGCTGGAGCGTTACGAGTCCCTATCCGCCAAGCGCTTCCACTGTCAAATCAAAGAGGATCTCCCAATCGCTCTATCGTCTCCAGGTATCGTCATCGAGCCTATGAAGATCACCCGCCGACCGTTCATCCGACGCGTGGACAATGTTGTCTCCATTGTTTCCAACAAGCGACTACTTGCAGCATGGGATACGCTGATCGCAACGCCAGGAATGCGGTATCCCCACAACGAGAAGAACAGATCGAGTACTGCCACTTTGCACCTTGGGACTTGCTTCCCTTCCACGTCTCAAGCCATCCATACCTCAATGGCCCAATTGCGACTTTGGTGGCGCTGCTCGGAAAGGGTTCATCTCGATTGGAACGACGAGAAAGACAGCTTGTTGTATGTCATTCCAGTCGGTGATGATGGGAAGGGCGGCGACTTTTGTGGTCCCACACTTTCAGCGATGGCTCGGAGGAGCAGATGGGACTTTGTATTCCGGTGAGAAGAAGTCAGGTCATTGAGGCAAAGACAAAGAGTGTTCCGGAACTCGCATGTACCCTTTTCGTAGACAAGTTTCTTCAGAAACACACCAAAGAGTGGCTCGCTCATGAGTTGTAGTTGATATACTCCTTCGTGATATATCTATTACCCAGAGAACTTGTTTAACAATATTGTTACAGATGTATAAGCCCTCGTGGCGCAATGGTAGCGCGTCGCTTTCCTATAGATAGTAAGGCGGAAGTTGCCGGTTCGAGTCCGTCCGGGGGCTAATTATTCTCTTTTAAACCTTTTGACATGTACACTAGTCGCCCCACGGTCACGTGTCTTCCCTTTTTCATTTCGCTCGACGCTCCATTCTTCCCCCTTCTTCCTCTACCACCACCATGCCCAACGAAAGCGAGGAAGATAGCACTGTCCCACGAACCAGGCGTCCAAGGAAAGCCAAGAAGGCTGCCATGGTCATCCTCAGTGATGACTCGGATGCGTTCATTGTCAGTGATGCGTCGCCGCCTAGACCAAAGAAAAAGACAAAACTCGGTACGTTCCTCGTCGTCTCCTCTTCCACCCACGACTGATATGCAGTCAGAAGCAAGGAAAGAATCGGAAGAAGGTACCACATCCAGAAGATCATCCAGCCCAGCACTGATCACCCTACAGCGATGGTGATTACCAGTGGAGACGATGATGATGACGACGACGACGACAAAGGGAACAAGGACAAATCGAAAGGTGAGCTGAATCCCTTCTCTCCTCCCACCATCGCCTCATGTTTGCTCTAGGAAAAGGAAAGGGGAAATCAGGAGAGGTATGTGGATATATGCGCATATAGTCCATCCTTTTCTCATCTGCTGCCTTTTCTTCAGTCGTCTCTTCCCCTCTATCGTGAGACGCAGACGCTGGCAAGAAAGTCGGACTATACCTCCACTGCAACGCCCGACATGGATGTCCTGAAGCAACTCTCCCTCCTCCGCTTCGAAGATTATCGAGATGTGGCAGACTACACGGACCAACGACGCATCAAGCACAACAAGGACGTTCTCGAGATTCTACGCGCATATACTCAGGCTCTCGAGCTCCTCCCAAATGCTATGAGACCCACTCGCCAGCGTATGTGAAACGTTTCCTGACGCTCTTCTCCTCTGCTCACACATAACCAACAACAGAAGACAACGACGCCCTCGTGAGTACTGTAGCAATGAAGCTGCAGACAACGGCTTTGCTCTGCGGCGCACTCGTGGAGCGTCTTTGTCTGGATCCTGTCGAACAGATGCTAGAGACCACCGGAGAGCTCCCTTACCATCTCCTACATGCGCACGAATCTGCCGCTGCACAGATCATCCAACGACGATGGACCCTCGTTCCTCACCCAGACGATTCGGACCAGACGACCCTTGCCTTTGACAGCTTGCCAAATGCAATTCAGTTCGCCACCGCCCCCACTGCCGCTACTGCCGCTCTTTCGATGCCGCCGCCAAAGACCACTCGTGCTCCCACTCTTGCTACTACTACTAAGCCTTCCCAGATCTCGACGCCTCGACGCCAACAGGATAGAATGACTCCGGCTCCCACTCCTGATCGTCCCGCCGTTGCTTCCTCCTCCTCTGCAGATTTTTCGAAACGCATGCCAGCACTCAGCGGAACTAACATCTCTAACGCCAAGGCCTCCTCTTCCTCAGTCACATTGGATGTCGATGAGAGCACGACTGCAGATGCAACAGGTGGTGATGGGCTTGATTGGAGGCAGATGCTCGGAACTAGATTTTAGATCGCAATTTGTAGCCTGGGAAAAAAAAAAAAAAGCTTATTCTTCTTTCTTTGCTGCCACCACCATCATGTCCACCTCAGAGTCTGTACTAAGTGCTCTCCAACGCTGACCGCAAGCTAAACGGGGTTTTTTTTTGTAGAGTAATGGTCGACGTCTTTCTGCTGGACACGGTACAGGGTCCGCCGATTCCTTTGCCCTCCATCCCGATCGACGTCCGAAGCTGCGACATGCTGTACATCACCTCCGTCGTGGGCTCACTACCATCCCCTGTGCAGGGCTGCACTATTCTGGATATTCACATTGTCCATTCTGGCAAAGTGAAGCTGTTCCTGTCGTGGACTTCCCTCCCACCTACGGTCTCTACCTTGGAGACCATTGGCGATACCTTTCATCCACTCGACTCGCCTCATGCAGCAAATCAGTTTCATGCTTATGTTGCGCAGCAGCGCAAGAAGGCATTCATTCTCGTGGAAATGCTGACTCAAGCGGTGCGTTTCCTAACCTGATGTTGTTGTATCGCACTCTGAAATTGTTCATCCCCAAAGGATTACTCCTACAAATGCAGCGTCGACAACTTCTGCAAGGCATATGAAGTCTCCAGCGTGCACAAAAAGGCCCTCTTCAAAATGGGGATGCGTCCAGGTGATGAGGGCTTCAATAACCTCACCAGAGCAGAATGGCAAGGTTTTGCAGGGCTGTCCGAGCTCGCATACCGCTCCCTTGTCAAGAAAAACCAGATGTATGCGCTTGGAGTTGCCCTTGATACTACTACTACCACTACTACATGATGCCTGTTATCGCCGTTGTAATCAACTTCAATTCCCGTACAATATCCTCATTATCGCTTATCATCACCGTGGCCACTCTAATTGCACGAGGATGTCCGCAAGCATCCCCAAGTTCATTTCTCAAAGGAACGAAAATGAACGGTACTCGCTGTGTATGCTGATGAGCGGTGGCCATGGTAAAAGAATAGACGACATCCACCTTGCGTTCGCACTCTTGAGCGACGGATATATACATCTCCAGTGCTGCCACATCCATAGCAAACACAACAAAGGACGCCGTATTTCGATGCAGCGCTCGTAATGCTGTAAAACGGCATGAGGTTGTTTCCACCCTAGATCAATCGATACACACTATCGTCAATCCCTCGCTGGAGTTGATTGGCTCGCGAAGCGTTTCTCAACAGTTGAAACACCTGTAAACGGTCATCTTGCTGTTCTAGTACTTTGAGGAGAGTACACACACATTTGCAGCAAGACGCTTGGACGCAACTGGCCACTGATCAGACATCGTCGTGGTTCCGTATTAGGCCACCTCCTTCCAATGTCCATGAAGCGCAACACTTTGGTTTTTTTTTCTTTCCCACGGCAAGATTACACTATGCCTCCTGCTAGTCTGATGACAAGACCTCAAACAAAAGAGTGCACATGGAGAAGGAGTAGTTTCCGCGTTTCTTTCCCATGGCAAGATGGAAGAGTGCCGGCTGGTCGTCTGGTGATACAAACGTTCAACGCAGGCGAAAAGGGACACTCGAAGCTTTGTATTCAGGCTCCTACTCTGGCAAGCACAGATGCGCACGATAAGGAGCTTCAAGCTTTGTATGCGGCCTACTGGCAGTCTGGTGACACGAACACGGGCGAAAATGGACACGATAGGGAGCTCGAAGCTTTGTATGCAGGATCCTATTCTGGTAACTTGAAGCACACAGGAATGGGCATGATAAGGAGCCCGAAGTGTTGTATGCCGGCTGGTAGTCTGGTGATACGCATGCGGGCACGATAGGAAATTCCTGTCTATAAAAGTGGCACTAGACGGAGTAGTGCGACAAACAACCCCTTCCTTCCCCGCCATCCTTTCCAAGCCATGTCTAGAAAAACAACCGATGTCCCCCGTAATACCACGTTCGACGGCACTGGTTCTAGCATCTCCTTCACTCGACATCCTGAGGAAGCCTTGCCTCCGCCTATGCCTATTGCTGAACAGATTGCACGCCAGCGGGCTCGGCTGAAGAAAGGAAAGAACGCTCAGAACACCAACCTCTTTTCCGATGACGACAAAGTGAGAGAGGAAGCCTTTGCCGAATTACAGAGAGTAGCAGAGAAAGCACTCGAGAACGCCATCAACCCATCGGTTCTGATGAAGAGACGTTTGGTGCAAGAGCTCTGGTACACCATGCTGGCCGAGGTAGAAAAGGATCCACCGATTCCAGGTGAACATTACTGGCGTGACACGACGGTGGACAAGTACTGGAAACGCTTTCCAGTTTTCCTGGTATGTCTTGGTTGTACTACCTCTGTTCATCCAACTTATTCTTGACTACCTCCAGGTCACCGTACTCAATGGGAAGTATGATACCCGTATCAAGTCGCGGAGCCTCGTATCTCTCTGTGGAACCTACTTGAGTCTAATGCAAATCAACATGTTTTCCATACTGCCAGACGGTAGTCATCGGAAGTGTGGAACCTGGTTTGCAACGACGTACCACGTTGACTATGAGATCAAAGCAATTGTCCTCAACCGTGAGTTTCTTCCATCTTCGGGCCAAAAGCAATCTTGTGATTGACTCTTCCCTCTAGTGACGCAAGAATACAAACTCAGCCGTCATTTCGAGCGTCGACTATATTATGGACGCGCCGAGTTTGCTCTCATTGTACAGGCTGTCATGCAGAGGATGGAGGACCAGGCCCGCGATTGCTTCGAGGAATCGTTCCTGAAGGTTCTCCTCACATTCTACACCACCGCTCGTCCATCGACTCTTGGACCGGCTTATCCTGATCTTGTGAGACAAGGCCATGTAAGTTTGCCACGAGTTTGCTATTCTTGCCGACCCTAACAAAACCCCCCTCTTAGTTCTTCAAGTTGAGACACATCGTCATTCACAGTTACGCTCGAGGACATTGGGGCGTGAAGGTTCACTATCGCGAATTCAAGGCAAGTTGTCCCTTTATGTCTCACACCGTTGCTCCTATACTCAACATCTGTATAGGCCATGTTGTGGACGGCACAGGGCACAGAACAGACGTTCAACATAGAAGAACCAAAGGAACCTCATAACCTGCTCTTCGACTTTCCTCTCTGGTTAATCCTCGTTTTCTTCAAACGAGGAGTGTTCAAGAAAAAGTTCGAGGCAAGTCGTTTAACTTTTCCGCCTTCCCTTTGTCACACGCTCACTACTGTTTTACGCAGACGATCGACGATCTCATAAACGACACGGGAGCGGTACTCGCGATTGATCCTTCCAAGCTAGATGAGCCTGTGTATGCGTATAGTCTACACCTGCTCCCTCTAGGCGCTAACACCCATGTCTCACAGGTTCCCCAGATGGAAAGGCGCCGGCAGAGAGAGGATGTATCCCCTCCAACCTCAGTCAGCCGCCGCCATCAGTGCATCTTGTCGGTACCTGTGTGTACTAGCGGGACTGGTCCCTGTAGGATTGAGTGCCTTTCGTCGAGAAACAGGAGATGTCTTTGGCCTTTTATTAGGAAAGGATGTCGCGAAGGATATGATGCACCACCG